>Ga0302320_10008949_pt1 | contig 21629 bp, 21 predicted proteins | sample Bog_T0_3_FD_202130 | JGI IMG/M metagenome (GOLD analysis project Ga0302320, IMG submission 202130) | Peat permafrost microbial communities from Stordalen Mire near Abisko, Sweden - Bog_T0_3 | ecosystem: Environmental > Terrestrial > Soil > Wetlands > Peat | place: Sweden: Abisko, Stordalen Mire...
GCGGAGCGCTGGCGAACCGTGCTCGACGTCAATCTCACGGGGGCCTTTCTGTGCACGAAGCACGCAGCGCTGCAAATGATCCGGCAGGGCACGGGCGGACGCATCGTCAACATTGCGAGCCAGGCGGCAAAGAGCGGCCACTTGCACATGGCGGCCTATACGGCCTCGAAACACGGCATGATCGGGCTGACACGCTCTGCGGCACTCGAACTCGGTCCTCACGGCATCACGGTCAACGCGATTTGCCCGAACCACGTGACCACGGGCTTGGGCGCCGTTCAGAATGACTATTTTGCGAAGCTGCGCGGCTTTGCCGGTCCGGAAGAATATCTCGCCGACATGCGCCAGCGCATTCCGCTGCGCCGTATCGGGGTGACGGCGGATACCGCCAAGGCCTGCGTGTTCCTGTGCAGCGAGGCGGCCTCCTATGTCACCGGCGAGGCGATGAACGTGAGCGGCGGCGTGGAGATGCATTGATGCCCAAGAGAACTCAGGCGTCATCCAATGGCCGTGCCATGTCGGCGGCGAACTCCGTGCGCTTGCCGCGCATCGCCAAAGGACGCCGGCCGGCGTTCTACGAAGACCCGGCGATCGATCAGTTGTTCGCGATCGTGACGGCACTGACCGGCGAGATCTCGGTGTTGTTCGACCGTTTGGACAGCGTCGAGCGCCTGTTGGCCAAGACCGGGGCGCTCTCCATCGACGCGGTCGAAGCGTATGTACCGGACGGTCCCGCCGCAGCCGTGCGCGCCGAGCGCCGCGATGAATTGCTGCGACGGGTGTTCGCCGTTTTGGAGCTCTATGCGACGCGCAAGGTGGCGACGGTTTCGCGCAAGGCGACAAGCGCTTCGTGAGCCGGCTGGACCCGGCGCGCTATCCCCATCTGTTCGCGCCGCTCGCCGTGGGTGCACACACGCTGCGCAACCGCATCGCCCATGCGTCGATGACGACGCGGATGTCGGTGAACCGTCGCGTCACCGATGCCTTGGTCGACTACTACGCCAATCGCGCTCGTGGTGGCGCTGCGTTGATCGTCAGTGAGCCGGTCTCCGCCGCCCGCTTCCAAATGGCGCCGCACAAGGTGCGCGTCTGGGATCCGGAGAGCGAAGCCGGTCTTGCCCGTTGGGCCGACGCGGTGGAGCGAGAGGATTGCCGGCTGCTGGCGCAGATCCAAGACCCCGGCAGGGGCCGGCACGAGCGCGGTCGCAATCCCGACGCGGTGGGCGCATCCGCGCTGCCCGATGATCTGAGCTGGACGGTACCCCACGTGCTGTCCATCGGGGACATCGAGCGAATGGTCGCGGATTTCGCCGCCTCCAGCCGCCGCCTGCAGCGATGCGGCTTCAGCGGCGTCGAACTCTCCGCCGCTCACGGACACTTGTTCCATCAGTTCCTGTCTCCGTGGATGAACGTTCGCGAGGACCGATACGGCGGAGACTTATCGGGCCGTTGCCGGCTGCTCGAAGAGCTCGTCGCCGCCATCCGCAGCGCCTGTGGCTCCGACTTCATCGTGGGGATCAAACTGCCCGGCGACGATGGTTTAGAGGGAAGTATCGGTCCCGAGCAGGCCGCGGACATCGCAAGCCTGCTGACGGCGACGGGGCGCATCGATTATCTATGCTTCGCCCAAGGATCCCATGCAGCCTCGCTGGATCGTCACCTCCCCGATCTGCACGGTGCGCGCGCCCCTTACGTCGCGCTCACGCAAACGCTCAAAGGCGTCCTGCCGGGCATGCCGCTCATGGCGCTCGGGCTCATCACGGATCCGGCGGAAGCCAACGGCATTCTCGCGCGCGGCGCAGCTGATTTGATCGGATTGGGGCGCCCTCTGGTCACCGACCCGGCCTGGGGCTTGAAGGCGAGTCGGGGGCGCGAGGCGGACATCCGATACTGCGTGTCCTGCAACTCCTGCTGGGCGGCCATCACCGAGCACCGTGTGCTCGCCTGCGACAATAATCCGCGCGTGGGTTTTGCCGACGAAGTCGACTGGCGACCCGCCCCGGCCGCGCGGCGCAAGCGCATCGTCGTCATCGGCACCGGCATCGCCGGCCTGGAAGCGGCCTGGATCGCGGCGGCGCGCGGCCATGAGGTGATCGCCTTCGGCGCCGGCGGCGAGCTCGGCGGCAAGACGCGCTTGTTGACTCGGTTGCCGGGCGGCGAAGGCTTGAGCAGCATCTACGACTATCAGGCACTGGCCGGCAGGAAGGCGGGTCTGCGCGTCGAATTGGGCGTGCGGGCGGCGGCGCAGGATGTGCGCTCGTTCGAACCCGACGCCGTGATCGTGGCATGCGGCGCGACGATGGCTTGGCCGCGCGAATTCCCGCCGGCTTGGCGCGAGGATGGCGTGGTTCCGGATCTGCGCGCCTGTGTCGCGGAACTCCTCGGGTTCACACAGCGGCAGACGGGCACGGCGGTGCTCTTCGACATGGACGCGACCGAGGGCACGTATGCGTCGGCCGAGTTGCTGCGCCGCTTGTTCGATCGCGTCGTGATCGTCACCCCGCGCGATCGCATCGCCGAGGACGTGCCGCTGGTCAATCGGCTCGGCATCGTCCGGCGCTGCGCAGAGCTCGGAATCGAAGTCATGACGCTCGCGCGCATCGACGCGTGCTCCTGCCTGGAGGACGGTGTGCTGCGCGCGGCGGATGTCTACACCGGCGCGATCCGGGAAATACCGGAGGTCGTGCTGCTCACCTTCGCGACCCCGCGTGCGCCCGACCCAGGCGTAATTGGGACGTTCGCGTCGATCGCGCCGGAGTTTCACGTCATCGGCGATGCCTATGCGCCGGGTTCGACCATGGCCGCCACGGCCCAGGGGCATCGGCTCGGCAATCTGATCTGACCGCCGCCATTACTTGACCGCGCCGAAGATGAACCAACTCGCGCCGTTGCCGTGCGCCGGCGCGGCGTACACCGCGCTTCGCGGTCCGCCCGGCGATCGTGCGGTCCGCCGTCACGAGCTTGGGTAAATCGCGTTCGATCTGCGGGCGCACCGAGGACCAGGTCATTTCCTGCGCCGTGGTTCGCACGGCGCTCCAGGCGCGAAAATACCTGTTCGGCAGCATGGCGCGCCGTACTTCGAGCGCGGTGCGCGGTGGCCGTTCGGCGCGCGCGACGACGCCGGGTTCGACCTCGCGCTCGTACACCTTGCGCATCGACGCCGCCATGTCCACCATGATGTGCCGGCGCAATTGCGAGACGAATTGCTGCCGGGCGCGTTCATCGAGGCGCGGTTGTGTGAGAGCGTCGAAGGCGCTGTTGCGGCCCTCGAATCCTTCGGTTGCCGCAGCGGGCATGCGGGTGCTCCTGGCGTTCAGCGTACAGGATCGCGACCGAGCCACTTCGCTTCGAAGGCATACACCTCGTCGAAGCCGTTGATCCGGCCGAAGTACTGGAAATCATACAGGGGAATGTCCGGATTGACGCTCGTGCCGCGCTCCTTGAGATTGCGCAGCATGCGATCCACCGCGGCGTTCGCCGCGAGGCCCGTACTCGCCGGAAAGATCGCGCCCGCATACCCCAGGTCGCGCAGCTCGTCGGCGGCGAGGATCGGCGTCTTGCCCCCGTCCGCCATGTTGGCGAGCATGGGTTTGTCGCTGCCGCCGCAGAGTATGCGCATCTGATCCTGGTTCGCGGGCGCTTCGATGAACAAGATGTCGGCGCCCGCCTTGCCGTAGGCTTCGGCGCGGCGCAGCGCCGCATCGAAGCCCTCCACGGCGATCGCGTCGGTACGCGCGATCACGAGCATGCCGTCGGGGTCCTGGCGCGCGTCGCAGGCGACGCGGATCTTGTCGACCATGTCCTCGATCGGGATCACCCGCTTGCCCTCCATGTGACCGCAGCGCTTCGGAAACTCCTGGTCTTCGAGCTGGATCGCGGCGATGCCGGCCGCCTCATAACCGCGCACGGTATGGTGGACGTTCAGCAATCCGCCATAGCCGGTGTCGGCGTCGGCGATCACGGCGGTGTCGCCGACGGTGCGCTTGAGCGTGGTCATGCGCTCGAGCATCTGGGTATAGGTGGCAATGCCCGCGTCCGGCAGACCATAGCAGGAAGCGGTGAGCCAATACCCGGACCCGTAGACGACATCGAAACCCTGTTCGCGCGCGAGCCGTGCGGCCATCATGTCGTGGAGTCCCGGCGCAAGAAAGAATTCGCCGGCCGCCAGTTTCGCGCGCAACACATTGCTCATGGGAGAAAGTCCTCGTCGGAGATTCGGATGATTCCGCCGGCTCGCAAGGCCTCGACATCGGTGTCGGACACGCCGAGTGCGGCGAGGATGTCGCGCGTCTGCTCACCGATGCAGGCGAGGTGTCCGCCCTGGGTCGGCCGCTCCTCGTTCAACTGGATCGGGAGGATCGGCAGCCGCGTTTCCGCGCCGTTCGGCAGCGTCGTCTGGACGAGGCCGCCACCCGCGGCGAGGTGCGGATCGTCGAACAAGTCTTCCGGGCGGCTGACGGGCGCGAACGGCAGTCCCGCGCGCTCCAAGCGGACGAGGAGATCGGCCTTTGCGAATGCGCCCAAGCGGCGGCGCACCTCCGGCAGGAATTCCTCGCGTGCCGCGACGCGTTCCCGATTCGTGCGCAGCCCCGGATCCGCGGCCAGTGCCGTGAAGCCGAACGCGGCGCAAAAGCTCTGCCACTGCGTATCGGAGACCACCCCGATGAACACCTGCTCGCCGTTCGCGACCTCGAACACGTCGTAGATGGCCCAGGCCGAGACGCGCACGGGCATCGGCTTGGCGGCCTGTCCGGTCACGGCCAGTTGCGCCATGTGCTGGCCTACCAGAAATGCCGTGGTTTCGTACAAGGCGCTGGTGACCTTTTGGCCCACGCCGGTGAGGTGGCGCTGCTCGAGTGCCGCGAGTATGCCGATGACGCCGAACATGCCCCCGGTGACATCCACGACGGAGGCACCGGCGCGCAGCGGGCGGCCGGGTGGCCCCGTCATGTACGCAAGACCGCCCATCATTTGCGCGACTTCATCGAGCGCGGTGCGGTTCGCATAGGGACCCGCCAGAAAGCCTTTGAGCGAACAGTAGATCAGGCGCGGGTTGCCGATCCGCAAGGCCTCATAGGACAGGCCCAAGCCTTCCATCGCGCCGGGCCGGAAGTTTTCGATGAGCACGTCGCTGCGCGCCGCGAGCCTCCGTGCCAGATCGAGGCCGCGCGGATCCTTCAGATCGAGGCTGATGCTGCGCTTGTTACGGTTGTACATGGGAAAGTAGCCGGCACCCGAGCCGCGCAACTCACGCGTGCTGTCCCCATGCAGGGGCTCGAGCTTCACGACATCGGCGCCGAGTTCGACGAGGATGGACCCGACCACGGGGCCCATCACCATGTGCGAGAACTCGAGCACGCGGATGCCCGCGAGGGGACGTGGCGCCGTGCTCATGCCGGCGGTTCCGCGCGGTCGGCGAAGCCCAGCGGCAGGCCTGCGTCTGCGGTGAAGCCATACAGGGGCTCAAGCGGCAGCGCTGCGCGCAGGATCCTCCGCACCTCGAGCAAGCGCGGCAGGTCGATGCCCGTCGCGAAACCCATGGACTCGAGCATGAACACGAGGTCCTCGGTGACGACGTTGCCGGAGGCGCCGGGTGCAAAGGGACAGCCCCCGAGTCCGCCGAGCGAGCCGTCGAACGTTGCAATACCCACCTCGAGTCCGGCGAGGACATTGGCCAAACCCAGCCCGCGCGTGTTGTGCAGGTGCAGGCTCGCGAGCGCGGTGTCGCCCACGGCCGCTCGTACGGCGCGCACCACGGTCTTGACCTGCGTGGGATTGGCGTAGCCCGTCGTGTCGGAGAGCCCGATCTCGTCGCAGCCCGCCTCCATGAGCGCGACTCCGAGCCGGGTTACCCGGTCGACGGGCACGCGGCCTTCGAGTGTGCAGCCGAAGGCCGTCGAGAGTCCGCCTTCGAGAACCGGACGTTTTTCGTGCGGCAGCTCGCGCAAGAGTGCGGCGATCGCGCGGACCTCGTCCAACATTTGCGCGTGGTTGCGGCGGACGTTGTGCAAGCCATGGGTCTCCGAGACCGAGAGCGGGATCGTGATCTTGTGGACGCATGCGCCGATCGCGGCCTCCGCGCCGCGCCGGCTGGCAACGAGTACGGCGACATTGAGCCCGGGTATCGTGCGTGCATAGGCCACGACTTCCGCCGTGTCAGCGAGTTGCGGCACGAGCTTCGGGTTGACGAAGCTTCCCACTTCGATCTCACGCACGCCCGCGGCCGCCTCGGCGGCGATCCACGCCTGCTTGACCGCGAGCGGCAGGATGGGTTCGATGCTTTGCAGTCCGTCGCGCGGTCCCACTTCGCTGACCAAGACGGCGGCCCTCATAGATACACCCAGGGACGTTCCCGTCGATCGCGCTCGTAGAACGCGTTCAAGCCCGTGAGCCTGCGCAACGACAAATCGATCGCATCCAGACCCTCGAGCAAGCGCAGCCGCAGGTCGGCGTCGATGTGGAAGGGGATCACTGCCCCGTCCGGGGCATGCAGTTCCTGCCGCTCGAGATCGATCGTCAGGCGCGGTTCGCCCCGCGCCGTGACTAGCGCATCCGCGAGCGCGGCGACGGTGGCGCGCGGCAGGCACAAGGCCAGCACGCCGTTGTTGATGCAGTTGTCATGAAAGATGGGCGCAAAACTCGGCGCAATGATCGCTTGAAAGCCCTGATCGGCGAGCGCCCATACGGCCTGTTCGCGGCTCGATCCACAACCGAAGTTATCGCCGGCCAGCAGGATCCGGGCACCCGCGAACCGGGCTTGGTTCAGCACGAATTCCGGATTGGGCTCGCGGCCGACAGCCGAGCGGTAACGCCAGCCGGCGAACAAACCGATGCCCAAACCTTGTTTACTCACTGATTTGATTTCGCGCGACGGGATGATGGCATCCGTGTCGATATTGTCGCGCAGCAGCGGGGCTGCCGGCGCCGTCAGCCTGCGGAACGGCTGCATCAGGCCGCCTCGAGACCGCGAACGTCCGCGATGGCGCCGCGGATCGCGCTCGCGGCCACGGTCGCGGGGCTTGCGATGTGGGTGCGAGTGCCCGGACCCTGCCGGCCTTCGAAGTTACGATTCGTGGACGAGACGACGCGTTTGCCGACCCCGAAGTCCTCGCCGCCCGCATAAAAACACAAGGAACATCCGGACTCGCGCCACTCGAATCCTGCGACGCGAAAAATCCGGTCCAAGCCTTCGGCTTCGGCCTGTCGTTTGACCTGCGACGAACCGGGGACGCAGAGCGCGCGAACGCCGGGCGCGATCTTACGACCCGCCAAAACCCGGGCGGCGCTGCGCAGGTCGGAAATACGGCCGTTCGTGCAACTGCCGATGAAGGCGGCGTCGATGCGTACGGAGGCGAGGGCTTGACCGGCTTGCAGGCCCATGTACTCGAGCGCGCGTGCATGCGCCTCCCGCGTCGTGCCGCTGCCATCCGCATCCGGCACCGTACCGGTCACGGGGGCGGCGTGCTGTGGACTCGTGCCCCAGGTGACCATCGGCGCGAGCGGGTCGACGTCAATGGCGATCTCCTCGTCGAAGCGCGCACCCTCGTCGGAGGCGAGCCCGCGCCACTGCGCGAGCGCGTGATCCCAAGCAGCTCCGCGCGGCGCAAAGTCGCGTCCCGCGAGATAGCTGAACGTCGTGTCGTCGGGGCCGACCATGCCCGCGACGCCCGAGAACTCGGTGGCCATATTGCAGAGCGTGAACCGCGCTTCCATATCGAAGGCGCGGACCGCCGATCCGGCGAATTCGATGGCCTTGCCGCGACCCCCGGCGGCGCCGCGGCGACTCAACAATTCCAAAGCCATATCCTTCGCGCCGACCCACGCGCCCAGCCGGCCCTCGAAGCGGACCCGCAGCGTCGGCGGTTTGCCGAGCCGCAGCGTGCCGGTCGCGAGGGCGTGCTCAGCCTCGGTCGACCCGATGCCCCACGCCAAGGCGCCGACCGCACCCTGCGTGCAGGTATGACTGTCCGGACAGACGATCGTGAGGCCGGGCAACGCGAGGCCAAGTTCCGGTGCGATGACGTGCACGATGCCTTGGTCGTGATCGGTGACGTCGAACAAGCGGATGCCGGCGGCCCGGGCTGCGGCGCGCGTGCGCGTGATGAACTCCCGGCCTCCGGGCACCAGAGTCTCGTCCGTCCGACCGGGCCGTGTATCGACGATGTGATCGATCGTGCAGAACGTCCGCGCTGCCCCGCGGATCGGCAGGCCGCGCTTGCTCAAACCTTCGAGCGCGATGGCTCCGGTGCGCTCGTGCAGAAAAATGCGGTCGATCGCGATCCAAGGAGGGCCGCCGCCGGATCCCACGACATGGGTTTGCCATATTTTTTCGAGCAGGGAGCGCGCGCCCGTGGCCCACTGGCCACTAGCTAGTCGCTCGTCGTACCTACGCTCACTCATTGCAGCAGCCCGCCCCTATCCTCAAGTGCACGATAGGACGCTGGCCGGCGAGCCGGCCATGAATCCGACCCGGGTCGGCCACTGAGTGGCCAGGGTCGTCTTACGGACCGACGAGGGCTTGCTTGAGCACATCCGTTTCGCGGCACTTCGCAACACTCGGTGAAACCCAGGTTCACTACCGGCGCGCGGGCTCGGGACCTGCCGTGCTGCTGTTGCATCAATCTCCGGCTTCTTCGGCCGAACTCGTGCCGCTGATGCAGCGGCTCGCCGAGCGTTTCACCACGATTGCGCCCGACATGCCGGGCTATGGGGCGTCCGATCCTTGCGACGGCGCGAATGTCTGCATCGAATTTCTCGCCGATCGTGTCGCGGCCTTGATGGACGAACTCGGTGTCGCAACCGCCGCAGTCTATGGGTTGCACACGGGCGCGAGCGTCGCGCTGTCGCTGGCGCGTCGGCATCCGCGGCGGCTCAGGCTCGCGATCTGCGAGGGGTTGCTGTGTCTCGATCAGAGCGAACGGCGCGAGTACCTGACCCGCTATATCGAGCCCTTCGTGCCCCGGTTCGACGGGGGACATCTCGCCTGGTTATGGACGCGCATCAAAGATCAATCGCTGTTCTTTCCGTGGTATGAGCATACGGCGGCGGCGCGCCTCGACCTCGATGCGACGCCCGCGCCGGCCTTGGCCGCGCGCGCCGCGGATTGGCTGCGCAGCGGCGCCCGTTACTCGATGGGCTATGCGGCCGCGTTCAACTACGATCCGCGCGCCGACTTGCCGTTCATCGACGTGCCGCTCGTTGCGCAGTGCCATCGCCACGATCCCCTGGCCGCGCATCTCGGGCGCTTGTCGCCGCTGCCCGTGCCCGGCGAGGTGCATTGCTTCGCGACGCGGGCGGAGGGCGTCGATCTCGTGCAGCGAGCCCTGCTGCGCCATGCCGGCGACGAACCCGCTCCGCCCGTCATCCACGCGCGCCCGATTCGCGCAAGCGTCTGGCAGGACTACGTGGTTTCCCAAGGTACCGCGCTGCGCGTGCTGCGGACCGATGGGGGCGCGAGCCGTCCAATCGTCGTCCAACACGCCGCGCAGAGTTCTGCAGGAGCCTGCCGTGACTGGCTTGCCGCGTTCGGCGAGCGCGGTCCGGCTCTTGCGATCGAACTGCCGGGCCATGGCGAAAGCGAACCTCGGGCAGAAGCCGAATTCGAGAATCTCGGATGCGCGGCCGATCTGGTCGCGGGCGCGCTCGACACTCTCGGTATCGGCGACTGCGATCTCGTGGGCTCGGGCGCGGGAGTTGCGGTGCAGATCGAAGTGGCGCACCGCCGGTCGCGGCGTGCACACTCCTTGACGTTGATCGGCGCGCTCGATGTGGCGGACGACCCGGCGCTACAAGCGGCACTCAGCGCGAGTTATACGTCGCCCGCACCCGACTCGCATGGCGGCTATTTGCTCAAAGCCTGGCACGAGGCGCGGGACCATTTGTTGTTCTTCCCTTGGTACGAGCGTCGACGCGCGTTTGCGCTCGCGGCTGCACCGCGCTTGGAACCCGCGTTCCTGCACGAGCGTACCGTCGATGCATTGCTCGCGGGGGAAGCCGGCGTGGCGCTGCGTCGCGCCGAGATTGACTACCCGCTGCGCGTGCGGCTCCGGGATCTGCAGGTCGCGACGCGTCACGCCGCGCTGCCCTGGGACCCGCGGCATGCGCACTCGCGCGCGCTCGCCCCCTCACCGAGCCGCTTCATCACGCTCTCGGGAGACCCCGAGCTTTGCAGCCGGGAACTGCGCGTGGCTCTCTCCCAGGAGTCCCCATGAGCCTTCGATCCACGCGACACTACGGCTATGCGCCGGGTCCGTTCGGCCAGGTTCACTATCAGGCTTGGGCGTCGCCACACCCCGCGGCCGCAGCGCTGCTGCTGTGCCATCAATCGCCGAGTTCATCCGAGCAATTCTCGGCGATCTATCCCCTGCTCGCAGCGCGCGGCATCACGCCCATCGGCGTGGATACGCCAGGATTCGGGATGTCCACCGTACCCGATCATCGACCTACGATCGAGGAGTATGCGGACAGCGTCACCGCCGTGCTCGATCACCTCGGCATCGCGAGCGCGCATATCCTCGGGCAGCACACGGGATCCATGGTGGCCATGGAGGCCACGCTGCGCCACCCCGATCGCTACCGCAGTCTGGTGCTCAACACGCCGACCCCGTTCACCGCGCGAGAACGCGCGGAGTGGTCCGCCCATCTCACGCCGCGCCAGAAAGCCTGGGGTCCGAAGCCCGACGGTTCGCATTTGCAGGCCCTCTGGGAGCGGCGCTGCGCCGCGTCCGGGCCCGGCTGGTCGAACCTACCGGCGATGCATCGTGAGGTCGTGCAAATGCTGCGGGCAGGCGAGACGCTCTGGTATGGGCATGCCGCGTCGTTCGTCTATGATCAGTTGAGCCGGCTCGCTGCGATCGCGCTGCCCACTCTCATCCTCACGAATACCGGCGATCTCACCTACCCGTTTGCGCGGCGCGCCGCCGAACGCAGACCCGATTTCGCGTATCGCGAACTCGCTGGCGGCACGCACGACATCGTCGACGAGCAACCCGAAGCCTTCACGGCGGCCGTGGCTGCCTTTCTCGGGCTCTAAGCGGAGGGCGGCCGATCCTCGAGTTGCTGGCGCATCTGGGTTTCGATGCGCACGGCCAGGTCCCGCAGGATCACGAGTTTCTTCGCAAGTCCCTCGAGCCCACCAGCCGAGATTCGCATGTAGCGCAGAGTCAATGCGCCGATGAGTCCGCCATCGCGGCGCAAAGGGACCGCGACCGTGTCCTCGCGTTCGCCGACGGGTTCGAACGTCGCATAGTCCTGCTCGCGAATCTTCTCGAGTTGGCGCGCGAATTCCGCCTCGGTGCGCAGCTTGCCGTAGGCGGGCGGTTCCGCGGCGTGTTGACGCGCGAGCACGTCCCGCCGCGTCGCCGGGGCAAGGTTGCTGAGGCACACCAGGCCGGCCGCGGAGTACAGCATCGAAGCGTAGCCTCCCGCGCGGAAACGTCGGATCACTCTCGAGGTGGCATGGTCGGTGTTGAAGCGCACGATGCAACGATCGCCGACGGGCGTGACCAGCGCGAGCGGCCACCCGTGCAGCGCCGTGGAATCCAGCATCAGCGGCTGGGCCGCGGCCAGCAAGCGGACGTCGCCATCGAAGCCGTCGGACAGGCCGCGAACCAGCACCGTCAAGCGGTAGCGCCGTCCCCGCGGGAGTTCGACCTCGGCGACATAACCCAACATATGCAGGGTCTTGAGGACGCGATAGGCGGCGGCGCGCGAGAGCCCGAGCGCATCGGCCAATTCGCCGGACGACAAGGACTCGCGCAGATTCAGCAGTTTCAGCGTGTCGATGCCGCTGCGCAGGGTTTGAATGTCGTCTGCTTCTTTTGCGGGCATCGACGGTATAGTATCAAAGGGTATGAGCATCGTATCGTTCGGCATGAGCCAGAAACGGGGTCCGACGCATGGATTCGCTAACCGACGACGAGGATTCCCTCGTCCTTGCGACCAAGCCCTCGCGGGAGCGACTCCAGGCGCTCGAGCGCGGTCTCGAGGCGCTGTCATTCCTGAATCGCTATGGTGCCGGTACCAGCACCCAGGTCGCCAAGGCGCTGCACCTCAAGCGTTCGACCGCGCACCGCATCCTCGCCGTGCTCGTGAACATCGGAATGCTGCGTCATGATCCTCTGAATCATCAATACATTCTTTGCGGCCGCGTGGGCGAGTTGTCGAGCGGCTTTCGCGACGACGAGTGGGTGCTGTCCTCTGCGATCCCCGCCATGAAGGCCTGGACGCGCGAACATCATTGGCCCTTGGTCCTGACGACACCGCTCGCAAACAAGCTCGTGGTCCGCGCCTCCACGGATTACGAAAGCCCGATGTCCATCGACCGTTTCCATTGCGGACAGGTCATCCCCATCCACGGCTCCACGGCCGGACTGCTCTACCTCGCGTACTCGCCCGCGTCCCAGGAAGCATCTCCCGCGGAGGCGACGCGAGCGGACCTCAAGACACCCATGGACGATATTCAGCAATCCAGCGAGCCCGAAGATTTCGCGCGCATCCGGTCGGCGGGCTATGTCGCGCGCCCGACGGCGTGTTTCACTGGCGGCAGGATCAGCGTCCCGCTGCGGCCGACGGCGCCGTTCGTCGGCGCCATCACGATGCGCGCCCGGGCCGAAAACATCGAGGTCATGAGCGAACTGCACGGCTGGGTCGCATCCCTCCAACAGCTCGCCGCCCGCATCCACTGCGGCGACCAGGAGGTCTGAGCAGAGCTCAGCGGTTCAAGGGTCCAGCAATCGCTGCACGCGCGAGGCGAGGCCCAGCAGCCGTAAATCCTCGCCGGATCGGCCGATCAGCTGCAGGCTCACCTCGAGTTCCGGTCCGAGGCGCTGCGTCCAGGCGACGGCCGGAAGTCCGGCAAGGTTGGCCGGCGCCACGAACGCCGCGACCGTGTTCGGCGGATCCTCGGCAATGCGCGGCGCACCCTGGGGACAAGCGGGGGTCAGCACGGCGTCCGCCGCGAGCAGGCAGTGCCGCAACCGGGCGCTCGAGCGCTCGATGAGGGTGCGGCCATTCGCGCGACGCGCGGCGGGCAGGCTCGCCGCGCGCGCGAGGAGTCCGCCGAGTGCGCCGTCGATGTCGTGCAAGGCGTGATATCCCGGTAGGGCGCGCACGCTGCGTTCGGCAAACTCGTGCGCGACCTCCCACAGTGCGGCGCGGGCCGTCGCGGTCCACTCGATCTGCGGTGCTGCGCGGCCGCGACATTCAGCCGATTCCCGCAACAATCTCAGGCAGCCTCGATACCCTGCGGCGACGTCCGCCGCCACGTCCGTCAATGCAGCATCATCGAGCACACGGAGCCGCAGAGCACCGTGCTCCGTGCCGGCCGGCGCAGCATCCGGCTCGAACAGAAGTTCCGCGACCTCGGTCATGTCGGCCAAGGACCGGGCCAGCAGTCCCAGGCTGTCGAAGCGGGGGCATAGCGGTGCGACGCCCGTCGTCGGCAGGCGTCCATGCGTCGGCTTGAAACCCACGATCCCGCAATAGGCGGCTGGAATGCGCACGGACCCCAAGGTGTCGGTGCCGATGCCGAGCAAGGCATGCCCGGCGGCCACGGCGGCGGCGGAGCCGCTGCTCGAGCCGCCGCTCAAGCGATCCGCGAAGCGCGGATTGTGGCAGCGGCCGAAGCGGGGATTACAGCCGGTCGCGCCGAGTGCCGCCTCGTCGAGATTGGTCTTGCCGACGAGGATGGCGCCGAGCGTCTCGATACGCGTGACGATCGCGGCACTCTGGGCGGCGGGCTCGGGGTCGATTCGTCGCCCGCACGAGGTTTGCTCACCCGCGACATCGATATTGTCCTTGATCGCCACCGGTACGCCGAGCAGGGGCGCCGGTGCGCGGTGCTGCGAGAACTCGACGGCGCGCAATGCGGGCGCGTCGAGAAGCCGCGTGTAGATACGCTGCATCGAATTGTCGGCGCGGGCGCGCTCGAGGGCATGCGCGAGCGCGTCGCCGCGGCGCTGCAGGCTGCCCGCGGTGCCGGCGAGGAATTCGGCGATCGAATTGAATGGCGTCACGCGCAGGATATATAGCAGGTCGGCCCCCGGCTCGTGGGGTGAGCGCCTTGCGCCGGCACGGGCGCCCGCATTTCGGACAGCAGCCAAGAGTGTCGCGTGGCGCGAAAGCCTGACCGTAGACTATTCGCATGCAAGCCAGCATCGAATCACACCATCACCCCAGCGCGGCACCGGCCGAATGGCGCGCGGGCGCACGCCTCGCCGTCTCGCTCGTGGTGAACGTCGAGGAGGGCGCGGAGATGTCGGTGGCGCGCGGCGATGCGACGATGGAGCCCGTCGACGAACTCGGCATGTTCGCCCGCGAGCCGCTGCGGAACCTCTCGAACGAGAGCAATTACCGCTATGGATTGAATCAGGGCGCCCGACGGGTCGCGGGCTTGCTCGAGAAACATCGCATGCGCGCGACTTGGACCTGCGCCGCCGAGGCTTTGGAGTTTTCGCCGCACATTGCGCGCCTGATCGCCGCAGGCGGGCACGAAGTCTGCGCGCATGGTCTCCGGTGGATCACGCAATTACGGATGGACGAGGCCACGGAGCGCGATTTCATCGCAAACGCGCGTGATTCCATCGAGCGCAGCACCGGACGAAGGCCCGCGGGTTGGCTGTCCCGGTATTACACGACCTTGAATACACGCCGGCTGCTCGTCGATGCCGGATATCGCTATCACATGGATGATTTCTCCGACGACGTGCCGTTCTGGGACGAGAGCCACGCGCGGCCCATGCTGGTGATTCCCTATCAGCTCGACACCAACGACATGAAGATGTGGAATCACCCGGCGTACACGCCCGATCAATGGTTGAAGTATGCCTGCGACTCCTTCGACTGGCTGCTCATGGAAACCCGTGCGCTCGGGGTGCCCCGCATCCTGTCGGTGGGCGTACACCTGCGCATCATCGGGCGGCCCGGACGCATCGGTGCCTTCGAGAAGTTTCTCATGCATGTGGCCGAGGCCGATGACGCCTGTGTGCTGACCCGACTCGAGATCGCCGACGCCTGCGGTTCCACCCCACCCTTGGAGAGCGCCCGATGAATACTGCCGCCGTCGCGCCGCGACGCCTGTCCGTCCCCGTACTGCCCGCCACCGCTGCGGCGCTCGCACCCTACGGATATCTCATCGGTCCGCCGGACAGCGAGGTCAAGGGCCGCATCGATTACTACGGCAATGCCGTGCAGGTGCGCACACCCGCCAAATTCGTCTCGAACGACGACATGATGCTCAATCTCGTGACTTTCAACCGGCGGCCGCCGGTGATTCGCTGGATGGAGTATCACAACAAACACACGCAAACCTTCATTCCGCTCGGGGGACGGCCGTTCATCATGGTGGTGGGGATTCCCACACGCAGGCGTCCCGACGGCAGCATCGACGAATCGCGGACGGACCTGCCGAACCTCGACGACGTCCGCGGCTTCTACTTCGACGGCACCTCCGGTATTTGCATGCACATAGGGACCTGGCACGAAGTCCCGTTTCCGCTGCTGGATCAGACGAACTTCGTGGCAATCGTGACGAACGAGACGAATCGCAACCTCGAGGAGCACGACGAGCATTTCGAGAGCGAGGGCGGCGATCTGGTGAAGCGGCAATTGATCCGGCGCCTCGCCACGCAGCTCGAGATCGACCTGTCGACCGTGCCCGTCATCGAAGCGGGCGGCGGCCTGCCCGCATGACGCGCAAGCTCATGCTCACCTGCGCGGTCACCGGTGCGGGATCGACCACGAAGAAGCATCCAGGCGTTCCCGTCACGCCGCCGCAGATCGCTGCGGCCTGTATCGAGGCGGCGCGCGCCGGTGCTTCGGTCGTGCATATTCACGTGCGCGACCCCGCCACCGGCGAAGGGGGCCGGGATCCCGCGCACTTTCGCGAGGCCGTCGCCCGGATTCGCGATTCGGGCGTGGACATCGTGCTCAATCTGACCTGCGGCATGGGTGGTCGATTGGTGCTCGATGAGGATAATCCCGCCATCATGGCCGCCGGCACCGACATGGCGCCGCCGCTCGAGCGCATGCAGCACGTGCGCGAATTGCTGCCGGAGATTTGTACGATCGACTGCGGCAGCATGAACTTCGGGCGCGAGGTCGTCGTCAACCGCGTCGGCGACCTCGAGCGCATGGCCCGGTTTGCCCAAGAACTCGGCGTCAAGCCGGAACTCGAAGTTTTCGATTATGGCCAGGTAGGCATCGCACGACATCTGATCGACAGCGGTCTCATCGACGGCACTCCCTTGTTTCAGCTGTGCCTCGGGATTGCCGGCGGGACGCCCGCGACCACAGAAGCGATGTTGGCGCTGCGTGCGGCCTTGCCGCCGGGCGCGCACTGGGGCGCCTTCGGCATTTCCAAGTCGGAGTTTCCCATGGTTGCCCAGGCCGCGCTGCTCGGCGGGAACGTGCGTGTCGGCCTCGAGGACAACCTGTATCTGGAGGCGGGTCGTCTCGCCTCCAACGGTGAACTCGTCGAGAAGGCCATGAAGATCCTCGCGCTCTTGGACGTCGTCGTCATGACGCCGGCGGAGACGCGCGCCGCCCTCGGCTTGAAACGGCATCATTGACGGGAAGCATGTTGCATGGACTCCGATCTGCGCGTTGCCACCACCAACGGTGTCACCCGCCTCGTGCTGAGCCGGCCCGAGACGCGCAATTCCCTGACACGATCGGTCTCGGCAGCGTTACGCGCCGCTCTCGCGGCCGCCGCCGCGGATCCCGAGTGCCGCGTGCTCGTGATCGAAGGCAGCGGGGGCGCCTTCGCGAGCGGCGCCGATCTTGCGGAACTCGAGCGCCTGCGCGCACAACGGGAAGTCTTGCTCGCGACCTATCGGGAATTGCGCGAAATCCAGGAGATCTTGTATGGATTCGATCGGCCCACGCTGGCGGCGATCGATGGCTATTGCATCGGCGCGGGCTTGAGTCTCGCGCTCGCCTGCGATCTGTGCGTCGGTACGCCCCGCAGCGTGTTCGCGGCTCCCCCGGCGCGACTCGGGCTGCTCTACAGCGATCGGGAGGTCTGGCGGTTGGCCCTGCGCGTCGGTTTCGCACGCAGCCGCGATCTGCTGTTCACCGGCCGGCGTGTGAGCGCCGCGGAGGCGTTCAAACTGGGGCTCATCGAGCGCGTGTGCGAAGCCGACGGACTCGACGCCGCGGTGAACGAACTGGTTTACCAATTCGTCGCGTGCTCGCCGAGCGCGCTGCGCAAGGCGAAGCAGCAGATCCTGCGCTTCGAGCGGGAGGGCTCGGCCGGGGTCCGCGACGACGGGCTCGCCGAAGAGGCGCTGTTCGGTGCGGACGCCGTCGAGGGAATTGCCGCGTTCATTGCACGCCGAGCGCCGCGGTTTGCGCCATGATGCCCTGGCGCCTGTCGTGAGCACGGCTTCGACCGCCGAGATTCGCGACGCGGTGCGTGCGCTCTGCAAGCACTTTCCGGGACCGTACTGGCGGGATCTCGATCGGACCCGTGCGTATCCGACGGCGTTCGTGCGGGCATTGACCGAGGCCGGATTCTTGGGCGTCTTGATCCCCGAGGACTACGGTGGCAGCGGGCTTGGGCTTGGCGCGGCCGCTGCGGTGCTCGAGGAGATCCACGCGAGCGGCTGTAACGGCGCGGCCTGCCACGCGCAGATCTACATGATGGGTACACTCTTGCGCCACGGGTCGGAACAACAGAAACGCCGCTGGCTGCCCAAGATCGCCTCCGGCGAGATCCGCCTCCAGGCGTTCGGCGTGACGGAGCCCACGAGCGGCAGCGACACGCTGGCGCTGCGCACGACGGCGGTTCGCCATGGCGATCACTACCTCGTCAACGGCCAGAAGATCTGGACCTCGCGGGCCGAGCATTCGGACCTCATGTTGCTGCTTGCACGAACCACGCCGCAGGCCGAGACGTCCAAGCGCACGGAGGGCTTGTCCGTGTTCTTGATCGACATGTGCAAGGCCGTGGGTGCGGGTCTCTCGATCCGGCCGATTCGCACGATGATGAATCATTCGACGACCGAGGTCTTCTTCGAGAATCTCATGATTCCGGCGGATGCCCTCGTGGGGGAGAGCGGCAGCGGCTTTCGATACATCCTCGACGGCATGAATGCCGAACGGGTCTTGATCGCGGCCGAATGCGTCGGCGACGGTCGATGGTTCATCGACCAGGCGACGGGCTATGCCCGCGAGCGCCGGGTCTTCGGCCGGCCGATCGGCCAGAACCAGGGTGTCCAGTTTCCGCTCGCCCGCGCCTACGCCGCGATCCGAGCCGCTGACCTTGCCGTGGGCCATGCGGCGGCGCGCTTCGAGTCCGGCGCGCGCATCGGCGAGGAAGCCAACATCGCCAAACTGCTCGCCTCCGAGGCCTCGTGGCAGGCGGCCGAAGCCTGTGTGCAAACCTTCGGCGGCTTCGCGTTCGCGGAGGAGTACGACATCGAACGTAAGTATCGCGAGGCTCGCCTCTATCAAGTGGCGCCGGTGTCTACGAATTTGATCCTGGCGTATCTCGCCGAGCACGTGCTCGACTTGCCGCGGGCCTATTGATCGCGGCGGGCCGCCCTGGTGTCCGCCCGCCATAAGAGTGACGCGCAAACATGCATCGAACGACTAGAGGAATCCGCACATGAACCTGGATCTCAAAGACCGCGTGATCATCATAACCGGTGCGAGCCGCGGCATCGGCGCCGCTGCCGCCCGGCTGCTGTCGGCGGAAGGGGCGCGACTCGCGCTCGTCGCGCGCAGCGGCGCGGCGCTCCTCGCATTGGAGGAGTCGCTGCCCGCAGAGGCGCTTTGCATCGACTGCGATCTCAATGCCGAGGACTCGGCGGCGCGCGTCGTGGAGGCTTGCCGCAATCGCTTCGGGCGCATCGACGGGCTGGTCAATTGCGCCGGCGCCACCGCGGGCGGGGATCCGACGGGGCTTGCAGAGTCTGTCTGGCGAACGAGCTTCGAGCTGAAATTCTTCTCGACGCTGCGTCTCATCACCGCGGTATTGCCGTCGATGCGCAAGCAGCATCGCGGCGTCGTCGTCACCGTGGGCGGTAATATCGGTCGTCAACCCAATATGTACATGCTGCCGGGGTCGGCGGTGGGGGCCGCCCTGCATGTCATCAACAAGGGGTTTGCCGACGCCACGGCCACCGATGGCATCCGCTTCCATATCTTGAATCCCGGTCCGACCCGTACGGAGCGATTGGTCGGCTATGCCGAGATGCTGGCGAAAAAATCCGCGATCAGCGTCGATGAGGCCGAGCAGCAGTTGGTCAAGGACGCACCCCAGCGGCGCATCGCCGAGCCCGCGGAGATGGCCGGGCTGATCGCCTGGATGTTGTCGGATCGTTTCGCCGCCGCGACCGGCAACAGCGTCACGGCCGACGGTGGCTGGGTGAAAGCGGCTTCGTGAATGAACGGAGCGGCGCGTTGATGCAGGTTCAAGCAGCAGTCCTGCACAGAAGCGGCGAATCGCGCCCCTATGCGCGGAGCCGTCCGCTCGTGATCAGCGCGGTCACGCTCGAGCCACCCGGGCCGGGGGAAGTGCTGATCGCCATCCGCGCGGCGGGGCTTTGTCACTCTGATCTGTCGGTCATCGACGGCGCGCGTCCGCGGCCTTTGCCGATGGTGCTCGGTCATGAAGCCGCCGGCGTCGTTGCAGCGCTTGGCGCCGGTGTCGCTGATCTGGCGGTGGGCGACCACGTGGTCACGGCGTTCGTCCCGAGCTGCGGAGCCTGTGAACCCTGCCTCAAGTCCCGTCCAGCGCTGTGCGAACCCGGGGCCGCCAGCAATACGCAAGGATCGCTGCTGGGCGGCGCGCGTCGCTTGAGCGCCTCCGGGCAGCCTCTCAATCACCATCTCGGCGTGTCGGCGTTTGCGACTCACGCGGTGGTCTCACGGCACTCCCTGGTCAAGGTCGATCGGAGCTTGCCCTTCGATCAGGCGGCCGTGTTCGGCTGCGCGGTCATGACCGGGGTCGGTGCGGTCGTCAATACCGCGGCCGTGCCGCCTCGAGCGCGGATCGCAGTCATTGGACTCGGCGGCGTCGGTCTCGCTGCGTTGCTCGGCGCGCGTGTCAGCGGCGCAGATGTGCTGGTCGCCGTCGATCTGGCCGACGCCAAGCTCGCACTCGCCCGGGAACTCGGCGCCACTCTGTGCGTGAACGCCACCGCCGCGGACTGTGCCGAGACGATCCGCGCGGCGACGCACGGCGGCGTCGATTTCGCCTTCGAAATGGCGGGCTCCGTGAAGGCGATGGATCTCGCATATCGCATCACGCGGCGCGGTGGGACAACGATCAGCGCGGGCTTGCCGCCGCCGCAAGCGCAATTCTCTGTGCCGCAAGTCAGCCTGGTTGCCGAGGAGCGCACGGTCAAGGGCAGCTACCTCGGCGGTTGCGTTCCGCAACGCGATATTCCACGCTATATCGACTGGTTCCAGGCGGGTCGATTACCGGTCGACCGGCTCGTCTCCGCGCATATCGAGTTCGAGCGGATCAACGAAGCCTTCGATGCGCTCGCCGATGCGACCACCGTGCGTCAAGTCATTCTGATGTAGACAGCCATGAACGAAAGCTTGCAGCAAAACTACGCGCGCGGGGGCTTTGGCGCGGGTCTCAGCCCGGGGCTGAGACCCGCGTTGCTGATCGTCGATTTCGTCGAGGCCTACCTCGCGGAAGGCTCGCCCTTGTATGCAGGCGTCGAATCAGCACAGGACGCCGCCTTGGATCTGCTCGGTATGGCACGGAGCGCCTCCATCCCCGTCGTGCATACGTATGTCGAGTACGAACCTGGTGGTCGCAATGGGGGGATTTTCTTTCGTAGAGTCCCGGCACTGCGTTGTTTCGAACGCGGCGCGCACCCTGAGTGGTGCGGATTCGCGCGCGGCCTCGCACCCGTTGCCGGTGAGACTGTGATCGGCAAACAGTACGCCAGTGCATTCTTCGCGACACCATTGGCTTCACACCTCACGGCGGTCGGGGTCGATACTCTGCTCATTGCGGGGGTCTCGACGAGCGGTTGCATACGCGCGAGTGCAGTCGATTGCTGTCAATACGGGTTCATACCGATGGTCGTGCGCGACGCGGTCGGTGACCGAGCCCCCGAACCGCATGAAGCGAGCCTGTTCGATCTGCAAGCCAAGTATGCCAAGGTCGTGAGCCTCTCCGCGGCAGCCGCTTACCTCGCTTCGCTCGGCTGAACCGCCGAAGCCCATGACGGCGCCGGCCTGCGATCCGATCACATCCGAAGAGTTGGCCGATTGGCGCCGATCCATCGGCCGCACCGAGACCCGTCGTCAGGTCCTCGATCTCGAGTCCCTGCGCCGCTATGCGGCCGCGGTGGGCGCCGACCTCGATGTGGAGCGATGCCAGCCACCGCTCGCTCATTGGGCTTATTTCCTCGAGGCGCTCGATGCGGGCAGCTTGGACAGCGACGGCCATGCGCTGCGGGATCGCGGCTTCCTGCCGCCGGTGCGTTTGCCGAGGCGGATGTTTGCGTCGACGCGCATCCAGTTCTGCGAGCCGCTGCGGCTGGCGCATGAGGCGGAATTGACGTTGACCCTCTTGAGTATCGAGCACCGCGTCAATGCGGGCGGGGATCTGGTCTTCGTCGAGTTCGATCGATCCATGCGCCAGAACGGCGTGACATGCCTCA
>Ga0302320_10008951_pt1 | contig 21629 bp, 18 predicted proteins | sample Bog_T0_3_FD_202130 | JGI IMG/M metagenome (GOLD analysis project Ga0302320, IMG submission 202130) | Peat permafrost microbial communities from Stordalen Mire near Abisko, Sweden - Bog_T0_3 | ecosystem: Environmental > Terrestrial > Soil > Wetlands > Peat | place: Sweden: Abisko, Stordalen Mire...
CTATTGGCTGTTTGGCTCGTTGAACTTGGCTATACCCACTGCTTTTTTCTCGCTGGCGGAAACATCATGCATCTCCTGGAGAGTTGCAGCCGCCGATTCACTTGTATCCCTGTTGTTCACGAGGTGGCTGCTGGAATCGCTACCGAGTATTTCAACGAAGTGGCAGACGGCGGAAAAGCTTTTGCATTGGTGACCGCAGGTCCAGGACTTACAAACATCGTCACGGCTATCGCCGGAGCCTATCTCGAAAGCCATGAGCTTCTGGTGATTGGCGGCCAGGTGAAGGTATCCGACCTAGCCCGTGGGCAAGTACGCCAACGCGGTATTCAGGAGATCAATGGCGTCGATATCGTGAAACCGATCACCATGACTTCGACGCTGCTGACGGATGTTATCGATCAAAGAGAGTTCGCGAGCATTGTCCAATCCGGTTCCGCTGGCCGGAAAGGCCCGGTGTTTATAGAAATTCCACTCGACCTTCAGGCTCGCAATATCGATCCACTGCATCTGAACAAAGCAATTCCGGAATGTCAGAATTCGATTCCACTTGTCGAGCAGGCCATTCTCGATAAGGTCACGTCAAGACTCGCGACAGCGAAGCGGCCCGTTCTTTTGATTGGGGGCGGGGTTACGCGTACCACGTCATCGGAATTGCTCGATGCGCTCACTAAGCTAGGCATTCCGTTGATGACCACGTGGAATGGAGTAGACCGCATTCCGTCCGAACATCCCTTGTACTTCGGCAGGCCGAACACGTGGGGGCAACGCTCGTCGAACATCTTGATCCAGCAAGCCGACCTTGTGATTGCTCTCGGCACACGCCTTGGTTTACAGCAGACAGGCTTTAACTGGCAGGAGTTCGTGCCCAGTGGCGACGTAATCCAAATCGATTGTGACCCGGCGGAGTTGAGCAAGGGACACCCCAGGGTGTCATTCCCGATCTGTGGAGATACGAACGTTGTCCTTCGTCACCTGGCTCTCGGCACTGGCGGCGACTACAGCGAGTGGGTTGAATTCTGCAGGTCCGTGCGGCAGTCTATTCCGCTGGTTGAAGCCGTTAATTTCACGGGTGAGGGCTACATCTCTCCGTACACCTTCGCACAAGAGTTATCCCATCTCTGCACGCATGATGACGTTGTTATTCCATGCAGCAGCGGCAGCGCCTTTACGGTCATGATGCAGGCCTTTGAACAGAAGAGCGGTCAGAAAATGGTGAACACCAAGGGATTGGCGTCGATGGGCTATGGCCTGGGCGGAGCACTTGGAGCCGCCGTTGCAAGCGGCAGACGGACAATTCTGGTCGAAGGAGATGGGGGCTTCATGCAGAACTTGCAGGAGTTGGGAACGGTAAGTGCAAATCACCTCAACCTGAAAGTCTTCCTCTTCGACGACAATGGCTACGCCTCCATCCGCATGACGCAGGCGAATTACTTCAACGGACGATATGTTGGATGCGACTCTGCTACGGGGCTCGGCATTCCCAAGTGGAAGCATATTTTTGCAGCCTATGACATACCTGTCATGCAGATCAGTAATGGCTATCAAGAAGATGAAGAGTTCTTGCGTCGATTTGAATCGAACGGTCCCGCAGCTTTTCTGGTGAAGATTGATCCTGGGCAAACCTACTTCCCAAAGATCACCAGCAGAGTGACTCAAGATGGAAGCATGGTTTCCAATCCGCTGCACCGCATGTCCCCCGATCTGCCCGCCGACGTGGCAGCCAGGGTATTCCGGTACCTGCCGCATTGAAGTAGCGGACGAACTGCAACGATTCGATTTCGGTAGGAGCGACGGTCGGAAGCCCGCGTCATTTTACCGGTGGCGATGTCGCAAGAATCCAACTTTGTGTGCGACGGATTGCATCACGGAGTGGCACTTCACAGGATAAGCCAAGTTCCTGCCGCGCTCTGGCCGTGGATGGCACGTAGCGTTGCGCCGGTCCTGGACCGGGTATTCCGAGAATCTCAACGCCTACCTTAGGAAGCAAAGCCTCCGAAACTGAGTGAGCCAGTTCGCGAATGCTGACCGCTTGCTCTGATCCCACGTTATAAGCACGAAGCGGTGTGCCGCGAAACAGGATCGTCCACAGCCACACCATCAAGTCACCGGCGTACATATAGGAGCGCAGGGCGCTGCCGTCCCCAGTAACACGAATCGGGTCGCCATGAATCTGATCGCGGATGAAGTTACCAATGGCGAAGTGTGTGTCCAGCTTCATTCCCGGTCCCACGAAGGCAAAGCAGCGGGCAATCTTCACTTCAAGATTCGAATTCCTGGACTCCAGCGTGCAGAGCAACTCCGCTGCGCGCTTGCCCTCCGCATAGGCCGAGGCCGCATCGAGCGGGTTGGGGCCGCAGGTTGAGTCCTCCGCCACATGATGCACTTCTGGAGATTGCGTTCCGTAAACCGCTCCGGAACTCAGGAATAAGAATTTCTTCGCCTCCGCTGCCTTCGCAAATTCGAGGCAGTGACGCGTGCCCTCGACAATGGTGTCAAACATCAGTGTTGGGTGCTTGGCATTGAGCTCTGCACTGGATTCAGTGGCTCCGTGGATAACGCGCGAAAACTCGCCGGAGGGAAACGCGAATGTTCTGATATCGCCGGTGAGAATCTCCAACGCAGGGTCGCAAGCGAGCTGCGGCGACTTCTGCTGCAGGTTTGCTGCATTGCGCGTGAGGATGGTCACACGCGTGTTCAAATGCAACTCCCGGTTTGCGTGCAGCAACGTCTCCAGCAGCCAGTACCCGAAAAAGCCGGTTGCGCCTGTGATGAAAATTCGCTGATCACGGAGTTCACTCCATAGATCGCGCGTGCGCGCCAGACAGTTGTCGAGATCGTCGCGGAGCAGTTCAGAGACACTATTCAACGAAAGGCCTTGCCGCCAGCAATATGCTGACACCACTTGGAAGTCACAGAAAAACACGGCACGAAACCATCTGCATTTTATATGCGCGAAGCACTTGCAACCAATGGGAGATCGCACTGCGACGCTCAGATCCTCTACTTGGTCGCCAGCAATCCCGCGCGAAGCTCTGCCCCGGTCATTGGCTTTAGAGGAGGTGTTCCGTTATTCGGCACGCCCACCTCGGACGTGTTGAGCAGCATCGACACCATGACATAGGTTCCGCTGAGGACAATTAAGTCCACGGTCTGCTGCTCGCCGAGCAGACCATGCACGCGATCAAAAGTCGCGTCGCTGACCACATGATTCAACGACATTTCCATGCAGAACTGGTACACGGCTTCTTCGTTGGCGGTCATTTTCGCCGGACGCTTTCCATCTCTCAATGCGTCGGCAATTGCCGCCGGAAGGCCCGCCTTCAGTGCCAGTGGATAATGTGCCCACCATTCATATTGCGCGGTTGAAAGCCTTGCCTGGATCAGTATCGCAAACTCATTCAACGGACGCGGCACCGAGGTCTTGAAGCGCAGATAATCCAGCAGGTTGAAGGTCCGCTCCGCCATCTCAGGACTACGTAGCAGAGCATTGTAAGGTCCCCCGATTCCGGCGCTCGATACCTTGAGTATCTCTTGTGCCAGCGCCTTTTGCCGGGGGTTCAGTTCTTCCATGGTCAACTGAGGGAAGCGTGGAGTTTTGTTTTGTGTTTGTGCCATAGCAATACCCGTCAGCAAGCACGTAGCGATCAGTGCGGATTGCAGCAGCAATCCAGGGAATCCATACAGCTTCATTGTTTCTCCTTGGACAGAGCGCGTCTGCCGCTGGAACCGACGATCATAACAAACCGCGAGCGAACCTACGTCCCAACATCTTTGGCTAAGCGATGGCTTCCGGCTGTTCACAGAGGAACAGCCATCACGCCCTGGGATGCTGGCGTAGAATAGCTTTCATCATCGAAAGTGCGGCGAATGCTCCCATGCTGAAGCCTGTGGTCTGCTTGAAGGGAACATCTTTGTAATGTCGGTTGAAGCCAACTTGCGCGGAAATCAGGCGAACGGTCAAAATCTCACCACAGCTCCGGTATTTGGGATTCTGCTTGCGATTGGTTTCGCGCACCTGCTCAATGACATTATCGGCGGACTGGTGCCAGCCATCTATCCTCTTCTGAAAAGCTCCTATCATTTGAGTTTTTCGCAGGTCGGTTTAATCACCCTCACTTATCAGACCACCTCATCCCTGCTGCAGCCCTTGATTGGCCTTTATACGGATCGGCGTCCCCGCCCATTTTCATTGATGGCAGGCATGGCTTGCACATTCGTTGGTGTGATCATGCTCTCCCGGGCCGCGACTTTCCCGGCCATTCTACTTGCGGCTACCATGGTCGGCGTTGGCTCGTCCGTGTTTCATCCCGAATCTTCCAGGGTGGCGCGCCTGGCTTCAGGAGGCCAACATGGTTTGGCGCAGTCCATCTTTCAGGTGGGTGGAAACTTCGGATATTCCCTGGGACCTCTGTTGGCTGCGCTTGTGGTCTTCCGGTACGGTCAGCCCAGCATAGCCTGGTTTTCGCTCTCTGCCCTCTTGGCCATGGTTGTGCTCTCGCACGTGGGCAGTTGGTATAAACGAGAGGCTTTGAAGAAGTTGCAAGCTCACGCAAAAAGCGCTCCGCTGAGTTCTCCACTGCCGCCTGGCAAGGTGGCCAAAGCCATGACGATTTTGCTGGTTCTCATCTTCTCGAAATACATTTACATGGCCAGCATCACGACTTATTTCACGTTCTACCTGATCAGCAAGTTTCACATTTCGGTGCAAAGCGCTCAGATTCATCTCTTTTTCTTTCTGGGTTCCACTGCAGCCGGAATTCTCGTCGGCGGTCCTGTCGGTGATCGCATTGGCCGCCGGTACGTCATCTGGTGTTCTATTCTCGGGGTATTGCCCTTCACGTTGCTTCTGCCATACGTCAATCTTTTCTGGACCGGTGTTCTCAGTGTGGTGATCGGGATGATCCTGTCCTCGGCCTTCTCGGCGATATTGGTGTTTGCCCAGGAGTTGATTCCTGGGAAGGTCGGCATGATCTCGGGATTGTTCTTTGGCTTCGCTTTTGGAGTTGCGGGCGTGGGTGCCGCGGTGCTCGGCAAGGTCGCGGATCTGACCAGCATTCGTCTCGTGTACCAGATCTGTTCGTTTCTGCCGGTCATCGGCATTCTTGCTTACTTTTTGCCGAACGTAGAGACTCTGGACTCCGTCAAAGCGAAGCCGCAACTTGCCATAGAAACAGTGTGAAAGTCATCTGGACGAAACAGAGGGCGACCAGCGCTCGCAGTCGACCTTCTCGAAATTCCTTGTAGTTGACCGGTTCCAGCGCTTGGGTTAGCGTTGGACAGATTCAGGAGACACATGCTTCCCAATATCCGCCGCTGTGCCATTCTCTCTCTTCTCGGAGTTGTGCTCACCGCGTTGCCGCTGCGCGCAGATGGGTTTCAGCCGGTTCGGGCGCGCCACGTCATGGTGGCGAGCGTCCACGCGCAGGCTTCCAACGTCGGCTCACAAGTGATGCGCGAAGGCGGAAATGCAGTGGACGCCGCGGTTGCCGTTGGCTTCACCCTGGCCGTTGTGCATCCTTCGGCAGGGAACCTGGGCGGCGGCGGATTCATGCTCTATCGCACGGCCAAAGGAGACATCCACTTCCTTGATTTTCGCGAAAAAGCGCCAGCGGCAGCATCGCGAGATATGTATCTGGACAAGCAAGGTAACGTCACCGAGCAAAGTCAATTCGGTTATCGCGCGGCAGGCGTGCCAGGTACTGTTGCGGGGTTGGTAGAGGCCGAGCGTCGCTGGGGGAAACTGGGACTGGCGAAAGCGATGGAGCCCGCGATTCGTCTGGCACGCGATGGCGTAGTGATTACCCAGAATGAAGCCGACATGATGCACGACTCCGCTCTGGCGCGCGATCCAGAATCACGGCGCATCTTTCAGCGCGGCGGGAAATTGTACGAGCAGGGCGAGATATTGAAGCAGCCTGAGTTGGCCGCGACCTTGGAGCGCATCAGCCATAATCCCGACGAGTTTTATCGCGGCCCACTGGCCACGCAGATCGTCACCGCAATCCAGCAGGGCGGAGGTCTCATTAGCGCCGCCGATCTTGCGGACTACAAGGTTGTGGAGCGTGTGCCCGTTCATGGGACTTATCGCGGGTACGACGTGTACAGTGCGCCTCCGCCATCCTCCGGCGGCATCGCGCTGATCGAGACGTTAAATATTCTTGAAGGTTTTGACCTGCACGCGGCCAAGCGCAATTCCGCGCTCCATCTGCACTTGGTTGCTGAAGCTTATCGCCGCGCGTTTTTCGACCGCTCGGTGTTTCTGGGCGACCCTGATTTCGTGGAGATTCCGGTGGCCCAGTTGACGGCCAAAAAGTACGCGGCAGAGTGGCGCTCGTCGATTGATCCGGCAATGGCCTCGGAGAGCGCGAAGCTGCAGCGCCCAAGCATGGAGCAATTGGATGAATCCGCCGCGATGCACGCGCCCTACATCGGTCCGGAGAAGACGGACACCACGCACTACTCGGTTGTGGACGAAGCGGGCGATGCAGTTGCGGTAACCACAACGCTCAACGACTCATTCGGCTCCCGTGCTACTCTGCCCGGCCTCGGTTTTCTGCTCAATGACGAGATGGACGATTTTGCCGCCAAACTGGGCACGCCGAATTCGTTCGGACTCATCCAAGGCGAAGCCAACGCGGTCGGCCCCGGCAGACGTCCGCTCAGCACCATGACTCCTACCATGGTGGCAAAGGATGGGCGTTTGCTGTTGGTGCTCGGCTCACCCGGAGGCCCCACAATTGTTACGACGGTAGCGAACGTGCTCATCAATGCCGTGGATTTTGGCGAGGACATTCAGCGCGCAGTTAACGCTCCGCGCTTCCACCACCAGTGGATGCCCGACGAATTGCGGGTAGAAGGATGGCAGCTTTCACCTGACACCATCGAGCTGCTCGAAAAGATGGGACACAAGATTAAGCGCACCAACTCCTGGGGAGATGGTGAGTGCATTGCATTAGACTGGAAGAGCGGAGAGCGCCTGGGCGCGAGCGATGCCCGCAATGGCGGTGCAGCCGTAGGCTGGTAGAAGCGGAGCAGACGAATGCTGAAAGCAATATCGACACACGTGCATCTGAGAGAGCGGCTGCATCCGGGAATTCTGGAGCGCCTCGCTGCGGGCGAAGTCGCCGGGATTGAAATCTTCGCCATGCGCGGTCATTTCGACTACACAAACCCGCAACAGGTTCGTGAGATCGCTTCCTGGTTCCGCTCGCAAGCAGTTTCCTTCGAGTCCATGCATGCCCCGATGTTTGCCTCCGGCGAGTGGGGCCGCTTTGACACGCCGCCGCTCAACGTTGCGGGGCGTGACCGCAAAGAGCGAATTGATGCGATGGACGAGATCAAGCGCGCCATCGAAGTAGCCGAGGTGCTGCCGTTCCGCTTCCTTGTGTTGCACGTCGGCGTCTCTGGAGAGCAATTCGACGAGCATAAGTTCGAGGGCGCGCTGTCCTCTATCGAACACCTGCATGCTTTCGCCAAGCCGCTCGGAGTGCAACTGCTGCTGGAGAACATTCCCAACGAACTCACCGCTCCTGAGAAGTTGATGGGGTTGATCCACACATTGCACTACGGCGACATCGGTGTCTGCTTCGACCTTGGACACGCGCACCTCAATCCCGGTATCGAATCAGCTTTCGAAACTCTCAAACCGTTGATCCGCTCAGTCCACGTCCATGACAATCACGGCATGAAAGACGAACACCTCTGGCCGGGGGAGGGAACCGTCGACTGGAAGCGCACCATGGAGTTGTTGCGAACGGCTCCGCAGGTTCCTGCCTTGGTGCTTGAGATTGAGGGCGACGCCGCTGGGAATCCAGAGTTCGGAAAGACCGTGCCTGAAAAGTTGCGAGCGAGTTGGAAGCTGCTGGAACCTTGATCAATCCGCGAGGCGACAGAGATGAACGCCCCGTGTTACGCTATCTTTTCGCGCAATTTCAGGCCTTTTCCTGACTGAATCGCCATGGAAGCCAGCAATTCTGTGACAGATGTCACGCTGAGGTTTGTCGCGAAGAGAATATATTTAGTTCTGTCGGACGCAAGCAGCTCGCGCACTCTGCGAGGCGCTGGCTCCAGAACATTTCGAGGATGGACATATGGCGGAAACAAACGAGGCGAAGAGCTCTCAAAGTTGGACGAGCACACAGGCATACATCATGGCGGTCCTTTGCCTGGTTGTTGGATGCGCGGTTGGTTACTTGCTGCGTGGTTCAATGGGTGGCAGCAGCGCACCTGTACCGGCTGTGGCTACAGCTGACCAGCAACAGGGTATGCCGACGGCAGGCATGGGCGGTGGCGGAATGGGCCAACAGCAGCAAATGCCGACGCCTGCACAGATGAAGGCCATGGCGGACAAGCAAGCAGCTCCACTTCTCGAGCAGTTAAAATCCAAGCCCAACGATCCTGCCCTGCTTTCGCAAATTGCCAATATGTACTACGACGCGCAGATCTTTCCTGTTGCAATCGAGTACTACCAGAAAGCTCTTGCAATCGATCCCAAGAACGCAGCGGTACGCACGGATATGGCAACCGCGATGTTCTATGCCAACGATCCCGATAAGGCCATCACTGAGTTCGATCAAGCACTGAAATACGACCCCAAGAACAGCAACGCGCTGTTCAATCGTGGCATTGTGAAATGGCAGGCGAAAATGGACGTAAATGGCGCCGTTGCGGATTGGGAGATGCTGCTGAAGCAAAATCCGAACTACGAGCAAGCTGACAAGGTTCGGATGTATATCGCGCAGGCCAAGAAACATTCCAATATCAAGCCCGGCCAGAAATCTGATAAGCCCGCTATGTAGCGCGGCCGCTCGACGAACTGCAATCTTGAACCCGCAGATGATTCTGCGGGTTCAATCGTTGTGCCGTTTGGGAGTGCAGACCCTCTTCGCATCCCGGGAGAGGAGAAGTCATAATCTCAGAACCAGCAAAGCTAGAGAGTCTTTGAAAAAACGGCTACGTAATTCATCTGGCCGAGTGCCTTATGCAATGTACTAAAGTACGATGCTTTAGCAGACTGCGCGCAGGATATAAGGAAACCTAACGTGCTATACTCTCGCACAAGAGAAGTTTGCGACCACGACATTAAGCCCGGATCGTGATCGGGAATGTATGCGTGGAGGCGGTAACGGCCAAACGTTTGGTCTTGCACACCTGAGGGCGTGAAAATTAGGTAGGATGTTTCACATGAAAAAGGCTGTTCTCGCTCTTCTGTTGGGCGTGATATGCGCAGCTCTTGTAGTGGCACAGGTAACCCCCGGAACACCGACGTCATCCGGTGTAGCCGGTTCCGCTATTCCGACCGTGGACGTTCTAGGTGCTCACAACAACTACGGTCGAGGCTGTGCCGGCTGCCACGCTCCGCACAGCGGTGCTTACGGCTCAGGCGGCAACGCTGCTGCCAACGGTACTGTCACCGATTCATACACCGGCGCCGACGCACTGTTTGCACAGGATATGGGACCGCTCTATGGTCAGACCTTCGATTTCGGTACAGTCTCAAACAGCATGGGTGGTTCCATAAACGGTACGGTACCTGGAAGTTACATTTTTGTTGCTCCCAGCAGTTTGGTAGGCGCAACTTATCAGGGACGCAGAGACATCCGTGGCATTCTGATGTGCTTGGCTTGCCATGACGGCTCGCTTGCAAAGGGAGCCATGATGCAGAACCAGTCTTATGAACAACAGATTGGTGCATTGCCCTCAAATTATGCCTCTACTGCTATACCCACCTTGCTGGGTGTTGATGGCTCCGGTTACGAGAACGATCACCCGGTGGGCGAGAATGCTACGATTCAAGCTGCGCTGGGCACCGCTTACTACGGAACCGGTAGCGCCGCCAACGGTCTTAACTTCATGATCACAGGCACGGCACCTTCTCAGAAGGTAAGCTCCATTTCCGCAGTGGGTGAGTATGCAACGTTCATGGCTTCTTATGGCGCTCCAGCACTTATGGCCGGGTGGAGTGGCTCGTCTGGCAGTTGGAATTACAGTCTGCCGGTAAATGCGAATGGCGTGCCGTACATACTCTGCACCACCTGCCACAATCAGCACAGGATGAATATTTTCGCAGCATCTGCCAATAACCCAATTGCAGGCGTTCTTGGCGGCACGTATGCGACATACTTCTTCATAAACTCTCCTTACAACGTAAATAATGTCACGAGCACATCCACCTCGGCTTCGTCCACCACGCAGTTCTGCCGCCAGTGCCATTTCTCCGATTCGAACGAAGCCAATGGCGAGACGTACCCGACCGCATTCTGATGCGTGACTGCGCAGGTCCTACACAGTGTGGCAACTGCAGCGATAGGACGGAGTTGGAAGCCGTCCAATTACGAAACACGACACGTTGAGAAAACTATGAGACTCTGGCTCGGGGTATTCATGCTGCTACTGGCGCCGCCGTTCGCAATCGGACAGGCGACCGGCGACTCGCCTTACCTGTACTTAACGTCACAGCCGAAGGATAAGGCATTGGAGTCGGAGATAGCAGAGAGTTTCTTGGAAAATTGCCAAGGAGTGCATATCGCGGAGGTTCAATCGGACGCCGATTATCATATTGTTCTAACTAACATCGATGGTTCGCACGCTCAAAAGAACCAACTCCTTGTGACGGACTTCTGGGGAACACCTCTAAAGAAAGCTGAAGGTTCGGTCGCGAGGGACCAAGCGAAAAGCGCGTGTACCTTAATCATCGCCGACTGGTCAGATCAAGCCTTGACCCGGAAAAAATATCTCGATGCGATCAACTCGGGGTTCCGAAAAGATGGACTGGTAGGGTTTGCCGAGATTGTTGCGGGAGACAACCTTATAGTCCACAGCGAGCGGGCCAACAGGATGCGTTTGTTCATGCTGCTGGCAAACAACAAGACCTACCTCTTGCTAAGAAGGGCAGGAATTGTAACTTTCATCTATACGAATGATGCGGACCAGAACTTTGCCTGCGATGTGAAGTCGGGCCAGATTGACGAGAACTATGATTCGCTGGCTGCAATCAAAGCCGCAGGCACCAAGTCCGAGTCTGGGGCGGCTGTTAAACAGAGCACCTCACCCTGAAGTTCTTGGAATTGTACTCTGCCCGGAAGTCGAACTCTAATGACTGAGATGGCTTGTGTTGTTACTCAGATTGATTACCGCCTGACGTAGCTGCAACGCGTTGCTATTCGTAGGATCGATTTGTAATGCCGCTCCGACTTTCATTTCCGCTGTTTCGTAATCACCGAGGCCCAACAGTATTTCGGCGGAATTGATTAAGCATACAAGCGCCATGTCCTTGCTGTTGGTGTACGTCCCCGCAATTTGATACTGATCTAGCGCCTCCTGAAACTGATTCCGACCGGACAGAAGTTTTGCCATATTAAAATGACAGACCGAGTCATACGGTCGCAGTATGCACGCATTCTTGTAGTGCAGAAAGGCTTCATCGTACCGGCCGTCGAAAGACATAGAATCTCCTAAAGTTTTTTCGATGAAGTTATTTGGTTGACCCGCAACGACGCTAGCTCGAGTAAGGAGCAACACGCCGTTCTGCCAGTACTGCAGGTAATAAGTAGTGGCAGTTGCAAACGCCGCTACCAGGCACAGTGAGGCCATTGCTGGTACGAAACGGGGCAGCGTGGGTACATTACTGGCCGCTTGGTTTAATCCCCACGCGATCATAATGAAAAGACCAATGCAAGGCATGTACGCGTAACGATCGGCCATAGCCTGACTGCCGACCTGAACAATTCCGATCACAGGGATAAGCATAACGACGAAAAGACACCAACCCACGACAAGGTAGCGAGATCGGTGAAAGCACAACACAGCCGCGGTGATTGCGAATAAGACAACGGTCGAGCCGATGACGTTAAGCCAAGGCAAAGAGTGCTCTGGGAGCGGGTAAAAGACCGCCAGATTGGCGGGCCATAGCGTCTTCCCAATGTAGGCCATGTAGGACACGATGGCATTTTCGAAGCGCAGGGGGAGCGGCACTAGGGAAGTGCCTGCCACCGCCCCCGTGGAGCGTTGCGCGATGACGGTTACGGCTGAACTCGCTGCGCTCATCAACAACAGAGGCAGCTTCTCCATTAACAACGGCACCCACCCAAGACCGAATGGAAACTCAAGTCTTTCCAATGGCCAGTAATCGAGACACAACAAGACAATCGGGAGGCTTACCGCCATGGGCTTAGACATTAGAGCAAGCGAGAAGGCAGCGACTATAACGAGATACTTCTTCAGGTTAGGTTGACGAGCATACCAACCGTAAGCGGCAACCGTGAGTAAGGAGAAAAAAGTGCAAAGCAGACTTTTTCGCTCCGCAATCCAGGCGACAGTCTCCACGTTCAATGGGTGCAGGGCAAAGAGCGCAGCCACGAGAAAGCTGCGCCACACTGCGCCGGTCGCCTTTTGCAGCAGCAAGAATAAAAGCAGAACGTTGGCCGCATGCAAAAAGACACTGACCATGTGCTGAGATCCGGAGTTCAGACCGAATAGTTGACAATCCGTCATATGCGAAAGCCACGTGACCGGATGCCAGTTGCAAGAGTAGTAACTGGTAAAAGCCCAGACAACGTTATCTAGCTTTAGACCCGCACTAACGTGATTATTCTGGAAGACATAAGACGCGTCATCGAGAGTGAGGAACTCGTGATGCGCGACCCCGCTGTACAATAGCAAGGTGGCAAGAACCAGTAATGCGCAAAGCAGTACCGGTTTCCTGCGCAAATCGTCGATGAATCGATTCGGAAAAGTGGAATCTGCCGACGCCATAAGGAAGTTATTCACCCCACTCTACAGATTAGGCCAAGAACTAACTCAATTCTACAATCTAGCTGATATGGCCAAGGCTTTTTCCTTAAGCAGAAGAGTTAAACGAAAATATTGTTCAGCTCTTTCGCTTGAATACGTACACTGCGTAGGAGGAACGTGGCGAATAGAATTGTGCAGCCTCTCCCCAAACGTATTGCGAGTGCTGCTGAATATCGGCAATCCCCTCCAGATCGTAATTTTGCTGCAAGTATTCCTGAGCCCATGAGAAAATTAGGCTCGGCGATCCGGGTTGTTCAAGCCATGACGTCGGAACTTTCACGGCTACCATGTATTCAGGACGCGCACCCTCTATCTCAGCGATCATCTCTCTTTGCATTTTCAAGGCGTACGGTTGATTCTCCATCAGACCATAGGTATAGATGTAACCGGTCGCCGACCTCCGGCCGGAGTAGAAATAGATCTCCGGTTCCGACCCTAGCACTGCGATTCGTTCCCCAGTTGACGTATGGGTCCTGATGTACTCTGCGATTGTTGCAGCCTCCGGAAAGGGGTTGCTGCCATAGATTTCCCGGCAAACCATCTCTGGAACTGTCTCAAAAAAGGTCGCCCGCTGTTGATAGGTCGTGTATCCAAAGGCGATAACGAAAACGCCCAGTGGGATAGCAGCAACGATACGGGACGGCACTGCCATGAGCAGGATTCTCGCGGACGAACTCACTGCCACGCCGGCCAAGATCGCCACCACAGGCAAGAGGAGAATGAAATAGTGCTCGCGGAAATAGAACCCCGGACACACTGCCGCAGATGAGAACAGCAGCAACCCAATTACAAAAAATCCCTGGCGTCGGGCGTCATGGTCCCACAAAAATGCCGTAAGGCCAATTACTGCGATCCCCCAGATCAGAATCGAGGGTCTAACGATTAGCGGGAAATTTGCCTCGAATATCCCGATACCCTGCGCTAGGCTCAGAATGGAGCCGTACTCACGAGCATAGGTGAACGTCCAAAACCAGAATCTGCCAAAAACGCCGGCGACGGTCAAGAGAAGGCACGTCAGGCCGAACGGTAACAGAACCCCAGCGAAGAATGTACCCGCACGTGCCATTACTGCAGGCCATTTAGCAGGCCAAGGCCTGCATTCTCGGTAAAGCAGATAAAGGCTGGCAAAAGCCGTAAGAAAGACTCCAGGTTGCTTCATGAGGAACGGGAGGCCTAGCAACACCCCGCTGCAGAAAAACAGAGGAGTCCGCCCCGAGTCGTAGGCCTTTACTAGACAAAGGAGACCAGCCACAGCTGGGAGTAAGACGAAATGCGTAGCATGGCCGGCCAACCCTAACACCGACGGACTGACGGAGAGTAGTGCGTAGCTTGAAGCGGCAACAATCCCCGCCATGCGCCCGAACAGACGTCCCGCCAGCAAGTAGAGAAGCACCGTCGTCGCGGCATTTACCAGGATTAGCCCAAGATGAACCCCGGTCGCCGTCTGGCCAAAGACTGCAAGAATCATCGCGTATGCGACATACGTCCCAGGAAATTTCATGTTGTATGCAAGCTGGTATGGTGGGACCCCCTGCAGGATTAACTGCCCGGCATAGGCGTATTCGCCCTCGTCGCGTTCGAGAGGAAAATTCCGTAACCGGAAGCGGATGGATCCAAAGAGCAGGATCACCAGTAGCAAGAGCGCAACATAGCCGTACCGCGAGAGCGACCTCCGGGCACCTGCGCTTTCCAGAGTGAACACCAGAAACTCCTTCTGACTGACAGCTCTCGCCGTCATCTCCATCCCATGGGTGTACAGTCATTTATAAGTATGCGGAACACTCTGCAGGCACTCCGAGCATCAACTGTTGGGACCACGCCCACTCGGTGCGGTGCCGCTCGTTCAGAGTTTACTTGGAATCCTCTCTTACTGTCCGCATGCGCTTGAATTTATATCGCACTCGCTCGTGTCACTCTCGTTGGGTGGTAAAGCTCATGCAATGCGGCGTTGAATTGCCTGAGAGTTGCGACCGAGATTAAGATGGAGTAGACCATGCGTGAGATCATTGCCGCAATGCAGCGCACGTGGCTTGTTGAACACCGATGCCAGGCGGCAATCTGCATCAATTGTGACTTGCTTGATTGCACGACTCCCTCGGAGAAGCCGTAAATGATAGACGGAAGACACATCACGGTGGTCTTGCCTGCCTACAACGCCGAAAAAACACTCGAATCAACGATACGCGAAGTGCCGGAACTGGTTGATGACGTTATTCTGGTGGACGACCACAGCTCAGACAGAACTGTGGAGTTAGCGCACCAATTCGGTCTCACTTGTTTTGTTCACGACAGAAACTACGGATACGGGCGCAATCAGCAGACCTGCTATCGTGAAGCTCTGGCCGCTGGCGCGGATGTGGTGATCATGGTGCATCCCGATTACCAGTACACCCCGCGTCTCATAACGGCCATGGCTAGCATGATCGCATACGGCGTCTATGACGTTACCCTCGGCTCGCGAATTCTTGGAGGCACGGCTCTCCGGGGCGGGATGCCTTTGTACAAATATGTGTCCAACCGTTTATTGACTGCCTTTGAGAACCTGTTTCTAGGCGTCAAACTTTCCGAGTACCACACCGGATATCGTGCATTTAGCCGGGAAGTATTATTGAAACTGCCCCTGATTGAAAACTCCGACGACTTTGTCTTCGATAATCAGATGCTTGCGCAATGCGTTCACTTTGGTTTTCGCATTGGAGAAGTTTCATGTCCCACGAAATACTTCGAGGAGGCATCTTCCATTAACTTTCGCCGCAGTCTCATTTATGGATTGAGTGTGCTTCGAACCACCATGGAATTTGCGCTGCAGAAGTGGGGCATTGCTAAATTCCAATATTTCAGCGCTGAAGGACGCACCCTCCAGACAGATGTCGGCGGCTATTATTCGCCTATGCGTGTGCGAGATAGTAAAATCCAGTAGCGCGTCGCAGCAAGTGGACAGTCCTGGATGCTTAGCTGCTGGCGGGCGATGTTTTTCGAGTCTAGCATTTTCCCCAACTTCTCCTCATAGCCGATTTGTATGCTACAGTCTGTCTAAAATGTTTGAGTTTGTTGACCGTTATAGGTTGAAGATCCTCGCACAAGTCGGCATCGCTGGCTTGGCGATATTGTTACTGTTCTGTGGGCTTACGGATAAATATCTTTGGCAGGACGAAGCTGAGACCGCAGTGCTTGCCACGCGGATGCTCAAGTTCGGCAAACCACTCGCCTACGACGGGGTAAACCTGATCGGCACCGATAGGTTTGACGCGGACGAGTACGCCGTCGGCCGGCAGGCGGCTGATTGGAAGGACGGTCTTGATTATCACCTCCGGCGCAAGGAGTTCAAGCCTGATACCGCTTGGAAGTGGCAACCCTGGGGACTGTTTGCTGTCACAGCAGTAAGCATCAAAGCGTTGGGCCCAACCACATTGGCTGCCCGCCTGCCGTTTGCTCTGGCGGGTGTGGCGACTGCACTTCTGCTATTCCACTTGGTGCGCAAGTATTCGGGCAGCTTCCAGATGGCTCTACTCGCGTCGCTCTTTTTGTTGTGCAACCCATACTGGATACTGCATGCACGTCAATGTCGGTATTATTCTCTATCGAGCCTTCTCCTGGTGCTCACCCTCCTAAGCTATGCACGCTGGCAAGAGAGTGGCAAGGGCGGCACGGTCGCGTTTGTGGCTGCGGCTTGGTGCTACTTCCAGATCGATTACGGAACCGTGTGGCCAGTGCTCGCCGTGTTGTTCCTTGACGCGTTTCTGACGAGAAAGCACAGTTGGAGGCATACCTCGACCGTCTGCGCTGTGCTCGCCGTCACAATCGCACCGTTCTTGTATTACTACGAACTTTGGGGCAGGGGAGTGGGTCAGAACACAAGTTGGAAACAGCGCTTTCTGGCCAATCTGTTCAACATGAACGAATATGTGGTGCCGGTTTTGGTCGTGTTGGCGTCCGCGGCGCTGCTAGCGTGGCACTGGAAATCCCTGGCTCCTGCCGAGCGCCGTCTGGTTGTAGTGTCCGAAGGCATTATTCTGGCGCTGGCGTTATGGGTCCCGACCGTGTCGGTTGTAGCTTTCCTGCGTTATGCCATCATCGCCGCGCCCTTGGGTTGCCTGTTGACCGCCTGGACAGTGGTGCGGGTATTCGGTTCGCGTAGAGTTTGGCTCATCTGGCCGTGCGCAGCGTTGCTGATTGTGACCCCCTGGGCGAGCCTGCCGCTGCACGCCCTTGTATCCCCAAGCTACGCGTACGCTCTGAACCCATGGTACCGCGCGGAGTTTTCGGCTCTGCGCAACGAAGACTTCAGTCACCAACAGGACCCCAATCGTCTGGTAATCGATTGGCTCAAGAAGAACGCTGCGCCATCGGACGAAATCCTCATCAACTATGAAGACAAGCCCATGATGTTCTACCTGCCGAACCCCATCCGGGGTGGGGTCTCGGCTTTCCGCGTGGCCGATGATTCCAGAATGCCGCCGCGCTTCGTGGTATTGCGATTGTCGGTGGGTTTCGTGAACTGGCCTATTTTTCTTAGCGAGGTGCGGCGCTACCGATGGACTCAGGTACCAGTTCAGGCCCCAGACCTGCCGTGGGGCAACAATCCTGATCCCATGAGCCAATATGAGATCCGATCGCAGCGGCCAGTCCTCTTTTTCGCGCAGCGCGTTGGTCCGTAATGGACTCTACAGCAGATTTGGCGATGGGATCGTGACAGCAGTGAACGTGTGGAATCAGCACATCTGGATGTGTGACTTGCGTTTTGCAAACAGCAGGTAGGTTTTGTCGGTGGAGAAGATTGTGCGAATCTACTTGCTGGTTCAATCAAGAGCTCGGGAGTTTCAAGAATGCTAAACTTCACAGTTGCCGACTTGATTCAGACCACGTATGCGACTCTCGCGTTCGCGTTGTTTCTCCTTCCTACCGGGTATCTTCTGGGTCTCGCCAGCAATATGCTCGGCATGCGCGGTCGTTCGGCGGTCGAGAAGCTGTTGTTCTGCGGTGCGTTTTCCATTGCAATCACACCCGTCGTCGCCGTCTTATTGACGCGAGTTTCGTCCTACAAAGTTACAATCGCGGTATTTCTCTTGCTGGACTTGATCTCCATTTGTATTCTCATTAGGCAGCCCCGGCTTTCTTTAGGATTCTCCGGTATTCTGCGCATCACATGGATTCCGTTTGGTATGGCTCTGGGCTGGTTCCTGCTGGTGCAGTTCTCACTCGCCGATCTGCAGATAGGTCATCGGCTTTACGTTAGCTTTGTGTCTTATGATCACTCGGTGCGGGTGCCCTTGGTGGAGGCTGCGGCAAGGAGCGGCGTCCCACCCCTGAATCCTTTTTACGGAATAGGGAAAATTCCTGTTCTTCGCTATTTCTATTATTGGTATGTAGTGTGTGCGTTGCCGATGCAGCTATTTGGCCTTGGGGCCAAGGCGTGCCTTGACGCCAGCGTGTTCTGGAGCGGCCTGGGGTTGGCTTTCACGGTTCCTCTTTTTCTGAAGCATTTCTTCGGCGAGACAGAACATCTCCGTGGAAAGTCGATGATTGGGATCGCACTGTTGACCGTTACCGGCTTGGACCTTCTTCCCTATGCCGTGCAGATCCACCGCTATCACACGTTGAAGCCGGATATGGAGTGGTGGGATCCCAACCAGGTCACTTCTTGGATCGGTTCGTTGCTGTGGGTGCCGCACCACGTAGCATCACTTACGGCTTGTATGGTTGGACTGCTCACGCTGTCCACGATCAATGAAACTGATTCAACTCGTCAAACAGCATGGGCTGTAGTTTTGTCGGGGCTCGCCCTGGCAAGCGCTGTCGGGCTATCGATCTACGTGACCTTCACCTTTGCGATCTTCGCGGTTTGTTGGGCCATACAGACTCTTTGTCAGAAGAAACTCAAGACATTCATAGCCTATATTGCAACCGGCGTTTTAGCGCTGCTGCTCTCATGGCCGTACCTGTTGGATTTGCTTTCAAAAACGAGTGTGGGTGGTGACGCTGGTGGTGAACGGTTCGCCTATTTCGCTATCCGCAATTTTCCCGATGCACTAGACCTTCTTGGCAAATTAGGACTGCATAGCCATTTGCTGATGGAACTGGCGAAGCTGCCGATCCTTTTGTTCGTATACCTTCTTGAATTCGGGTCCTTTGCCCTGATCTTTGCGCTCTGTCTGCGGCGGGACTGGATGAACCGATTCACCTTAACCCGGCAGCACCGTATGGCGTGGATGATGTTCGCCGTCTGCTTGCTCACCATGAGCATCGTGAAGTCGGACACAAGCGGTGGTGGAAACGACCTTGGCTTCAGGGGAATGCTAGTGGTTCAGTTTGTACTGCTGGTATGGGCCGCACCGGTTGTCTACGGTACCTGCTTCCAAAGGGCTGGCGGTGCTCCGCCAGGACTTCGAGCGCCATGGATAAGAATCTCGTTGATTTGTACCCTGGTGCTGGGTTTGGCTGGGACTATCTGTCAGGTTCTCGTACTAAGGTGTTATGCGCCTCTTGCGGACGCGGGAAAGGCGGATGCGTTTTTCCTGGGAGTTCCGGGATTTGGGGAACGTACCTACCTGCTGCGGGAAGGTTTTGGACGCCTGAGCGAATTGACCTCGTCGAATGCCATCGTGCAATATAACCCGGTGGGGAGCGAGGTTCTCATCTCTCATTTGTATTCGACCCGACAAGCTGCGATGGGAGACCAGCATTGCGGAAGTGCTTTTGGTGGCGATTTGGAGAAGTGCAGCAACGCGTTTCCCTACTTTGCTACGGTCTTTAACGTTCCGGACACAGTGCGCACGTGGAGTTTGGACACATTTTGCGATGACTTTCATGTGAACGTATTGGTGGCCGTAGACACTGATCCTGTGTGGGATGATCTTAGTAGCTGGGTTTGGACTAGGCCAAGTCTATTGACTAACCCATCGATGCGCGCCCTCCCTTGCGGGACGGCGCATTTCTCTGCGGCGAGAGAATAGGTAGTAACTGAGGGCTCAAGTGCTAGGCTTCCAATGTGGCAGGTTCTTAATCTCACATGAGGAATATGGCCAATCCCAAGCCAATAATCTGTGTGAGATGCCGCAAGCAGATTATGGTGAACTTTGAATTTCCCCATTTGTTCTTTGTGCATCTATTTGGGAGGATCGACGTTTATGGATTATTTTTCAATAAGTTAAACATCGTGAGTGCTGAATTCGTGAGGGCCCAGGCAACGGCGGTACAATTGCATACTGGTTAAGATGGAGTCAGCAGTGAATAGGTTCTTAAAGTCAATCCCAGTCATAATTCTGTTAAGCCTGCTCCCAGCGGCATCGTGGGCGTCAGTGCATCCCGTTCCCCTCGATCCTAACCAGGATCCCGCAACCTGTGCGCAATGCCATGAGGACAAAACAAAAGGCAAGTCGGTCCATTCGGCGATTGCCATGGGCTGCACCAGTTGTCATGAGATTCGCGTGAAGAAAGACGTCACCCGGCTAAAACTCATCACCACCACCACGGTTGCCCTCTGTGTCACCTGCCACGCAGATAAGAAGGCTGCAGATATCAAGGGAGTAGTTCATCCTCCGGCAGTGCGCGATTGTGTAAAGTGTCACGATCCACACACCTCAGACAACAAGAATCAATTGCTCAAGCCTGCCAGCGGCGACAGTAAAGATTCGAATCTTTGTCTCTCCTGCCACAAGACGGGAGTAGATGTTCCAAAGGATGGCAGTCGCCACGCTGCGCTGGATATGGGTTGCGACACATGCCACATCACCCACAAGACGGGTCAGCGTGGCAAACGTGAGTTTGAGTTTCATTTGACCAAGGATGCTCCGGCGCTCTGTATTGACTGCCACGATTCGAAGGATGCGGCGCTGATCAAGGCCCATCAGGGGCAGCCGTTCGGAACGGCGGATTGCCTGACTTGCCATGATCCGCACCAGTCGGCACAAAAGCACTTGATGGCCAAGTTCACTCATATGCCGTTTGCTGGTGGCCAGTGCGACTCCTGTCACGCCCCAGCCAAAGACGGCAAAGTGGTGCTGGTCGCGGCCACTCCAAAGGAAATCTGCGTCACCTGTCACGCGGATAAGGCGGAACAGATAGAGAAGGCCAAGGTACAGCATCCAGGCGCCGCAGGCGATTGCACTGATTGCCATAATCCCCACGCCGGCAACTCTCCCGGATTTCAGAAGCCAGATGCAGTAAATGTCTGCCTGGGATGCCACAGCGAGCAGGCAGAGCAGCAAAAGAAAGCGCATCTTCACCAGCCAGCGTTCGTGCAAGGATGTTTCACCTGTCATGAACCTCACGGCGGAGATAATCTCCACCTGCTGCGTGCCGCCACTCCAAACAAACTGTGCCTCGAGTGTCATGGACCTGACTCCAAGCCAGTTAAGATGGAGAGTGATCATCTGGTGTCGATCTTTGACGGCAAGGTGAAACTGCCCGAGGGGTATTTCGCCAAGGTACCCATACTGCCTCTGAAGTACAATTTGGGCCATCCGGTCGAAGGCCATCCGGTTTCTGACGTGATGGAAGCGGGCGACCTCACCAAAGTCAAAACTCCAATCAATTGCATGACCTGTCATCAGCCGCATGCTTCCGCACAGGCTGACCTATTGGTAAACGACCAAGCCAATAACGCACTGTTTTGCGCCACTTGTCACAAAACCGTGCAAATGCAGGTCAAATAGCGCGTAGTTAACTAAGAAGAGAGAAGTAGCGATGGGAAAGCGGTTTCACAATTCGGTTCAATCTGGAATAGGATGGCAGGCACTAACGATGCTGCTCTCCCTGATGTTGGCAATGAGTGCGGCCTCTGCTTTTGGACAGCAGAAGAAGAATGCAGAACCGGCGGCAGCGACCCCGTCACTTGT
>Ga0302320_10008953_pt1 | contig 21625 bp, 22 predicted proteins | sample Bog_T0_3_FD_202130 | JGI IMG/M metagenome (GOLD analysis project Ga0302320, IMG submission 202130) | Peat permafrost microbial communities from Stordalen Mire near Abisko, Sweden - Bog_T0_3 | ecosystem: Environmental > Terrestrial > Soil > Wetlands > Peat | place: Sweden: Abisko, Stordalen Mire...
CCTCGGTCACACTCCGATCAAGCCGCCTCTCGCGCATCTCTCTGCGCGAAATCCCGGGCTAAATCCTGAAACCCGCCCGGCCTACTTCAGGCGAGTAAACCCGGACTGGTTCTGACGAGCGCCGCAGAATTGTTGGGCCCGATGCTTACAGCCCATGGTTTCACGATCTTAAACGGCGGTAAGAAGATTCCATTTCCATCAACTGGCAATCAGAACAAATTTCGGGCGATGGTTCGTCCTCTGCTTGGACTATAGTGAACTCCACAACTCCACCGAATCACTACCGCTTGAAATTGGAGACTGGCTAACGTGTTTGGCTTCACCTGCGAGCCAAGCAAGTCAGGTGGAGGCCACGTTAGCCCCGCAGCGCTCACGCCTTCCTGAACAGCGTCGCGAAGTCCTGCTTGTGCTCCTTGGATGATCCGAGGGCGTTGATATCAACCGCGTAATTCGCTGCTGTCAGCAGGCGCTCGTTGATGAAGCTCTTGCTGCCGTCCCCTTTCTCGAACGCGAAGTAGGCAGCGAGCACGCGAACACCTTGCTTGTTCAGCGCCCGAATCAACGGAACGAAGTCGCCGTCGCCGGTGACTAGAACAGCTACATCGATCTTCTGACCCAAACCGACCTGCAGGGCGTCTACGGCAAGAGCGACGTCTACGCCCTTCTCGCCTTGCTTCTGCGACATGGGCAGATACTTGGGATCCACGCCAGCGTGCATCATGTCGTGGTACCGATCACGATCTCGCTTCAGCTGATCGGCAGTCGCGTCCTTGGCTGTGAAGAGACCTTGGTGCCACGCTGCATAGACGACCTTGTAGCTCGCAAACCCCTGCTCTCGCAACCCGATGTACTTCTCCAGGAAGCGATGCAGCTCGGGGAAGCGAAGCCAGCCAAGCTGCCGCTCATGGTAGTAATAGTTCTGCGCATACGAGAAAAACGATCCGTCGTAGAAGACGCCCAGCCTGCAGATCGCTCCGTGCTCCCCCATTTGGTTTCTCCCCAGTTCGCCCTAACAGCAAATGAACGGATACATGGTTGCAGCATATCAAGGTGCTGGATTTGCACCAAAACCGGCACCTTGCGCTTCCTTCGAATCAGTTTTCTCGGCAGCCTCTACCAATTTTCTACTGCGCAAATTCTGCACGACGCCAAGTAATTGTTCGGAATATCTTTTTCGCCTAGCCCTAGGATTATCAGTAATAGTATCTGGGTAAGCACCAACGCGGACTCAAGTATTTTTGCCAGCCTCAAAGAATCGCATCACCTTGCTGAACTCAGCATTATCGCCGCCGAACATGTCACGCAACGGGCGGCGCGAAGCACCGATCAGGGATTGCTTCAGCGTTTCCTCAATCTCCGAAGGAACAATGATCTGCGCGCGTTGCCTTGTTGGGCTCAACTTGAATGCAAGCTCAGCACCATCCGGTGCGGTCACAAATATTCGAAGTGCCTTCGAAACTGCCCGGCTAATGATCGCATTTATATCCAGGTCGCGAAATCCGTAGCCGATCACCATCAACCTCGCTCCGGGCTGGCAAAGGTACTGTTCGAATTGAGTCGAATACCAACTGAGAATTGGGGAACGGCCAATCTCGATCGCCTTCCCGCCACCCATTACCAGTAGCTGTTTGCCTTCGGCACTATTCCAATTTGACGACCCGTGTAGCTTGAACAGCGGCTGATGCTGTTTGTTGAATCGGAACTCAGCAGCCGGCCTAGGCACCCACACTGACCTCGCCCAACATTCGGAATACAATGGCTCGGGGCCTGGCGTCCGCTGCATCCCTGGTAGCTCAACTCCTAGCCAGCTTTTCGCTCCAACAAGGGCGATATTTCTGTTGCAATAGTGCCGCTCAAGCAGAAGGTCCTGGTTGAGACTGAATACTGCGTCGAATTGAGTCAGAAACCTTTGGACCAATCTAGACCGATCCTCCCTCTGAAACTCCCAGTCCACCAAATCAAGGAACGTGCGATTCATGTCGGCGAACATCCGGCCGACCGCGGTCTGCAATGCCGCTAGCTGCCTTTCCTTTCCCTGCCGATCCTGGAGGTACAACGTCTGAATCTCGTCCAGTGCATCCTCGAAACCACCGGTCCCTTGATGTTTCCAGAGAAGTCGCTGCAACTGGATATCCTGTGAGATCTCAGGGCATCCCAGAAGATACTCAAAGGCTTCAGATGACAGCCAACCTCCCCAATTGCGGCTGAATCCAGCTCCGATCAGTAGCAAGTGGCTCACGCTCACCACGCTCGGTAAGGCACTGCCGACTCATCTACATGCACGGGCCCACCAGGTGTGAACGAGTTCATGAGCTTCATGCTCGCAAGCAAGTTCCGAACGGACCCTAATGCTTGCTTCGCATTAGGCGTTGGACCAACTACGACGCGGTGATACCGCTGTGAGCCCACCTCGTCAGCCTCAATGCCCAATTGAATCTTGAAGAACGGCACGACCATGGATCGTCCGGGTCTATAAGCGAAATTCGGATTGGTGTTCATCAGCGGCCGTGATATTAGTCTCCACTCTCGTTCTGACTCGAAGGACTTGTCTTTGAGTACGGGTGCAATTCTGTGAAGGAACGCGACAAAATTTCCTCCTGTATGCCAGAACTCATAGTCATCACTTCCCTCAGGTAAGTCACGGTGCCGCAGATTTTCCGCCACTACCCTATCCAAAAAGTCGTTGACGAATTGGCTTTGCTCATTGGATCTGTATAAGCACGGAGTAAGAACGAATTGCTGTTTGGCACCCCGGGCAGCCAGGAACGCGCTATCGAATCCAATGGCATATCCCGCCATCGGTTCGCAATAGGCACGCCATTGGGACAAAGAGTCGCCGTCCTCCGAAAAGGAACACACACAAACATTGATACTCGCTAGGTTGTCGCTGACCCTTGCGAACATTTCCTCAAGGACTTCTTTGGCTACAGCGTCCGCGACCGATTTCAGTCGGCCGTCGATGGCATCTCGCACCAAACCTATCGCGTGGACGTATTCACGTCGATCATTCAGATACTGCGTATGGGTCGCCCAAATCTCCATATCGCGAATAATGCCAATCAGCCCAGCCTGTGTCGTGTAGTGGTACAGGGTATCCGGAGGCGTTCTGCAGAGTAACTCGGCGACGATATCAACCATGACTTTCGCCCGGCTGCTGCATGCCACCAACGTCAGCCGACTCTTGCTTTCCCGACGGCATTTCTCTTGTCATCATGGCCACTTGTCCAAGTGACGCCTCTGCTGGGAACAATGCGTCAAGCCTTCTGATCATGTCGTTGATGAGGTCTACCGCATCAACCTCAACGGAATTTAGTTGTCGATGAACCAACCTTGGAATCCGATGAAGATGATGTAGTGGATTGTGGCAAGTTAAGAAATTCGTGTCACGAACGGCACCCCAATTGCCATGTGTGAAGCCGGACGTCCAGTCGTAATACTTGTCATAGACATCCTTGGCGTCAGAGTCAATAGATAGCTTTCGGAGATTGCTGTCAGCCCAGTGGCCAATATCAATGTCCAAGTACTCTTGCCATTTATCTTCGTTCGCAATTTCGTGAAGTGCGTTTTCGTCCAGGAATTGGGTTAAGTCGCCTTCCGCCTCTTGGGCCTTAAGAAACGCGAGCTTTGCTTGCCCGGCACCATAAACTCGATACGATCGCCACAACTCGTATGACTGCATGTGAATCAGGTATCGAAGTGTGATATCAATTTCTGCCAGCGCCCGCAGTGCCAGTCTCCCGATTATTCGTGTATGTGCTCGATGGGCGCCGATTTCCTCAATTATTGAGAGTCCGTAAAGAACGAGACCGAACGAGCAATCCAGACGCGCATCGACCCGCGTTGCAGTCATGTGGTGAAAGAATCGGTCAATGACATCATGACGAGCAGCGTACAGAGTCGTCGGGTTGATCGTCGTGTCAGTAAATGCGTGGTCTCCGGGCTTCGTCGGGTCTATACAGCCAGTCTTCCTCATTAACTCGTCCCAAAATGTCTCAATCCACCTCGATGGCGGATTTCGGCGAAGCATCATTTCCCCGGAGCGAATGAAGGGACGTACCCGACGCATGTCCCCTTTGTTTGGATACAGTCGCACTTCCTCAATGCGTTCCGACATCTTCGGGTGGAACTGCATGTAGCCTGATATTGCCGTTAATACGAGCTTGAACCAGCGAATATCCGTCGATTGCTCCGATTGGTGATCGAGAACGCCAGCCACCGCTTTTGCCAAGGTGTCCCAATCGCCACCCGTTGCTTCAGTCTTCAGTTCTCGAATCCAGCGGTCTCGACCAGGAAGTGAATCGATTAGTAACAGGGGCCGCAGAGCGGCGTATCCAAGCGGATGCCGAAGGGGTATCGCCAGGAACTGACGGAGCTGCTCGTCACTAACCTCCGACAGTTTCGTCTGATCGACGAAAACGTCTAATACAGGCTTCCGCTCCGCTTCCGATTCTTCTTGGGCCTGCGTTTCGGCACCTTCGGTTCGTTTGAACCACTCCTTACATAGTATTGCGATTTCAGTAAAACAACCTAGGTACTCTTTGCGTTCAAACACGCTGGTCAACAATACTGCCCATAGCATTTCTGGCATGTGGTCATCAGCCCAGGATGACATGCTCGTCATTGGTATTTGATTCAGCGGCGGGCTTAGCTTGCTCCCCTCCCGGGTGTGCTCAGAGATTCGGCTGATGTTCAGATCGGAAAACGGCGATGACCGCTTCTTTTGCGGCTTACCCTTCTTTTTGTTTTTCCGGCGTTTGCCCACTTCGTTACCACACGGTGTCGACCACTAAAATTTGCGGCGATTCGTTTCGAAGGCCCCACCCAATACGGCGAATACGCTGCGTTTCTTCGGCTTGGACTTCGGAGTCCTTCCCGCAGCCACAGCCGCAGCGGCCGCAGATTTCTGCTGTGCCTTCTGCTTGTCCTTCGCCTTCTTCTGGCTCTTGGCACTGCGCAAAGCAGCGGCCCGTGCACGTGCCTCGCGGTCGGCACGCTCCAGGTCACGTTCCCGCTGACGTGCCAATTTACGTTTTAACTTCTCTGCTTCCTCGTCAGTGAGCATGTGAATTCCCGAGCATCGTCCGGTTGACAAAGTCGTTAGAGCTTAAGGTCTCGCCCTTCCTTGAGCCCCGTTTCCGTCAGCTCCCATGTACCGCGTGGCGACGACAAGCTGATCAAGCCACGCTCCTTAAGTGCGTTCCGTCCCCAAGCGATGGTGTTCTCCGCCTTCGTTTCGCCGGTCTTAACCCGTTCAAGATCCGCCGGGCTCAACGGCTCTCGGGTCTGGAGCAATGCTACGACCGCCTTTGTTACCTCGTGCTTGTCGCCTTTCCCATTGAATCGCGTCGCCAGCACGTGAAGCAGGTATTTCTCGTAAGTTGCTTGAGGTGTAAGTCCCGAACCACGCGGTGCCCTTGTTCCTCGCCCAGCAGTAGCGGGCTGGTTCGGCACAGTACTTGCTGATTCCGAGACGACCTTGGTCGTCGGTATCGCACCACGCTCCTCGAGCAACCGCCGTATGACGGAATTGGGCGTGTCCGTAAAGGGCTCGGCCAGAGACTTGAGCCCGTTGAACACGTCATCGTCGAGTCGAATTGTCGGCATCACGAGAACCTCCTCAACCGATAATCGGTACGGCAGCCCCGATGGGCACACCAGGACCACAAATCGTCCCTAAGGAGGATTCTTGTCTACTTGTTACTTTGTGTCAAGTGAACAGTTTTTTAAAGCGTTCACTTCGACTTTCCAGCGAAAAGAGGCTGGGGATCCACGAACGTCTGCTGATTCGCTACTGGCCGGCTCCGGACCGATTTCAAGTTTTTGTTCTATATGCCGTTTCTCCTTGACCGAGGAATATGAACTCAACTCTTTAGCGAGGAGCGTCCCTGCCAAAGTCATATTTGCAAAGACGTCGACTTAACCGGATCGCTTAGACACGGCCTTTCTGCTCCGCGATCACCTTGTCCAGCAGGCCCTTTTGTTCAGGGGATGTAATTTGCCCCATCCGCGGCACGGCCACTCTGTTCAAAAAGTCAGAGACATCCAGGTCCGTCACGATCCAACCGAATTGGTCGTTTTGCAGTGCCGCTGCAAGAATCCGCTCAACCTCCTTCATAGAGAAATAAGCAAACTCCTCAAGCTTCCCAATGAGCTGATGGACCACGCTAAAGGATCCGGCCGACGCCAGATCGTCGATCAACGCGTCCTTCGTCCGATCAAATGAGAATGCGACTCCGTCGAAGTGCTCTTGCATGAACGCGGACAGGGTCCGATAGACGCGTAACGATGACTTCTTGCGCGTCAACCACTCCTCTTCGAGGAACGGATGAGCCATATCTTCGTTCAGTGCTGAGTAGAAATCTCCATCCTCACTAATAACGTGTAGTGGCTCTTCATCGGGAACTCTTCGAAGTAGCACGGTCCAGTTAATCGCGTCACCCAGCGAACCGGCCTTTCCAGGCGGGTTCCCTAGATGCAATCTCCTCTGCGCCTCGGCAAATACCTCTGCATCAATCTCGATAATCGTGGACTTCTCGAAGATGTCAGCAATGAGCTGATCAGCAAGTAGGCGCTTGGCCACAATGTCGGCATTTGCTTTTTCCGAAACGGACTTCACCAGTCGTTGCAGTTCCCCGCTAAGCCTTTTTATCTCGCCATATTCTTCATACGACTTCATAAAGGATGGGAGTTGAACCGCGAGTTTCGTTTCGTGAAACCTCTTCAATGCATCCTTAATCTTCGCTTCCCGATTCCGCCGGAATTCATCGCAAACCTGACGGGTGAGATAGACATCGGCCGCCCCATGCTCATGTGAAGCGAATACATCGTTTAGCGCATCCAATTCGTCTTTAGAAAAATGGACGAAATTGAGCAGGATGTTTGTGTCGATAAATACGTGCATGAACTCACCGATAATGACTTCACGATCCCGAATCGCTGAAAGAAGGTACCATTCCGGTCGCGTGGAAATTAGACGCTTTTTGGAATACTGTTCGTACACTGCTTGTCTTGCAAGCACGTCTACCAAAACTCTACCACCGAAATTTTCGCCTGTGATACGCCACTGATTCGACTGACTTTCCGTCCTACCCTGATATTTTCCCGACAAGTATCCGTGCAACGCCCTGAGGGGAGTGAGGGGAGTTCACCGCCGGAGCGGTTTGAGATCACCTAGCGAGATTGAAAGTTGAGGAACAGACCTTCCTGGGTATCTGAACTCTTCTTACTCCCCTCCATCCAAGCCCACGACTCTAACGCCGCGACCTGAGCGGTCAGGCTGCCCATCCCTCCGATAGCACCTCCGCCTGTTCCAGTACGAGCTGTGTCGCATGTTCCTGCTTATCCGGCGGATACCCGTACCGGCGCAGGATGCGCTTGACCAGCACCCGCAACTGGGCGCGGACGTTTTCGCGCAACGTCCAGTCGATGCTCACGTTGGCGCGCACGGTCTTCACGAGCTCCTGCGCGATAGCTCGGAGCGTCGGCTCGCCGAGTACCTTGACGGCACTGTCGTTCGCTTCCAGAGCGTCGTAGAACGCGATTTCGTCCTCGGACAGTCCGAGGGCATCGCCCCGCGCATTGGACTCGCGCATCTCCCTGGCCAATTGAATCAATTCCTCGATCACCGTGGCCGCCTCGATGGCACGGCTCTGGTAGCGCCGGATCGTTTGCTCCAGCAACTCCGCGAACGAGCGCGCTTGAACCAAGTTCTTGCGGCCGCGGGTGCGCAGTTCTCCCTTTAGGAGCTTCTGTAGAAGTTCGACCGCGAGATTCCGCTGTGGCATCCCGCGCACTTCCGCCAGGAACTCCTCGGAGAGAATGGAAATGTCGGGCTTGGCCAGCCCCGCCGCGGCGAAGATATCGACGACTCCCTCGGGCGTTACGGCGCGGGAAATTATCTGGCGTACCGCATGATCAATATCCTCTTCCGGCCGCGCATCGCTCGGCGCTCTCTTCCCCAATACGGCCTGCACGGCCTGGAAGAAGGCAACGTCGTCGCGGATACCCAGAGCGGCGTCGTGCGGCACGGCGAGTGCAAATGCCTGCGAGAGCTCGCGCACCGAGCCTAAGTAACGGTCCTTGCCGTTCTCTTGCGCCAGGATGCGCTCCTGCGCCGCCGGCAGAAGACTGAGCCGCTCCGCCGGCGTCCCGGTTGTCCATTTCGACCAGGCGAAGCCGTGAAACAGGCCGGTGCAGATCTCATACTTCTCCAACATCACGGCAACCGCTTCCTCTTGGTTGAGGGCGGTGCGTCCGGTGCCGCCGCTCTCGGTATAGGTGGCAAGTGCTGCCTTGAGTTCCTGCGCGAGCCCAAGGTAATCCACCACCAGACCGCCCGGCTTGTCTTTGAAGACGCGGTTTACGCGGGCGATCGCTTGCATCAGGCCATGGCCGTGCATCGGCTTGTCGATGTACATAGTGGAGAGACTCGGAGCGTCGAAACCGGTCAGCCACATGTCACGGACGATGACGACCTTGAACGGGTCCTTGGCATTGCGGAACCGATTAGCAAGCGCCTCGCGGCGGGGCTTGTTACGGATGTGTTGCTGCCAGTCGGCAGGGTCCGAGGCCGAGCCTGTCATGACGACCTTCATTGCCCCCCCTTCGTCGGCCTCGGCGTTCCAGGCTGGCCGGAGTTTTGCAATTTCGCGGTAAAGCTCAACGCAGATGCGGCGGCTCATGCAGACGATCATCGCCTTGCCGTCCATCGCTTCGAGCCGCTTTTCGTAATGCTCGACGATGTCCTTGGCGATCAGGGTTAGGCGCTTTTCGGACCCGACTACGGCTTCGAGCTGTGCCCACTTGGTCTTGAGCTTTTCCTTGCGGTCGACCTCTTCGCCCTCTGTTGCCTCCTCGAATCCCGGGTCGATGTGCGGCCGCTCGGCTTCATTCAGCGTAAGTTTCGCCAGCCTGCTTTCGTAGTAAATAGGTACTGTCGCGCCGTCCTGCACGGCGCGCTGGATGTCATAGACGCTGATGTAGTCGCCGAAAACTGCTCGAGTATTGGCGTCTTTGAGCTCGATGGGCGTACCGGTAAAGCCAATGAACGAAGCGTGCGGCAACGCATCGCGCATATGACGCGCGTACCCGTCGATGAAGTCGTACTGGCTGCGGTGCGCCTCATCGGCAATGACCACGATATTGTGCCGGTCCGAAAGCATCGGATATCGATCACCTTTCTCTTCCGGGAAGAACTTATGGAGCGTGGTGAACACAACGCCGCCCGCGGCGACCGAGAGGAGCTCGCGCAGGTGGGCGCGTGACTCCGCCTGTACCGGCGGCTGGCGCAGCAGATCGCGGCAGCGCGAGAACGTCGCAAACAGTTGGTCGTCGAGGTCATTGCGATCCGTGAGGATTACCAGCGTCGGGTTCGCCATCGCCCGTTCGCGGATGATGCGACCGGCATAGAACGCCATCGTCAGGCTCTTGCCTGAGCCCTGCGTATGCCAGACGACACCTACTCGCCGATCGCCAGGCTGGCCTCCCGCCTTACGGCCGGTCTCGTAGTGCCCCGGCCGCTCACCGACCTGTCCGGCCCTGGCGAGCTCGGCCGCGCGCAGCGTCTCCCCCACAGCCACCTGCACCGCATGGAACTGATGGTATCCCGCTATCTTCTTCAAGATTCGGCCACCGCCATCGTCCTCGAATACGATGAAATCGCGGACGAGATCAAGAAGTCGCCGAGGGGTGCATAGCCCCTCAATTACCACCTGCAGCTCCGGCAGATGGACATCCGCGAGCTGCTCGCCGGCTATGGTCCGCCAGGGCTTGAACCACTCACGCCCAGCCGCGAGGGCGCCAACACGCGCCTCGACGCCATCCGAAACGACGAGCACTGCATTGGTTGCCATCAGCGCCGGAATTTCCGCCTGGTAGGTCTGTAGCTGCTGCCAGGCGTTCCAGATCGTCGCATTCTCAGACGCCGCGTTCTTAAGTTCAACGACACCGAGCGGCAATCCATTGATGAACAGCACGATGTCGGGCCGGCGCGTGTGCTTGTTCTCCGTGACGCTGAACTGGTTTACGGCCAGCCAGTCATTGCTCGCAGGGCTATCGAAATCGATGACTCGGGCTTGTGCGCCGCGAATCTCGCGCTCGCCATCGCGGTATTCAACCGTCACGCCGTCGACAATCAGCCGGTGCAGCGTCCGGTTTCGTGTCAGGGGATCTACGCCTTCGGGTCGAATAAGCTTGCGGAACGCATCGTCCAGGGCCTCCGCCGGAAGCTGGGAATTGACCCTGGCGAGCGCATCGCGCAGACGACCGGCCAGCACCACCTGGGCATAGTCGTCACGCTCGGCGGCCAACTCACCGGGCGCAATGTCGGCCCCATTGAGCACCGACCACCCGCTACTTTCGAGCCAGGCGAGGGCAGCTTGCTCGACGACAGATTCCGTTACACCGCGTTCTGTCATGGCGTCGCCACTTCGCCTTCGCCTGCAGCCTCAACACTCTCGGAATCCGTCTTGAACTCGGCCAGGTACACCCGGTAGCTCTCTGGCTCCATCTGAAACAGAACCTCGCTGGGACGGAATTCAGCCTCGAAGATGCGGATCTTGCCATGGAGTTCATCGATGGAATCATTAAACTCCGAATTGCCCTCGAAGAGGGCTTGCGGCGACCGCGGTGGTATTCGGTCCTGTCGGTGCACTCTGTGGAAGAAGCCGACTATAGTGTCGGCCGCCTCAGCGGCCAGCAGTGCCTGCACTGACTCCATCGGCGGACGTGGTGCCCCGGAGCCATGCGAGGCGAAGCCGCACTGATTGCGAAGTTCGCAGATGCCCTGGATGGCCGTGCTCAAACCTCCGACAGTCCGCTTGAGACTTTCTCGGATTTCAGATTCTCCACTCGCCGTCGACGGCAGAAAGGGAAGATTCTGCGAAGCCGTCTTAAACAACTTGGGGAGGTCATCATCTTCGCTAAATGCAATGTGGCGCTCACTTAGTACCGCTCTGCAGACGCTCTCAATCAGCGTCTTGGCGAGGTCGAAGGCGAGTCCTGGATTCTCAACTACGGCCAACTCGATGCTCGCTACCTGCCGTTCGATATGAGCCAATCCAGATGCGATTGCATCCCTAGCACCATGCATCACGAACGGAGCGGTACCAGTTTCGGCCATTAGAGCGCGACTCCAATGGATCTCCCGGCATCCTTCACCCGTAATTCGCCGGAGATAAGCTTTGGGAGAAGCACGTCTCGGAGCGAAGCAAGTGTATGCGACGCGTCCTCATTCTTTGACAGTCGAGATAGCAGTGCGCCAGCGACACGGCCAAAGGCTGTTTGGAGGTTCGGCGGCGGCGACAGGCATTCCAACGATCCCAGCCGCTCACGACTCAGCTCTGTTTGGCCAGTTGAGCCCTCTCCAAGCGCTTCAATGTCCGTTTCTCGCCCGGATAGCGCAACGCCAAGAAAATACGGGTCCGTATCAGCCGACGCGCGCAATATGCTTACGTGTGAATCGACTATTGTTGTTTCCGGAACCGTCAACAGCTGCGCCACTCGGCCGAGGGTACCTACACCTGTCGAATTTATCAGGATATCGAGACGCTGCAGGGTTCTCCCCTCGATAGACCGTTTGCTCGGATCGTGGCGCCTCGCAAATTCGTAGTTCACGCGGCGATCCCGGATGCATTTCTGATTCAGAACACCAACGCCGCCTTCTTCTACGTAGCTCGGACCGATGCCGCGGGAGAGGTATTCGGTCAGATCTCGGAGCCGGGAAACAGTCCACCCCTCCGGAATCTCCCCGAACTCCGAATCGACCAACCGATCCGGAAACAACTCCGCAATCGCCTTTGGAAGTCCCGGATCATGCCCTTCCGCCTTAGCACGAACCGGATCGAAGTTGACGAACCATGACTTGAACAGCGCCCGCGCCATCGCCTCCAATGTCACGTTCATCCGGCGATTCAGGTCGATCTTGTCGTCGAGGGTACCCAGGATATGAGCGATAGCGCGCTGTTCATCAGGAGGCGGAATCTTCACTTCAATCGGATAGATGAAATTCCTGTTAAGCGACGGCTGCGCACTGCCGGAGTTGTAGCGATTGAAGTCAATTGCTTTAAGAAAGTAGAAAGCGAACCGGGGGTTGTTCCCCCGAAAATCAGTTACGTAGAGCCCGGTGTTGTGTGGCCAGAAGTCTGTTTCACAGTAATGAACCTGCCCAAATGAAGCACCACTTCGACCGACTACGACTCCTGGGCCCCTAGCGATTGCTGTGTCATGAAAGCCGTTCTGCCCGGCAGCACCCACGACTGGAACTTCCCCACTCTGGCGCTCTGAATCGGTTAGGTCATGGCCACGCTGCAGGGTTACAAACTCCCCTAAACTGGTATTACGCCACTCACCTGCCATACCCAAGTTCCTTCAAGTTGGCGGCAATCGCTGCATCCAGTTTCGCTGCCTCGCCCTGTTGTTCACGCAGGGTCGCGGCAAGCCTCTGCATCTTCTCCGCGAACGGCTCAGCATCCTGCTCCGGCGCCTCGGCACCGACGTATCGCCCGGGTGTGAGCACATGCCCGTGCTTGCGAACCTCCTCCAGTGATGCGCTCTTGCAGAATCCGGCGATGTCGGCGTACTCCCCAGCACCCTCTTCCCCGCGCCAGGCGTGGTAGGTCGTGGCGATGCGGGTGACATCCTCGTCCGCCAGATCCTTGTGCGTGCGATCCGCCATCACACCGAGCTCGCGCGCGTCGATGAACAGCACCTGGCCGTGACGATCGCGGAACTTGCCGTTCTTGCGGTCGCGCGCCAGAAACCATAGGCACGCGGGGATTTGCGTCGAGTAGAAGAGCTGGCCCGGGAGCGCGACCATGCAGTCGACCAGGTCAGCCTCGATCAGGTTCTTACGGATTTCACCTTCGCCCGACTGATTCGACGACATCGATCCATTCGCCAGTACGAATCCCGCCACTCCAGCGGGCGCGAGATGGTGGACGATATGCTGCACCCACGCGAAGTTCGCGTTACCTGCCGGTGGGGTGCCGTAATGCCAGCGCTTATCTTCCTTGAGTCGTTCGCCGCCCCAATCTGAGATGTTGAACGGCGGATTCGCGAGGATGAAGTCGGCCTTTAGATCTGGGTGGCGGTCGTTGTGGAACGTATCACCCTGCGCGATCTGACCAGAGTCGATACCACGGATAGCGAGGTTCATCCGGGCCAAACGCCAGGTCGTGTAGTTCGATTCCTGGCCGTAGATCGAGATGTCGGCCTTGGCCTTACCGCCATTGCCGTTGCCTTTTGCGTGGGCGCGGATAAATTCTACCGACTGCACGAACATGCCTGAGGAGCCGCAACACGGGTCATAGACGCGACCCCGATAGGGTTCCAGCATCTCAACCAGAAGCTTGACCACGCAGCGCGGCGTATAGAACTCGCCGCCCTTCTTGCCCTCAGCGCTAGCAAACTGCGAAAGGAAGTATTCGTAGACGCGGCCAAGAACGTCTTTGGAGCGACTGGCCTCGTCACCTACTCGTATGTTGCTGATCAGATCGATAAGCTGACCGAGTCTGGTCTTGTCGAGCGCGGGTCGGGCGTAGTCCTTCGGCAATACGCCCTTTAGCGCCGGATTGTCGCGTTCGATGCCGGTCATCGCATCGTCGACAAGCTGGCCAATGGTGCTCTGGCGAGCCTGCGCCTTTAGGTGCGGCCAGCGCGCCTCCGGCGGTACCCAGAAGATCGATAGCGCACGGTATTCGTCTGGGTCTTCGGGATCAGCGCCATTCGTCTTTTCCGCTTCGAGCCTCGCGTGCTGTTCTTCGAAGGAATCGGAGATGTATTTTAGAAATAGCAGCCCAAGCGTGACGTGCTTGTACTCCGCCGCATCCATGCTGCCGCGAAGCGCGTCGGCCATCTGCCAGAGCTGGGCTTCGTAACCCACATTGGCACCGGTTTCATTCTTAGTTGTTTTGGTGCGCGCCATATTTTTTGTGAATTCCTACCAGTTTTTGTGTACTGTCGACGGCCACGAAGATCCGGTTTACTGGCTGCATGCGTAAAGGACGAATACCGGTGTTAGTCATCGGTCATCCGTTTCAGCGCCTTCCTTGCCGCGTCGTCGAAAACTTTTGCTGCGCCTCTTTGCGCCGGTTGGGCGTCGATCCAGTCCTTGACGCAGGATTCGATCATCTCGAATAGCAGCTCCTGCCGTGAGCCCCAGACTGACGGGCACTGCTTCTGCAGCTCGTCGAGTTTTGCCACGGTGCTAACTGGCAAGCGCACAGTTATCGGGCGAACCTTGTCAAGAAGCTTCATGAAATCGTCGTAGCTGACGTAAGTCCGTGGCTCAGTCGGCTCGCGGCGCAGGCGTTTCAAAAATTCCCCCATGCGTTGGATATTGCTCCTATGATTGCAGCGACGCAATATCCACGCATAACACTTGCTTCCTGCCCAATAGTGCCGGTGCCGACGCCGAAAAACTCCTCAAACAGGGACATTGAGCAAAAATTCGTCGCCAGGGTCGTTTTTCACACGGGCTTGATAGGGGATGCTGGAAGGTTAGGCCGCGTTTTCTTCGGAACTGGAGGCTTCTTGCTAGTTGTCTTCTTGCCGGATCCATTGGATCGTGGCGACGGTGAAGAATCGACTGTGTTGACGAAACGCACGTCCATCAGTTCGCGGATCATTGGCATCTCGACCGTCTGCCTCATCGGCGCTGCAGAAGGATCGCGGTGAATGTCGCGCGGGTTCAGAGGTGGTTTTGCAGGTGGATGAATTCCGGGATTCACCTTGATTCTGTATTCCAGCATGATCACATGCTCGTTCTTCCAAAGATCATAGCCCTGCCAGCGCTTCTTGACGCTGGATCGAATTTTATTGGGAAATCCGATCGTCTTATCCAACTGCACTAGCATTCGATTCCAGTCATTCATGTGAAATTGCCTCCTAAGGCATATTTACTGCAACCGCCGTTGTCGGCCACTGAATGAACGCTGGAAGGTATCCGTGTGAACTTCTCAAGGAGATCATGCGTGTACCGACTAGAGCCAGATCAGATCAAATCTCTGGTTGAAATAATTCGTGAGGAGTCGGGTGATCACCTTTGCCGCGCTGAATTCACAGATGCAATGCTGCGGCTGTTCGAGAACATTCCGGGTTTTGAGACTCTGCCCCGCAAGGACTCTCGGCGATATGTGATGATCCTCTGGCAGAGTTACCAAACTGCTCATCGGGCCCCCGAACAAAGCGCGAGAAATCGGCAATAGGGCGGCTTTCGCCGTTGTCTTGATGTGAATTCATGGGGACCCTGTCTTGGTGGATCCCGGTATTGGGACCCGTCCATCAAAAACACGAGGTGAGCCCATGAATGCTGAAGTTGAAACGCCGAAGTCTGAGAAAACCGATGTCACTGCGCCGGGTCAGAATGCCGTCAAGCCGACCAATGCTGCAGCCGTGCGCAAGGCCATCGCGCTCGGTAAGGACATGCGCACGGCACCTGATACGTCGAAGGCCGACGTCGCCAGCAAGATGTTCGAGACGATCGCCAACGAACCGCGCGAAGTCATCGTCCAGGCTTTCGTCGACGGCGCCGGACTGACGCCGAAGGGTGCCCAGACGTATTTCTACAACTGCAAACGACGGGCCGAGAAATTGGCCTGATTCGTAGACATCTATCCGTTCCGCAGGGTGAAGGTGTTCCAACCTTCACCCTTCCTTTTTTTGCAGCACTCCCGTAATCGCTTGTCTCACGTTGTACTCCAAATCGGATATTGACCTGGGTGGTAGATGCCTGTGCGACGTCGATCGTCGGGATTACAACCGCTAATGTGGGACTACTCGGTTCGTTCACATCGTAGCTCCCTGCCGCTCGTGGGTCTGTCGTCATCCAGATTCCGCAGTTGTCTTCACACTTGGTATGCCCCGATAGTCCTTGACGTACTCGCCTTATTTCGAACAGAGGATCAATCGGAACGGAAGAGCGACAAAGAATCGGAGATGAAATATGGCTGTGTACAAATCTGATGGTGGCGCTTATCGCATTCAGTTTCGTCTGAAAAATAGGACGTATGTAAAGTCGGCAAAGACAATGGACAAGCGGGTGGCTGAACGAATGGAAGCCGAGTGGAAGGCACAGATTCACGCCCAGCAATATCTCGGCCAGCGGGAGGACATCACGATTCGCCAGATGCTCGAGAATCACTTAAGGGCCTCACTTGCCGTCACGACGTTGAAGAACGCTCGCGTTTTCATGAACGTCTTCCAGCGCTACGTCAACGTCGATATCAAGGTGTCGGGGTTCGACCAGCGCGAGTTGCATCGATATCGGGAAATGAGACTCAAGGAAGGCAAGAAGGACTCATCGATTCGCGAGCACATGCTGATCTTGAGCTCCGCTTGGAGCCAGGTGAACGACAAGATCTACAACATCCCCGAGCTTTCGCTGCCCAGGTTCGCCATGCAGAAGCAGAAGACTGACTATTTGTCCGAGGCTGATGAAGATCGCCTTCTCGGATACCTACTTAATCGCAAGCCTCACGCAGCAGGCTCAGGCGATTGGCAGCACGAAATTCACGATGTCGTCATCATGCTGCTCGATACCGGCGCTCGATACAACGAAATCGCTCGACTGGAATGGAAGGCTGTCGATCTTGCTCGAAAGACGATAGAGCTTTGGCGCGGAAAGACGAAAACCACAAGCTACGTCTACATGACCGACCGCGTTCACCGAATCCTAAAGCGCCGAGCGCAGAACAAACATCACGAGCAATGGGTGTTCACGAACTGGGACCGGACAGGACACCGGACGGACAACACAACGTACTTGAATCGCACAATGAGGGCGGCGGGGATACCGTACTCGGTCCATACCCTGCGTCATACATTTGCCACCAAGATGCTCAAGGCCGGGATGACGCTCAACGACGTCCGTATGCTACTCGGCCATTCATCAATCCAAACGACATTGCGATATGGACATTTGGAAGCCTCCGATGCGTCGCCGAAAGCCGTTGCCATCCTCAATGAGCAGAATGTCACAAGGAATCGGGCACAGATCAAAGCCGTGTAATACCCGATGAGCACCGGCCATATTGCACCTGCTGCTGCCAGGTTGGTGATTCAGGGCAACCACCTCACTGAGTTCACACCCTCGTGTACATTGCCCTGAAATCCCGACTATCAGGGAAACCTCTCCATTCCTACTCTGGCCCACCATCACCTTGATCTCTATTATTATAATAGAATTTTATAAATCTTATAAATATAATCAACGAGTTACAAAAATCTGGGGCGCGATCTTAGTTCCCGAGATCAAGCGCGTATTTCTCTAGTTTTTGGGTCAGGGCGGTATCCTGCAAGGTACGGATTTTCTCCTTCAACGCCGCGACCAGACGCTTCGTGAATGTCCGGCGCTGACCGCTCGGCAACTCTCCACGCACCTCCCTTACGTCATCCATGAACGCCTGTCCCCGGTTACCGATTCCGTTCCTAAGGTATCCATCGAGGTTCCGGATATACCAGCACAGGCCACCTACCAATGTTGTGTAGTCACGTTTGGCCGTTCCCTGTTTCTTCACGTCGTCGATTGTGGTTGTGACGTGATACCGCATGTATTTTATAAGCGCGGCGTGGAGCTTCGGCTCGCACAGGACCACGCATTTGCGTTTCTCATGAATAGGCTTGTCGCTCCAGCGATATCCGCTATTCCGGCCAATGGCCTGCTGAACCGCATCCATCGCCAGGATAACCTTCATTGCGTTCCTGTCGCTTTCCGTCCAGTCTTCCGCGTGAAGTTCGTCGATGAACCGCGTCACGACATCGTTGTGCGGCTCGCTTATCTCGATGACGTTATCCTTGTCGGCAAAGATGTTCTGTCCTTTGTTGTTGACAAGGTTCACCATTGAACCTTGACCGTCCGCGATATAGTTGAACTTGTACCCCTCCTTGTGGAGCCGGTTCATAATCGGCGGCAGGAATCCATCCCTCCTGGATGCCACCATGTTCGTCTTGACCATCGTGATGTCGCCGGCTTCCATCTTGGAATCCGGCATCAACGTCGGTTCGTACACGCCATCGTACATTCGGAGGATGAGCCTGCGCGTCAGTTCCTCCGTCGTTGTGAATACCAACTGATTGCCAATCAGGCCGTACCCGAGGACCAATCCGTCCGGGCGCACGAAGTAGTCGCGCCCGTTGATTTTCTCAATCTCGATTTTTTCATGGTCTATCCGAATTTCTTCCGGAATCTCTGACATGTCGTCTTCGATCAACCTCTGTTCCGCCAGACGCTGCTTACGCTCTTCCTTGATTCGCTCCCAGTACTTTGGGTCGTACGCGCGATACCACGTAAAGAACTCCCTGTCAGGGTCGTCGAAGAAAACGATGGCGTTCTCTGGAATGATGCGGTCATCGTCCCGAATTCCAAGGCCATCAGCGTCATTTGACCTCTTGACGACGAACCCGGAGCCACTTACCAGCCGGTTCCTCTGAATTCTCCCATATGACATGACGCGAGCAATCGTCGTACACACAATGTCGTACTCATTGAAATTCGGCTCCGGCGCTTCCGTTTCCATCCAGATTTTGTCGACCTGCTCATCTGACAGTTTCTGGTTGTCCTTCATCCACTTCTTTGTCGGTGCTTCCGCGACGCGCTCCGTGTCCCACGGCGTAGACCCTTCCTGATGTTGGACTTCCACTTTGTGGTTTTTCCTGAGCAAATACTCCCGCCCCGGGATGAACTGGACTCGAAGGCCGTGACTTCGAAAGCTATCCGCCTGCTCGGCGGCCTGTTCATTCGACAGCGACGCGAACAGTACTCTCCGGTTTTTTTCCTTCACCAGTAGCGTCGCGTAGTAGCTCTTACCAAATCCCTCAAACGCATACAACAGCGTGATGTTTTCGCCCTTTCGTGGGATTTGATTGAGGCACTTCTTGCGGATAAGTTCCTCACGTTTCGCCCTCGTGTAGGGCTGCACCGGCTCCGTGGTTATGCCCGGAAATAGGTCCTCCAGCTGGATCCGCTTTCGCTCCTTCCTATCGAGGACTTTATCCTTCGTGCGGTCACGGTGACGTTTCAAGACGGCCGCGAGTTCATCGCTATAGTCATCCTCGGATCTTGTCAGGCAGTAGGAGCGGATCGCTTCGTCTCCCTGATCCTTGATCAATTTCCACGTACTTACCTTGTGGTTGTGGCGGCAATGGATATTCGGCAATGACCCCGAAAGCGGTGGAAGCAGCACCGAGCCTGACTTATCTGCGCCCGTGTGTTCACGCCACCAAGGGCACACAATTTGATGTTTTCCTCCGCCGAGCGCCCGCATGTACAGGCCGTTGTCCTTGACCCACTGGAGCACATCGAACGTCTCACGGATGACCTTACCTGTACCGCCCCGCATTGCTGTCGGCGGAATGATGACCGGCGTCATTTCCTGCGTCTTGATTTCCGTCTTTTCGAATATGCACGGCTCAAGGAATTTTCCGTCATTGACTCGGTATACGACAGGCTTACCGACCGGGCATGACGGCAGGAAATATCCCTGTACCGGGTTGAATGATGCTTTATCTATTGACGGCTTATCCCACATCGCTACCTTGCCTGTTTCCTCGTTCTGAGACTGAAACTCCTCCGGCAGCTGCTCGGGCTCCTCGTAGCCGATAAACCGCTTCATCGACGCTACAAACGGAATCCAGTCATTCTGATAGGCACTGACAGACATCGATTGACAGAACGGGAGAATGAGGCGGAATTTCTCGACTGCGGGATGGTTCTTCCAGTACGAGTGCGACGAGTACATCAGGAACGTGTAGTCCTTGAATTTCTCTGCCACCTCGGCCATCGTCCACAGGTGTTGAAGTCGACTGTCGTTGTCGTAATCGATAATCAACGCATCGACAGCCACAACATTGGCTTGGAGCCGTCGTGGTTTGACCCCGCCCAGCACCTTGTCTCTAACGATGAAGTCAGGGATGCTTTCCTTGGCAACAAAGCGCGTGAGGTTGAACAGTGGGGCAGAATACTTATCGTCCGTTTCGATACCTTTGCGGAACTCCTGCACAAGCTGATCCCAGGTATACGGCTCAGCTGATTTCACAGCATTGTCGAAACGATTCGCCCACACCGACAGCACATAATCCATATCAATCCTTCCCCAAAAAGAAAGCCCGTGAAGGTGGCAGAACGGAACCGTTCGTTCTTCACGGGCTTGTAACCCCGGGGGGTTTGATTTTCCAATTACTGGTTCGCCAAATTTGGCTCTCCTGCCACAGAGATAGGTGACCTGCGTCACAGGGCTATTTATCTGCGATCTTTGCTGGGGTCTGGTTAGAACCGATGAGAATTTACGATCCATGTTTGAGAGCACATCGCCTGCGTGCAATACTCAGGGACAAATTTAAGTGTCGAGGTTTTCATGGGCAAGATCACTGACTCGATTGCGCGAATTCGTCAGGTTGCTCGAATCGCCAAAGAAATTGATTCCTCACTTGATGAACTACATGGTGTGAGCCGAGATCTGGGTATCGATTACTTCAATGGAAATTGGCGCACGCGGGCCCGGGACGCAAACTTGGCGGCACTGACTTTAGAAACATTTCTTGCTGGTCTAGGCGTAGAAGATCTCAGGCGTATCGAGGCATTGATGTACAGCGGCAGGGGCGATGGTTCTGCAAGCGATTTGCGCCAGCAACTTGCTGAGAATCGTTCGTCAAAGGAAGAAGTCGTGCGAACGATCATGGAGAAGCGCGTGAGCTTCGATCCTTACTTTGACCGTGGTCTCGACCGGGCCAAAGCGGATGGCATCGATCTCGACACGTTTTAGCGGCCACGATACCTTGAAACACCTGATATTTCTGCTTGGCGAGCGGTGATGGCAACAGGCAGTGAGTTGTGCAGACCGTGGATGATTGCCGGAACTGTATTCAGCCGGATGCTGCAGTGTAGCGCTGAAGCCAATAATTGGCTTGAGCATACTCTGACCCATTGCCTGCCTTGTCACTTGCTCGAGGAGTGGCAGGACCGCATCGCTTACATCAGTGCTGAGCAACGCGACGCTTTCCGAATCAATAAGGCCCTGCGTGAGAGCTGCGAGCTGATCTTTTTGTCTGAACACATCGCGCCGTCACCAGGTATGAATGAGGCCGATCCCATTGTTAGATATTTCATGTTTGTCTGTTTGCACGAAACCGTCCACGCCATCAAGCAGCACCGGCCACCGAACGAGATCTCCCGTGAGGAAAATGAATCCCAGGAGTCGGAAGCGGATCGACTGGCGCTTCAATGGATCAATGGCTACCTGGAAGAGCGAAACCACCCTGACATGCCGCCGCTGACCGAGAAAGAGATTGAAAGTGCCCAAGCGCGCAACCGAGATTTAATGAAACGCAGGCATCAGTGAATCGCATGATCTCGGTCGCGGATTTTTTTCCCTTTCTCTCGTGCGCAAGAATTGATGCGACGCCTAATCTCCGTGTTTCTGCACGAATTCGGCCCCAATCTTTCGGGTCAATAAAACCAAGACGTTACACGTTCGCCGGTCTTGTAACCACTTGAATTTACTACGAAATGGTGGCCAGGGAGGGAATTGAACCCCCGACACGCGGATTTTCAGTCCGCTGCTCTACCAACTGAGCTACCTGGCCTTATTCGAAGAGCCGCGTATTAAACAGGCGTAGCCGCGCCTAGTCAATG
>Ga0302320_10008954_pt1 | contig 21625 bp, 16 predicted proteins | sample Bog_T0_3_FD_202130 | JGI IMG/M metagenome (GOLD analysis project Ga0302320, IMG submission 202130) | Peat permafrost microbial communities from Stordalen Mire near Abisko, Sweden - Bog_T0_3 | ecosystem: Environmental > Terrestrial > Soil > Wetlands > Peat | place: Sweden: Abisko, Stordalen Mire...
CCTCGAGGATGTCGTCGAGCTGACCAACATCGTGCCCGAGGACGCCCATGCCAAGAACACGGACGCGGACGGCCAAGTTACCCAACTGACTGGCGACGAGCCCGTCTCGATGAATATGTGGGGTTTCGCGCCCCGCGTTTTTGAACAACTGCGAGAGCAGTTCGCGCAGTTTCTTGCCCTCAACGGCACCGATGCGCGCGCTGAGTGCTACATTCCAAGCGCGATCGGCGAACTGCTGTTGGCCGGCAAGGCGCGCGTCAAGGTCCTGCGCTCCGAGGGCTCCTGGTTCGGCGTTACCTACCGCGACGATCGCGCCCGCGTGGCTGACAGCATCGGCCGCCTCGTCGCCCAGGGCGACTACCCCGAGAGCCTCTGGAAATGACCCAAAACCAAGACATCGGCCCCGTCGCCCGCGAATTCCAGATCGGCGGCGAGTTCCTCAGCGCCGTTCCCTATGGCAGCGGCCACATCAACGATACCTACCGCGCCGTCTTTCAGCAGGCGGGCGCGCCCATCAGCTATGTCCTCCAGCGCATCAATCACAACGTCTTCAAAAACCCCGTCGCCCTCATGGAAAACATCCAGCGCGTCACCCGGCATCTTGGCGCGCAGGCTGACGGCCAGCCAGACAGCGATCGCCGCGTTCTCCGGCTGATCCCGGCGCGCGACGGTCTCAACTGGCATCTCGATGCAGAGGGCAATTACTGGCGCGCCTATCACTTTATTCTGAACGCCCGCACGTACGACGCCGCCACTTCCACTGAGCAGGCCTTTCAGGCTGCCCGGGCCTTCGGCGAATTCCAAAAGCAGCTCGCCGGCCTGCCTGCGCCGCGCCTCCATGACACCATCCCCGACTTTCACCACACCCCCAAACGCTTCGCCGCGCTTGAGCGGGCCATCGCCGCCGATGTTGCCGGCCGTGCTACTCTCGCCAAAGCCGAGATTGACTTCGCCCTCGCTCATCAATCCATCGCCGGCCAGCTCCTTGCCGCCGGCCTGCCTGAGCGCGTCACCCACAACGACACCAAGTTCAACAACGTCATGCTCGACGACGCCACAGGAAAGGCCATCTGCGTCATCGACCTTGACACCGTCATGCCCGGCCTGGCGCTCTACGACTTTGGCGACATGGTGCGCACCACCACCAGTTCCTCCCAGGAAGATGAGCAGGACCTCTCCAAAGTCGCCATGCAATTCCCCATGTTTGAGGCCCTTGTGCGCGGCTATCTCAGCTCGGCCGGCGAGTTCCTCACTCCCGAGGAAAAGAGCTTCCTTGCCTTTTCCGGCAAACTCATCACTTTTGAAATCGGACTCCGCTTCCTCACCGATTACCTCGCCGGCGACACCTATTTCCGCATTCACCGCGAGGGCCACAACCTCGACCGCTGCCGCACGCAGTTCAAGCTTGTCGAGTCCATCGAGCAGCAGGAAGAAGCCATGAACCGCCTGGTCGACTCCATTCAAGCCTGAAGCATCTTCGCAAGTCTCCACGGCGTCGTGTGAGCTAGATCACGGCAGGTTTCCACTTCCCTGATAAGCTGAAACTATGTTCAAGGGCGTCTTCCAACGCGCGGCGGTGGCCATCTTGCTGATGGTGAGCCTGCTTGCGCCGTTTGGAACCTGCCTGCAGTCGGCCCATAAAGCCCCGCACAGTTGCTGCGCTGCCGCATCCAGATCACACAAGACCATTCAGAAAGACTGCTGCACAGCCCGTGCGCCTCAGCCCGCCGTCGTAGTCGCAACGAACCTTCCCGTCTCGGCCACGCTCGCTGTCGTTCGCCTGTTTGCTTTTACCCATCAGCCTTCCTTGCCGGCTCAGCGGCCGGCGTCGGTCATCACTCCCCCGCACTCTCCGCCTACGGGCGCATCCATCCTCAGAATCTAGCTCTTCGCCTTCGCCGTGGCCGTCCGGGGTGCGCATTCCTGCGCCCGGGTCCATTTCTCCTGCCCATCTCCGCGGAGTTGAAGAGTGAAACCGATATCTGTTGTTGCGCCGCTTCTTCTGGCGCTGTCCATTGTCTGCCTCGCGCAGACTGATCCACCCCCGGCTCAGGCTTCCGCTGTTGTGCCGTTGTCCGTCGACGACGCCGTCGCTGAAGCACTTCAGGCAAATCCTGAAATCGGAGCTGCGGTCCGCCGCCTCTCTCTGGCTCAACTCAAGACCAGCACCGCCCGCAGCCTCGACGATCCCATGCTCATGGTCCGCGACTGGGATACGCCGCTGCGCCAACCCTGGGATCTGAATCAGGCGCAGACCATGTTCAGCCTGCAGCAGACCTTCCTGAGCAAAGAGAAGCGCGACCTGCGCGCCAAGGTCGTCGGCGACGATGTTGAAGTGGAAACCAGCGATCTTGAATCTCTGCGCCAGCAGGTCTCTGCCCAGGTCCGCAAGGTCTGCGCCGATCTCATGCGCAATGCCGACGAGATCCGGCTGCTCGCCCGTCAGGGTGCGCTCTTGAAGGAGGCCCATGCCGGCGTCCTCGCCCAGTACTCAACCGGCAAGGTGCCCCAGTCCGATGTGCTGCGCGCCCAGATGGCTCTCACCCGTCTCAGCGAGCGCCTCATTGAACTCGATGAAGACAGAGACAACGCCCGCGCCCAGTTGAATGCCCTCATGGGCAGGCACCCCGACGAAGCCGTCGAGATTGCAGGCAGCTATGCAACCCCCGCCCAGCTGCCGTCGATGGATGAGCTTGAGCGCCTCGCGATTGAGCACCGCCCCGAGCTGGCCTCTCTGCGCAAGCTCATCGCCAAGTCGCAGGACGAGAGCCACGCCACCCGCCTGGCCATGAAGCCCGACTTTACCGCCGCTCTCGGTTACATGATCATGCCCACCGGTTCGCACGCGCGCAACGCTTACATGGCAGAGCTAACCATGAACCTGCCCTGGCTCAATCGCGACCGCCACCTGGGTGAAGCGAAGCAGGCCGATGCGGCCACCGCTGTGGCGCAGGCCGAGCTCGACGCCCGCGCCTCCGCCGTCTTTCTTGAAGTGCGCCAGGCGCAGATCGGCATACTAGCCGCTGAAAAGCGGCTCAAGCTCTATCGCGATACCCTGCTGCCGCAGGCTGAAGCCGCCTTCAAAGCCTCCACCGCCACCTACCAGAACAATCGAGGCCAATTCGGCGCTCTCATTGAAAGCCAGAATCTCCTGCTCGACATTCAATCCGCCTGCTACAAGGCTTCGTCCGACATCGATGCCGGCCTCGCCCAGCTTGAGCGCGCCATCGGAACACCCCTAACCGCCGCATCCGGAACTGAGAGGACAAACCAATGACTGCAAAGGAAACAAGACTGATCGCCCTCGGCGCAGGTGCCGGAATCTTCCTCGCCATCCTCGCACTCGGCATCGCTCCCTTCGTGAAGGCGCGCCTGTTTGCCGCGGAGCCGGCAGTCATCGCCGCGCGCTCCACTGCCACTCCGCAGCCTGAAGCAGACCCAGCCACCACTTCCGGCACCCAGCCCGGCACAACCGTCGAACTAAGCCCGGCTGAGATCACCGCCGCCGGCGTTCAGGTCGCCGATGTCAAAACCGCCGAACTCAAGACCGACATCGCTGCATTCGGCCGCGTCGAGCAGCCCGAGGCGCAACTGGCCGCGGTCAGCGCGCGTATTGGTGGCCGTGTCGACAAGCTCTATGTCCAGTACACCGGCGAGCGCGTCCGCAATGGCCAGCCGGTTGCCGAACTCTACAGCCCTGAAGTGGCCACCGCCCTCGATGAGTACCGCCTCGCCCAGGAGAACCGGAACAGCCTTCACCAATCCGGCGATCCCAACGCGCTCACGCAAGCCGATGCGCTGGTCAAGGCCAGTCAGCACCGGCTTGAGCTTTGGGGAATCACCGAGAAACAGATCGCCGCGCCCGCCACCGACGGCCTGCCTCACATCACCATCTACTCCTACGCCGCCGGCACGGTCGTCGATCGCAAAGTCACCCAGGGCCAATATGTGAACGCGGGCGACACCCTCTTCACCGTCGCCGACCTCAGCCAGGTCTGGATCAAGGCCGACGTCTATGAGGAGCAACTGCCGCAGATTCGGCAGGGCCAGCAGGTCGACATCACTGCTGACTCGCTGCCCAACCAGACGCTCCACGGCCATATCGATTTCATTGAGCCCGCCGCTAATCAGCAAACGCGCACCGTCCCCGTTCATGTCCATGTTGCCAATCCCGGAATGCGCCTCTTGCCCGGCATGTTTGTCAGCGCTGCCTTCGTCAGCCACAGCGCCGCGCCAACCCTCGTGGTTCCCCGCTCCGCCGTGCTCGATACCGGCACGCGCAAGCTCGTCTATCTCGCACGGCCCAATGGTGTCTTTGAGGCGCGTCAAGTGCAGCTCGGCGCGCCCGCTGAAGATCTCTTCCCGGTCTCCAGTGGACTCGCGCTCGGCGACAAGGTGGTCCTCAATGGCAACTTCCTCATCGACTCCCAGGCCCATCTCAGCTCCGGCATGTCGGGCCTCTATGGCGGATCAAAAGAGTTTGCCGCCGCCGCGCCGCCCCAGCCCACTTCATCCGCAACCAAAAGCGCTGCCCAGCCTGAAGGCAAGCTCGACTTCCATGCCGACGCCGAACCTCTCAAGGCCGGTGAAGACAACTCCTTCCACGCAACCCTTACCGATGCCGCGGGAAAGCCCGTCTCCGACGCTCATGTCAAAGTCACCCTCGTCATGCCGGCCATGCCCTCCATGGGCATGCCTGAGATGCGGAGTTCCTTCGATCTGCCTTGGGTTCCCGCCCGCCAGATGTACATCGGCAAAGGCCAGCCTGGCATGTCGGGAACATGGAACGTCCTCGTTGAAGCGCGTAAAGACAACAACGTGATCGCCTCCATTCACACGCACTTGAGCGCGAGGTAATTGACCCCATGATCAACCGCATCATCGAATTCTCCATGAAGAACCGCTGGCTGATTCTCGGCCTCTATGCCGGCTTCGCGGCCTGGGGTTACTGGGCTCTGCTCCACACGCCCATTGACGCCATTCCCGACCTCAGTGAAAACCAGGTCATCGTCTTCACCGATTGGCAGGGCCGCAGCCCGCAGGAAGTCGAAGACCAGATCACCTACCCGCTCACTGTCAACCTCCAGGGCTTGCCCCACGTGCGTACCGTGCGTTCGGCCTCCGCCTTCGGCTTCTCCATGGTCAACGTCATCTTTGAGGACTCGGTCGACATTTACTTCGCTCGCACCCGCGTCCTTGAGCGCCTCAGCCTCGCCGGCAGCTTTCTGCCCGCCGGCGTCACTCCCATGATGGGTCCCGACGCCACCGGCGTCGGCCAGGTCTTCTGGTACACCGTCGAAGGGCCCTATGACAGCGGCACCCTCCATTCCATCCAGGACTGGTTCATCAAATACCAGCTCAACTCCGTGCCCGGCGTGGCTGAGGTCGCTTCCGTCGGCGGATTCGTCAAGCAATACCAGATCGACCTCGATCCCATCAAACTGCGCGCCTATAACGTCGCGCTCAAAGACGTGGTCTCTGCCGTCGAGAGAAGCAACAACAACGTTGGCGCCAAGGTCATCGAGGCCGGCAGCACTGAAGACATGGTGCGCGGCATCGGCCTCATCCGCGGCCTCAAAGACATTGAAGACATCTCCCTCGGCGCATTCAACGGCACTCCCGTAACCGTCGGCAACATCGGCAGCGTCCAGTTAGGCCCCGAGTTCCGCCGCGGCGTGCTCGATAAAGACGGCAAAGAGGCTGTGGGCGGCGTTGTCGTCATCCGCTACGGCGCCAACGCGCGAGAAGTGATCCAGGCCATCAAGAACAAGATCGCCGAAATTCAGCCCGGTCTTCCGGCTGGCGTCACCATCGTTCCCTTCTATGACCGCAGCACGCTTATTGACCACGCCGTCGACACCCTGCGCCATGCCTTGATTGAAGAGCTGATCCTCGTCACCCTGGCCCACGTCCTGTTTCTCTGGCACTTCCGCAGCATTCTCGTCGTCACCATTCCGCTGCCCCTTGCGGTGCTCGGCGCATTCCTGCTCATGAAGGGAACAGGCATCTCCTCCAACATCATGTCCCTGGGCGGAATCGCCATCGCCATCGGCGTCCTCGTCGACGCCGGAATCGTGATGACAGAAAATGTGATTCGCCAGGCCGAGCAGTACGAAGCAGAACACGGCAACTACCGCGACCACATCTGGGAGATCACCCTCAATGCCGCGCGCCTCGTCGGCCGTCCCATCTCCTTCGCCATGGTTATCATCATCCTCGCCTTCATCCCGGTCTTCGCGCTCACCGGCATGGAAGGCAAAATGTTCCATCCCCTCGCCTTCACCAAGACCTTCGCCATGCTCTGCTCCACCATCATGGCCATCACGCTGGTTCCGGTCCTGTGCACGTTTCTCATTCGCGGCAAACTCCATCGTGAAGACGAGAATCCGGTCATGCGCCTGCTCCGCGCCATCTACAGGCCCGTGCTCGCTTGGGCCCTCCGCCACCGCGCCATCACCCTCGGCGCTGCGCTCGCCTTGTTTTGCGCCGCCATCTACACCGCAACCACCATCGGCTCTGAGTTCATGCCCCCCCTCGATGAAGAGACCGCCCTCTTCATGCCCATCACCGATCCGCGCATCTCCCTCACTGAGGCAACCCGCATTCTCCGCCAGCAGGACGCCATCATCTCCGCTGACCCCGCCGTCGCCATGGTCGTCGGCAAGGTCGGCCGTGCCGAAACCTCCACCGATCCCGCCCCCGTCAACATGTCTGAAACCACCATCACCTTCAAGCCCAAAGACCAGTGGCCCAAAGGCCTCACAAAAGATGCAATCCTCGCCCGCCTCGACCGGCAGCTCCAGATTCCCGGCGTTACCAACATCTGGACCCAGCCCATTCGCAACCGTATTGACATGCTCTCCACCGGCATCCGCACCCAGATCGGCATCAAGGTGTTCGGACCCGACCTGCGCGTCATTGAAGCCAAATCGGAAGAGATCAAGGAGGTTGTGGGCCAGGTCCCTGGAGCGGTCGATCTCTATGCCGAGCGCACCACCGGCTCGCCTTACCTCGAGATGACCGTCGATCGTCCCGCCGCCGATCGCTACGGCATGAACGTCGCCGACGTTGAAGATGCAATTGAAACCGCCATCGGCGGAAAGGATCTCACCACCACCATCGAGGGCCGCCAGCGCTTCCCCGTGCGTGTCCGCTATGCCCGCGACTTCCGCGAGAATCCCCAGCAACTGGGCGAAGTCCTTGTCGCCGGCAGCAACGGCGCGCAAGTTCCGTTAAGCAAGATGGTCAACATTCAAACCACCATGGGTCCCTCCATGATCACCAGTGAAAACGGCCTCCTGCGCGGCTCCGTGCTGCTCAACGTGCGTGGCCGCGACGTCGGCGGATTCGTCGATCAGGCCCGGCGCGAAGTTGCGCAGCGCGTCAAAATGCCGCCCGGCTATTACATTCAGTGGAGCGGCCAATACGAAAATCAGATCAGCGCCCGCAAGCGCCTCGAACTGGTCATTCCCATGGTGCTGGTGGTGATCTTTATCCTGCTCTATCGCACGTACGGCTCTGCGAAAGAAGCGGCGCATGTGTTGCTGGCCGTCCCGTTCGCGCTCACCGGCGGCATCTTCCTCGTCAAAGCTCTGGGCCTCAACTTCTCCGTCGCCGTGTGGGTGGGCTTCATCGCCCTCTTCGGAACAGCGGTCCAAACCGGAGTGGTCATGGTCATCTATCTTGAAGAGGCCGTCGCCCGCCGCCGGGCCGCGGACGGCATACTCACCCGCGATAGCTTGCATGCCGCCGTCATGGAAGGCGCGCTACTGCGCCTCCGGCCTAAGGTCATGACAGTCGCCACGGTCGTTGCCGGCCTGCTGCCGCTGCTGTGGTCCACCCGCACCGGCGCTGAGTTCATGCGGCCGCTCGCGGCTCCCGTGCTGGGCGGTATGCTCAGCTCCCTCGTCCACGTTCTCATCGTCACGCCGGTCATCTTCACCTGGCTGCGTGAGCGGGAGCTGCGCCGCAACACGCTGGGATGATCCGCCGTCCACTCGGAGGATGAAGACTGCCATGCCGCGATTTGAAAAGAAATGGCGTGGCAGTTCCCGGCAGTCTTCGTCCGCCGCCCGGCCTATGCCGCGTACTGCTCGTCGCTCACCTGCTCCATCCAATCCACGGTTTTTCCATCCAGCTTCTCTTGAATGGCGATATGTGTCATCGCCGTCGTTGGCGCGGCTCCGTGCCAGTGCTTCTCCCCGGGCGCAAACCAGATCACGTCCCCGGGCCGAATCTCCTCGATCGGACCGCCCCAGCGCTGCGCCCGGCCACAGCCAGAGGTCACAACCAGCGTCTGGCCGAGCGGATGCGTGTGCCATGCGGTGCGTGCGCCGGGCTCGAAGGTCACATGGGCGCCGACAACGCGCGCGGGGTCAGGCGCGGTGAAGAGCATATCCACGCGGACAGTGCCGCTGAAGTAGTCGGCCGGCCCTTTGGCGGAGGCGACAGTGCCGATGCGTTGGATCTCCATTTTCTTTCTCCTTGTTCCTGCATGAGAGTTTGGGATGCGGCATGCGATGCGCAGCATCGATGGATGCGGAATCAATGATCGCCCGGCTCCGGCCCTTTCACAAAGACGTGATAGGTGACGCTGTCCCAGGCGTTGTGGATGCCGATGACGAGCAGCACGAGGATGACAGCCGCCACGCCATAGAGCGAGAGCGCGAACTGCTGCATTGCCAGGCACGCCGAGCCGAGCAGTGCGCCGTACGCGAGGATGGGCAGCACGCCGTGGAAGACCCAGTCTTCGAACTCAGGCTGGTACGCGGCATTGCGAAGCTGGGCGGCGATGACGATTGCGTAGACCAGGCCGGCGAGTCCTCCCGTGCCGCAGACGATTGCAACCGGAAGCGCGCAGTTCCAGGGAGCGCTAAGCGCCGCGGCCAGAAAAAGCACCGCGGCAAAGTGAACAATCGTGGGCGTCGAGTAGGTGCGGCCCGACTCGGCCAGCGGCGCTGAGCGGGGCATGTTGGCCACGAGTGCGAGAACCACGAACTGCAGTCCGATAAGCGCGCCGGCCGACGAGCCGACGATCATGTAGAAGTTTTGCCATTGGGCGAGGGGCGTCATGGATGTCCTCTCAAGAGTGCAGCCAGGCCCCATGATAGGGCCTGACCGCGGAGGGTTGGCAATGGGCTACAGCGGTTCTCCAATTGCTTTACTCCGAAAGCACAATGCCAAGTGGCTTTTTCCTTGCCGGGACCCCAGCGACAGGTCTTCGTCGCTGGGGTGGAAGTAAAAGCCACCCTGCACAGAAATGGTCAGCGCACGTTGATTGGAGAGCCGCTCTAGCGCCCGGTTGTCTTTTCCAGCGCCTCAGGATACCGCGCGCCCTCGATGGATATCTTTGCCGCGGCCGATTCGATCTCCGCCAGGTCCTCGGCAGAAAGCTCGACGTTGACGGCGCCGATGTTCTCCTCAAGACGATGCAATTTTGTGGTGCCAGGAATCGGCACAATCCACGGCTTCTGCGCCAGCAGCCAGGCCAGTGCGATCTGTGCGGGCGTCGCTTTCTTCTGCGCTGCGATCATGCCCAGCAGATCGACCAGTGCCTGATTGGCCTTGCGTGCCTCCGGAGTGAACCGCGGAATGATGCTGCGGATGTCGGTCTTGTCGAACGTCGCGTTCTCGTCCATCTTGCCCGTCAGGAAGCCCTTCCCGAGCGGGCTGAAGGGAACAAAGCCGATGCCGAGTTCCTCGAGAGTCGGGATAATCTCCTCCTCGGGCGTGCGGTACCAGAGCGAGTACTCGCTTTGCAGCGCAGTCACGGGCTGCACGGCGTGCGCGCGCCGGATGGTCTTTGCGCCCGCTTCAGACAGGCCGAAGTGCTTCACCTTGCCTTCCTTGATCAGGTCCTTCACAGCCCCGGCCACGTCTTCAATCGGCACTGCCAGATCCACGCGGTGCTGATAGAAAAGATCGATCGCGTCAACGCGCAGCCGCTTCAGCGAGGCCTCAGCCACCTTGCGAATCCGCGCGGGGCTGCTGTCAAGCCCCTTGGTGCCATGAGTCCCATCGTCGTTGATATCGAACCCGAACTTGGTGGCGATCACCACCTTCCCCTTGAACGGCTCAAGCGCCTCGCCCACCAGTTCCTCATTGTTGAACGGGCCATACACTTCGGCGGTGTCAAAAAAAGTAACGCCGCGCTCGACAGCCGCGCGGATCAGATCAATCGACGTCTGCCTCTCCGGGAACGGCTTGTAAGAGAAAGTCATCCCCATGCAGCCCAGCCCAAGCGCCGAGACTTCAAGATTTCCAAGTTTGCGTTTCTGCATTGCGATTCTCCTTTGGTGCATCGGCACCGGTGTTGCATGTCCTTGTTGGTCTTCAACTGGACCCATGCGCCCGGCAGTCTAGAGCCCGGTCATCTTCAACGCCGCTTCAGGCAGGCGCGCTCCTTCAAGCTTCAGACCAGAGGAAGCCTCGTCGATTTGCATGAGGTCGCTCTCGGTCAGTTCGAGGTTTACCGCGCCGAGATTCTCCTCCAGCCGATGCAGCTTGGTGGTCCCAGGGATCGGCACAATCCACGGCTTCTGCCCCAGCAGCCAGGCCAGCGCAACTTGCGCCGGCGTCGCGCCCTTACGTTCCGCGACGGCCTTCACCAGGTCGACCAGAACCATGTTTGCCTTGCGCGCCTCGGGCGAAAAGCGAGGTACGAAGTTCCGGAAATCGGTGGCATCGAACTTCGTATTCTCGTCCATCTTGCCCGTGAGAAACCCCGCGCCCAGTGGACTGAAAGGCACAAAGCCGATACCAAGCTCTTCCAGCGCCGGCAGTAGCTCAGCCTCCGGACCGCGCCAGAACAGCGAGTACTCGCTCTGTACAGCGGTGACCGGCTGCACTGCATGGGCCCGGCGAATGGTCTGAACGCCGGCTTCTGACATGCCGAGGTGTTTAACCTTGCCTGCTGCGATCAACTCCTTGACGGCTCCGGCCACGTCCTCGATGGGCACGGCGGGATCGACGCGGTGCTGATAGAAGAGATCGATGGCATCGGTCCGCAAGCGCTTCAGGCTGGCGTCTGCAACCAGCTTGATGTGCTCGGGCTTGCTGTTGGTGCCGCCGGTGCGCTGGCCGGTCACAAGATCGATGTCGAAGCCGAACTTGGTGGCAATCACCACTCTGTCGCGGATCGGCTCGAGCGCCTCGCCCACCAGTTCTTCGTTTGCGAATGGCCCATAGACCTCGGCCGTATCGAAGTGGGTTACGCCTAGGTCATGAGCGTCGCGAATCAGCTTGATCATCTCGTCCTTGTCGGGAGCTGGGCCATAGGCCGAGCTCATACCCATGCAGCCCAGCCCGATGGCTGAAACTTCAAGGCCGTCATTTCCAAGTTTCCTAGTCTGCATTGCGATTCTCCCTGTTCGAATTTCGGTTGGCAATGGACAAAGCCACTTTGTGTTCATAGCAAAGCTCTCACTGTTCGGTTGCATTCCGGCTAGCGATTCGTCATCCTCTCCACCTCTTCTGGGTAGCGGCCGCCTTGCACGTCGACCTGCGCGACCAGCCGATCGATCTCGCTCAGATCATCCGCCGTCAGTTCGATACTGGCGGCAGCGATATTCTCTTCAACCCGCGCCAGCTTGGTTGTGCCGGGGATGGGAACAATCCACGGCTTCTGCGCCAGCAGCCAGGCCAGTGCGATCTGGGCCGGGGTCGCGCCCCTCTTCGACGCGAAGGCTGCGATCAAATCCACCAGCGCAAGATTCGCCTTGAGAGCTTCAGGCGCAAAGCGAGGCAACGAGCCGCGGTTGTCCTCTTTGTGAAACTGCGTCTTCTCGTCGATTGATCCGGCGAGAAAGCCGCGACCAAGAGGGCTGAACGGAACCAGCCCGATGCCCAGCTCCTCCAGCACCGGAACCACCTCCTCTTCCGGACGCCTCCACCAGAGTGAGTATTCGCTTTGCAGTGCGGTCACTGGCTGAACGGCGTTCGCCCGGCGAATCGTCTTTGCTCCCGCCTCGGAGAGTCCGAAGTGCCTCACCTTGCCAGCCGCAATCAGCTCCTTCACTGCTCCGGCCACGTCTTCAATCGGCACCTCCGGGTCAACGCGGTGCTGACAGAGCAGATCGATCGTCTCCACGCGCAGCCTCTTCAGCGAGCCCTCCACGCTCTCCTTGATGTAGGCGGGGCGGCTGTCAACGCCGGGCGAAGATCTTCCGTGTGGATTGAAAGCGAACCCGAACTTGGTGGCGATCACCACCTGCTCGCGGACCGGAGCCAGCCCCTCGCCCACAACCTCTTCATTCAGGAAAGGCCCGTAGACCTGTGCCGTATCGAAGAACGTCACGCCGCGCTCTACCGCTCCGCGCATCACCGCGATCATCTCCTGCTTTGTTCCCGCCACGGGCCCGTGGCCTTCGCTCATCCGCATGCAGCCGAGTCCGATGGCTAAAACTTCAAGATTGCTGTTGCCCAGTCTCCGCCTTTGCATTGTCATCTCTCCCATCCGTTCTTCAGGACCGCGCTGCAATCAGCCGCTCTTATCCGGTCGAGATCGCCTGATTCGGCCATCACTCCGCCTTGAGCGAAGCCATGTCAATCGAGAAACGGTACTTCACGTCGGAGCGCAGCATCCGCTCGTAGGCTTCATCGAGTTTCTGGATTGGAATCACTTCCACGTCGGACGTGATGTTGTGCTCTCCGCAGAAATCCAGCATCTCCTGCGTCTCCGCAATCCCGCCAATCAGCGAACCGGAAAAACTTTTGCGGCCGAATATGAGGCTGAAGACGTTCACCGGCAGCGGCTTGTCCGGCGCGCCCACCATGGTGATGTTCCCGTCCCGGCGCAGCATGTGGATGAAGGCATTGATGTCGTGCTCGGCGGCCACCGCGTCCAGAATGAAGTCAAAGCTGCCCGCGTGTTTGGCCATCTCGTCGGCGTTACGCGAGAGCACCACTTCATCGGCGCCCAGGCGCAGCGCATCCTCTTTCTTGCTGGCGGAGGTGGTAAACACCACCGTGTGCGCGCCCAGCGCATGGGCAAACTTCACGCCCATATGGCCCAGCCCGCCCAGGCCCACAACGCCCACCTTCTTGCCCTTGCTCACGCCCCAGTGGCGCATCGGCGAGTACGTCGTAATGCCCGCGCAAAGCAGCGGAGCCGCTCCCGCAAGCTCCAGGTTGGCCGGGATGCCGAGGACAAAATGCTGGCGCACCACGATGCTGTCTGAGTATCCGCCGTAGGTCACGCTGCCGAGGTGGCTGTCCGGCGAGTTATAGGTGAACACGCCGTTGGGGCAGAACTGCTCGAAGTGGTCGCGGCAGTTAGGGCACGTCAGATCGGCCCCCACCAGGCAGCCCACGCCCACAATGTCGCCGGCCTTGAACTTCGTCACCGCTGAGCAAACATTCGTCACCCGGCCAACAATCTCATGGCCCGGTACGCAGGGATAAACCGTGGGCATGATGTCGGCCCACTCGTTGCGTGCGGTGTGCAGATCGGAGTGGCAGACGCCGCAGAACAGAATCTCAATCTGTACGTCGTCCCCGGAAGGATCGCGCCGCGCGATCGTGGTGGAAGCAAACGGCGATTTTGCACTGGTTACGGAGTAGGCTTTCGCTTTGTACATCGGGTGACCTCAATCTTCCTGTTGATGTTGATGATCGTTCCTGGCAACGGCGCGAAAGGACGCCAGATTCCTCCGCCCCTGCCCTAGAAGAACAGCAGATAAGTTGCGGTGAAGGTGAGCGCGTTGCTGACCCGCGGCGTGATGGTCTGGCCGCGAATGTAACTCAGTCCCAAGGTGGCGAACTGGCCGTTGCGGACGGGCAGCGAGTAACTCCCCGTCGCAGTAGCGCCGTCGCGCCAGACGGTCTTGCCCTGCGTCACCAGCGAGTCGGTGAGGTACTTGCTATGGCCACCATAGGTGGCAACGAAAGAAAGCAGATCGTCCGGGCGCGAACGGAAGGGAGCCTTCTGGTAGATGCGGGCCTCGTAGTACAGATCGTAGGCGTTGAAGCGTGCGTCCGCCTGGATGAAACTGCCGCCGGCGTAAAGGCCGTGACCCGGCTGAGTCGGTGAAGGCTGGCGGAGCTGATAGTCCACGAGGGCGAAGGCGGCGTGGTTGCCTGCTTCCTTCTTGCCGTCGGCAAAGCTCAGGTAAGGCGTGCTGTTGTGCAGGTAACCGGCCCGGAACCACAACATGGGCGCGGCCGCAGCCGGTCGCTGGTACCCGCCTTCTTCAATCACAAGCAGCTTGTCTCCATGAGGGACAGGTCGGAAGCCGGTATGATTGCGCTGGACTTCAGCGGGGCCGCCGTCCGGATCGATGCTGCGCTGGAAGCCAGATTTCAGATAGGTGTACCTGGGCCCGTTCACGCGGACGTTCGCGCCGGGTGTGGTGAGAGGGAAGTAGGACATGCCGACCTCGTAGGGCAGAACAGCATACACGCCCTGCGGACCGGTGCTGGTGTTGCCGCCCACAAAAAGACCAATGAAGTCGAGACCATTGGAGGTGTAGCCCGCTTTCATTTCGACGCGGTCCTTGCCGAACTCCTTGTAAAAGTAGAGATCCCAAAGCTGGAATGCCTTCGGCCCGGCCGGGTTCCAACTCACCCAGTTAAAGACTCCGCCGGTATAGAACTGGGCGTGCTTCAGATGCAATTGGCGCAGGTCGGCGCTCAAGATCGGCTGAATCATGTCATTCCCAAATGAACGCTGGCCCACGTAGACCTGCTGGTCGGCGGAGACGGGGGCGGCGAGCGTGTTCTGCACAAACTGGTTCATCGAGATGACGCGCAGGGCCATTCCCTTGCTGAAAAGCGCCCGGCGGAAGCCGGAACTAATATCGATGATGCTGTCGGCGAAGGGAGGCATCGCCACGTCGCCACCAAGATAGTTCAGGCCTTCGACGGACCGCGCTTCGCTGTGCGAGGGCGCGGCAGGGCTTGGCGCATCCGGCGTGTCCTGGGCATGGCCCCGGTGGCCGGCCAATAGAAGTGAAAACGCTATGAAACTGATCTTTCGTGCTTTGGGGTTGAAATTCCGCACTCAATTCTCCAATTGCCCCGGCGCCTGCCGGGAGGGTATGCCTGCAACTTGATGCTACGGAGAATGGAGCCGGGACCGGTATCCTGATTCTTCCGGATGATTGCCTATTTCTGTCGATGGAATCATTTTTTGCGCATGATGCTCTGGTTTGGCGGTAGGCTGAAATGGGAAAGAACGTGGAGGCGGCAATGGCAAAGGACGGCTTGAAGACGGGGAGCGCAGTGAACGAGACGGCGGAGTTGCGCGCCGAGTTGGCGCGCGGGATTCTTGCCCATATCGATGGGGAAGGGCCAATGGCCACGGCTGTGCCCGGACTGCGACTGTCCCGCCACAGCGCGGCGACGGAGTGCTATTCAGCCGCCTACGAGCCGGAACTGGTGGTGTTTGCGCAGGGAGAAAAACAGATCACGGTGGGCGGCACGACGCTGGTTTGCGACGGGAGCAACTTCCTGTTGACCTCGGTGGATCTGCCGGTGGTGGGGCAGATCACCAAGGCATCAAAGAAAGAGCCGTTCATGGGGCTGGTTCTGAAGCTGGAGATGCCGGTGGTGCGCGAGATTCTCAGCCAGGAAGAATTTCTTGTTCCGGAGGTTTCGTCTGGGACGCGGGGCATCGCGGTGGGCAAGACCCCGCCGGAGTTGCTGCGCGCCTGTTTGCGGTTGCTTGGGCTTTTAGACGCGCCGGCGGATATTCCGTTTCTGAGCGGACTGATGCAGCGGGAGGTTCTTTACCGCCTGCTGCGCTCGCCGCTGGGCAAGCACCTGCGCGCCATCGCCACCCTGGGTGAGCAGAGCAACCGTACCGCAAAAGCCGTTGCCTGGCTCAAGACAAATTATGCCAAGCCCCTCCGCGTTGAAGAACTCGCCACCGTGGCGCAGATGGGCGTGTCCACCTTCCACCATCACTTCCGCTCGCTCACCGCCATGAGCCCGCTGCAATACCAGAAGCGCCTGCGCCTCCACGTTGCCCGCGTCCGCATGCTCACTGAAGGCATTGATGCCGCTAGCGCCGCCTTTGACGTCGGCTATGAAAGCGCCAGCCAGTTCAACCGCGAGTACAGCCGCCTCTTCGGCCAGCCGCCCATGCGCGACGTCAAAGCCAGCCGCCTCTCCAGCGTTGCATCACCTGTCAACTAACTTCAGGCATGCTCCAAAAAAGCCGATTCCGCACGGCCCGGCCATATGCCCGATCCGTCCATTGCGGCTGCAAATGCGACCAAACCATCCCGCTCACATCCAATAGCCATGGACTCCCCCGCCATTCCCCCGGGCCAGACCCAACCCACTCTTGTCTCCGACGGCCAGCGCCTTCGCATCCGCTTTGACAACTCGTACGCGCGCCTGCCGCAGCACTTCTATGCGCGCGTGGCCCCAACGCCCGTCGCCGCGCCCCGTCTTGCCAAGCTCAATGTCGAACTCGCCCTCGAGCTCGGTCTCGATCCGGAAGATCTCAGCAGCCCGCAGGGCGTTGAATTTCTCTCCGGCAACCGCGTGGCCGAAGGCGCCGACCCCGTGGCCCTGGCCTATGCCGGTCACCAGTTCGGTCATTTCGTGCCCCAACTCGGCGATGGCCGCGCCAATCTCCTCGGCGAACTCGTCGCACCCAACGGCCTGCGTTACGACGTCCAGCTCAAAGGCTCCGGCCGCACCCCTTTCTCCCGCGGTGGCGACGGCCGCGCCGCGCTCGGCCCCGTCCTGCGCGAGTACATCGTCAGTGAAGCCATGGCCGCCCTCGGCGTGCCTACCACGCGCGCCCTCGCCGCCGTCACCACCGGAGAAGCTGTCTTCCGCGATACAGTCCTGCCCGGCGCCGTTCTCACCCGCGTAGCTGCCAGCCATCTCCGCATCGGCACCTTCCAGTACTTCACCGCTCTCCACGACACTGATGCCCTTCGCACCCTCGCCGATTACGCCATCGCCCGCCACTATCCTGAGGCCGCCAACTCCACACACCCCTGCCTCGCGCTGCTCGATGGCGTCATCGCCCGTCAGGCGCACCTTATCGCCCAGTGGGTTCTGCTCGGCTTCGTCCATGGCGTCATGAACACTGACAACACATCCATCTCCGGCGAAACCATCGATTACGGCCCCTGCGCCTTCCTTGAGGCCTACGACCCCGCCGCCGTCTTCAGCTCCATTGACCACGGCGGCCGCTATGCCTTCGCCAACCAGCCGCGCGCCGCGCTTTGGAATCTCGCCCGCCTGGCTGAAGCTTTGCTTCCCGTCCTGGCGCAGGAGTCAGGCAGCGAAGAGGCCGCCGTGGCCGCGGCCAATCACGCGCTCCAGGCCTTCGAGCCGCAGTTTCAGACCGCACGCACCGCTGGCCTGCTTCGCAAACTCGGCCTCTTTGCACAGCGCGAAGCAGACGCGGCCCTCGCTGAAGAACTGCTCCAACTCATGGCTGAAAATCATGCAGACTTCACCCTCACCTTCCGCAAACTCTGCGATGCCGCGGCCTCGCCGCAGGGCGACGCAACAGTGCGCACATTATTTGCCAATCCCGCCGCCTATGACGCCTGGGCCGTTCGCTGGCGCGCACGCCTCAATGAAGAAACCCAGGATCTGCCTGCGCGCGCAGCCGCCATGCGCAACATCAATCCCGCCTTCATCCCCCGCAACCACCTCGTTGAAGAGGCGCTGAATGCCGCCACCCTGCGCCAGGATTTCCAGCCCTTTGAAACCTTGCTCACCGTCGTCTCGCGTCCCTTTGACGACAGGCCGGAGTTCGAGCGCTACGCCTTGCCCGCCCGCCCCGAAGAGCGTGTCCTCCAGACCTTCTGCGGAACCTGAGCCGGCCCTCGCCCTGCGAGTCGCGAGCGAACCCTCTGCCCCTTGATAGCCGCGCGCCCTATCCACCGTGGTGGCTTCAGCCGATCAGGTGGCGGCGTTCTACGTCGCCCTTCTGAGGGAGTTCTGGCAGCCGTGGAAAGCGCTCACCCTGGAATGGGTCAAGGCCTGCTTGAGAATCTTCGCCTGGGCAACTCCGAGTTGGAGCGGCTCTCCAATCGATGTGCTCCGGCTGTCTCTACTCAAGCAAGAACCCCTTGCGAGCGAACGCCTGCCGCACCGCACGCGCCTCCTCTATGCAATAGCGCTGGGGCGTGTCTGCTGCGAACCGCTCTCTCCAGGCTCAAGCACGAATCTTGTGCGAGCGAATAGCGAGCGTCTGCTGCATGCAATGCTGGCGGAAGAGGAGGGATTCGAACCCCCGATACCCTTTCAGGTACGTCGGTTTTCAAGACCGATGCCATCAACCACTCGGCCACTCTTCCGCTTTATCCAAAATACCACTCCAGAGGAATTCCCGGTACCCCGCGGCCTCCTCAGAAAGTCATGCCGGCTCAATGGGGCGTTGCCCCTCGCGCAAAGGGGTCGCAACCTCGCCAATCTAAGGTGTACTCTTGATGGGCGGGAAAACCAGAACCTATTTCCCCGCTCAATTTTCTCGGCGTCTCAACCGCGCAGGACGGGCCTCAGCATCGCTCTCCCGCTTGCCCCCGGTGACCGGCGCGCAACCGCCTTGGGCAACCACGATCTAGTCGCAAAAGTGAGGACTCAATGAAAGCTTCCAGCCTTCCCACTCGCCGGGATTTTCTACGCAACTCAACCCTCTCCCTGACCGCCGGCCTGCTCGCGGCGCCCTCCGCACAGCAAGCCTTGGCCGCCGGTCTCCTCCAGTTCAAAGCCAAGCTCAGCGCCCACATGTGGGTTTATGCCAGCAAGTATCCGCCCAACTGGGATGCAACCGCCGACCTTGAAAAAGTCTTCAGTGACCTCCATTCCGCCGGCTTTGACGGCGTTGAAATCATGGATGTGATTCTAGGCCACGACGATGCCGTCCAACACCTCAAGCGCCTCGTCGACCAATATCAGCTTCCCGTAAGCGGAGCTTCCTACCAGGGCGCCATGTGGGACGCAACAAAACACGACGAGATCCTCGCCGACGCAACCAAGGTCATCACCCGGCTGGCCCAGGTTCAAGGCAAAACCTTCGGCATCTCGGTGGGCGATGCGGGCCATTTAAAGACTGAAGCCGAGTTCGATGCCCAGGCCAAGATACTCACCAGCATTCGCAAGCTCTGCGCCGACCACGGCATCCTCGCCAATCTTCACAACCACACCTATGAAGTCCGCGACGACATGCACGATCTCAAGGGAACCCTGGCCCGCATTCCCGACTTCAAGCTGGGTCCCGATCTCAACTGGCTCATCCGCGGCGGCGTCGATCCGGTCTCGTTCATCAAGACCTACGGCCACCAGATGGTCTACATGCACATTCGCGATCAGTACAAAGACGGCACATGGACCGAATACGTCGGACAGGGCGTAACCGACTTCGCCGCCATTGGCGCCGCCCTGCGCAGCGCGAACTTCCGTGGCCGTGCCGCCGTTGAGCTGGCCTTTGAGAGAGGCTTCGTGCCAACCAACCCGCTGGCCGACGACTGGAAGCGCAGCCACGACTACGTCATCAAAACATTCGGCTGGTAATCTGCTGAAACCCGGCCGGCTGCAGCAGAATCACGATAGGTGTACCCGAGGCCCCGAAAGAAAAGTGTTGATTTCCTTAAGAAATCAACACCCTGTACGATGTCTTTCAGGGCACGGGAATCGTGATTCTGCTTTTGCGCTCTTATCCGCGCAAGCCGGTCAGTTGCATCACCCTGTCGGTCTCGCGATACGCCTCTTCCACCCACTCCACAATACGCGCCGGGTCGGGCGAGTACTCAAGCTCGATTGACACCACTCCGTCGATCTCCAGCTCTTTGATCGCCTGCAAATAGGGGCAGAATTTCACCACGCCCCTGCCCGGCGGCAGATCCCCGTGCACCTTCCCGTCGCAGTCGCTGATGTGTACATGGATCGCCCGGCCCTTCAGCCGTGCCAGCGTCTCCGGCCCGCTGTCGCTCAGCGCGCAGTGGCTCACGTCGATATTGGCTCGCACTCTCGGATGCGCGCACTCGTCCACAAACCGCACCATATTGTCCACGTTATTCAGCAGGCTCATCCGGAACGGCTCCAGCTCCAGCGCGATATCCAGGTTCTTCTTGCCGGCATAATCGCCCAGCACGCGGCAGGTCTCCAGCGCCCAGTTCCACTGGTCCGCCGCCGCAATCACTTCGCGCTGCCACAGGTACTCGCCCAGCACTACCAGCACGTTCTTTGCTCCAAACTCAGCCGCCAGATCGATGTACGCCTTGCAGCGATTTACGTGAAAATCGCGCACCGGCTCGTTGAAGTCGATCAGCCCCGTCGCCACCACCGGCAACGACATGATCGGCAAACCCCGCTTCTCGCAGGTCGTGCTAATGATCCGCTTCTCCTCGGCCGTAATCGTCATCGCCTCGGTAAAAATGTCTACGCAATCAAAGCCGATGCGGGCAATGTGATTCAGTCCCGTCTCTGTATCCATGCCCACCTGTGCAAAAGCGCTGTTGATAATGCCAAGTTTCATCTTTCACCTCGTCTCGAATTCAAATCGACAATCTCCTGCGGCGACGCCATCCGGTGCTCGTCGGCGCTCAACGCCGCCGCCTCCACAAGCGCAATGCTCTTCAGGTTGTCTCTGCCTGTCAGCGCCGGCGCTTCGCCCGTCTCCAGCGCAACCAGCAACTGGCACATCGTTCCGCCAAACGCGTCCGGAAACCAGCTCTCCGTCGGATTGAAATGCTGAAACTCCGCATCCCCCTTGCGCGCGTACCGCATCGACGAAGGCGTCGTGAAAGGATCCTGGCACCAGCCCACGTTCCCAATCGCCAGCCCGTCCACGCCTTCAATCCGCCACATGATGCCGATCTCGCCCGGGCAACCCTCCCGCACCGGCCCCGTCCATGGGTCGTCGATCATCACAGCGCGCAGTCCGTTGTCATACTCCAGAATCGTCGTGCAGATCCCATCCGTATGCTCGAACTTCGTCCGCGGATCGGGACACGTGCTCGTGAACACCCGCGCCGGGTCACCGAACCAGCCGCGCATGCAATCCAGATGGTGAATTGACATGATCCGCAGCGTCGCCGAGCCCACATCCTGCTGCCACGGCTGCCAGTGCAGCACCGCGCGCATATCGATCGTGGCAAAAACCGGCCTGCCAAAAAAACCTTCCTTCAGCAGTAAGCTTGCCCCATAAACCGAAGGATCGTAGCGCATGTTCTGGTTCACTGACAGCACAATCCCCGCCTGCTCGCAGCAGCGCACCGCTTCCTCGGCCTCCCCGTAGCTCAGCGCCAGCGGCTTTTGCGCCAATATCCCTTTCACGGTTCCGCGCGCGCATGCGACGCGAATCAATTCGAGCTGATACATCGGCGGTACCGCGATGTCCAGCACCTCGATGCTCGGATCGTCGAGAATCTCCTGGTAGTTCGCGCACACCCGCGGAATCGAGTGCCGCGCCGCGGCCTGGGCTGCATTCTCGCGGCTCCGCGACGCAATCGCCACCGGGTTCAACCCCAGCCGCCGGTAGCTCACCAGGTGGCAGTCGCTCACAATAAATCCGCTACCCAGAATCCCGATGCGGAAATCCTTCCTCTTGGGCGTCGGCGGTGCATAGCGCAGTTCAATCTTCGGCATAGGCTTTCTCACGCCTCCGCATTATAGGCCGCCCCGGCAACCGCCTGCCAGACCAGGCGATCCT
>Ga0302320_10008955_pt1 | contig 21624 bp, 15 predicted proteins | sample Bog_T0_3_FD_202130 | JGI IMG/M metagenome (GOLD analysis project Ga0302320, IMG submission 202130) | Peat permafrost microbial communities from Stordalen Mire near Abisko, Sweden - Bog_T0_3 | ecosystem: Environmental > Terrestrial > Soil > Wetlands > Peat | place: Sweden: Abisko, Stordalen Mire...
TTTCATCACCTGCTATAACGACACGCTCTTTCCAGAGACCGGCCGAGCCGTCGTCAAATTACTGGAAAGACTAGGTGTCGCGCTCGATTTTATCCCTCAGCAAACTTGCTGCGGACAGATGCATGCCAACACCGGCTTCCGTGGCGAAGCTTTCTGCCAGGCCAAGCGTTTTGTACGCCTTTACCAGGACGCCGAAACTCTTGTCATCCCATCTTCTTCTTGCGTCGCCATGATCCGCGACCAGTACCCTGGACTGTTTGCCGAGCTCGGCAACGAAGAGCTCCGCCAGCAGTTAGCAGCGCTGCTGCCCCGAACCTACGAGCTCAGCGAGTTCCTCATCGACAAGCTGGGCGTTGAGGACGTTGGCGCGTATTTTCCGCATCGGGTTACGTACCACGCTAGTTGCCACGGCCTGCGTGCTCTCCATCTCGGCGACCGGCCCTCGCGGCTCATGAACAAAGTCCGCGGCCTTGAGCAGGTCCCCCTCGCCAATCTTGATCGCTGTTGCGGTTTCGGGGGAACTTTTTCCGTCAAGAATGCGGAAGTTTCCTCCGCAATGCTGGCCGTCAAGCTGCAAGACGTTGTGGCGACCGGCGCGGAGTACTGCACAGCCCTCGACAACAGTTGCCTCATGCACCTCGGCGGAGCCATGCACCGCCAGTACGCCGGCATGAAGACCATTCACCTGGCGCAAATCCTCGCAGCGACGGAAGCAGAACCCGCGGAGGTCGTCGCATGATTGACCACCCCGTACTCGACCCGCGCTACGCCGCCCCATTTCCTGAAGCTGTGCTGCCCGTTCTGCGCAATCCGCAGCTTCGCAAGAACGTAGCCCACGCCATCGATGTCATCCAGGCCAAGCGCGGCAAGCTCGTTCTGGAAAAGACTGACTGGCAAGCCCTCCGCACCGCCGGCGCTGCCATCCGCAGCCACGTCCTTGAGAATCTCGCCTCGTATCTTGAACTGTTTGAGGCCCGCTGCGCGGCAGCCGGTGGCATCGTCCATTGGGCTGCGGACGCTGCCGAGGCCCGCAAGATCACGCTAGACATTCTCCAACAGGAGCAAGCAAAGGAAGTCATCAAGATCAAGTCGATGACGACCGCCGAGATACAAGTCAATCCGCACCTTGAAGCGGCCGGCGTCCGCACCTACGAGACCGATCTCGCGGAGATCATCCTCCAGCTCGGGCAGGACGAGCCTTCGCACATCGTTGTTCCTGCGCTGCACGTCAATCGCAGCCAGGTTCGCGAGATCTTTGCACGCACCATGGGCCTCAAAGATCTCTCCGACGATCCGCACGCCCTGACCGCCGCGGCTCGGACCTATCTCCGCCAGAAATTCCTCATGGTCCCCACCGCCATCAGCGGCGCGAACTTCCTCATCGCTGAAACCGGCTCCGTCGTCGTGGTCGAGTCCGAAGGCAATGGCCGAATGTGCCTGACCCTGCCGCGCACCATGATCACCATCGCCGGCATTGAAAAGGTGTTGCCCAGCTTTCAGGATCTTGAAGTCATGCTCCAGGTACTGGCTCGGTCCGCCACCGGCGAGCGCATGAATCCCTACACCTCGGTCTGGACCGGTGTCACGCCCGGCGACGGCCCTCAGCGCTTCCACGTCATCCTGCTCGACAACGGCCGCTCGCAGATGCTTGCCAAGGAAGTGGAACGCCAGACGCTTCGGTGCATCCGCTGCGCCGCTTGCATGAATGCGTGTCCCGTGTATCGTCAGACCGGCGGCCATGCCTACGGCTCCGTCTACCCAGGGCCTATCGGCGCCATTCTCACGCCACAGCTTATGCAGATGCATCACGCGCAAACGCTGCCTTACGCCTCGTCGCTCTGCGGTGCCTGCTACGAAGTGTGCCCGGTCAAAATCAATATTCCGGAAGTCCTGCTCGAACTGCGTTCTCAGGTTGTCAATCAGGAGCGCCACGACCTTGGCCGCTTCTTCGATCCCATGTATCTTGGCCTGCGCATCGCCAATCTCCTCTTCTCTCGCGCGTGGCTCTTCCATACGGCGCAGCTTTTCGGCCGGATCGGTCTGCGCTTCTTCACTGGCAAAGACGGTTGGATCCACTCGCTCCCCTCCATTGGCGGCAAGTGGACACAGACCCGCGATCTGCGCGGATTTCCGAAGCAGACCTTCCACGAGTGGTGGGCTGAGCGCGACGCAAAGCCAACCGGGGAGGCCAAGTGAGCGCGCATTTGCAATCCCGACAGAAGATTCTCGACCGCATTCGCGCCAACACGCGGACCGTCTCCTCGGCCGACCTCGAATCCGACTACGCCGCTCTCCCGCGCGCTTACATCCGCGCCGGCAGCCTGAGCAGGGAAGCCTGCCTCGCCCTCATGATCGAACGTCTCCGCGAGTATGACTCGGAAGTCGTCGAGTGCAGCCCGGAAGAGCTCCCATCCGCCATCGCCGCGCAGCTCAATTCGAGTGGCAAGCGCATCTTTGTCGCTCCTCCGGGATTACCCGCCTCCTGGCTTGCCTCCGGCTTCGATTGGCGAATGGACCACAATCCCTCCTCTGCCGAGATCGAACTCGTCGATGGCGTCGTCACTGCCGCGAATTGCGCCGTCGCTGAATCGGGAACCATCGTCCTGCATCACTCCGCAACCGAAGGCCGGCGCGTTATCACGTTGCTGCCTGACTGGCACCTCTGCATTCTCTACGCAAGCCAGGTGGTGCAAACCCTGCCGGAATATTTCGGCCGTTGCCAGCAGCCTCCGAAGTTGGCAACCTACATCTCCGGCCCCAGCGCCACAGCCGACATCGAAATGACGCGCATCAAGGGCGTCCACGGTCCACGATTCCTGCATGTCATCCTCGTGCACGACGAAGATGTGCAACCGAATTCTCCGCCAGAGCCGGCATTGCCGGCCAAGTAACCGAACATCGAAGCAAAAGGACACATCGATGAAACCCTCTGAATCGGCACTATACGACCAGGCGTTCAAAGCCCTCGACGCCTTCCAGATCGAGATCCCATCTTGGGGCTTCGCCAACACGGGCACCCGCTTCGGCAAGTTTGTGCAGGCTGGCGCCGCCTCCACCATCGAGGAAAAATTCGCGGACGCCGCCGAGGTCAACCGTCTCACCGGAGTTACGCCCACGTTGGCTCTTCACGTCTTGTGGGATCTGCCCCGCGGCGTGGCCGACGTGCCCGCCGTCAAGCAACTTGAAGGCCAATTCGGCATCCGCTCCGGCTCCATCAATCCCAATCTGTTTCAGGATCAGGATTACAAGTTCGGCTCGCTCTGCAATCCCTCCGCAACGATTCGCCAGCGCGCCCTCGACCACATGTTTGATTCCATCGACATCGGCAAGGCACTCGGCTCACGCGACATCTCGCTCTGGATGGCAGACGGATCCAACTATCCCGGCTCGCAGAGCATACGCAATCGCATCGGCTGGCTTGAAGAAGCGCTGCGCGCCTCGCACGACCGCCTCGCGCCCAACCAGCGGCTGCTCGTCGAATACAAGCCCTTCGAGCCCGCCTTCTATCACACCGATATTGCCGACTGGGGCATGTCCGCTCATTTCGCGCGCCATGCCGGCCCGCAAGCCGTCGTTCTGGTCGATACCGGCCACCACTACTCCTCGCAAAACATCGAGCAGATCGTAGCCTGGCTGCTTCACACGGGCATGCTCGGCGGTTTCCACTTCAACGATCGCCGCTACGCCGACGACGACCTTACCCTCGGCTCCATCGACCCCTACCAGATCTTCCGCATCTTCCATGAGATTCATGCCGCTGCCCGGGACGGACTCAAGCTCGACATCGCCTACATGATCGACCAGAGCCACAATCTGAAAGGCAAAATGGAAGCCATGGTGCAGACTGTGGTGACTGCGCAGGAGCTCTATCTCAAAGCTGCTCTTGTTGATCGCGAAAAGCTCGCAGCGCTCCAGGAATCTTGCGACATTGTGGACGCGGAAGAGCTCTATCGCGGCGCATTCTGGCAGGACGTTCGCCCGATCACAGCCGCCTGGCGCGAGGCTCACGGCCTGCCCGCCGACCCGCTAGCAGCGCTACGTGCTTCCGGCTACGTCGAACGCATCTCCGCAGAGCGCGGGAGCCGCTCCTCGGCCGTAAGCAGCTACGCCTAGAAACAGTTGCCAGTTGTCAGTGATCAGTGGATCATTCTTGGGTCGCCTTCTGACATCCGATTTTTGGCAGCTGATCTCTGACAACAGGCAACAGCGAACTGTAAACTGGCAACTGATCCCAGTGCACTGAGAACTGACTTGGCCAAGGCAAAAATAAAGCGGCTCTATCTCATCCCGATCCTGTCCAAGGCGCTTGACGTCATCGAACTGCTTGAGCAGCATCACGCCCCGCTTACGCTCGAAGACGTCTACCAGAAAACCCACATCTCCAAGACGAGCGTTTACCGCATCCTCAAGACCCTGGTTCACCGCGGATACCTCGCCCAGTCGCAAAATGGCCAGTATCGCCTGGTTTCTCGCCCGCGCCGACTGCGCTTCGGCTTCGCCGTGCAGAGCGCGGAAATGCCATTCTCCGTCGCTGTGGCTCATAGCGTCACTGCGGCCGCCGCGGCCTCCGGTGTCGAGTTGCTTACACTCGACAATCGCTTCGACGCCGACGTTGCCATCCAGAACGCAGAAGAGTTTGTGGCCAAACGCGTAGACCTCGTCGTCGAATTCCAGGTCGAGGAAGCCGTTGCGCCGCGCATCGCACACATCTTCCGCAAGGCGGACATTCCCCTCATCGCCATCGACGTGCCCCACCCCAACTCCACCTATTTCGGCGTCGATAACTTTGAGGCAGGCCACGAAGTTGGCAATCTGCTTGCCCAGCACGCCCTCACCAAATGGAAGGGAAGTGTCGATCGTGTCATTGGCGTTGGCTTCCAAGAAGCCGGCAGCTTCGTCCAGAGCCGCATCACCGGAGCCTTCGACGGAATTCGCGAGCGCCTGCCCGATCTGTCCCAAGATCGCTTCCTCCGCATTGAGGGCCGCGGCATGCGCGAGACCAGCCGCAACGCCATGAAGGAGTTTCTGAGGTGCCACCAGTCAGGCCAGCGCATTCTGGTCGCCGCCGCCACCGATTCCAGTGCCCTGGGCGTGCTGGATGCCGCGCGTGAGTTTGGCTGTGAACAGGACTTTGCCATTGCAGGCCAGGATTGCATCCCCGAGGTTCTCGCTGAGCTCAGCACCGGAAAAAGTGCCCTCATCGGCTCCATTTCCCACGAAGTCGAAACCTACGGCCCCCGCCTCATCCAGCTCGGCATCGCCCTGCTGCGTGGAAACATCGTTCCCCCCTACAATTACGTCCGCCACCGCGCCGTGACTCACGAAACCCTGTCTCCGGAGCACAGCACGCATTAAACGCCCTGAAAACGGCCTTTTGCGGCGGGTCAGACCAAAACCTGCCAAACCGCCCTTTTCTACGCTCATTCGAGCGTGGTAACGTGGTCACGTCCGGCCCATTCCCGATAAACTGGTGATTATGACTAAGGCAGCATTGTCTTCTCCTGTACTGGCATTTCTTGAGGATCGCTGGGATCCCGCCGTCGCCGCTACCCTCGACGAACCGGAACTGTTGCGCTATCGCTCCAACCTGCTCGGCTCTGACCTGCGCATCACCAACTTTGCGGGCGGCAACACCAGCTCCAAGATCAAGGATATCGACCCCCTTACCGGCGAGCCGGTTGAAGTGCTCTGGGTCAAGGGCTCTGGAGGCGACCTGGGAAGCATCAAGCGCACCGGCTTTGCCACGCTTTACCAGGACAGGCTGCTCGCGCTCGAGCGAAGCTACAAAGGCCGCGATCACGAGGACGATGTTGTCAGCCTCTACCCGCTTTGTTCCTTCAAAGGAAATCCCGTAGCCGCCTCCATCGACACGCCGCTGCACGGCTTCTTGCCCTATCCTCACGTGGACCATCTCCATCCCGACTGGGGTATCGCTCTTGCTGCCTCCGCCAACGGCAAAACCAAAATGGACGAGTTCAACAAGGAGTTCGGTCACTCTCTTGTCTGGGTTCCGTGGCAGCGCCCCGGCTTTGAGCTGGCCATGATGATGAAGCGCGCCGTGGCCGACAATCCCGGCTGCGACGGTATCCTCCTCGGTGGTCACGGCCTCTTCACCTGGGGTGAGACCCAGCGCGAGTGCTATCTCAACACGCTCACCGTCATCGATCAGATCGGCCAGTTCATTCATCGCCACGGAGAGGCCAAAGGCCCTGCACGTTTTGGCGGTGAGCTGGTTCCCGCCCGGCCGGATCGCAGAGATCTTGCCATTGCAATTGCGCCCTTCCTGCGCGGCCGCATCAGTGCGCAGCGCCGCTGGATCGCGAGCTTCACTGACGCTCCCGATGTGCTGCAGTTTATTGATTCGGCCCACGCCAAAGAGCTTGCCTTCCTCGGCACCAGCTGCCCCGACCATTTTATCCGCACCAAGATTCGCCCGCTCTTCGTGCCATGGGAGGCAGGCGCCGATCTGGCCGCTCTGAAAGGTCAGATCGACATTACATTGGCCCAGTACCGCAAGCAGTACCGCGCCTACTACAAGGCCTTTGCCACTCCGGATTCACCCGCGCTGCGCGACGCCAGTCCCACCGTCGTGCTGATTCAGGGCATGGGCATGTTCAGCTTCGGCAAAAACAAAACCGAAGCCCGCATCGTCGGCGAGTTCTACTCCAACGCGATTCACGTAATGGAGGGCGCCAGCCTGCTGGCTGAAGGTGAAGTCGAAGGTACGGTTCCGCAATGCGCCGAGGGCATGGATTCGGCCAGCTTCAAGGTCTTCACCAACTATGTCGCCCTGCCCGCCGCTGAAGCTTTTCGCATTGAGTATTGGGCCCTTGAAGAGGCCAAGATTCGCCGCCAGCCCCCCGAAAAGGAGTTCAGCCGCCGGATTGCTTTGGTGGTGGGCGGCGCCAGCGGCATTGGACGCGAAGTGGCCCATATCGTTGCTTCCCGCGGTGCGCATGTCATGATCGCCGACAGAGATGTGGCAGGGGCTGCGCGCGTTGCTGAAGATCTGAAGGCTGTCACATCCTCAGAGTTCATCGCGAGCACTGCCGTTGATATCTGCAGCCGCGAAGCCATAGCCGATGCGCTCAAGGCCACAGCCGCGGCCTTCGGCGGCGTCGACATTCTCGTCAACACAGCAGCCTTGTTCCCGTCTTCGCCTGACGGCGTGGTCCCCGACTCCATGTGGACCACAACTCTGGATGTGAACGTGACGGCTAATTACCTGCTCGCCCAGGAGACGGCAAAACTGTTTGCCGAACAGGGCCTTCACGGCACGATCGTCTTTACCAGTTCGGCCAACGCAGTGGTCCCCAAGAAGGGAAGCGAAGCCTACGACGTCAGCAAGGCCGCGCTTTCGCACCTCATTCGCGAACTCGCGGTGTCTCTGGCTCCCGATGTGCGCGTGAACGGTATCAGCCCGGCCACGGTCGTGAAGGGTTCCAATATGTTCCCGCGCGACCGTGTCATCGCCTCGCTGACAAAGTACAACATTCCCTTCCAGGATTCGTTCAGCACCGAGGAACTGCGCGGCCGACTGGCTTCCTTCTACGCCGAGCGCACACTGACGCAGAAGGCGATTGAAACCCTCGACTGTGTGGAGGCCATTCTCTTCCTGGCCAGCCCCCGCTCCCGCTGCACTACCGGTCATCTCATCCCGGTGGATGGCGGCCTGTACGATGCATTTCTGCGATGAGGATTTATCGACTGCCCTTCGATCTTCGGAGTTTGATCTGTTGTTATGCAAGAACCCGCCCGCGTTGCCATTGATTTAGGCGCTGAAAGCTGCCGCGTCTCCCTCCTTCGCTGGGAATCGGGCACTCCGAAGATCGAAGTCATCCATCGCATCCCCAACGCCCCAGTCCATATCGGTAGCTCGCTCCGCTGGCCTCTCGATACCATCCTTGACGGTCTTGAAGCCGGTCTCCGCAAGGCCGCCTACGCTGCACCTGAGGGCATCGCCTCGATCGGCGTCGACAGTTGGGGCGTGGACTATGTGCGCCTATCTCCCGACGGCCATCCGTTCCAGGAGCCCTTCTGCTATCGCGACGAGCGCACTGTCCCCACCAAGGCAGCCGCCGATCTCGTCCTTTCGCCCTTTGACATCTATCAGCGTACCGGCACGCTGCCGCTGCGCATCAACACCGTTTACCAGTTGCTGGCCGACCCGGTTGCCGACATCGATCCCCGCGCTCCATGGATCATGATGCCCGAGTTCATCCTCCACTGGCTCGGCGCGCGGCGCGTCTCGGAGTACACGCACGCCACCCACACTGGTCTGGTTGATCTCAAGAGTGGCGATTGGTCCCGCGAAGTCTTCGCTGAGTTGGAACTGCCAATTCAAGCCGCACCGCCGATCGTGCTCGCCGGGACCGTTGTCGGCCGCTTGCAGGGCCCTCTTGCCTCGCTCGAGGCCTTTCGCAATACGCAGCTCGTTGTCCCTGCCTGTCACGACACCGCATCGGCTATCGCAGCCATTCCTTCGAGCCTCGACACCACCGCCTACATCAGCTCCGGCACGTGGTCGCTTGTCGGCACGCTCACTCCGTTCCCCGTCACCACGCGCGTCGCCTTTGACTCCGGCTACACCAACCTCGGCGCAGCCACCGGCGATCTGCTCTTTCATTCCCTCATCAACAGCATGTGGGTACTCAAGCAGTGTATGGACGGATGGGCTGCAGAAGGCCGACCCTGGAGAATTGAAGACATCGTTCAGCAGGCGGCGACGTGTAACGTCTCCACGGGTGTGCTCGACATGGATGCCGAGTCCCTCATGCTCGACTCCGAGATGCCCAAGCGCATCAACGCCGAGCTAACGCGGCTCGGTTTCGACATCATTCCTGACGTCCCCGGCAGTGAACCCATCTTCGCCCGACTCATCTTTGAGAGCTTGTCAAGGCGCTACGCCGCGGCGCTTGCCGGTATTGAAAAAATGGTCGGCCGAAAATTCACCGCCATCCATATGCTCGGCGGCGCCAACCGCAACAAGCTCCTCGTCGAGCTAACGGAACAGCGCACCGGCCTGCCCATCCAAATCGGCCAGACCGAAAGCTCCACCATCGGCAGCCTCGCCGTGCAGCTAGCCTCAAGCGAAGCGGGCGGCCATCCTCCGACCCCGGAATCCATCCGCAAATGGGCCGCCGCCCTCTGCAAGCACTAGGAAACACGGATGGTGGCCCATCCATTCCGCGTCTTTTGCGGAATGGGTGGGAAAGAACCAACTTATCCTCGAGTCTTTGGGACGACCGTCTAAACAAACACCAAAATCCCCGGCGTTCCCACCGCCGCATAGCTCGCAACGCTCAGCGCCCCCGTCACCTCGTTCCGCTTTAACGAAACAATCGCATCGCTCTTCTGATTGCACACCAGCAGAAAATTCCCCGTCGGATCAATCCCGCAATGCCGCGGATAATCGCCCAGCGTCGAAGTTTCGCCGATCAGCCGCAGCTTGCCCTCCGCGCCAATGGCGCACACGGCAATCGTGTCGTGCAGGCGGTTTGCGCAGTACAAAAACTTTCCGTCTGACGACACCACAATCTCCGATGCGAAGCTCGTTCCCGCGAATCCACCAGGCAAAATCGAAAGGCTCTGCTGCTGCTCGAGCGCTCCCGTAACCGGGTCGAAATGGAAAAACGCAGCCACCGACGCCTCTTCTTCCACCAGGTAGAGCCAATGCCCATTCGGATGAAACGCAAAATGCCGCGGCCCGTTGCCGGAGGGAAGGGAGGCGAAGGGCGTGCCCGCAGGCGTCAGTTTGCCGGTGGTCGCGTCGAACAGGTAAACGTAAATCCGGTCCTGAGCCAGGTCCGTGGCCAACACAAATTTGTTGCTAGGGTCAGGCAGGATCATGTGCGCATGCGGCTTGTCATGTCCGCTGATCGCGAAACTTCCCCGCGGCGCATCCGTCGCAAGCCTCTTCCCCAGGTTGTCCGTGTCGCGATGCACGTCCACCGCCGCGCCCAGCTTTCCATCCTCGCCAATCGGCAGCACCGCGATTGTTCCGCCCGCGTAATTCGCCACCAATGCAAACTTGCCCGTCTTGTCCAGGCTCATGTGCGCCGGCCCCGCGCCCTCTGAACTCACCGTGTTGATCCAGGTCAGCGCGCCGCTCGCTTCATCCAGCGCATACGCCGTCACTGATCCGCTGCCACCCGCGTAGTTCGTCACTTCATTGATCGCGTACAGATATTTCTTCGAAGGATGGATCACAATCCATGAAGGATTCGGCGATTTCGCCACTAACCGTCCGTCCGTCAGCGCACCCGTCTGCGGATCAAACTCGAACGTGTAAATCCCTTCACCATTCGCTCCGCCGTCCACGGCGCTCGTATAGGTGCCCGCATACGCCCGCAACTTGCCGCCAGCCAGAGTCTCCGCCCCGGCCAACGCCGGCAAAATCGCAACCGCCGCCGCCCCTTTGAAGAAATCCCTGCGTGTCCACTCCTGCATCTTCGTCGTCCATCCTTTTCCCGAATTCTCTGCCCGTGCCCTATCCATCGCAGCCTTATCGCAATGGGTGGGAAAGAACGAACCTCCCCACGCGCTTTTTCTAATCCCTAGTCCTAATCCCTGTCTTTACGCAAAGTGCCAGGCAATCGCCGTGAATCCCAGCGCCGTCACCGAGACAATTGTTTCGCTCATCGACCACGTCTTCATCGTCTGGCCCACCGTCATGTTGAAGTACTCCTTCACCAGCCAGAAACCGCCGTCGTTCACGTGCGAAAAAATCAGCGAGCCGGCTCCCGTCGCAATTGCCAGCAGTTCCGGATGAACGCCCACACTGTGCAGCGCAATCGGCGCAACAATATTCGCAGCCGTCGCCATCGCCACCGTCGACGACCCAGTTGCCAGCCGCATTGCCGCGGCCAGCAGCCACGCCAGCAGCATGATCGGCACATGGCTCTTCAGCGCCACATCGATAATCGCAGCCGAGACGCCGCAGTCCTGCAAAACGCGTCCGAATCCTCCGCCCGCGCCAATCAGCAGAGTGATGGCAGCAGTCGGAGCCAGGCACTCGTTGCTGAAGCGCAGCACCGTGTCGCGCGAATAGCCGCGCATGGTTCCCAAGGTGATAAAACTCATCAGCACGCCGATCAAGAGCGCCATGTCGTCGTTGCCAATTAATCGCAGCGCGCTGTTCAGACCGCTCCCCGCGGGCGCAAACGTATCGGCCCAGCTCCCGATGATCATTAGAAATACGGGCAGAATAATCGTTGCAATGCTCAGCCAGAAGCCCGGCAGATGCTTTCCCTCCTCGTGGCTGGTTAACTCCTCAGCCATGGGGTTCACGTCCGGCAGTTGGATGTGGGGCGCAATCAGCTTCGCGTAGAGTGGCCCTGCGATAATTGCCGTCGGCGTGCCGATCAACAGTCCATATAGAATCGTGCGGCCCACATCTGCGTGATAGATCGTTACCGCGAGCATTGCTGCAGGATGCGGCGGCACGAGTCCATGGACAACGGACAAGCCGGCAATCATCGGCAGTCCAGCCATCACTAGCGAAGTGTTTGTCCTCCGCGCCACGGTAAACAGAATCGGAATCAGCAACACGAAGCCTACTTCAAAAAACGCCGGCAGCCCAACCAGCAGAGCGATGACCACCATGGCCCACGGCACATTCTTTTCGCCGAACACACGCACCAGCGTGTAAGCAATGCGATCCGCTGCGCCCGACTCCGCCATCATCTTGCCGAGCATGGTGCCCAGCGCAATAATAATCGCAATGTGACCCAGCGTCCCGCCCACGCCCGTCTCAAAGGACTTGATCAGCGTAGTTAGCGGCATACCGGTCACAATGGCCAGCGCAAGTGCCGTAAGAAAAAGCGTGATCACCGGATTCAGTTTGACCACGGCGATCATGACGATCAGGCCGAGGACAGAAACCAGCGCTGCGGTCAGCAGAAAAAGACTGTGCGAATCGATCATCGATAGAACTCCGGCGCTCTATATCTCTGGAAAGGTAGTTTCATTCGACATCCTGCCAACCGCATCACGCGGCAGGTTCCTTGTAGGCAACGCAATCGAGCTCAACCTTGCAATCCACCACCATGCTCGACTGCACACATGCGCGCGCCGGAGGATGCGCGCCGAAATATTCCTTGAATACCGCATTGAACGCCTGAAAGTCGCGCGCATCGTCGAGCCACACACCGCACCGCACCACGTGTTCCGGCCCGTATCCCGCTTCCTTCAAAATCGCCAATACATTTTCAATCGCCTGCCGTGACTGCACGCCAATGTTGCCCGTAACCAGTTCGCCATTCACAATAGGCACCTGGCCTGAAACATAAAGCCATCCATTCGCTTCCACTGCTCGCGCAAACGGCAGGTGCTGTCCGCCTGTGCCTTTGCCGCCTTCCACTCCATACCGCTTGATCGCCATCCCGAACCCCTCTTCAGTTGCTTTCACCGCTCTACTGAACCCACTCCGTTTTCCCCCGCGGCACAAACCGTCCTCCGCGCCTTCCCGTCGCTCCCTCGGCAGTATAGGAGTGCACACCGTTCACCCAGACGTGCTCAATCCCCTTCGCAGGCCGCACCGGATCGGCAAACGTCGCCATATCTTTGACCGTCTCCGCGTCAAACAGTACCAGGTCCGCCGCGTAGCCTGCTCGAATAAACCCGCGTTCCGCCAATCCGAATCGCTGTGCCGGCATTCCCGTCATCTTGTGCACCGCTGTCGCCAGCGGAAACAGCTTCTCCTCCCGGCAGTAGTGTCCCAGCACCCGCGGAAATGTTCCCCACAACCTCGGGTGCGGCCGCGGATCCATGGGCAAACCGTCCGACCCGATCATCGTTGCACTATGCCCGAGAATCCTGCGCATGTCCTGCTCCGAGATACTGTGATAGATCGCGCCTGCGGGCTGCAGCCGCCTTGCGGCGTCCAGTTGCGTCACATTCCATTCCGCCGCAATCTCTGCCAGCGTTTTTCCCGCCACTTCGTCGTGCGGCGTGCTCCAGGTAATCGTGATCTTTACTCGCTCATCCACCTGCCGCAAATCCAGCGTGCTTGACCCGGCCGCATAAGGATAGCAATCGCATCCCGTATTCTGCTTCAGTTGCGACTGCTCCAGGGCTGCAAGCACCTCGCCGCTGCGTCCCCAGTTTGCAATCCCCGCGCACTTCAGGTGCGATACGACGACCGGCACACGGCTCATCCGCCCAATCTCAAACGCCTCGCGCATCGAATCCAGAATCGTCTCCGTCTCCGTGCGCATGTGGGTCGTATAGATCGCCCCAGCCGCCGCGAGCGGCTCCGCCAGCCGCATCACTTCTTCCGTCGTCGCCGAATTGGCCGAGAGATAAGCGAGCCCCGTGCTCAGGCCCAAGGCACCGCCATCGAGCGCTTCTTGCAGTTGCCGCCGCATTCCGGCAATCTCGTTTTCGGTCGCAGTCCGGTCTAGCCGGTCCATGTGGTTGTTGCGCAGGGCAGTATGACCAATCAGCGCACCCACATTCACCGCCGGTCGCGCCTTGGCAATGGCCGCCACGTAAGAAGCAAACGTTGGATAGCGAAACACCTCCGCCGTGCCCAGCAGGTTCATTGGGTCGGGCAGCTCGCCCTTCAGCGTCACCGGAGATGCGCTGATGCCGCAGTTGCCCACAATCACCGTAGTTACGCCCTGCGACAGCTTGGGCAGCATCGCGGGATTGCCGAGCACCGCCGTATCGTCATGGGTATGCACGTCGATGAATCCCGGCGCCAGCACCAGCCCGCCCCCATCCACCGTTTCTTCACCGCGCCAGTCCCGTTCCGGCCCCACCGCGGCAATGCGGTCGCCAACCAGCGCCACGTCCGCCCGCACGGCTGCGACACCGCTGCCGTCCAACACCTCTGCGCTCTTAATCAATACATCGCATCTACTCGTCACTGCATCCCACCATATAATGCTTTAGCCGGTGTCTGCTCCAACCACGGCGTTCTGCACTTTTTGAATCCTAACCGGAGATCCCTGGAATGAACCAGCCTGCCGTTCCAATTGCACCCATACTTTCCACCATCTCACCGCTTAACAAAGGCATGGGATTTCTCGATCAGCCGCAGACGCCCGAAATTATCGCTGCCCTCGGCTGGAATCTGCTCTTGGAAGACCTCATGATGCCTTGCGCCGTTCTCTACAAGGACAAGCTCCAGAACAACCTGGAGTGGATGCGCGAATTCATGCGCGCTTACGGGGTCCAGCTTGCACCTCACGGCAAAACCACCATGGCGCCGCGTCTGTTTCAGATGCAGCTTGAAGCAGGTGCCTGGGGAATTACGCTGGCTACCGCACACCAATGCCTTATTGCCTACCAGCATGGCGTCCGCCGCGTCCTGATGGCCAACCAGCTTGTGGGTCGCCAGAACATGGCCGTCATCTCCAGCCTGCTCCAGGATCCCGATTTCACTTACTACTGTCTCGTCGATTCGCCCGAACAAGTGAACCAGCTTGGCGCCTTCTTCGCTGGTCGCAACCAACGGCTTAATGTTCTGCTTGAAGTTGGTGTGATGGATGGCCGCACTGGCATTCGCAACGACCAGCAGGGGAACGCGGTGATCGCCGCAATAGCCAAATGGCCCCAGTCCATTGCGCTGTGCGGGGTGGAAGTGTACGAGGGCGTCCTTGACCACGAATCCCTCATCCGCGCGTTCCTCCATCGCGCAATCCAGATAACGAGAATGCTGCTTGAGGCCGGCAGCTTTCAGCAGACGCCCGCCATACTTTCCGGCGCTGGCTCGGCCTGGTACGACGTAGTCGCGGAAGAGTTCGCCGCAGCCGGATTCGGCCACGCCGTCCAGCTCATCCTTCGCCCCGGCTGCTATATCACGCACGATGTCGGCGCCTATCGTAAAGCGCAAGCCAGGATTCTCGCAAACAATCCCATCGCGCAGCAAATGCACCCAGCCCTCGAACCCGCGTTGCAGGTATGGGCCTGCGTGCAATCCATTCCAGAAGCCGAGCGCACCATCATCGCCCTCGGCAAGCGCGACGCCGCTTTCGACTCCGGCCTCCCTACGCCGGCGCTCCATTACCGTCCCGGCGACACCGATCCCAAAGAGGCACCGTCCCATTGGTCGCTCAGCAAAATGATGGATCAGCATGCCTACATGCAAATCGCACCCGAGGACGATATTCGCATCGGCGACATGATCGCCTTCGATATCGCGCACCCCTGCCTCACCTTCGACAAGTGGCGCACAATCCCCGTGCTCGACTCGACCTATCAAGTCGTCGATTTCATCCAGACATACTTCTAAAGTTCGGCGGCGGAAAGCTGTGCCCCATTCATCGCGGCATCATCGCGATGAGTGGGCTCACGTAAATTGCTTCTGCTCTAATTTTCTAACCCGTCACCGCGACAGCCCCAACGGCTTCATCGATCCGCGTGAGTACTTCATCCGGTAGCGCCATGTCCACGGCGCGCACATTGTCTTCCACCTGCTCAGGCCGCGACGCGCCAATAATCGCCGAAGCAACTTCGTCACGCCGCAATACCCACGCCAGCGCCATCTGCGCCATCGTCATTCCGAGTTCCACAGCAATCGGCTTCAGCTCTTCCACCGCTCGCAACAGATAATCTGACCGGTAATGCCGCCCCGCCGACTCCATGAATTGATTCATCTGCTCGCTGGCTGCTCGGCTACCCGGCGGAGGCGCTTGTCCCGCCATGTATTTCCCCGTCAGCACCCCATGCGCGAGCGGAGAAAATGCCAGGTTGCTAATGCCATGCCGCGCGCACGCGGCGAAAACTTTCGCTTCGGGTTTGCGCCATAGCATCGAATACTGCGGCTGGCTCGCGCAGAAGGGAACCAGTCCCTCATCGCCCACGATCTTCGCTGCCGCATCGATCTGTTCCGCCGTCCACTCGCTGAATCCGATCGCGCGCACCTTGCCGGACTTCACCGCGCGATCGAGCGCACGCATCGTCTCTTCGAGAGGAGTCTCTTTGTCGTAGCGATGACACTGGTACAAATCAATCACCTCCACGCCAAGCCGCGTGAGCGATCGGTCTAATTGTTTTTCAATTTGGGCAGCGCTCAGCCCGAGATCCGGCTCATCGCCAACCGGAAAATATAGCTTCGTCGCAATCAGATAGCCGTCGCGCGGAACGCTCTTCAAAGCCTCGCCCAGCACGCGCTCCGCCTCGCCTGCGCCGTATTGGTTCGCGGTATCGAACAACGTGATGCCGCAATCTAGCGCCGCATGAATACATCGGATCGCCTGTTCCCGGCCTACGCCTCCAGCCACCGTCAGCCAGGTGCCAAAGCTCAGCGCCGAAACTTCCAGCGGCCCGTTCCCCAGCCGTCGATAGTGCATGCATCCCTTTCGTCGTGTGCTTCAACGACGCGAAATCAACTTACCCAACCGCCTGCACCGACCCTTTGCCCGTGATCTCTTCCACCCGCGCCACCCAGGTTCGATCCGCGGCCACTTTCATCTCCGGCGGCTCCAGGATCACCGCCCACTCGCCCTTCTTTTCCAGGTGCAACATCACCTTGCCGGGCCCCGGAGCCGCATCCGCCGCGCTCTTCAATTCCTTAAACATCTCTTCGGTCGCCCGCTCCAGGTTCACGCGGATCCGGATCCCAGCCGGCAGCTTCACTTGCACATCGTCCAGCGCCTGAATCATGCTTACCGAAATCTTCGGTGCCGCATCTTCATCGCCCATCAGCACGCCGCGAATCAGCACCGGAGCTTCGATCTTCAACTGCTGCTGCAGCTTTTCGTAGTCGCGCGAAAAGCAAATCAAATCAATCCTGCCTGTCGCGTCTTCCAGTCCGGCCATTGCGTACTGCTTCTGGTCGCGCTTGCTCTTCTGCACGCGCAATCCAACAATCGTTCCCGCAACCAATAGCTCATCCGCTGGATCGGTCGGCTGTCCCCATCTCCGCTCCGGCGGCTTGCGCTCCAGAGCATCGGCCGTCGTGATCACGCCCGTCAGGTTCTTCAACTTCTCCGCGTACTTGTCCAGAGGATGCCCCGAAACAAAGAATCCCAGCACCTCTTTTTCGTTCGCCAGCCGCACCCCCTCTTCCCAGTCGGGAACGCGCGGCAAATCATCTTCATCCTGTCCGGGAGCAGGCCCTTCGTTAAACAAGCCGAAGAGGCCGTGCTGGCCCTGAGCCGCATCCTTCTGCGCTTTTTGCGCGCGCTCAATCGCCTTGTCGACTGAGGCCATCAGCGGCCCGCGCTTGCCGAGCGAGTCCAGCGCGCCTGCCTTGATGAGCGATTCGATAACGCGCTTGTTCATCACGCGGAGGTCAACCTTCTCGCAGAACTCCCAAATCGTCTTGAAGCGCTCGCCCAGCTCCTCGCGCGCTTTCAAGATCGAATCAATCGCATTGCCGCCGACGTTCTTCACCGCCGCCAATCCGAATCGAATCGCCTTTTTCTCGCCATCGATCACCGGCGTAAATTGCGCGCCGGAAATCTGCACATCCGGTGGTTCCACGCTGATGCCCAGCTCGCGGCACTCGCCAATGTACTTCACCACGCTCTCCGGCTTCGACGTTTCCGAGGTCAGCAGCGCCGCCATAAACTCCACCGGATAATGGGTCTTCAGGTAGGCCGTCTGATAGGCCAGCAGGGCATACGCGGCCGAGTGCGACTTATTGAATCCGTACCCGGCGAACTTGTCCATCTGGTCGAACAGTTCGCCGGCTGTATCTTTCTTGTGTCCCAGGGCCGCGGCACCGCTCATAAAGCGGTCGCGTTGCTTTGCCATCTCCTCCGCGTTCTTCTTGCCCATCGCACGTCGCAGCAGGTCGGCCTCGCCCAGCGAGTAGCTCGCCACCACGTTTGAAATCTGCATCACTTGTTCCTGGTACACAATCACGCCGAGGGTCTCTTTCAAAATCCCTTCGAGCTCCGGCAGCATGTACTCCACCTTGCGCCGTCCCAGCTTGCGCTCGATAAAGTCGTCAATCATGCCGCCCTGGATGGGTCCCGGACGGTAGAGTGCATTCAATGCGGTCAAATCTTCCACGCTGTCCGGCTTGTACCGCCGCAGCACGTCCCGCATGCCGCTCGACTCAAACTGAAACACGCCCGAAGTCAACGCCGCGTGAAACACCTTCTTAAATGTCTCCTCGTCGACTGGCGGAATTGCTTCGATGTCGATCTTCTTGCCGGTGCTCTGCTCAATCAGCTTCAGGCAATCGTCAATCACCGTCAGCGTGGTCAGGCCCAGGAAGTCCATCTTCAACAGGCCCATTTTTTCAACGGCCTTCATGTCGTAGGCCGTCACAATTTCGTCGTTCTTGGTCTTCGCAATCGGAACCAGCTCAGTCAGCGGCCTCGGCGCAATCACAACTGCTGAAGCATGCACGCCTGACCCGCGCACCAGCCCTTCCAGCTTCTTCGCCGTATCCAGCAGCGCGCGAATTTGCGCGTCGGTGTCGTAAGCCTTCTTCAACTCCGCTACTTCTTCGAGGGCCTTATCCAGCGTCATGCCCACCGTTGCCGGAACCAGCTTCGCGATCCTGTCCACGTCGCCGTACGGCATATCCAGCGCGCGGCCGCAGTCCTTGATCGAAGCCTTCGCCGCCATCGTATTGAACGTGATAATCTGCGCCACCTGCTCGCGCCCGTACTTCCGCGTCACGTACTCAATCACTTCGCCGCGGCGGTTCATGCAGAAGTCCACGTCGATATCGGGCATCGATACGCGCTCAGGATTCAGGAACCGCTCAAACAGCAGCGCATTCTGGATCGGATCCACATTCGTAATCTCCATCGCGTACGCCACCAGCGAACCGGCGCCCGATCCGCGTCCCGGCCCTACAGGAATCCCGTGGTCCCGTGCGTACTTGATAAAATCCCACACGATCAGGAAGTAGCCCGAGTAGGTCATCTGCTTGATGATGCCGATCTCGAACTCGAGCCGCGCCTCGTACGCGTGCTTCGGATGCCGCAGCACGCCGCGCAACTCAAGCTGCCTCACGGCCGTCTCCAGCCGCTTCCGCAAACCCTCGCGGCAAACCTCCTCAAAGTAGCTGTCGATCGTGTGACCTTCCGGCACCGCAAATTCCGGAAACGGATTGTCCACCTTGTTCAGCTTCAGGTCGCAGCGCTCGGCAATCTCCATCGTCCGCTGCAGCACTTCCGGCGAGTCCTTGAACATCACCGCCATCTCGTCGGCGCTCTTCACAAAAAACTGGTCGCTGTCGAAGCGGAACCGTTCCTTGTCGTGAACTTTCGATCCCGTCTGCACGCACAGCATCACGTCATGCGCCGTCGAGTCTTCGCCGCACAGATAGTGCGAATCGTTGGTGGCCACCATGGGAATCTTCAGTTCCCGTTCCAGCCGGAATAGCGCATCGTGAATCTGCTTTTCCTGCTCCAGGCCCTGGTCCTGAATTTCGAGATAAAAATTCCCTTTGCCAAAGATGTCCTGGTACTGGGCCGCCGTCGCCTTGGCCTTTTCGTACTCGCCCGCCACCAGGTGTTCGCACAGCTCACCGCTCAGGCAGCCTGAGAATCCAATCAACCCTTCCGAGTGCTGCGCAAGGTAGGCCTTGCTCACGCGTGGCTTCCGGTAGAACCCGTGGAGCGAAGCCTCCGAAGTGAGCCGGATGAGATTGCGGTAGCCTTCTTCGTTCTGCGCCAGCACCAGCAGGTGATTGTTGTCGCCGCTCAGAGTCCGGTGGTCTTCATTTTGTGAGATGTAGAGCTCGCACCCCAGGATCGGCTTGACGCCCTTGTTCTTGGCCGCCTCAAAAAAGTGCACCGCGCCGTAAATGTTCCCGTGGTCTGTCATGGCGACAGACTTCTGTCCCACCGCCGCAACGCGGTCCACCAGCTTTTTAACGTCGCAAGCCCCGTCGAGCAGCGAGTATTCCGTATGCAAATGCAGATGCGTAAATTCAGCCATGGCTATATTCGATTCTAGTGGGAAGCGCGCCGCACGGATATCTTGGAAAGCGCGTTGAAATCTCATCCCAATGAGGAAAATTGGCTTGACAGACCCGGCGCCTAACGTTGCAGAAAACTGTGGTGTGCAGCCTGGAAATCAATTCCCAGAAGGCCCGCTAGGTGCTTAAATGTAACGATGCACTGGTACACTTGGGTTTTCGACGGCCTGAGAAGTACAGCGTTGGCCGGCGTTTGCGCGGTCACGTACCGAAAGTTTTTCGGTAAAAAACCGACAGTCCATCTTGTGCCCGTAACCGACAATCCGAGGGAACGGCAATCATCAGAGCCTACACCGAGCCAAATCTCTGATCAGATCCAAGCAGCCCTCCCATTCGACAGAATTCATGCTGGCGAAAAATATAAAGGCCTTAGCGTTGTATGGAAGGTTATCTTCTCGGGCGTGGATCATAGAACCGATTTAAGAGTTGAGAATGACGTAACAATCGAATTTCAATATTGGAGTTTTTATTGTGCATTTTACGGTCCCCAGAAAACCTACTTGCACACGGGTGTGTCGTTCAGTTTCCTGTCGGTCCCGCCAGAGTTAAAGTTGATAAGAGAAGGCGACACCATTTGGGTTCAAGGGAAAATTAAATGGGTCTCCGATACCGGGACGGTTCGCCTTGAAGACGACCCGTTGATCCTGGAAACCATTTACAAAGAGCGCGCTGGTAGCCACTAGTACCGTGCGCAAATCGGCAACCATTTAGCACATTTGACGGATGAAAAAACGAAAAGATCGAACTCCTTCGCGGTAGTGGCAATGTCTTCCGCGACTTCGGACATTCCAGTCCGGACGTTGCTCAGTTGAAGGCCATTCTCGCAGCCGAGATCCTCAAGAAGCTGGATCGAGAGAAACTGACCGTCCGCGGGGCGCACGCACTGACCGGTATTGCTGCGGCTGATTTCTCACGCATTCGCAATGCCGACTTGGCCAGGTTTACAGTGGATCGCCTCGTTTCTATCATGAACCGTTTAGGCTCGCGGGTAGAGGTGAAGGTGAGTGTGCGCCCTCTAAGAAACCGCAGCAAAGCGGCGGCCTGAGACGCCGGGTTAGTTACGGCGAATGTGCTTCAATGAGTCGTGCTGCAACTCGTTGGGTGCCCATCCTTCGCGAAGTGCGAATGCGGGCTTGCGCTTCTCCGGATCCGTTTGCACCAAACTTGGTGCAAATCACCCCGCCAAAAGCATGCCAAAAGCGCACAAAAAAACCGCCAAAAACGACCAAAATTGCGCATTTAGCGATACGAACGTCGTGCCGTACACGACAATTCACCCCAAAACCGTCGCGCAGGTCTCGAACATTTCACGCTTCTAACCTGCACCTGTCGAATCGTCGTGGCATTTTGTTGCAGGAACAACTGCTCGCAGGCGCTGGAAAACTTTGTGCGCCCAAAATGCGTAACTTGCCCCCCGCCCCGTTTTGGGGCCAAAACAGCGGATCTCACGAGTTGGAAAACTTTGTGCTTGTTGCAAGTGATACATTGAATTCCGTCTCGCCACAGGCCTCCGGAGGTCGTCTCCTTGTCAAGCAAACGGGTTGTTCTGCTCACGCTGGCATTGTTGTTCGCGGCTTTTGGAGCCCCGTCCGGCCATGCCCAGGTCGTTGCAACGAAGCTCGTCAATTCCCAGGGAGCAGAGGCGCCGTGCGTGGGGATCGGTCCCATTGCTGCGCCGCTCGCCAAAAAGTGCGTCGACCTCTGTCTCCAGTCCGGCTTTCTGGCGGCCT
>Ga0302320_10008956_pt1 | contig 21622 bp, 22 predicted proteins | sample Bog_T0_3_FD_202130 | JGI IMG/M metagenome (GOLD analysis project Ga0302320, IMG submission 202130) | Peat permafrost microbial communities from Stordalen Mire near Abisko, Sweden - Bog_T0_3 | ecosystem: Environmental > Terrestrial > Soil > Wetlands > Peat | place: Sweden: Abisko, Stordalen Mire...
AAAGAAGCCCGCACTCGACAGTGAAGAGTTCCACAATCGGATCGTCGGCACGACCTTCCTGCCCTACATCAAGGGCGACGAGGTTTGGGCGATCGTAAAGATCTGGGATGACTCTGCGCTTGATTGGATGCACTCCGGGCGGGCCAGCACATCGCCAGCGGTCGTTTTCAGCAGCGTCTCGAATAACGAAAAGGTTAGGCTCAGTGATGGCACAGTTCTATTGGTCGAGGGCGAACCAGCCCTCCTCGACCACATTGCCTTGTGTGGGGCTGGTGTGTGGGATAAGGGCGGGGAACCGTCCGGAGTTGTCAATCAGTCACTACAGGAAGGACCTATCGGCATGACCGAAGAGGAAAGGATCGCCGCGGCCGATAAGGCCCGGAAAGATTCCGAGGACAAGCTCGACCGTATCGCCGACGCGTTGAAGCGCATGGACAGCCGTCTCGACAGTTTCGAGGCCGTTGACAAGGCGCGCAAGGACGCTGAGGAGGCATCGGCGAAGGAGCGCGAAGAGGCGGAGAAGAAGAACAAGACCCGCTTCGACGCCGCTCGCAAGGACAAGTTCGGCGCTCGCAAGGACGGCGAGAAGCACGATGCCTGGAAGGCTCGCCATGACGCCGACGAGATGGCGATGACCGATGCCATGCGCAGGGACGGGGCCGAGAAGGGTGAGGCTGCTGATCAGGCCAAAGCCGCTCGCGACGCCGCCGAGAAATCCGAGCGCAAGGACGGCGGCGAGTCCTTCGAGAAGTGGGCGAAGGAGGAGGCCACCGAGCCTGAACACGAGGCTCAGGACAAAGCCCGTAGGGACGCGGAGGAATTCAAGGAGAAAGCGCGCATGGACGCGGTGCGGCACGACAGCGCCACTAACGACCGCATTTCGGTGCTTGAAGCCCGGCTGAAGAGCCTGACCACTGAGGTGCCGGCGGACGAGCGCAATGCCCTGGCGCTGGCGCAGAGCCGGGCTGATACCGTCGCGGCCATGTTCGGCGACCGCGCCTCGGCGCCGATCCCCGGCGAGCGCCCCGTCGATTACCGCAAGCGTCTGCTAGGACGGTTTCAGAAGCACAGCGATCGGTTCAAAGGCAGTCGTCTTGACAGCCTCGACGAGGCCATGCTCGGCCCTATCGAGGATATCGTCTATGCTGACGCGGTCCAGGCGGCTAAATCGCCGGATGTCGGTAGCGCTCCGGGGCTGCTCATTCCCATCACGACGCGAGAAGGTGGTCGTGATGTCACGCGGTTCAACGGCGACATTCTGGGATTCATGGCGCCGTTTATGACCGGCGCGACTGTCGGGCGCATCAACCGAAACCCGAATGGGGGCAACTGAGATGGCCAGCACTCTCGCCTTCAATCCCTACGGCACCAGTCAGCCGCAGGATTCCTTCCTGCTCCATACTCAGGGTCTTATGCAGGGCCTTGTTTATGACGACCCGGCGTCGCGCCTGTGGCTGATGGGAGGCCTGCTCGGCACCGCTGACTCGATCCCGATGTGGGGCGGTGTGCCGATCAACGAGATGATCAACGTGGCCAACGCCAACGCCGACGGCCTCGGCCCGGTGGTCAATCGCTCGACGTCGCAGGGCACTGTCACTGGCTTCAGTGTCTTTAACCAAGCCATGTCGATGGTCATTCAGTCGGGCAATACCGTGCCCCTGGCGGCGTCGGGTAACTATGTGTCTTTTTTCCGCCTGGGCACCAACGTTCGGCTGGCGGTTGCTTGCGACCCAGCCATCGTCACTGCGCTGAACAGCTCCGACGGTTCGATTACTTCCCAGGCGCTCTACTGGGACGTAACGAACTACCGGATCACGCTGGCCACGACCGGCGGCAACTGGGCGCTGCCGACATCGGTCCGCTTGCTGTCGGTCAACACAAACAGCAAGATTGTATCCTGGTCCTCGCCGAACGCCTCGTGGGCGGCCGGTGACGCCGCGATCATCCTCATCTGAAGAAGGGAAACCTCTGTGGGAAACATCTTCCCGACGCAGGCGAAGGTGACGCCGAGCTTCACTGAACCTGAACTTATCCTCACCTACTCCCAGGCGTCCGGCGCCTTCGCCGCTTTGGCCGGCGGCAAACCGCGAGTCAAAATCGGCAGCGAAGACATGGCGGTTTACGTCAACCGCCTCGACCTACGCACCGAGGTTGCCGCTGGACAGTCGCCGTCCAACTTGCTGCCCTCCGCCAGTCTGGAGGTCAACTACTACAGCACGCCCACTTACCTGATTCGCACGCGCGCAATATGGGATCACCACGATATCGCCCGCGCCAGCGAGTGGAACGTGGCGCTCCCGGCGGCGCAGGATTTGGCGATGCGGCAGGGCATCTTCTTGCAGATGCGCACAGGGCTGCTTGTTGGTTTCAACCCGAACAACGGCGAAGGGCTTCTCAACACCTCCGGCGCGACGCCTGTGGCACTGCCGCCCGATAGTTTCGGCAACACTTCGGCAAGCTCCTACGACAACGGCCAGATGGCGCTGTTCTTCCTCAACCAGATCGTCGCCCTCAAGGCGAGGATGTGGCAGAGCGGGGGGAACATTAAGAACAATATCGTGGTCATCTCGCCGCAGCGCATCTTCCTGCAGTTCGCCTACGCCAACATTGTCCAGGTAACCAGCTACCAGCGCCCTGGTGCTGGCACCTCGACGACCGGCGACGTGATCAAGGCGACTGCTGCGGCGGGCGGCGACACCTTCGACTGGTACTTCGACGACACGCTGATCGGAGCCGCGCCTGGTCTGGTCAACGATGCCGTGCTGCTGACCATGCCTGAGATCGAGCAGCCGACCATTCCCGGCATCAACACCAACGACTTCGCTGGGCTTCAGCCGAACATCAAGGCCGCCAACCTGATGTATGCTGACATGGCAGCGCCGATGAAAATCCCGACGCCGACCGAAGATGGCGCGACCACAGAGTTGCAGGAGCTTCGCATCACGTCCGGCTGGTGCATCCGACCGCAAGCGCTGTCGATCATCAGCATGCCTTACTGATTCTCCCGCCGGTGTTTTCGCCCCCAACGCCGGCCAACTGAGGGCTGTTGCTGCCTTCTCGGGAAATAGCAGTAGCCCTCCTTTCTCGCATCAATCAATAACCGGAGCGTGACATGACGATCTTCGTGACCAATCCCACTACGCAGAACTGGCAGTTTCATTACAGAACTCCCGACAACAACTTGCTGGCGGCGGTCGAGATTCGCAGTGGGCAGCAGGTTGCCCTTGGCAAGGACTGGACCCCCGAACAGACCGAAAAGGTCATTGTGCAGCTTCAGCGCCATGGTGCGCGCGAGGCCGTTGATTTCAATAGTCTTGTCAGGAAGTTTTCTGGTCTGATGTATCGCGTCGGCGAGCGCGTCGAAACGGACGAAATCCTCGACGCCAACACTATCGTGAAGGAATCCTTGCAGCAGCGGTCGGTAGACGAAGCGGTCAAGGCGGCAGCGGGCTTCGACCGTGCGGCGCAGTCCGCGACCCCTGGTGTGCGCCGTCGGCCCGCGCGTGTCACAGGGGTTGCGGTCACGCAGCAGCTCCAACCGCATGAGCGGGCGACCGGCGATGAGGTGCGCTTCTCGCTGACGGTCGACCCTGAGGCCGGCACGAGCAGCATCCAGCTCCCGCAGTAATTGCCATGGAAGCGTTGTACACATTCAAAATCCGGCTTGATAAGAAGCCGGTTGCTCCCCCATTCGTTGGGACAGCACCACTTGTTATGGTTTTTGTTGGCCGCACATCCAGCTCTGTTGTGCGCGTTGATGCGGAGGACTGCGCAGATGGCGGAGTGGTTTATTCTGCTCAGAGCTATGCCGATTCCGAAAACATGCCTTCGCCACAGCTTGGGTGGGTTGTGGACTCTGCATTTATTATCAGCGTAGGCGTATAATCTGATGGCCTGGGTAAATCCCAACGCGCCAAACCTGCCCGACTACATCTTGTTTGTTCAGCAGGCGATGGCGATTGATCCGTTGTATTTGCCCAGCAACTCGCCGTTATTTCAGTGGACGCTTGATAAGGCTCTGGCGCTGGTTATCCAGGTTCCATGCGCAGCCAGCGCTGACTACACGCTCGCGGTTTATAATTGTGCTGGCCATCTATTATTGGAGACGGCGCAAGATCAGCCGGGGCGGGACTACTTCAACAAGACGCGCGCTGACCTGGGTTTGAACCATTTTTCGGCCGGTGTTGTCGCTTCGACCAGCGATCAGTCAACCTCGACGTCGCTGGCCACGTCGGATGCGCTGCACCAGCTCACCATCGGCGACCTGGGCTTCCTGCGGACGTTGTATGGTCGCGCTTACCTGTCTTACAATCAGGACTTCGGCGGTCTGTGGGGCTTGTCGTGATCCCAGTCCAGCGAGAACTCGATCATATCATCTGCTGGAGCTGGCAGCGCGCATGGGTCGTGAATGGTTATTTCGACGATATTCTCGTCAAAGTACAGGCATGGCTTACACCACAAAACCTGGCTGGGCGCTCCTTCCGCAGTAGGAACTGCATGCATGGCTTTCCCGCATTTTGGGCACACTTTGTTCTCTGACATGACAAAAACCTTTCCTTTTTGCTCTATCTTATTATACCACGTCCCGGTCCGTAAACCTACTGAAACCTGAAATCAGGCGGATTCCAGCAGGGTCGAGGGGCGTAGATTGAGGGTAGAGCCGTGAAGTTAAACCTCGGCGTCATCGATGTGCCATATGCCGCGCTCCTTCCGGTAAGGGGCACGAAGTTGCGTTCATCCGCTGCCGTTATCAAAAAGTTTAAGAAGGTGGTCAAGCCGCCCAGCCCAGCAGCGGGCACGACCACAGGTGACGTGGCGGAGATTCTCGAAGCAAAATACCACGTGATGCAGAACTTCTGGAATAGGCATGGTCAGGAGGCGTGTGATAAGTTGGCCGAGGACCTGCTCGACTCGTTCGCTGACCGGGCATCTGGCCGGAACATCGACGCGCCGGATTTCACAGCAGCGACGAGCAAGATGCACCAGATGTTCAACGAGTTCATCGACAAGCGTGAGATGGACGGGATGCCGGGCGTGCCGACGATGGCCGCGCGTCTGGGCATCAACCACCGCTTCAAGCATCCATTCGCCAAGGCCAATCCGGAGCGTCCGTCGTTCAAGGACACAGGCACTTACATGCAATCGTTCACAGCGTGGGTTGAGGTATGACAATGAAGATTTACAATTCGCCTAAGGCGGTGCTTGCTCTGTGGCAGGCAATGGACCTTGATATTTCGCGGGTCACTTCGATTACCCTGATCTTGAAAGCCGGCGCAGTTCCAGAGGTAACTGTTGGATATGCTGTGGATACAGCCCGGATTGGAGCAGTGGCCGATGAACTGAAGAGTTACCTGCTGATGGCGAAAGACCCCGCATGACCTCCGTCGCTGAACTCGTCAATAACGCCTCGGACAGGGACCCGCTGCTTCAGGGCCTATCGGTGCTGTCGCAGTATCAGGCGATCTCGTTCTCGCAATACATTCGCTACGTGCTGCCACTCGACGGCTATATCTTCTGGCTCCGCACCAAGACTGCTGTTATTCAGGGATCGCTGCACGTATCCGTCGACAAGCAGCAGCGCGAGGACGAAACGATCGCGATCAACCGGGTGGTTTTCACAACCGGCGAGCTGGTGCAAGAATTCAACGAGATTGGCCCGAACACGATCTGGATTGGCGAGTCGAATGGAGTCAAGTTCGCTTTCTCTCAGCAAGCACCCTTCTACCACGCTGCCGGGCTCTATCACTATTCGGGCAATGCCGTATATCCTGCCCTCCTAAGCCAGCTCGTCGATGTCGGCGACCAGCTCGACCCGACGACGCTGGTGGTTTCCAATAGTCTGCCCGCGTGGCTGACGCTGCAAAGCTATACGCCGATCTGGCTTGTTGGGCCCAACCCCGATATTCCGCTGTTTCCCAGCTACGCGGTGCCCGATAATCTACCCCCGGTCTACGGGGCAGTGCACATCGAGCCTGGTGCCACGCAACCGATTGGTGCGTTCCCGGTCATCGGTAATCCCGGCGTCAACGGCTATCACGGCCAGCTCGCCTCGGATCAGGTCCACGTCACGCTCTACGGCGCGACTAACGATCGGGCGCTCGCCTGGTTTGATCTGGTCAACCAGTTCAGCCGCGATACCAATACACTCGGTATGATGGAGCCTGCCATCATGCGGGATCAGAAGCGGGAGCAGGCGGAACTCGGCATTCTGGCCATGAAGAAGACGATCAACTTCAAGGTCAGTTATCTTCAACAAAGTATGCCCGATGTCGCGCGGGTGCTGATCGAGAAAGCGACTGCGACGATGCTTCCTCAACCAGACCTAGTCTGAAAGGATACCCGATGTCTCAGAACATCGCCTTTTCCGCCTTTGGACAATCCCCGACCAAGAAGCAGGTCCTCATTCAGGTCAATGCTCAAGGCAACGTGCTTACGGCGTCGTCTGGCGGCGTGGGCAACTCCTGGTTCGTCAATGAGATGACCGGCAGCGACAACAACCCCGGCACCGCCGCGTTGCCTTTTGCCACGCTGACCAAGGCCCAGTCGTCGGCAGTCGCCAACAACGGCGACGTCGTTTATCTGTATGGCACTAGCCACCAGACCGTGACGCTGACGTGGGCGAAGAACGGCGTGTCGCTCGTCGGCATTCAGAACCCCAGCAACAACGATCGCTCGCGCATTTCAACGGCCTATGCGCTTACCCAGAGCCAGACGACGGCGCTTACGCCGCTCGTCAACGTCACCGCACAGGGCTGCTCGTTCACCAATATCGGCGCATTCTCTGGCTTCAGCTTGACGCCGCCGATCGCCCCGGTGTGCTGGGCCGAAGCTGGCGGTCGCAACACATACACCAACTGCGATTTCTTCGGCGGCGGCGACGCAGCATCGGCCGTGGAGGCTGGTATGCGCTCGCTGACCATCGGTGGTGCCGTTGGCGAGAACAGATTCGTTGGTTGCACGATCGGCCTCGACACGATCACTCGTGCTACCAACGCCAACGCCTCGCTTGAGTTCTTGGCCAACGCGGAAAGCCCGCGTAACATTTTCCGCCAGTGCATCTTCCAGGCGCTTTCGACGCTCGCCGGTAATGTGCATGTGCTGGTCAGCGTGGCTGGCATCGACCGCTATGCTCTGTTTTCCGACTGCGCATTCATCAACGCCATCCAGACGGGCGGTTCGGCAATGGGCGCTGCTTTCGCTGTGACCGGCACTGCTGGCCTTGTGCTGCTTCAGGAGTGCGCCTCTGTCGGCGCGACGGTCTACGCGACGGGCGGGCCGATTTACGTGCAGGGCAGCGTGCCCACTGGCGTATCCAGCGGTCTGGCCGTGACGGCGACTTGAGATGATGGGGCTGGGTAGACAAGGAGATAAATGACATGCCCGCCATTGTTCGCGTAAATGTTACCGAGACGCAGGCGCCTAGCCCCGACACTCTCCAAGCCACGGGTGCGATGCTGAGCCAGGGGGGTACCAACACCTCCCCTGGCACTAAGACGCTGCTAACGCAGTTGGCCGATCTGGCGCCGTACCGGGCTACGTCCAAGGCTGTCACCTCGCTGGCACAGACCTCCGGGTTAGCAACTTGCACAGCCGCCGCAGCGCACGGATTCCCGATTGGCAGCACGCTCTGGCTGGAAATCTTCGGGGCGACCTACGCCGCCTACAACGGCACATTCCTGTGCCACGTCACCACGACCAATGCCTTCACCTACACGGTGCCGAGTGGCACGACCTCGCCCGACAGCAGCGTCACGATTACCTACGTGACGCGGAGTGCGGTCGAGCTGTCGAAGATGAATACAACCTTCTTCGCACAGGGTTCCAATACGGCGTGTTACGTGCTGGAACTCGGCCCTGGCAATACCGCTGACGGCTGCGCCTTTCTCAACGACTGGATCGCTCAGAATCCGCCTGGCATCAACCAGGGCAACAACTTCTGGGGCTTTTACAGCTACTTGGTGCCGCGTTACTGGGATGCCGATCCGGCGTATCTCGACTTGCTGGCCAGTTTCGAGAACACTACCGCGCTTACCTACTTCTGGACTACGACCACTCTTTCTACATACAGCGCTTATACAGCGCAGATGAAGTGTGTGAAGGCATTGATCGAGGCGCCAGCCTATGCGGCGTGGCCAGCGAACGTCCTGACCGCGATCTCCTATGCGGGGACCTGGGGCGCGAATGCCTTGACCGCGATCTCCTGGGCAGCGACAAACGGCGGCACCGTCACCGCCGCTACTACGTCGGCGCATGGCGTCCTCCCCGGCAACACATTCTCGATTTCGGGATGCACGCCGGCTGGTTACAACGGGACCTTCGTGGCTCTTGCGGGCACGACAGCCGAGACGCTGATCTACGCGCTCGCCACTAATCCTGGGGCCGAATCGGTTCTCGGCACGTTGGCCGCGAGCACTGGCGGCACTGTCACTGCTACGACCACGACCAATCACGGCGTGTCGTCGGGGCAATGGTTCCAGATCGCGGGCTGTCTGCCGGCCGCATACAATGGCTGGTGGGAAGCGGGCACGGCGACCGCGACCAACTCGCTTGTCTTCGCGGCGCCGGCTGCAATCGGAACCGAAACGCTGCTCGGCACGCTGGTGATGAGCCAATATGCTTCGGCGGGCGTTGCAGCGACCGAGTTTAGTCGCGCCGCTGGGTGGTGGGTGACGCTTAACTACGCGCCGTCTTCGAGCAATCGCGTGACGCCCTATAACTACTCGTTCATCTACGGCGTGACGCCATTCCCTGTGCAGGGCAACAACTCGCTGCTGACGACCTTGCTCAACGCCAACATCGAGGTCGTGGGCACAGGCGCTGAGGGCGGGCGAAGCAACACCATCGCCTATGGCGGCAATTTCCTTGACGGCAATGCTGTGAACTGGTGGTGGGGCATTGATTGGCTTAATATCAACGCCAACCTGAACCTGTCGAACTTCGCGATCAACGGCTCTAACAACCCGCAGAATCCACTTTACCTGGACCAGGATGGCATCAATAGTGGTCAGGGCGTCGTGGCTTCTACGATCAATTCCGGCATCACCTTCGGCATCATCTACGGAACGCTCGCGCAGACCGAACTCAGCGGTCCGGTGTTCGCAACCAACAGCGGCAACGGCGTCTACAACGGCCAGGCAGTCGTCAATGCGGTGCCTGCCGCGACCTACTTCACAGCGAGCCCGAGTGACTACAAGATCGGGCAGTACGGCGGTTATTCGGTCAGCTTTACACCGCTGCGAGGGTTCGATAACATCACGATCAACCTCAACGCAACGCAGTTTGTGGGGTAATCGACATGGCAATCATTCCTACCCCCCAGGGCACGCTGAACCGGATTCGGGCCAGCGTGATCTTCTCCGGCTTCCCGAGCCTCTCGGTCACCTCCTCGTTCCTTAGCAAGCGCGGCATCACAGCGACGTTCTCGGGCAAGACCACCGTTTTCATTGACACCATGACGGGCCGGGTAACGTCGCCGGAGCCGTACTTGTCGGTAATGCTGACAGTTCACCTTATCAAGTCGCAATATCTGGCGAACCTCTACAAGAACCAGTGGGAATTTTTATCCCTGCTTGGTGATTGCGTAGTGCGGCCTGATGCGGCAACGTTGCAGCCCTACTCCTTTACCAACTGTGCTATTGAGGGGCCGGGCAACTTGGACTTTAGCGGCGCCGATGCCGACTTCCCGGTCGAGATCGGCGGCACCTACCAGGTCAACAGCGCGTTGTTTATCTAAAACACCCATAGGCTGACCGGCTTACTAGGCGCCGCACGGCGCTGCGGCCTTCCCGGGCAATAGGGATAGCGGCGAGCGCCGCGACCGGCTTCTACGGCGCAGTAAACCGGCTGTAATCGTCTATTCATCATCAAGAGCTGGAAATGAAAATCTCGCCGGATATGAACTTCGTCGTGCCGCTCTATCATGGCGACGACATCTACGCTTACGTCCACGCCCGCCCGATTTCCGCCGCCGCTTTCGAGCTGAATTACCGGCTGCTCATCCGGACATACAACACGATGTTGAACGAGGGGCCGGTCGCGGCGCGAATGGGACATCTGTTCTTGAAGGACGCTGCCGCCGCGCTCGCACCTGATGGCGATGGCTCAGCGATCTCGACTCTTCTGCTCAACGAGATCGGGCGGATGTCGAGCGTGATCCTGGCTACCAAGACCGGGTGGCAGGCGATCCCGCTACAGCAGGCACTTGATAGTAAACTTCTTGACCCGGAGGACGCGATAGAGGCGGCGAACGCTTCGCTGTTTTTTATTGTCGTTTGGCATGTGAGTCCGAAGCAGACGCGCGACGGACTTCTGAAGACCGCCACCGAACTCTGGGGTGCGGCGAGGTCGCCGTTGCAGCCTACGGAGTGGATCGCTTCATTGCCGACATTGACCGCGACCGCTCCTTCTGGCGAGACGGTTGCGAAGCCGGGGGCGACTATCCTGGTGCAGGGAACGGCGCTCACCTGATTGCCTCGATATTCGATTGGCTTGCAGGACCAGGCTTCCGAGAGTTTGCCGAAGACTGTGAGTGGGACTGGGCCAGTGCTGCCGAATTCCGGCACCGCCATCTAGTTGCTGGGCTGGCAAGAGCACTAACACCGAGGTGACGTGTCATTGCTATTCGGTCAGTAGTTTCCATTGACATGGACACGGAAGCGTTTGACAAGTTCCGCGAATCCTTCACGGCATTCGAGGAGCAGGTCAAGACCGCCCGCACGGGCACGAAAGAGATCAGCAAGAGCTTTGTGGGTGTGTCAGCTAGTACAGAGCGGATATGGGCTAGTGTTTCTAAGCACACCCAGACGATAGCAGGGAACATCGCCAGCGCCACACGCTCGCTGCTGCGCTGGGCCGAGATTGACGGTATTATCGCTGGACTGCTCGGAATCGGCAGCCTGTGGGGCCTCGACCGGTTCGCGATTGCTGCCGGCAACATGCGTCGTAACGCGCTCGGCCAAAACATCACACCAGGGGAGCAACGCGGATTCGCAGCAACTTTTGGCAGATTGTTCGATCCTGGTCATTTCCTGGGCGCGGTCAATGCCGCGATGCACGACGTTACGCAACGTGTCGGCCTGTATGGCGCTGGACTGACCGAGAAAGACATACGCGGCAAGGACACCGGTCAAGTCGCCGAATTGCTGGTAACTGCGATCGGGAAGATCGCCGACGCCACGCCGGATAACATGATGGCGCAGGTTCTGAAGGCCACGCACCTTGACCAGTTCATGACGCTCGAGGACTTCGAGCGGGTCAAGGCGACGCCCCCCGCCGAGCGTGCTGAGTATCTGCAACAAGACCAGGCGCGGCGCCGCGAGCTGGAGTTGACGAAGGAACAGCAAAAGACGTGGCAAAACCTACAGGTGCAGCTGCACTTCGCCGGTATGGCGATCGAGACCTCGTTGATTCGCGCCTTAACGCGGCTCGCGCCGCAGATTGACCGGCTCTCTAAGGCATTTGTCGGCGTGTTTGAAGCGTTCTTGAAGAACAAGGAAGTCGTTCACTGGATTGACGCGGTATCACAGGCACTTGAAACATTTGCTAACTATGTGGGGAAGCCCGAGTTCGTAAAAAAAATTGATGCTTTTGTTACTCATGTTGGCAAGACGGCCGAGTCGTTTGCTAGCATGCTTCCAGACCTAGAGGCATTCGGCCGCGTCATCGCTGGCTTCGTTCATGTTATTGGTGCATTAGTTGGGCCACCCGTTATTGGTAAGCCCCTTTCTCATGATGAGGCGCTGCGATGGAACAAAGAGCACCCTGATCAGCCCACTCCAGTTCCGCCGGAGCCGTCGCTCCCGCCCTTCTCCTGGTGGAACCCAGGGTCATGGCTTTACCACTCGGATAGCCGGCCTCCTGGCACGGGACGACCCATGTCTCAGAGTGAGGCGCGGGAGGAGGCAATTCGCCAATGGAACAAAGCTCACCCTGATCAGCCCATTCCAGTTCCGCCCGATCCAGGGTTTCAACGTCAGTCCTTCACCCCGGATGCGAGCAATAGATGGAAACTACAGCTTCCTGGTGAGGGACGACCCATGTCTCAGAGTGAGGCGCGGGAGGAGGCAATTCGCCAATGGAACAAAGCTCACCCTGATCAGCCCATTCCAGTTCCGCCCGATCCAGGGTTTCAACGCCAATCGTATCTACAGCAAACCAGCCGCTATCGTCGATGGGTTGGTAATCCGAATGCGGGCAATAGACAGCTTCCTGGCGCGGGACGGCCTGGACCACCGATGAGTTTTCCCACCGGGGGGACATTCCGGTCCTGGGGCGACCTGCTGTATGCTGTTGAAGGCGCCGAGTCGTCGCATGGGCACGACCCGACCATGTGGAGGCCCAATAGTGCGGGGGCGCTTGGATGGATGCAGATCACCCCGGATGCCTGGCATGATTTCGCGACAGGTGGGCAAACCAATCCTTTGGATCGTAAGCAGTCCTGGGAAGTTGCGCAGAACGAACTCAGCCATTACATGAAGATGTATGGGTTTGATTTACAAAAGATGCTTGCCGCATACAATTGGGGGCCTCGTCATGTCAATGAGGCAATGGCGTATGCGCGTAAATACGGGCGTAGCTGGCTTGATGACCCGCGTATGCCAAAAGAAACGCGCGATTATCTAAAGAAGATCTTAGGAGCGGGCGGCGATACGGACCATGGCGGGCGCTCACAGCCTAGTGGCGGACGCCCGCATCCCGAGGACTCCTACCAGCAGAAATTCCGCAACAGCCGCACTCGAATTGAAATTTGCAACAATACCGGCGGCAATGCGACCGTGACCGCTGCTCAGTTAGCAGCGTAACATGAGCTCTGGAACCGCTCAATGGGCTCTTAGCTATCAATTGGCCCCGATTGTGTTCTGTGGCGGGATTGCTAAGGACATCTTCGGCGGCACGATGGTGATTACGCAAATCACCGAGTCGAGCAGTTTCCCTTCCGGGCTGCTGTCGAGCGGGGGGCCGGTCAACCTGGCTGACTACTTCGCTAACTTCATTCCGCTTCCCGGAGCCACACTCGGCGAGAACGTGATCGGCGAATATCCCTTCGCCAATCAGGCTGTAGCGGGCAATGCGGTCATTGCCAATCCGCTGGTTGTGTCTTGTCTGATGATATGTCCGGTGCGCGATGCAGGGGGGTATGCCGCATCGACCGCGATCATGACCGCGCTCGTCTCTGCAATGAACCGGCACGATTCGATCGGGGGCACTTACAGCTACGTTACACCCAAGTTTATCTACACAGATTTGGTGCGTATTCGGATGGTCGATGTGTCATCGTCGGAGAGCAAGCAGGCGCAGAATGCCTACCAGATTGACTTCCGCAAGCCGTTGCTCACGCTGCACGATGCGCAGGCAGCGCAGAATACACTGATGTCGAAATTGAGCAATGGTACGCAGATCGTCGGACAGCCCAGCTATTCGGGCGCACCCGCCTCTGTTGGCCAGCCTTCCAGCTTGACCGGCGGCTCGATTCCATCTGGCCGCTCGACGGCGGGAACCAATACAGCCCCCTCTCCGCCGCCGATGCCATACCTTGGGGGCGGCAACTCGCTCGGGCTGGCATGAGCACCGTCACACCATTTTCCCCTACAGCAACAGAGCCTTTCCAGTTTCAAGCGGCGCTAACCGATGGCGTTCTCGGGACAGCAACCTATAATTGTGTTGTGTTGTGGAACACGTTCGGTCAGCGTTGGTACATCCAGGTTGCCGATCAGAGCGGAAACTTAATCGTCAATGCGCCAATGGTTGCCTCGCCACCCGGCTACGTCATCTCGTTAGTGGCAGGCTATTTCTCGGGATCGACGCTGATATTCACTGAGGACACGCAGACCTTTACGGCGTCGCCATGAGATATTACAGGATAGACATTACCAAGGCGGACGGCACTCCGTTCTTGTTCAAGTCGCTGGGCGTCCCGCTCACGTCGCTGTTGCGGACCGGGCCACAGAATCCAATATCCGGCATCGTTAACCCAGGCGCGCTAAATGTCGAGTTCGAGATACCATTCGGTAACTTAACTGATCCGAGCAGTAATTCGTCGTGGCTGCGCATCTGGGGGCTTGGACTTCAGGATATCGGTAACGCTGCGGACTTGAACGGTCTAAGTATTTCGGTCTCAGCCGGCATGTCGAAAGGGCTGCCGCTCGCTAATCCAGCTCAGGCCGGGTTGATCATGCAGGGCACGATCTTCCAAGCATACGGTAACTGGATAAATACAGACCAGACCATCGACATCAACTTTTTCCCGGCTATGACCCCAATGCGACCGGCTTCATCCCCGTCAACGTCTACTCTTGCGCCCGCCCTTAACCTGACATCAGCTCTTAGTGGCGCCCCGACCAGGGCTGTCGGCGTCTCATTCTCGTGGAAAGCATCGCAGCCGCTTTCCTCTGCGATTAGCAACGCACTTTCAATAGCGATGCCAGGTTACGCACAAGTTATAGAGATTAGCGAAAAGCTGGTGCAGAACTTCGATGCTACTGGAGTTTACCAGTCGCTAGGACAGTTTGCCGATCACATCAATAAACTATCCAGGTCAATTATAGGGGGTTCTTACCTTGGTGTGACGATGGCGGTTAATGGTTCGACCATTCGTGTTTTTGATGGCTCCGTTTCTGCGCCAGCAGGCGGTGTAAAACAAATTGCATTCCAGGATATGATCGGCCAGCCAACCTGGCAAGATGACGCGACGATCTCGCTCAAGCTGGTCTTGCGGGCTGATATCAAAATGGGGGACGTGATCTCGATTCCGCCAGACCAGTGGACGATCAGCAGTGGATCGGCGGCATTTGCTCAACGGATGTACAAATCACCAGATAATTCGTCTTCATTCAGCGGAAACTACCGAGTGAATAATGGCCAGCATCACGCGAACTTTCGACAGGGCGACGCAGCGAGCTGGAATACAACGCTTCAGATATTCCCCGAGCTATCTGGCCGCTCGACGGCGGGAACCAATACAGCCCCCTCTCCGCCGCCGATGCCATACCTTGGGGGCGGCAACTCGCTCGGGCTGGCATGAGCACCGTCACACCATTTTCCCCTACAGCAACAGAGCCTTTCCAGTTTCAAGCGGCGCTAACCGATGGCTGACAATGCACAAAAGACGCCACCTGGCCTGAGTCTTAACCGTTTCGCACGGGCCAAGGCTGCGGATCAGATTGCACAGACCGGAAAATCGTTGCCGTGTCAGGTGGTTTCGGTCAAAGGCTCGATTGTGCAAGTGGCATTTCAAGTCACCTCACCACCGGGGTGGCCCCCCGTTTCTTTGCCAAATGTGACGATTCCAGTGGCGGGGTCGGAATATATTCGTTATCCGATACAAGTTGGGTGTAAGGGCGTCGCACAAGCGGCTGATGCCTACCTCGGCGGCATGAGCGGCATCGGAGGCGGCGTCGCCACGCTTACCTCTCCGGGCAACCTGACCGCATTGGTGTTCCAGCCCATTGGCAATAACGGCTGGTTTGCTGTAGATGGGAACATTCTAACCCTGTATGGCCCTGGCGGCGTTACACTGATGGACCAGGGCCAGACGACGTTCCTCAAGTTGGCCCCCGGCAAGATCACGTTCAGCGCGGGGGGCCACGAGCTGGTCATATCCTCTGCGGGGATCATTATGGATGGTATCGTCTTCGGCACGCACGTTCACGCTCAGGGCGCCGATAGTAATGGCGATGTCGAAGTTCCGACATCCGGGCCGGCAAACCCATGAGGACCTGGGGCCGCATAAACCAAGACTCAAACGGCAAGGGCGGGACCTGGGTTGAGGTCTCGACCGATGCTAACGGCTTCAACGATGGCGTCTACCTGACAACTCTTATCCAGACGCTCAAGCTCAACTTGGGCGAGTCTCCCTTCTTCGCCAACTACGGCATCCCTGCGGAGCAGTCGGTTATCCAGCAAATCCAGCCCGATTACTACATCAACCGCGCCCAGCAACAGTTCGCGCCCTTCTTCGCTGCGCTGCTGCTCGCCAAGCAAGCACAAATTGCGAACCAGCCTGCCCCGACTTATGCTATCAACGTCACAACAAAGAGCGGATATGCGCTGACAGGACCGATCCCCGTATGAGTGACAGCATCCCAATTATCCTGACCGCAGCCGGTCGCACCAATACGCCGCCGGCTACGATCAACGCTGAGATCATCGCTGGCGCCGCAGCCTTGTCGCCTGGGTACACGGTCCTGCCGGCGGGCCTGATCGACGATGTGTCGTCCACCGATACTGCTGCGGTCGTGCTGTGTGACCAGGCAGTTACTGAGACCATCGGCAGTCTGACGCCCTACGGCGCAAATGCGTGGCTTCTGGTTCAGCTCGCTCAGATATACCTCGGACAGGGTTCTACTATTGCACCGGCCAACAACACTGCGGTCTATTGTGTCTTCACGGGCTCGGCCCCAGGTATTATCATCGCGCCGGGGTTTACAGTGTCGGACGGCACCAACCAATACGTAACGCCGGATGGCGGGATCACGCAAACCGGCAACAGCAGCGCGCCAATCTATTTCGTGGCGACACAGCCCGGCTCCTGGGCGGTTCCCGCGAACACCGTGACGCAGCTTGTTACCTCGGTGCCAAGCGCATACGCGCTCACCGTCACTAATCCGCTGGCAGGCACGCCCGGCGGCGCGGCGCAGACCGAGGGGCAATTCCGCGCGCAGGTTCTCCGGGCAGGTCTTGTCGCCTCGACCGGCATGCCATTCTATCTGCGGACGCTACTCCAAGCCATATCGGGTGTGCAGGCGCAGCTTATCTCTATCCGCACACCTGCAGCCGGCAAATGGGAGATCATTGTTGGCGGCACTGGTGATCCTTATGCAATCGGTGCGGCGATTTTTCAGGCGATCCCGGACGTGTCAACTTTGGTCGGATCGACGCTGGGTGTCTCCACTTTTACCGCTGCCGCCAACGGCGCAGTGACGACGACACTAAACCATGGCTACGCCACCGGTCAGGCTGTCGCCATCGCCGGCGCAACGCCATCTGCCTACAACGGCACCTATACGATCACGGTCTTGACCGAGACGACCTTCGAGGTCAATGTCAATACCAGCGCCTTTAGCGCATATGTGAGCGGCGGCGTCGTCACGCCCAACTTCCGTAACACCAGCGTGACGATCAGTCAGTATCCTGACTCCTATACAATTCCGATCGTGCTGCCGCCAGCGCAGACCGTATCGATGACGGTGACGTGGCAGACATCATCCTCCAACTTCGTCTCGCCTATAGGCATTGCGGCGCTTGCTCAACCAGCACTTGCCGCATACATCAACTCCCTTCCGGTCGGCGCGCCCATCAACGTGCTGGAGTTGAACTCGACTTTCATTGCTGCGGTAGCCGGTCAGGTGCCGCAGAACTTGTTGACCGTCTTGATCTTCTCGGTGGCGATCAACGGCATTACTACTGCGCCGGGAGTCGGGACAGAAACTATCTTCGGCGATCCGGAGAGCTACTTCTCCTGCTCCGCCGCCTCGATCACGGTCGTGCAGGGCTAGCACATGAGCACATTCCCGCCCACTAGTCCAACGGCGCTGACACAGATCATACCCGCCTTCGTCTATAAGCAATACGAGGATGATGACAATATCCAGGCGTTTAACTCGTCCTTCAATACGCTTGCCCAGAATTACTTGAGCTGGTTTGTCGATATCAACCTGCCAATCTACACAGGGCTATCGGGGTCGCTGCTCGACTGGGTGGCTCAGGGGCTATACGGCATTAGCCGGCCCGCTCTGCCCTATGGCAGCACCAATGCCATCGGACTGATCAACACTTGGAAGGTCAACACGATCCTGGTCAACTCCTATGCCGTGTCGGGGGGGATCAGCCTCTTCACGACTACCGACGACATTTTCAAGCGCATCATCACGTGGTTCTTCTTTAAAGGGGATGGGCAGGTCTACTCGATCACCTGGCTGAAGCGCCGCATTATGCGCTTCCTGATCGGCGTAAACGGGGTCTCGCCGAACATCGACAGAACCTATCCGATCAGTGTTGTGTGCAGTGGGAACGGCGAGATTGCGATCACGATCACGCTGACTAATGAGGCTGGGATTACGCTTCTATCAGCTCAGATTTTCCAGGCTGCTTTGGCATCGGGCGCCATTTCGCTGCCTTTCCAATATTCGTTCTCGGTGACGGTTATTAACGGCCTGATCTCGACCGGGCTTTACAACAATGGTGGCGTGCTCTGTATCTCCCCGGCGACGGGCTATCCTGTCGCGGGATCGCTTCCCGGCGGATCGATTTACAGTAATGGCGGCGTAGTATCGGTCGTGCCCGGCGGGGTTCATGTTGCGGGACCGCCTGTCTACTTCGGAATAACGGCTATTGCTCTTCTGGCGCTTGGAGGCCTCGGACTTCCGTGGGCAGCCCCCTCGGTCGGGAGCGGGCAACTTTGGGTTCCCGGTGGAGCACTTGGGGGTGAAGTATGGGTCGCATGATAGTTTTCCTGGCGGGCTTGTTTTTCACCATTCCTGCACTTGCGCAGGTGCCATGCCCAGGGGGTATAATTACAAATTGCGCGTCTCCTTACTACAATAGCGCTACTATCGGCGGCACGACGCATCTCTACGTAGCGGATTGGCTGACCGGCGGATCTTCTTATCAGCTGTCCTGGCCCGTGACCGGTGCGAATGCTGCCATTCTGTCGCCCAACGGGCAAATCGCCCTGACGACTGCCTCGCGAGCGTCTCAGCTCAGCAACAGCTACGGGTCGCTTCAGACGACCATCGGCACCGCCGGCTTCGCGTTCAATGACGACGTGTTCGCCACCAGCGCGCGGCATGTCTCGGTCTACGCTGGTTATGATGAGGCTCAGACCCTTGCTGGCTCGTCTGGCACAACTTATGGCCGTGAGATTGATGCAGTAAATTTTGGTTCTGCTGCAACACCGACTTCACCGGGCACACCGGAAGTCTATGGATCAACGATGGCGCTGTGGTTGGCGTCCGGTGGTGGTCATACCGGTATTACAGACTCCACCGAGGCGATTGGCATCAAAGACAACGGGGCGCGGTTTCAGACCGGCATCATCTTTGGTGCCAACGCGCTCACCAACTACAGTGGCTTTGGTTACGCGATGCGGCTCGCAAAGGGGCACATTATCCAGTGGCATGACGCTTCCGACGCGGCCGGACCCAATATCACCAGCACCGTGGCAACGGCCGCGAATTCTATCAGCATGCAGTTTCAGGACGGCGGCGTCTCGTTTGTGAATCAGACCGGTGGCCTTGACGCCAGCATCCAGGCGATCGCCAACGCGGCCAACGGCGTGGCTCTGGTGCCGAGTATCGCAGGTGCGCCCGTGCAAGTCGCGGCGATCGGGGCAGACACTAACGTCGAGCTGAACTTGACCGCCAAGGGAACGTATGCCGTCTATGCTGCAAGCCCGTTCGTTGCCAGCAGCACTTTCGAAGCGAACGGCAACGCTGTGTTTCAAGGAACGCTCACCGTCTCGACTGGTCTGACGACCGTACAGGCTTTAGTGGTGACGACAACGCTGGCTCTTCCCGGCATTCCAACAACTTGTTCTGGCCACCCAACCAATAGCGTCGCGGCAGTCGCAGGAGTTCTCACACTATGTCCTTGATACGCTCCCTTATCCTCGTCGCTTTCCTGGCTCTTCCTGTCGCTGCTCAGGCGCAGACCGTCCCGCCGACGTTCGCTGTTCCGGCGCAGGTGATGCAGCACGTCGTCACTTATCTCGCCTCGGGCGGTACTCATGCTGAGGGCGCCGCGTTGGTCGAGCAGCTTTCCTCTCTGGTCCAGCAGCAGATAAACGCGGCGCAGAAGGCGCCGGAACCCAAGGCACCCTGATCAATGACCATCCCCGTTCTTCTGTCGAATAATGCTGGCACGGTGCTGGCGCTTGCACTCGCTTCTAGCGGCACATCAGCAACGCTGTATCCGGGCGCAGGGGCACTATTTCCCAGCCCCGGAGCAGGTCAGTATTTCCCGTTGACGCTGATCAGCGCGAGCAATTCGGCGACGACCGAGATCGTCTACTGTACTGCCCGCAGCGGCGACGTGGTCACGATCACTCGTGCACAGGAGGGCACGACCGCGCTGTCCTGGAACGCGGGTGATCTTGTTAACAACCAGATCACCGCTGGCATCGTTGAGGACATCGAGAGTCGCTTCGCATTGCTGGCGGGATCGGCCACGCAGGTCTTCAACGTTGCCAATGCAACGACAGCGTCCGAGGCGGTGGCTTTAGCGCAGATGACCGTAGCCATTGCTGTCGAAACTGCGCGGGCTGAGGCAGCCGAGGCGCTAAGAGCACTTCTCCCGGCTCCTTCCAGGACGGTCCTCACCACACCCGGTGCCCCTTCGCCGACTGTGCCGGTTGGATGCACGGCCGCGTTTGTGCGCCTGGTCGGCGGCGGCGGGGGTTCGGCCGGCGGCACGAGCACGCAGGCAACCGGGGGCGGCGGCGGGGGAGGGTATGCCGAAGCGCTGATCACTGGGCTCACGGCAGGTGCATTGATTACTTGCATAGTAGGAGCTGGCGGGATCGCAGGAGCATCCGGCTTCAGTGGCGTCAAAGGCGGCACGACGTCGTTTGGCAGCTATGTCTCCGCCACTGGCGGCGAGGGTAGCGTTTTCAGTGCGGCGCCAGGGGGCGGCGCGCCTGGAACGGGCGTAGGTGGCGATTTTAACAGTTCCGGAAGTTACGGCACCGATGGGTCGCCAACCACGAACACTTACGGCGGTGCGGGCGGCGCCAGTCCACTGGGCGGTGGTGGCCGGGGAACCTCCGGTGGAGGCGTGCCGGCAAACGCGGTAGGGTATGGTGGTGGCGCCGGCGGCACCTACTCCAGTACCGCTTCGGCGGGGGGCACCGGCGCGAGCGGCGCCATCATCATCGAGTGGAGGTCCGCATGAGCACATGGGCAATTACCAAGCTTCCGACCAAGCCCGCTTTCCCGGCCGGGACATAGCCCTATGTCGTGCGCATCTGTTGGCCCTCCCGGCGACAAGTGGTGGCCCCCCGCGCTGCCTGGCGCTAATCTAGACTACACCGATTTCCTCTATGCGGTCCAGGCTCGGGGTGATGCCGCCGCATCAGCCTTGCTTGCCATTGAGCCGAGTGGGATGGGCGAGCGGGTAGCGCTCAGTCTCAGTGTAGACGGGTATGTGCTGACCGCGCAGTTTACAGGAGGCGTGCCAGGCCGCGTCTACCGATACCAGATCACTATTATTGGCGTGTCTGGCCGTATTTGGCAGTACGCTGTCAAGCAGCTGGTGAGCTGTGCTGACGCGCTCCCGCCCGTTTACCCGCTTCCGCCAGCGCCCGTTCCTGGTTACGGCACTCCGGTCACATGGACGAACAATGAACTGCCCTACATCTTCCCGCAACAACTCGCCGGTCCTCCCGCGACCGGCCTGGTGCTGACCGCTCCTTCGCTGTTAATCGCCGCGCAGACCAACGTCATTGCCCGCGCGCCGCCAGGGACAAGCGCCATCCTTCCAACTGGAGTTGTCGGCACGATCTTTGTGCAGGACGCGGACCTGGTGAACAACGCGCCAATCCTTCCCCCGGTCGGGGCACAGATCAACGCGCTCGGCGTCAATCAGCCTTTCGTGATTGTCGCAGGTGGCGGTGGTGTAGCGTTTTCGACAA
>Ga0302320_10008959_pt1 | contig 21621 bp, 11 predicted proteins | sample Bog_T0_3_FD_202130 | JGI IMG/M metagenome (GOLD analysis project Ga0302320, IMG submission 202130) | Peat permafrost microbial communities from Stordalen Mire near Abisko, Sweden - Bog_T0_3 | ecosystem: Environmental > Terrestrial > Soil > Wetlands > Peat | place: Sweden: Abisko, Stordalen Mire...
GTTGGCCTCATTGACCGTCTCTGGGCCGCCTCGCACGGGGCGGCCGGTTTGACGGTCAGGTTCGGGTCTTGGCCAACTCCGGCCGGAAAAGGCTACTCACTCCTCCAGCTCCACATTCCAATACGCCAGGTCGAGGAAGTCCTTCCAGATCTCGCGGTTCTGGGTCCCCAGCACGAGCGAAATGACCGGCCGCCACTTCGGCCTCGAGGGCTTGCGGATGAGGCGCATCGCCGCCTCGTGCGGAAGCCTGTTGGCCTTGCGCGTGTTGCACTTCACGCACGAGCAGACGATGTTCTCCCAGGTCGTCTTTCCGCCGTAATTTCGCGGAATGACATGATCCAGGTTGAGCTGCTCGCGCGGCAGGACCCGGGCGCAGTACTGGCAGGTGTTCTTGTCCCGTTCGAAGACGTTGTTGCGGGTGAGCTTCAACTCCTTGCAGGGCAGCTTGTCGAAAAAAGTCAGCAGGATCACCCGCGGCAGGCGGATCGTCCGGCTGGGCGTATGGACCATTTCGAGCTCCGCGATCGGCGGGTTGTCCGTCGAAAAGTCGATCCAATCCAACATCGAGAAGGTCTGGAACTCGTCTTCTAGATGGTGGACCACGTGCGCATGCCCGCGGGCCAGAAGCGAGAAGGCACGCCGGGCGCCGATGACATTAACCGCCTGCCATAAGCGGTTCAAAACCAGCACAGGTTGGTCGAGGGCTGCCTCCATACGGAACTGACGAGATAGCCTCGCGCGATTGCGCGTGTCAAGCGGAGCCAATCCGGAAGGTTTGCGGAAAACTAACCTAATTATCACAAGGTTAGCATGTTGGTCTGCCTTCCCAGAACGGTGTTGCCCGTCCGGCCCAGTGCCGCATGTTCGCCCATCGTTCTTTCACCGCCTAAGTCGTCGCCCGCTTTAGCCTGCTTGGGCGGCGGCACGGGGGATCCAGACTCGGATCGGACGCTTCAACCCGGTCCGGGGGGGCGAAAGGATGCGGCATGCCGCGTCCAAGGCCGCTTTCCAAGGCCGAGCCCGTCAGCTAACCTCGTCGGCAGTTGGGAAGAGTGACATCTCGGGATCCAAGAGCCCCGGGGTTTCCCGCTTGCAACCCCATGCGATAGCACGCCGCATGCTTTACGGAGACTCTAGCCAGCATATGGACAGCCCGAATTCCAGCCGGTCGTCAATCAAGACGCTTCTGTTTGGCCGAGCCCGATCGCTCGGCGACCAGGACCTTTTTCACAAGGTCTCGCTCATCGCCGTATTCGCGTGGGTGGGGCTTGGCGCCGACGGGCTTTCCTCCTCGTGCTACGGTCCGGAGGAGTCGTTCAAGGTTCTGGGCGCCAATGTTCACCTGAGCCTCTTCGTGGCGATGGCCTGCGTCGTCACGATCGTCGCGATCTGCGCCAGCTATTCGCAGATAATCGCCCTCTTCCCGTCCGGCGGCGGCGGCTATCTGGTCGCCAGCAAGCTCTTGTCGCCGACGGCCGGAGTCGTCTCGGGCAGCGCCCTGCTCGTCGACTACGTCCTCACGGTCACGATCTCCGTGGCGAGCGGCGGCGACGCGCTGTTCAGCCTTTTCCCCGAACACTGGCTGATGTGGAAGATCTGGTTCGAGATAGGGGGCGTCCTGTTCCTCACTTTTCTCAATTTGCGGGGTGTCAAGGAATCCGTCCTCGTCTGGGTTCCGATCTTTTTCATCTTTGTCATGACCCACATCGTGGTCATCGGCGCCTCGATAGGGACGCACCTCGGCGGACTCGGCACGGTGGCGGCTGCCACCGCGCACGAAGTGCACTCGGTCAGCACGAAGATCGGCTGGTTCGCCCTCATCGCCATCCTGCTCAAGTCCTATAGCATGGGAGCCGGCACGTACACGGGCATTGAGGCCGTGAGCAACGGGCTGCCGATCCTGCGGGAGCCGCGCGTGCACACCGGACGAAAGACCATGGTCTATATGGGCGCCTCCCTGGCGATCACGGTGGCCGGACTCCTCCTTGCGTACATCCTTCTAAATGTCTCGCCCGTCGAGGGGAAGACCCTCAACGCGGTGCTCTGCGACAGGCTCACCAGCGGATGGACCTGGCACATCGGCTCCATCTCCGTGGGGTCGGCCTTCGTGTTTGTGACGCTGGCATCCGAAGCGGCCCTGCTCATCATCGCCGCGCAGACCGGCTTCCTCGATGGACCGCGGGTCATGTCCAACATGGCCCTCGACCGGTGGTTCCCCACCCGCTTCGCGAACCTGAGCGACCGGTTCGTGACCCAGAATGGCGTCCTCGTCATGGGCACGACGGCCCTGATCATGATGCTGGCGACCTACGGCAGCGTCGACACGCTGGTCGTCCTCTACAGCATCAATGTGTTCATCACCTTCTCCCTCTCCCAGCTGGGCATGGTGGTGCACTGGTGGCAGGTGCGCAAGGTGGAGGACGGCTGGAAGCACCGGCTGGCGATCAACGGATTCGGCCTCGTGCTCACCCTCTTCATCCTCGTGTCGATGATCGTCCTGAAGTTCGTCCAGGGCGGCTGCGTGACGATCGTCATCACCGGATTCCTCGTCCTCGGGGCATTCCTGATCAAGCGCCACTACAACGGCGTCTCCGACCAGCTTCGCCGGCTGGACGTGATCGTCGAGGCCGCCAACGCCGAGACGGGCTCGGAAGCGAAAGCCGCGGGCGAACCCAACCCCAAGGGCCGCACGGCGATCGTCCTCGTCAACGGCTACAACGGGCTCGGCCTGCACACGGTCCTCCAGGTGCCGCGGATGTTCGGGAACACTTTCGCCAACTTTGTGTTCATCCAGGTGGGTGCGGTTGACGCAGGCAATTTCAAGGGCTCGGCGGAAATCGACGCGCTGCGGACCTACTCCGAGCAGAGCGCGCAGCGCTATGTCGACTGGGCCCGTTCGCGCGGCTACGGGGCGGCGGCCCTGACCGCCGTCAGCGCCGATGTGATGGGTGAAATCATGCGGCTGGCGAAGGAGGCCGCAGAGCGGTACCCGAGCAACATTTTCTTCGCCGGCCAGCTCCTCTTTCTCAACGAGACGCGCGTCACCCGCTGGCTGCACAACCACACTGCCCTCGCGCTTCAGCAGCGCTTCTTCCTCGCGAACCTGCCCTTTGTCGTCCTTCCGATCCGGGTAGGCTGAACGGCCGGGGGCGGGGCCGGCCAGCGTCTGGCGCAAATGTTCGGCGACCCCCATTAAACCCGAAGATTTCATGAAAACGGCCGAAGATCGCCAAACCACCGAGGGAAAAGGGCCGAAGACGACCGAGGTGTGCTTGCAAGCACATCGCAGGGAGTTTTCGGCCCTTTTTCGAGAGCGGTTTGGATGAGATTTGGCCGAATTTCGTGAAATCTTCGGGTTAAATCCCGGACGCATATCCCCCCCTGAAGAAATCCCCATGAACCGAATCATTTCCGCTGGCTTGTTTGTCGGCGCCGCTCTGGCCTCCTTCGCCCAAGATGCCGCTGCGCCAAAGGCCGCGCCCAATCCTCCGCTGCCCACGATCTTCATCGCTGGCGATTCGACCGCCCAGGCCGGTGAGCCAAACGCCGTCGGCTGGGGCAAGCTTCTGGAAGATTATTTCGATCCGGCAAGGGTCTCGATCGCCAACCGCGCGGCCGGAGGCCGCAGCAGCCGCACCTTCATCACGGAGGGCAGGTGGGATCGCCTGGAGGCCGAACTCAAGCCCGGGGACATCGCCCTGATCCAGTTCGGCATGAACGACGGCGCCGACAAGAACGGCCCGCGCGTGGCCCGCGGCTCCCTGCCCGGATTGGGCGAGGAGACAGAGGAGATCGACAACGTGATCACCAAGAAGCACGAGGTGCTGCACACTTTCGGCTGGTATGAGCGCAAGATGATCGCCGGCGCGCTGGCCAGGGGCGCCCGGCCCATCCTCATTTCGCTCACCGTGCGCGACATGTGGAAGGATGGGCGGGTCGAGCGCGGCGCCGGGCAGTACGGGAAGTGGGCCCGCGCCCTGGCGGAATCCCAGAAGGTGGACTTCATCGACCTCACCACGATCGCCGCCGACTGCTTCGAGCGGATGGGGCACGAGGCGGTCAATGCGCTGTATCCGCGGGACCACGTGCACACCGACGAAGACGGCGCGCGGCTCAACGCCTACCTGATCGTCAGCGGGATCAAGGGCCTGCGAGAGCAGTCGATCGTCCGCCTGCTCTCGCTCTCGGGCCGGATGGTGCCGACCGCGACACCCAACTACGTCTTCGTTCCGCCTCAGCCGCCCCAGCGGGGCGGCGGACCGGAGGCCATGGCCCAGTGGATCAATCTACCCGAGCCTGCCGATCCCAAGCTGCCGACGATCTGGCTCATCGGCGATTCAACCGTTCGCAACGGCCGGGGCAACGGCTACGACGGCCAGTTCGGCTGGGGCGATCCGCTTGAGAAGTACTTCTATCCGTCGAGGGCCAATCTCGTGAACCGCGCCGTGGGAGGCACGGGGGCCCGCACATACCTTTCGCAATGGCGGAAGATCCTTCCCTCGGTGAAGACCGGAGACGTCGTGATCGTCCAGTTCGGCCACAACGACAACGGCGCGCGCGGCGCACTGAAGGGCACCGGCGAGGAAACCGAGGCGCGCGACAACCCCATGACCAAGGAAAAGGAGACTGTGCACACCTTCGGCTGGTATCTGCGCGGCTACATCTCGGACATCCGCGCCAAGGGAGCCACGCCCGTCGTCTGCTCCCTGGTGCCGCGCAACCGGTGGCAGGACGGAAAGATCGACCAGACGGACGGACACGCGGCCTGGGCCCGGGAAGTGGCCGCCGCCGAGAAGGTCTCATTCCTCGACCTGAACGGACTGCTGGCGGCGCGCTACAACGAACTGGGGCAGGAAAAGACCACCGCCCTTTTTGCCGACAAGACGACCCACACCACCTGGGCGGGCGCCGAAATGACCGCCCAGACCGTCAACGACGGGCTGCGGGCGCTGGCGCCGGACCCCGTTGAACGATTCTTGCGGCCTGGCATGTGACACAGTCAAAGCACCTCGTAAAAAGGGGCTCCGCCATGAATTGCACCCGCCGCCGAATCCGAAGATTTCATGAAAGCGGGCAAAGGAAGGGATGGTCGCGGCAGCGGCCACATTTGGCCGAGATTTGCCCGTTTTCGTGAAATCTTCGGGTTGCTAAACCAATCCAAGCTCTCGAATTGCGTCTCCGGCCGCCGAAAGATGCTCCGGCTTCATCTCAATGTAATTGCGGGATAGGATGATGCCCTTTGCGCCGCCTTTGAATGCTGCCGTGACCGCCGCCTTCACCCCTTCCGGGCTGCATTGGCTTGAATTTGCGCCCACCGGAACGTCGATATCGACGCCGGGCCACACTTGCGTCGTCGATCCGGCGAGACCCTCCACCGCGCGCCGGGTTTCCCTTTCGACATAGTCGGCCGAAAAACCGGTCGAGGAGATCTTGTCGTAGGGCGCCTCCTGATAGCCGAGCTCCTGAAAGAGGACGTTCATTGTTTCGGCGGGCTGCAAATCGCCGTAGACCAGGCCCAGCGAACCGTTGACCCAGCCATGGTAACGTTCGCCGGCGCAGTTGTTGTACACGGCCGGCCGCACGAAGTCCGAGAAGTCCTTGAACAGGGCATAATCCTCCTCGGCGCGCTGCAGCGGGCTGAACGTGACGTTTTGCCAGATATGCCAGCCGATCGGAAGCGCCGGATTGACGGATTTTATTCTCAGGTGGAGGTCGGCCTCCAGTTCGTGCCGGCCCTTGACCCAGAGATTCTCCCAGGCGAGCAGTTCGGGGTAGTTCAAGAGCACCCGCCAGAATGAAGCCAGGTATCCATCGCGCGGGCGCTGCTTTGCCCTTCGTGCGACCCCAAGCTTTTCGAGCTCGCCGAAACCCAGCCGGGCCCGCTCGACGTCGATTCCGGCGTCTTTTGCCTTTTTTTGGCAAAACTCGCAAAAGCACGTGAACGTGGCTCGGGCGCCTCCGCCACCGGCGCGACGGCCCCCGCCGCCCTCGCCTCCGCCCTCGCCTTCCGCGCCCCCGCCGCCGACATTCAGGGCATTTAGAAATCCGCTCTGTCGTTCAGCTCCCCACATGATTCCGCCGATATCATAGGAGCGGGCATAGTCCTCGATGAGGTCCATCAGGTAACCGCGGTAGTACGGGTTGTTCTTGCACGGCCCCGAGGGATGCCCGGTTGCGCGGCGGCCGTGGTAATCGACCTCGTACAGCTTTTCCCAATTTGGAATTTCCGTCGGGCAATGATTGTCCTCGATGAGCCAGGGAAACACCTTGATGCCCTGCCTCTGGCCTGCGGCTATGCCGAGGGCCAGGAGATCCTTGTCGCCGAACTCGGTCGCCCGCATGTCCTCCTCGGTCAGGATCGTGTCCTTGTAGTACTGCATGTGCGGGATCGCGTAATTGCCCCCGCGGAATTTCGGCGCCCGGTCCAGGCCCGCCCGGTGGCGCTCGTGGGTGTAGATGAAGGGCATCAGCACATTGACGCCGCCCCGCGTGCGCATGTCCTCCAGCTGCCGCTCGAAGTCCGGATCCGCAAGAGGAGCGGCGCTGATCGGCATCGCGACCGTCGTTCCAGGATTTTTTGCCGGGGCTGTCTGCCCGGAAAGCAGCTGGGGGCCCTTCAGTGCGGCGGTGGCTCCCAATGCGGTCAATTTGATGAATTCTCGTCGGTTCATGGTTGAGTTCCTCTAGGGTATAATCGCGCGCAATCCAACCCTGGCAGAACAGACGAAGCCGGCAAGTCTAGTGTCTCACAAATACCTGAACAGTTCCGCGCCGATTTTGGCTCTGGGCAAGGCGCAGCAGGGAGGGGTATCCCCAGCGGGGCTATCCCTCCCTGCTGCAACGCAGCCCGGGGACAAAAGCGGCCGGAAATGGATTGGTATTTGTGAGACACTAGACTGTGATTCGATTCTCAAGCCCCGGGATTTTCTGCGAAACGCCGTCGCGCTTCGCGGACTCCCTGGGGCTAGTTTCGCGAAATCGCGGCGACCGCAGCCGTGGCCGGACCGCAGCACGAATCGTCGGCAACCGCGCCGTTTCCAAACTGATTCGACACCTGGGTCAGCTTTCCTTTCGCAAACACCATGTCCAGGAGCTTCTCGCTGTGCATCACCCGGCCGTACTCATCCTTCAATTGGCCGATGATCTTCCGCGTCTTCGTGTCTATGACGTCCCCTGATGAAATATAGGCCACCCTGCCATCCACGCTGGGCGTGATCCAATACGGGCCCGCCGTTGTCTTGATGCTGGCGATCTCCTTCGGCGGCATCTGGGTATTGTCGAAGACGTGGATGCAGTTGTTCAGACCGTCGTCGAGCCATACCTCCTTCTCGTTGTTGATCAGCGCTATGCCATGGCTTGGGCAGCCGTGCGGGATCCTCGGGCGCGGCTTGATATTCCAATTGTCGGGCCAGCCGAAACCCTGCACCTCCACTTTTTGGACGATCTGGCCGGTCTTCACGTCGGCGATCACGAACCCGAGGAGGTTATTGAGGTTCGTATAGATCAGCGAGGAGTCGTGATTGACGACAAAAACGCGGACATTGTCCGGGAAGGCGATCGTCTTCATGAGTGTGTGCGTCGTCGTGTCGGCTATCCCCATGACCTTTCCGTTGGGGGCCATGAAGGCCAGCTTGCCGTCCTGGCTCAGGTTCAGGTTGTGCGCGCCGGGGCTCTTTGGCGACACGACCTTCGTTATCAGGTCGCCAGTCTTCGGGTTCACGACGTACCAAAAGTCCTTCAGGTCCGATCCGACGTACATGAATGATCCGTCGGGCGACACCTGGGGGCGCTCGCAGCAGGTGCCGTCATAGGCGTTCTCCCACACCTTTTTCTCGGTGGTCAGGTCCCAGGCTGCGAGCCGGCCACGGGTCGCAACATAGATCATCTGTGTCACCGGACTGGCAGTCACCCCGGCCACCTGCTCGGGATACGAACTCGCCGGAATGTCCCAGGTCGGGATCCTTTTGACGAAGCTGTAGTCGTACGAGGCATCGAGCACCACAATCCCGCTGCCGTTCTGGTCCCAGGACCCCTCCAGCGTGCCGGGAAGAGTCACGTAGATGAGCTCCTTTTCCGCCGGAGGCCTCAGGCCGCCATTGGCCTTGCGGTTGGCCGGCACGGTGACCTGTGCCTGAATGAGCACCGGCAGAAGAGTGGTGACACCGGCAAGGAGAAGCGTTGCGTAACGGAGCGCCCTGATCGCGAACATAGTTGGTTTCCTTCCATTCATTGGGTTTTTCGAAAGCACGCGCTCCTGAGCTCCGCTGAATACACATCGGGGTCAGATGCGCTCGCGGATCCTATGTCCGACCCGCGCAAAACTCAAATTGCCAACGCCAAAAACAGGATCCGGGAGGGCGCAATCCCCGGCGGAGGGCCGCATGCGCGACCCACCACGCCGGGAAACGTGAAGCTCTGGGCACCCCGAACACAACCTTGTCGGAGCCGGGGCGTCTGGCCATTGTCCCCTTCGCTCAAATGACGATTTGTCCCCGTTGGTCCGGTCCGATTCGCCGCTTCCTGCTCGTCTGCCCGGCAATCTGCCTTTTGGCCGCTCCCGGGTCCCTTCGTTCCCAGCCGCCCCCAGACCCCAACGCCACGGCGACCCGGACCCCGGCCGCCGGCCGCAGAGGCGCCGCAGCCGCGCCCTATTCATCGACCGAGCAGGGCGCTGCCAACCGCGCGAAGCTCGCCGCCGACCTGGCGGCTGCGCGGGCGCCCAAGCCGGTCGCATTGCCGTCCATGCCGCCGGGGCCGTTTCGCGAGACGTGGACCTCTCTCCAGGCCAATTACAGGGCCCCGGAGTGGTTTGTGGACTCCAAATTCGGGCTGTGCATGCATTGGGGCCTCTTTTCCGTGCCGGCAAGGCAGAGCGAGTGGTACGTGCGGTACATGTACGGCGGCAACTCCGGCATCATGCGCGATCACATTGCCACATGGGGCCCATTGGACCAATTCGGCTACAAGGATTTCATTCCGCTGTTCACCGCCGAAAAATGGGATCCCGCCGCATGGGCCGCACTCTTCAGGAGATCCGGCGCCAGGTTCTTTTCGCCGACAGGCGAGCATCACGACGGATTCTCCCTCTGGGACAGCGCTTACAACAAGTACAATTCGGTGAACTTCGGGCCCCATCGCGACATTCTGGGGGAGATTTCAGTCGCAGTTCGAAAGGAGGGGCTGAGATTCGGCGTCAACAACCACAGTTTCGAGCATTTCGACTTCATTCGCCCCGTTGCCGGCAGCGATCAAGACGATCCGGGCTGGCGGGACTTCTACCATGTTTACAATCGGAGCGCCGCCGACCGTCAGGCCTTCGACGATCTCTGGGTCGCCAAGAACATGGAATTGATCGACAAGTACCGGCCCGACCTCCTGTGGTTCGACAACGGCGTCAACGCGCGTCAATGGGACGCGATCAAGCTCAAGGTGGCGGCGTATTATTACAACCGGGCGCTGGAGTGGGGAAAATCGGTGGCGCTGAGCACCAAGGGCCTGGGCGACCGTGCTGCATATCTGTTCGGAAGCATCAAGGACTACGAGCGCCAGGGCCGCATCCTTCCCCGTGAAATCAAGACGTACGCCTGGGAAGTCGACGACCCGATCGGAAGCAAGTTCGGCTACGTGAAGGGAATTGTGTACAAGTCCTCCGCCCTTCTCATACGCAGGATCGTCGACACGACCAGCATGAATGGCGTCTATATGCTGAACCTTTCGCCGCTGCCGGATGGCACGATCCCGCAGGAACAGCAGGACCGCCTTCTTGAGATCGGCAAATGGCTTGGCGTCAATGGGGAGGCCGTCTACGGGACCCGCGCCTGGACCCGATACGGCGAAGGGCCTTTTTACAGCGCCCCGCCCGACAATCCCCGCGGCAACGATGACCCGCCGTCGGAGACCTATTCCGCCCGCGAGATCCGCTTCACAACCAAGCCGGGCATCCTCTATGCGCTGATCATGGACTGGCCGGGAGACACCGCCGTGATATCTTCGCTGGCCGCCGGCTCGAAGGACCTGACGGGCGGGAGAATAGAGAAGATCGAATTACTCGGCCATGCCGGAACGCTCGATTTCACCCAGGATTCCGAGGGCTTGAAGGTGAAGATGCCGCAGGACAGGCCGTGCGATTTCGTCTTCGCCCTGAAGATCACCGGCCTCGATGTCCGGCAGACTTTGGTCGATTATTCGGCGCCTGACGCCCCCGCTTCAAAGCGCGGGCCGGCTCCCGCGGGTCCGACGGAGCTGCTTTCGCAGTAAGCCTGGGGTTTTGCTTTCTACTCTTTGATGACGACGAGTTCCGTCGCCCAGGACTCGAGATTGAGCGGCAGGGTCGCCTTGCCCGCAGCGAATGCGGCGCCATCCACGGTCCCGATATTACCGGAATGGGCGTCCCAGTTCTGCGCCTGGGTGGCCGTGCCGGAAGTGGCCACGGTTGCGCTGACGCTCAGCGCCTTGTCGCCCTCGTTGAAGAAGAAGTAGACATCGCCGTCCTTGAGCCGGCGGTGGTTGTACTTCAACCCCGGCACTGTCTGGTCAATCGCGACGTCGGGCTCGGGCAGCGCCGACAGCACCTTTGCCGTGACCTCGCCAGCCGGCTCCACGACGGCCCAGCCGAGATCCCCGGCAGCGCCTGCCGTGAGGAAGTTCTTGTCCATGACAAGCCGCGGCGCGCCGCCCACGAAGATGACTTTTCCGCCCGCACCCGCAAAGGCCTGCAGGCGGTCGAGCGCCGCCTGGGAAATCGCGACCGCAGGCGGGATGACGATCGCCCGATAAGCCTGGCCGCTCAGGTTGACCAGTTCTCCACCCTGAAGCTTGAGGGAGGTGGACAGGGCGTACTCGTCCACAAAGTCGACATCCCTCTGGTGTTCGAGCAGCGAATGGACGATGGCGAGAAAGCTTTTGTTTATTCCGTTGTCTCCAAACCAGAAGCTGGACGACGGGATATAGACCCCGATCTGCGCGGCCGGCCGGCCCTGCTGGAGGACATAGGTCGCGCGATTCGTATAGGCCGCCACCTCCGGGAACTTCGGATCATTGATATACCGGTAGCCGGCGGGCGCGACCCCGCGGGCGGGCGGGCCATCCGCCTGGGCCTGATCCGCGGGTGCCTGTCCCCGACCGCTGGGTCCGCCCGGTCCACCGGGGCCTCCGGGCCCGCCAGGCGCTCCGGGCGCTCCGGCCGGACGCGGAGCCGACGAGGTCAGGAACATGAATTCAAAGTGATTGATGCCCAGGGCGATCTGGTGATTGAGGATCCAGCCCACCTCCTCCAGGTTCGGCGTCGGATAAGGCCGGCCCATCGCCGCGAATGACTCGCTCATGGCCTGGGGATGGCCGTTCAGGTGGGTGGATGAAGAGGCCAGCTTTGGAAAGTCAGCGACCACGTCGTGCCAGACCTGGTGCCAGATGACGTCGATTCCCGGGACCTGCAGATCGCGCATGCACTTGAAAAAATCGCCATTGGCGATGGCGAGCTGGGGCAGAATCTCCTCGTGCTCGATGTGGGTCTGATTTTCGACATTGTTCGCGGCGCACCACTTGGCTCCCGCGGAGAAGAAGTTCTGGCCAAAGAGATCGGACCAGACGTCGCTGTAGTCCGCGTACGCGCGGTGGGCCGCATCAAGGCTGAGGGGGGGAGCGGGAGGCCCGCCCCGGCGGCCGCCCCGGCCGAGCTGGATCGCGGCGATCGCCGGCAAGTAGGGTCGGATGTCATAGCCCTTTCTCGCTTGAAACCCCGCTGGGAAATCGGGCGTCCAGGGGTTGAAGCCATAGGCGGCCTCGTCCCCGCGGAACCCGAGCACGGTCTTGCCGAATTCATCGCCGACCGCCTTCTTGTACGCATCGAAAGTCCAGTTGATGAACAGCTGCCCCGCCTCCGGGGTCAGGAAATCCATCAGGGAATGTTCACTGTCCTTGGCCCCGGTCTTGTTGTTGGCCGAGCGCGTCACGCCCGAGCGGAACACCCAGTGCGGCAGCGCAACGGCCCAATTCCCGGTCGCCGGGGCGGTCCAGCTGACCTGACCCGACTTGGCCTCGATCACCTCGGTTGAACCCGTGTCGAGATTGACGGCTACGGCGCAGATCGTCTTTTCGTCGAGAGCGCGGGAGAAGGTCTGCCCCGGCTCCACCTTCACCTGCTCGGTCGTGCCCAGGGCCTTCATGTCCAGATCCGGACGCTCCAGGGTGAACTTTCCCCCGGCGAATCCGGACGGATAGCCGCCGTCGTCGTCAAACCACAGGTGCATGTCCCGCTTCTTAGCCTCTTCGACTCCGATCTTGACGTTCTCAAAGTAGGCGGGGGACAGGTAGGGCGCCTGCGGGTTGCGCCCCGGCTCGACAAACGCGGCGCGAAGATTCATCGCCCGGATGCGGTCGAGGTCGCGGGCGAGCACCTCCCGGGAGATTACACCGTTCCAGCCCCAGGCGACCTGGGAGCTGTTGGCGGACGGGGGGGTGGAGAAATTGGGCGCCAGCTCGGTCACCGTGGGATCGGTGAGCGTCTGCCAGGGCCGGTCCTGCGCCGCGAGGCTGGCGGCGAATAGGAAAGGCAGGAGGACTCCAGCCGCGCGAAGTGTGATTTTTGAGTTCATGGGGTAATGTTGCAGGACGCACCAAAGGGGCAAACGGTTGCGGGCCGCACGAGCTGGGAAAACGCAACGCGCATCACGATTCGATTGATAAGCCGCCCGCCTGGTTATGCAATGCGACATGGACAGCCCGGGCCCACCCAACTCGATCGGCACCCCGGCGATGACGCCCCCGGGGCGATCGCGCCGGGGAATGGCAACGGCCCTGTTGCTTCTCCTCTTCTTTTTCAGCGGCTGCGCGGCGTTGATCTACGAGATAGTCTGGTTTCAGCTTCTGGAGTTTGTGCTCGGTTCGACCGCGGTTTCGCTGGCCGTCATCCTCGGCACATTCATGGGAGGCATGTGCCTGGGCAGCCTGGCCCTCCCCAGGCTGGTGTCCCGGCGCCGGCATCCGCTGCGCGTCTGCGCCCTTTTGGAACTGGGGATAGGCGCCCTGGGGGTCGTGGTCGTGATCGCTATGCCGCAAGTCGTCCGGCTTTTGGGAGGCACCGCCGGGCACGGACCGGAGGGCGTTCTTTTGCGCGGACTGATCTGCGCCCTTTGCCTGCTCCCGCCGACGGTCCTGATGGGTGCGACGCTGCCGGCGATCTCCCGCTGGCTTGAGTCGACGCCACAGGGTATTTCCTGGCTCGGATTCTTTTATGCCACCAACACGGTCGGGGCCGTGTTCGGCTGCCTCCTGGCGGGGTTCTATCTGCTGCGCGTGCACGACATGCCGACGGCGACCTGGACGGCGGCGGCGATCAACCTGGCCGCCGCCCTGCTCGGCTTGAGCCTGGCGGCCTGGGCTCCATTGCCTCCTGAGGCCACGGAGGAGGTGCTAGCTCCCTCCCCTCCGATTCCGGGCGTCAAGGCTGTGCGTATTGCAATAGCGCTCTCGGGGATGAGCGCCCTCGGCGCCGAGGTCGTCTGGACCCGGCTTCTTGCGCTGATCCTGGGGCCGACCGTTTACACATTCTCGATCATCCTGGCCGTTTTCCTCGTCGGCCTGGGTGTTGGAGGAGGCATCGGCGGCCTGCTGGCCCGCGTTTCCGCGCGCCCGCGGGTGCTCCTCGGCGCCTGCCAGGCGCTGCTCGCAATCGCAATCGCCTGGGCCGCCTACGCGGCGACCCAATCCCTGCCGTACTGGCCGGTCGATCCGAAGCTCGCCGCAAGCCCGTGGTTCCGATTCCAGCTGGATTTTGCCCGCTGCCTTTGGGCGATCCTTCCCGCGGCCCTGCTTTGGGGCGCCAGTTTCCCCCTGGCGCTGGCATCGGCCGCCCGACCGGGCCAGGACCCGGGCCGCCTCGTCGGAGGCATTTACGCCGCCAACACAATCGGCGCGATCGTCGGCGCGGTCGCCTTCAGCCTGTTGATCATACCCTTTGCAGGCACCCGGCAGGCCGAGCAGGTCCTGATCGCGCTCGCCGCCGCGGGGGCGCTCCTCCTGCTGGCGCCTCCGCTCGGCGGAACCTTTCTGGATATCCCGCGCTCCTGGTGGGCGTCCGTCGCAGTGATCGCAGTCGGCTTCCTGATGGCCTTCGTGCGCCCCACCTCGGGCGAGCTGATCGCCTACGGTCGCACGCTTCTCAGGGACACCGGCACCGCCGAAATCCTCTACAAGGGCGAGGGCACGAATTTTTCGGTCGCGGTCAGCGAGGAGCCCTCCGGCATCCGCAATTTTCACGTCAGCGGCAAGATAGAGGCCTCCACCACCGTGCAGGACATGCGCCTCCAGCGCATGCTCGGGCACCTCCCGGCCATGCTGCATCCCGCGCCCCGCTCGGTGCTGATCGTCGGCTGCGGAGCCGGCGTCACGGCGGGCTCGTTCGTGGTCCGGCCCGGGATCGAGCGGATCGTGATCTGCGAGATCGAGCCGTTGGTCCCGCGCGTCGTCGCGCAGTTCTTCTCCCGGCAGAATCACGGCGTCGTTGGCGATCCGCGCGTAGAGATCGTTTACGACGACGCCCGCCATTACATCCTGACGACCCGGGAAAAGTTCGACATCATCACTTCCGACCCCATCCATCCGTGGGTCAAGGGCTCCGCCGCTCTGTACACGCGCGAGTACTTTGAGATGTGCAAGGCCCGCCTGAATCCCGGCGGAATGGTCACCCAGTGGGTTCCTCTCTACGAGAGCGACGAAGCTTCTGTGAAAAGCGAGGTCGCGACATTCTTTCAGGTGTTCCCCAACGGAACGGTCTGGGGCAACGACGAGAACGGCTCCGGCTACGATGCCGTCATGCTCGGCCAGGACGGGCCGGCCCGGGTCGACATGGACGCCGTCCGCGATCGCTGGTCGAGCTTCGCCTACCGGGATGCCGCCGCATCCCTAGCCGAGGCGGGCTTCCCTGCCCCGGGCACGCTCTTCGCCACCTATGCGGGCCGTGCCGCCGAACTGGCCCCCTGGCTCGAGGGCGCCGAGATCAACCGCGACAGCAATCTGCGCCTGCAGTATCTTGCGGGACTCGGGGTGGACTCCGGGCTGGAGGCCCTGATCTACAAGCACATGCTCTCGTATTGCCGGTATCCGGACGGCCTTTTCCTGGGCTCGCAGGCCGCGCGCGACGACCTGCGACGCACAATCGACGGCAAGAGGCCGAAAAAATAGCCCGGCAGCCGTGCCGTCCGAATTTCGCGGGCAATACAGATACTAATTTGAGCCGGAGGTGAAGTCCCAGCACCTGCCGCGGGTCTCAGGGTCTTGCGGCATCGTTCGCCGTTCTTGTTGCGTCCTTGTCAAGCTTCTGACTTTGATCCTTCTCGGCTCCCGTGCGGCCGGAGATCGAGGCATTTTGATAAAACGCATTCTCGATCTGTTTCCCAAACTTGCCCACAACCGCAATAAGCACCAAGGCAATGATTCCCAAGATGACCAAATACTCAGTCATCGCGACACCCCGGTCCTTTCTTGTCCTTTCAACTGTCAGCAGCTTCATAACCGGCTTCGTCATTCATTTGTCAGGTCTTCAAACAAACCAACCAATACGTAATACGAGTTCGTAGGGAGTTCTATCGGAGAACACAAGGAGAATAACTCCATCTCTTGTTTCCTATCTAATTTGTAATTAATTAATTACAATCATTCATCGGACTTGATGAAACCCTCCCATTCTGGGAATTACGGCTCGAAATCATATAATGGTTTGACGGAGAAACGCATCGTTATGGCGCGAGTTCGCGGCGAGAGAATCATGGATATAGATAATGGGGATCAACAACGACCGTCTTGCATGGGTCCTATTCAAGGCATGTCGTCGGGCGGCGGATCTTGCATCAGGCGAGGTTGCCTTTGCCTCCCCACCGTCAACCGGCAAAACCTCGCTCAATCCGAGGATGCCCGGAATTCGCTGTGCCTTCGGCCATAGAAGGCATAGATCGCCATTCCGATCCCCAGCCAGACGATGAACCGGATCCAGGTGATCACGGTCAGGCCCGTCATCAGGCCGGCGCACAGCGCGATCGAGATCAGCGGAAACCAAGGCACGAATGGCACGCGGAAGACGCGCCGCCGATCGGGCTGATTGCGGCGCAGGAGGATCACGCCCAGCGACACAAGGACAAAGGCAAAAAGGGTGCCGATATTGGACAGATCCGCGGCGTCGCCTATGTCGATCAGCCCCGCGGGAAGTCCGACCGCCGCTCCCGCGATCCAAGTCGACCAGTGCGGGGTCCTGAATCGGGCGTGGACGGCCGAAAAAGGCTTTGGCAAAAGGCCGTCCCGCGACATGGCGAACCAGATCCGCACCTGCCCGTACTGGAACACCAGAAGGGACGACAGCATGCCTGTCAGGGCCCCGATGACGATCACCGACTGGAAGACCGGCCTCGCCCCCAGCTGCCTCAGGGCGTAGGCGACCGGCGCCTCCGCCCCCGCCCCGGAGCCAAACGTCGAAAAGGGCAGCATTCCCAGAAGCACCAGGGCCACGCCCACGTAGAGAATGGCGCAGACCACAAGCGAGGCGATGATCCCGATCGGAATGTCCCGCTGGGGGTTGCGGGACTCCTCAGCCGCGGTGGAAACCGAGTCGAATCCGATGTAGGTGAAGAAAATGATAGCACCGCCCGTCACGACGCCCCCAAAACCCGAGGGCGCGAACGGGTGCCAGTTCGCCGGGTGGACCAGCATGCCGCCGACCACCAGGAACGTGACGATCGCGCCAAGTTTCACGAGGACCATCAGATTGTTCGCCTTCGCCGACTCCCGCACGCCGCGAACGAGCAGCAACGTCACAATGAAGACGATGATGAACGCCGGCAGGTTGAACCAGGCCCCGGTGAGGTGGCCCTCGGCCCACACCGGGCTCGACCACCTGTCGGGAATGCCGATCCCGAATGTCGCCATCTGCGCCTTCAGATACCCTCCGAATCCAACGGCCACGGCGACATTGCTGACCGCATATTCAAGGATGAGGTCCCAGCCGATGACCCACGCAAAAACCTCCCCCAAGGTTGCGTAGGAATAGGTATAGGCGCTTCCGGCAATCGGAATCATCGAGGCGAGCTCGGCGTAGCAAAGGCCGGCAAAGCCGCACGCCACGGCCACGAGGATGAATGAGATCGCGATCGCCGGTCCCGCGGCGGGACGGCCGTGCATGAGGGCGCCCTGAAAACTCCAATGCCGGAAGAAATTGACGGCGAGATCGAGTACCTGGGCGTGCAGGATCGAGGGAACCTCAAAATGCTCGCCGGCCGCCGCCGTGCCCGTGAGGACGAAGATGCCCGAGCCGATGATGGCGCCGATCCCCAGGGCCGTGAGGCTCCAGGGTCCGAGGCTCTTGGCCAGGCGCCGCGAGGGCTCCTGGGATTCGGCGATGAGCTTGTCGATCGACTTGCAGGCGAACGCCTGGCACCCCCCGTCTTTCCGTGGAGGGGTCATCGATGCTTCCATGCGATTTGCAAGAGCGCAAGTGAGGCCGCGGAAGTTGCCCCAGTCAAGGGAACGAAAAGAATACCATGGCCCCAGGTCAGAAGCATCCTCAGTCATACGGACTGAGCCGGAACTATGCAGTTCATCGAGTCGGTCTTGCCCTATCTGCTGGACGCCTCGGGCTTGCGTCGCACACTCGACATACCTTTGGGTATGCCTCGGTGCTCCCCAGCCCGATCCGTCTCAGCATCTTGGGCAATCTCAACTCGCGAACTGCATACTCCGGCTTAGATGAGCAAATACGACTTCGCCCTGGACATGAAGTCCGACAACTCGGTGTCGCAGATTCTGAGGCACATCCGCCCCGATTCCGACGTTCTTGAGATCGGCTGCGCCCACGGCCGGATGACCAAGTATCTACGCGAACAGCTCGGTTGCCGCGTTTCGATCATTGAAAGGGACGCCGAGGCCGGGCGGGCGGCCTCCGCCTTCGCAATCGACGCGGCATTGGTCGGCCCCGAAATGGGCGATTTGGAAAAGGACGGCTGGCACACCCACCTCCGCCGCAGCGGCCGCACCTTCGACTACATCATCCTGGCGGACATCCTCGAGCACCTGTTTCACCCGGACATCGTCCTCCGGCAGTCGATCGAATTCCTGCGGCCGGAGGGATCCATATGGGTCTCGGTCCCCAACCTCGCGCACAATTCGGTCATCCTCGAACTGCTGCACGACCGGTTCGACTACCGGGATGTCGGGCTCCTCGACTGGACCCACGTGCACTTCTTCTCCGAGCAATCGCTTCTGAAGATGGTCCTCGCCGCCGACCTCAGGGTCGCCCGGAGGATGGATCCCATCCAGTGGATATCCCAAACCGAATTCAAAAGCTCCTACCAGGGACTCCCCTGGACCGTGGCCCTGTTTCTCAGGGCGCGGAAAAACGGCGAAGTGTATCAGTTTGTCTGGGAACTGAAGCGCCGCGGCGCCGAACGCCCGGTCGTTTAGATCAATGCTGTTTGACCGTGGTTCCCTGAGAGTCTAGGGATCCGGGCTCTTCCTGGCCATTAGGGCCGGTCGACAACCGGGCAATGGCGGCTGGTCAGCTCAACATCTTGGCAACGTCTTTGCATCCATTCGAAAGGACCACCTTGGTTCGAACCGCCTTGATCGTCGCTGGTCTGGGGCTTGCGGCACCTTTGACCCAAGCGCAAACGACCGGAGGGAACCGGGTTGAATATCCCGACAGCATAAGGGCTGTCGCCTCCGCCTCCGACCGTTCCCGCCCCGGTGCGGCGCTGTTCGTCCGTTCCAGCCTGAGGCCTGAGGAACTCTCGGCGCCGATTGGAATCGAACTCGCCCTGAGAATGCGCAATTTCGAGGATCTTCAGCGGCGGATCGCGATGGGGGAGGTCATCTCCCGGGACGAGTTGGCCGCGAAATACCTTCCGAGAGAATCGGACTACGCGAAGGTGCTCTCCTGGGCTCGGGACCAGAAACTGGAAATCTCGCGCGAGGACCCCAACAGATTGGCCGTCTTTGCCCGAGCCTCGGTCGAGCAGGCCGGACGCATTTTTCAGGTCGGTTTCGCCCGGGTCCAGTACCGGGGAAATGAATATACATCCGCCGTGTCGGCTCCGAGCGTTTCCGCGGAAATTGCCTCCGCCCTCCTCGGAATCAACGGGCTCCAGCCCCACCTGCGGTTTCACAAGCACCTTAGGCGACCGGCCGCGGAACCCGATGCGGCCGGCTCGGGCTACACGCCCGCTCAGATCGCCAAGGCATACGACGCGACGGGCCTCGTCGCGACCGGTGCCGGCGAGACGATCGCGATTGTCATCGACGCGTACCCGCAGGCCTCGGATCTGAATTCATTCTGGTCGGCCTGCGGCATAAACCGATCGGCCTTCGCGGTGACCTATACCGGCATCGACGGGGGGCCGACCAGCAGCGACGACGCGGACGAGGCCACGCTCGACGTCGAATGGAGCGGAGCCATGGCACCCGGGGCCGCCTTGAAAGTGTACGGCCTTTCCGAACTGTCGCCGGCCACGATCGACGACGCGTGCTCCAAGATCTATCAGGACGCGCAAACCACGCCGGGCCTGCACGAGGTCTCGATAAGTTTCGGCGGACTGGAGAGCGATATAACGCCCAACGAGGCCGCGTCGCTGACCCAGTCATTCGCCACGCTGGCGAGCGCCGGCCTCGCCGTCTTTGCGGCATCCGGCGACGGCGGCTCGAACCCCAACGACTACACCGGCCTTTACGACCAGGCGTCACCGAGGCAGACCGAATACCCCGCCAGCGATCCGGACGTGACCGGGGTGGGCGGGACAAGCCTGCAGCTCGCCTCGGACGGAAGCGTCTCGAGCGAGACCGGCTGGACGTACAGCGGCGGCGGCCAGAGCGGGTATTTCACGAGGCCCGACTGGCAGTCCGGCCCTGGGGTGTCCTATTACCAGGGCCGGTTCGTCCCCGACGTCTCCTCCGCGGCCGACCCCAACTACGGGTGTTTCGTCATCTATCAGGGCCAGTCCAACGTATTCGGCGGCACAAGCTGGGGACCGCCGACTTGGGCGGGCCTCTGCGCCGTCATCAATCAGTCGCGGATTGGGGCGGGCCTGGGCCCCCTTGGTTTCTTCAATCCCCGGATTTATCCCCTCATCGGAACCGCAAATTTCCGTGACATTACGAGCGGCTCGAACGGCGCGTACCAGGCCGGCCCCGGCTATGACATGGTGACCGGAATCGGCGTGCCGGACGAAGCCAAGCTCCTTGCACTCCTTTCCGGCTCGCCCGCAGTCAAGACCCCGCCCTCCAACCAGGAATTGCTGCCCGGCGCCACGGCGACATTCCGGGTCGCCGCCACCGGTGCCAATCCCCTGGCGTACCAGTGGCAGCGGCTGCCAATCGGCGGGACGACATGGACGAACCTGGGCGACGGAGGCACATACTCCGGGAGCCAGACAGCGAGCCTATCCGTGTCCGCGGTCACGTCGGCCATGAACGGCGACCAATTCCGATGCGTCGTGTCCAACACCTTTGGCAGCGCGACCTCGCTGCCACCCGCGGATCTCCTTGTCTACGTTCCCATGACGTTCGCCACGTACGCCGGATTTACCGGGTCCGCCTCGGCCAATGTCGATGGCCCGGCCAACCAGGCAATATTTGGCGAACCCGCGGCCGTTTCGGCCGATTCCGCCGGCGATGTCTACGTGTACGACGAGAGCGGCTTTCCGGTAGTCAACGGCCCCGCCTACCGCAAGATCACAGCTTCCGGCATGGTGACGACCCTGTCGGGCAACACCGATCCGGGGAGCGGAATCAGCGGGCCGGTGGTGTATCCTTTTGGGACATCCGTGGACGCCAGCGGCAATCAGTTCAGCGCGGACGGGACGAGCACGATCCAGGAGACGACCTCGGCCGGCGTGCAATCGACCTTCGCGGGCATGCTCGGGGCCGCCGGCATCGGATACGTTGACGGGCCCATTGCGAAAGCGCGGTTCTTCTTTCCGAATGACACGGTCGTCGATAGCGCAGGCAACGTCTATGTCACCGACAGGGGCAACTGCACCATACGAAAGATCACACCGGATGGCACCGTGTCCACGCTGGCCGGAGCCGGCAAGGAAGGCACCTCCGACGGAATTGGGATCGGGGCGTTCTTCCAGGGGCCGAACGGCATAACCATCGGTCCGGACAGCAATTTCTATGTGACCGATGGTGAAGGAGGGGCCATCCGTCAGATCACACCCCAGGGCGTTGTCACCACGCTGGCCGGCGGCGGCACCGGGAGACCCAGCGTGGACGGCACGGGATCCAATGCGCAGTTCGACTGGCCCCTGGGCTTGGCTTTCGACAAACAGGGCAATCTCTTCGTCGCCGACACGCGCAATGAAACGATCCGGAAGGGCTTCACGATTTACGCCCCACAGGTGCTGACCCAGCCTGCAAATCAGGCGCCCTCCGTGGTCCAAAACGCCGCATTCACCGTCGTCGCGGGCGGGATTCCCAGCCTTTCCTACAGCTGGCAACGCCTGCCCGCAGGAGCCACTGCCTGGACCGCCCTTTCCGACAATACCACCTTCAGCGGTTCCGCGACACCGACTCTCAATTTGACCGGGCTCAGCCTCGGAATGTCCGGAGACCAGTACCGGTGCGTCGTCGCCAATTCCTACGGCA
>Ga0302320_10008960_pt1 | contig 21621 bp, 16 predicted proteins | sample Bog_T0_3_FD_202130 | JGI IMG/M metagenome (GOLD analysis project Ga0302320, IMG submission 202130) | Peat permafrost microbial communities from Stordalen Mire near Abisko, Sweden - Bog_T0_3 | ecosystem: Environmental > Terrestrial > Soil > Wetlands > Peat | place: Sweden: Abisko, Stordalen Mire...
CTTCTGTGGTCAGTCTCTGTCACAAACTATTCTGTTTGGCTACATATACATCAGTTGCTGGTTTGTTTTTTAAAAGAATCGGGGCAGGGCAGCGCATCAGGTTTGCCGAAACTCCGTAATCGCTACTCTGCTTTTCAATAGTCAAACCGCAAACTTCACACACTTGCCGGTCGCAAGTTTTATATCGGCGGGCGATGAAAAGAGATCTGTATGCAGGCAATCGAAAAGGGATTGTTGTTTGCGGGTAGGTACTCGCTCTTGGCACTTGCCGGAAGGTTGATTTTGATTCCACTTGGCTTCGGATTAGCCATGTGCACATCCGCTCAAATCGCAGCGCAGGAGGCTGTACCGTCGTCGGAATTAGCGGCCGCGTCCTCTTCGGCGGTGGTTCCGCAGCAGGTCCGATACTCGGGAAAGCTTGCGACCCGCGCCGGAGACTCGGTAGAGGCGGTCTTCCGCATTTATCCAGACGCGGAAGGCGGCGATCCGTTGTGGACCGAAACGCAGCGGATTACGATTTCGGAAGATGGCTCTTATTCTGTGCTGCTGGGTGGCGCGAGTCAGGTTGGACTGCCACAGACAGTTTTTGCAGGTGGTGCGGCGCGGTGGCTGGGCGTTAGTGTGGAACGAGGTCAGGAGCAGGAGCGCGTGCTTCTTTCCAGTGTTCCCTATGCGATGAAGTCGGCCGATGCGGAATCCCTTGCTGGCCATTCGGTGTCGGATTTTGTGACGCAGGAACAGTTCGCCCAGTTGGCCCAGTCTGTCAGCCAGCCTGCTCAGCAAGGTGGCGCTGCTGCTTCAATTACGCCGCTGACTTCCGGTGCTGTAACCGGCTCGGGAACCGCTGGTACGATTCCGCTCTGGACTGGGACGCTTACTCAGGGCAATTCCGAGATCGTTCAGGTGGGTTCGGATATTGGTATCAATGAAGCAATCCCTGGAGCAACGCTTGACGTGGGCGGGACGGCGACATTTAGAGGCACAGCGACGCTGCCTGCGGAGAATACGGCAACGGCTTCGGCGGGATATCGCTCGCAGTTGTTGGATTTTACTGACAGCGCGTGGTCGGCGACCACCAAAGCTCCTGTCGCTCAGACATGGCGTCTCTACGCAACGGACTCAGGCAACGACAGCGCGAATCCTACCAGCACTTTCAATTTTCAATTTCAGAATGGAGCGGGCGCGTCAACGCCTACCATTCTTTCCATCGAACAGACCGGGGTGATTGACTTTGCATCGGCGCAGACATTTCCAGGGACCATCAAGAGCGTGAGCGGCGCGGGCCCATTGACCGCAACAACCGCATCAGGGGCTGTCAGCGTAGGGCTGGATGCGGCTGCGCTTGAGGCAACCTTGAACTCGGTTTATGCGCAATTGGGAACCTCGAATTCATTCGCCGGTGAAGTTCGGGCGACCCAGGCTATCGGAGCAAATTATGCGGCGCTGAATGGTAACGGGACCAACGGTTCTATGGGCGTCTTTGGGAGCTCTGACACAGGCTACGGCGTGGAAGGAGTTTCCAATTCCGGCCCAGGTGTCTACGGTACTTCTTTTGGGGACGGATCAGCCGGTTATTTTCAAAACAACTCCACAACTAATCCCGCGCTCGATGGAGAGAACGACGGTCAAGGAAATGGTGTCCTCGGAGTATCGGCGAACGGCAGCGGCGTTATTGGGAAGACGCATGGCGGAAGCAGCAAAGGGAACGCTGTCGGTCCGACCGGCTCATGGGGAGTTTGGGGCGACACAGGAGTTGCAGGGCAGACTACGGCTGGAGTCTTAGGGACTGCGGATGATGGATTCGCAGGATTCTTCGCAAGCAACAGCGCCGATGTGCCGACCATTGATGTGATTCAAAGCGGAAATAACGAGGCGGCGCAGCTCGAAAGTAATTCGACCGGGTTGCCCACACTGTGGGTGACCAATGGCGGCGGCTCCGACGCGGCCGAAATGGATAACTACAGCAACTATCCGACTCTCTATCTGATCAACGGCGGCAGCGGAGGCATCCTTAACCAAGTGGCCGATGCCATTGTCCCCGATGGCGGAGCGCTGTTCAAGACGCTTATGGCGTCCACACCTACCGGGACGTGCGGTATAGGCGGAGACGGCGATCTGAGCTGCACCGGACAGATGAAGTCGCTTGTCTCCACGAGTGGTGCGCACAAGGTCGAGACGTACGCTCCGCAGTCGGCAGAGAATTGGATGGAGGATTACGGGACTGGAGCGATGGAGCGCGGGGTGTCGGTGGTGAAGATCGACTCGGCCTTCGCTGAAACGATCAGCCAGTCGGCGGATTACCACGTCTTTATTACTCCGCGTGGCGATTCGAAGGGTCTGTATGTAATCAACGCGACGGCGGCCGGGTTTGAGGTTCGCGAGTCTGGCGGCGGCACTTCTTCGCTCACCTTCGATTACAAGATTGTCGCCAAGCGGCGCGGCTACGAGAGCCAGCGTCTCAGGGACGTGACGGAAAGCTTCAATGCAGCCAAAGAGCGTGCTGAGCGGAAGCGAAAGCCGGAATCGAAACCATTTGTAGAGAGGGAGGGTCATCCCAATTCGTCGGCAGCTTTGGAAACACCCGCACACTGACTTGGCTCTATTCCGGGCTAAAGCCGAAGCGATTACTCTGCGTTTGCGGCACGGCTGAACAGACTGCGGAAAAGCTTGGGATTTGGACTGAAATTGACGGAAAGATTCCCTCGGGGGCTGAAGCCCACGCTGTATTGCAGGGCGACCAGTTTTGAAGTTCGCGAATCTGGTGGAGGAACCTCAAACCTGAGCTTCGATTACCGTATTGTTGCTAAACGGCGCGGCTATGAGGCTCAGCGGCTCACTGAAGTCACCGACCGCTTCAAGACGGAGATTGCGAGAGCTACGCCGCACAAGGTGTTCGGGGGTGTTCGTGATTCAGAGCTTCCTCAACCTCTGCATGGAATGCCGCAAACGGGAACTCCGTCGTCGCAGAACGGACGCCACACGGCTGCTGAGAAGAAGGCCATTCTGCAAGGGCGCACTGTGCAGCCTTGAGCGGGGCGCGAGGGTCGTTTTGTCGTCTAGCGAAAGGTTCGAAGAGTTGGGGGAGAGAATGGCGAACCGGCTATTTGCACTGCAGCTATACGCCGTTACGGATGAGGCGTACTATGTTTCCATGAAGCGTCTCGCCATGGCCGCGCTGGGGTTGGTTTGGTTTGCGCTTCCGGTGTGCGCCCAACACGCTGCGGCACATGGCGGATTCTCGGGTCATTCAGCCGGAGTAAGTCACTCAGGGCCGGCATTTCACTCAGCGCCAAGTGCGCCGGTTTCGCGCGGATTTTCAGGGCATCCCGGCTATGGGCCGAGCAATGCGATGGGCAGGCCTTCCAACATGGTTCGCAGGCCGATGGGAGCGCCGCAGGGAAGCTGGATCAGCAGGTCTGGCGCTCGACCGCCTTATCTGGGCGGATCGCAATTCCGCAGGCCTTATATTTCTAACTACAGGCCAGCCTATCGATACGGGGCGCCTTTTTGGATAGCGCCTTACTATCTTGCATTTCCAGGCGATTTCGGTGATGACTCGACTGCTACGCCGGACAATACTGTTGCCGAAGGCTACGATCAACAGCCTGATCAGCCTGAAGACCAGGAGCTTCCACCATGGCCTGGTGTGCCTTACGCGGCGCCACCCTCTCAGGCCAATACGGAACCTGCATCAGACAGCGAGAACGGGGTCACGCTGATCTTCAAGGATGGTCGCCCGCCTGAGTTGATTCAGAATTACGTGTTGACTCAGGACACACTTTTCGTCGGGGATCGGTATCATCGGCGGATTCCTCTGGAACAGCTTGACCTGCCAGCAACTGTGCAGGTAAATCGCGATCTCGGATCCGACTTCCGCCTTCCCAACGGCTCCAGATAGCCGGCCGATTTTTCGTTCGCCTTGTGTCCTCACGAGTCACCGAATTCTTGTCTTTCATACTGCGGCAAACCTTCTTCGCGAAGAGGTCAGAATCGCTTCAAAGACTGATATAGTTGATGAGGCAGCCGATTCATCCTAGGTCACTGTCCTGGTTCTGCAAATCTTTTGCAAAAGGGAAGCAGTAGTCCCAAAAGCGCTGATTGCAAGCAGGATAGTATCCTCAGGTGTGCAGGGGCTGAACCCACTCCCCGGAGACGCGATGCAGGCGATCCTGGCGCTCGAAGACGGGCGCATCTTCCGTGGCCTCGGCTATGGCTCACCTGGCGAATGCCAGGGCGAAGTTGTTTTCAATACTTCTCTCACCGGATACCAGGAAATTGCAACCGATCCATCTTATGCCGGGCAGATTGTGGTTCTTACGAATCCGCAGATCGGCAACTACGGCACCAATCAGGCAGATAATGAGTCGGCAAGGCCCTATATTGAGGGCCTGATCGTCCGCGAGTTTTCGCCTATCAGCTCCAACTGGCGGTCCGAGCAGGTGACGGACGAGTATATGGAGCGGTATTCGGTTCCTGTGCTTGCCGAGATCGACACGCGCGCCCTGGTTCGCCACCTGCGGACGCATGGCGTGATGCGCGGCGTGATTTCGACGGATGTCTCCGACCCCGATGCGCTGGTTGCGAAGGCGCGGGCAATTCGGAAGATGGATGGGACGGATTTGGCGCGGGTGGTGTCGACGAAGGCGGTCTACACTTTTGACGAGTCTGACAGCCGCAATCAGACCGGTGATGCACTGCTGAGTTCCGATTCACTCGATTCATCCGAGTCAAATGGTGAGTTCAGGAAGCGCCTGCACGTGGTTGCTTATGACTTCGGGATCAAGCACAATATCCTGCGCATGCTGACGCGCGAAGGCTGCCGCGTGACTGTCGTTCCGGCTGAGACTACAGCCGATGATGTGTTGGAGCTAAAGCCCGATGGAGTCTTTCTCTCCAACGGGCCTGGCGATCCTGAACCTGTCGACTACGCGGTCAAGGCAATTCGCGACATGATGGGGCGCGTGCCGATCTTCGGAATTTGCTTGGGGCATCAGCTTACCGGGCTGGCTTTGGGCGGCAAGACTTACAAGCTGAAGTTTGGACACCATGGCGGCAACCATCCGGTCCGTAATAACACGACGGGGAAGGTTGAGATCACGGCACACAACCACAACTTCGCTGTCGATCCCGACTCGATTAACGCAAATGAAGTTGAGTTGACGCATGTTGACCTGAACGACCAGACGCTTGAAGGGTTGCGGCATAAGACGCTGCCGCTGTTCAGCGTGCAGTACCACCCTGAAGCAGCGCCGGGGCCGCATGATTCGCATTACCTGTTCCATGACTTCCGGTCGATGATGGAGGAGTGGAAGGGATGAGTATTTCAGCAACAAAGCAGAATATTTTCGCAATCGCTGCGGGGCCTCGGCTCCGCTGTTTTTGCGGAAGCGGATTCTTGGTTTGCTTGGCAATGTGGTTGACGATTGCTGCTCCATTGACGGCGCAGATTGAGATAAGGACCCTCCATCTTGCCCGTGTGCACGGCTCAGTATCGGACCGCACGGGCAGGCCGGTTGGCGATGCGCGAGTTTACCTGGTCTCTGGGACGGATGAGACAACGGTCAAGGAGACCAGGACCGATACGCTCGGCAAATTCAACTTGGGCCGTCGCGACGGCAGCTACTGGCTTCGTGTCGAGGCTAAGGGATTCTCAACGGCCGGCGAGCATGTGATCGTTGGATTGACTTTTTGGGCGCTGTTCCACTCAAGTCGCCTGTACGTGATGCTTGGGCCTCAAGCCTGCATGGATGATTGCTCGCCGGTCTGGACTAACAAGAGACAATTCGAGCATGCTCTTCGCTGGAATAACGGGAAGTTCGAATAGTCTTGTTGATCTGTAGTTTTGAAAGGGCACGACTTCAGTCGTGCCGCAAGGAAGTAGTAACAGCCCCGGCTTTAGCCACTGAGGGATGAATTTGGGGGTTTCAACAGGCTTTGTTGAAGGACCAACCTTCCCTCAGGGGCTAAAGCCCAAACTCAATTGGCTTGACTGACGGCACGACTGAAGTCGTGCCCTTTCAAATCATCAACTTATTCAGAGATTCTTTTGAAACCCGCACGCGAGCATGCAACGAACAACGCGCAGACCTACTTCGTCACGTCCGACACGTGGGAGCGTCGTGCGCTTTTCCGCACAGAGACATGGGCGCGCCTGTTTTTTAAGACTCTTCTCTTGCATCGTGGCGAGGATTATCTGTTACACGAATTCGTCCTGATGCCCGATCATTTTCACCTGTTGATTACTCCCATGAATGCGCTTGAAAGGTCGGTCCAACTCGTCAAGGGCGGATTCTCTTTTCGTGCAAAGAAGGAACTTGGATCGAATGCTGAGATTTGGCGTCGCGGGTTTTCAGACCACAGAATTCGAGATTTCGAGGACTACGACAAGCATGTTCATTACATCCATTTGAATCCAGTCAAGAAGCATTTATGTGCAGAGTCGGCGGAATACCGATACTCGTCGGCGTATCCAGGCTGGAAGCTGGACCCCATCCCTCAGGGGCTAAAGCCCGAGAACTTTGTTGGAGTCGCTAGCGGCACGACTGAAGTCGTGCCCTTTCAAAGCCAGAACAGTCCTGGGCTGAAGCCCAACAACTTTATTGGAGTCGCTAGCGGCACGACTGGAGTCGTGCCCTTTCAAAGCAACAGTAAAAACGAAAACCAGAAAGCAATTCAAGACAATGCCACGCAGAAATGACATACAAAAGATCCTGGTGATCGGCTCGGGGCCGATTGTGATCGGCCAGTCGGCCGAGTTCGACTACTCCGGCACGCAGGCGTGCAAGGCGCTGCGGCAGGAGGGCTATGAGGTGGTGCTGGTGAATTCCAACCCCGCCACTATCATGACCGATCCGGAGCTTGCCGATCGCACTTACATTGAGCCGCTGACGCGGGAGTACGTCGAAGAAATCATTCGCATCGAGTCCAAGATGCTTGCCGATAAACCTGGCTCAGGTATCTTTGCCCTGCTGCCTACGGTCGGTGGGCAGACGGCTCTGAATCTTGCCGTCGATCTGGCCGACGCCGGCATCCTCGACAAGTACAATGTCGAGCTGATTGGCGCGAAGCTTGAGGCTATCAAGAAGGCGGAAGATCGCCTGCTTTTCAAAGATGCAATGATCCGCATTGGCCTTGAAGTTTCTAAATCGGCGCTGGTGAATAATCTTCGCGACGGGCTCGACTTCGCGGGCAAGCTTGGATTTCCTGTGCTCATTCGGCCAAGCTTTACGCTGGGCGGATCTGGCGGCGGCATTGCTTACAACCGTGAAGAGCTGATGGAGATTCTGGCTCGCGGTCTCGATCTTTCTCCCGTCCATGAATGCCTCGTTGAAGAGAGCGTTCTGGGTTGGAAGGAATACGAGCTTGAGGTGATGCGCGACCTCGCGGACAACGTCATCATCATCTGTTCGATTGAGAATTTTGATCCGATGGGCGTGCATACCGGCGACTCTATTACGGTCGCTCCGGCGCAGACGCTTACGGATCGCGAGTACCAAAAGATGCGCGATGCGGCGATTGCTGTGATGAGGGAAATCGGCGTCGAGACCGGCGGGTCTAATGTGCAGTTTGCCGTCAATCCTATCGACGGCCGCATGACCGTGATCGAGATGAATCCGCGTGTTTCGCGCTCCTCGGCATTGGCGTCAAAGGCTACGGGATTTCCGATTGCCAAGATTGCAGCCAAGCTTGCCGTGGGCTACACGCTCGACGAAATTCCTAACGACATTACGCGCAAGACGCCGGCATGTTTCGAGCCGACGATCGATTATGTAGTCGTGAAAATCCCCAAGTGGCAGTTCGAAAAATTCCCTGGTTCGGATGACACGCTTGGGCCGCAGATGAAGTCCGTCGGCGAAGTGATGGCCATTGGGCGCACCTTCAAAGAGGCGCTGATGAAGGCATGGCGCGCTCTCGAAACTGGCAAGAAGACCGGCTCTGAAATCAATCTCGAACCGCGCCGGTTGACTCAGAAGCTCGTTACGCCGCAACCAGAACGCCTTGGCTACATCCGCTTCGCCTTCGAACGCGGCATGACCGTGCGAGAAGTGGCGCGTTTCACTGGCATGGACCCTTGGTTCCTGCACCAGATTCGCGAAATTACGTTGGAACAAGGCAAGATTTCCGCTACAACTCCAGAGGGCATTACCGAAGAGCACTTGCGCCATCTCAAGCGCCTGGGCCTGAGCGACGAGCGCATTGCCGCGGAGTGGAATCTTGAAGGGCACGCCGGAACGCAGCAGGTGAGGGAACTGCGCGAGAGCAAGGGAATCAGGCCGGTGTTCAAGCTCGTCGACACGTGCGCGGCGGAGTTTGAATCGATGACGCCCTACCTCTATTCGACCTATGACGAAGAGGATGAGGCTCCGCCGACACAGACGCCGAAGATCATAATTCTTGGGTCGGGGCCGAACCGCATTGGTCAGGGAATTGAGTTCGATTACTGCTGCTGCCACGCTGCTTTCGCGCTCAAAGATGATGGCTATGAAACCATCATGGTCAACTGCAATCCTGAGACGGTTTCGACCGACTATGACACTAGCGACCGGCTTTACTTTGAGCCACTGACTTTGGAGGATGTGCTCGCGGTCTACAATCACGAGGCTGCGTCAGGCGCACAGATTGGCATGATTGTGCAGTTTGGCGGGCAGACTCCGCTGAATTTGGCACAACGACTGAGGGCTGCTGGGGTCCCGATCATCGGGACTTCTCCGGAATCGATTGACCTTGCCGAAGATCGGAAGCGCTTCGGCAAGCTGCTTGAGGAGTTGGAAATCCCTCAGCCGCGCGGCGGAACTGCCACCAGCGTCGAAGAGGCGTTGGCTATTGGCGAACGGATTGGCTATCCGGTCCTCGTTCGTCCGAGCTACGTGTTAGGCGGACGAGCCATGGTCATCTGTTACGACGGCGAGGCTGTTGCTCAATACATGAAGCAGGCGGTTGAGTATTCTCAGGAGCGGCCTGTGCTCGTCGACCACTTCCTGATGGACGCAACCGAGGTTGACGTGGACGCGCTTTGCGATTCGGAAGACGTGATCATTGCGGGCATCATGCAGCACATTGAGGAAGCCGGGATTCACTCTGGCGATTCCTCCTGCGTGTTGCCCGCGGTTGGCATTCGGCCTGAGACGCTCGATGTCCTGCGCACCTACACGCGGAAGTTGGCTCTCGCGCTCAAGGTTGTTGGGCTGGTTAATTTGCAGTTCGCCATTCAGCGCGACGCCGAAGGGCAGGATCACGTTTATGTCATCGAAGTGAACCCACGCGCCTCGCGTACTGTGCCTTATGTTTCGAAAGCAACAGGAATACCGCTGGCCAAAGTTGCCGCGCGCCTTATGACCGGCCGCAAACTCAGCGAGTTGCTCCCGAGTCAATTGGCTGCCGGAAAGGATCTCGAAACTGGCGCATTTTATTACGTGAAATCCCCCGTATTTCCCTGGAACAAGTTTGCAGGAGTGGACACGGTTCTTGGTCCGGAAATGCGTTCAACGGGTGAGGTGATGGGTGTGGCAGCCACCTTTGGCGAGGCGTTCGCCAAGGCGCAGCTCTCGGCTGGACATGTACTTCCTTCCAGCGGCACGGTTTTCTTCAGCGTTAACGATCACGATAAGGAAGCGGCCATGGAATTGGCCCGCCGCTACGTCCATCTAGGTTTCAAGATTGTGGCAACAGAAGGCACGGCGAATGTCCTTGAGAGTGTCGGACTCAACGTCGAACGAGTTTTCAAGGTCAAAGAAGGCCGTCCGAATGTTGTCGATCTAATCAAAGGCGATCGTATTCAGCTGATTATCAACACCCCTCGCGGACAAGACACATTCTTCGACGAGAAGGCAATTCGGCGTGCGGCTGTTCTGGCGCGCATCCCCACTATCACTACCATTGCCGCTGCACAAGCCGCAGCCGAGGGAATCGCCGCCATGCAGCGTCAGCACACCACTGTCTATGCGCTGCAGCAGTTGCATGCGGACACTGGAGTTTGAGGCTTTGAAGGCAATCGGGACGAACAGTTAAACTTTAACTATGCCGATTCTTAAAGTGATCATCCTGGCAATCGTTCAGGGTTTTGCTGAACTGTTGCCTGTTTCGAGCTCCGCTCACGTTGTTGTCGCCGAGAAACTGATGGGGCTTGATCCCTCCGCTCCGCAGATGACGCTTTTGTTAGTGATGCTGCATACCGGCACTATGTTTGCCGTGATCGCATTTTTCTGGAAAACCTGGAGGGAGGCCTACTTTTCGAGTGCCAGAGCCTTTAAGAGATTCGCGGTTTTGGCGATTTGGGCGACTGTGATCACGGCGATTGTAGGCGAGGCGCTGAAGTTCGTCATCGAGAAGACGCTGTTTCGCGGTGCGGAGAAGGTTGAGATCGAGCAGTTATTCAGTCATCTTGAGCTTATAGCTCCGGCACTGGCGGCGGCGGGTCTTCTGATTCTGATCGCGGGACTGGTGGAACGACGTCCTGTGAAAGACCCCACCTTGGCGTTCGGTTCGGGCAAGTTGCCGGCGGACTCGGACGGCCTGGTTACGATGGGGCAGGCTGGATGGATGGGGTTCGTCCAGGGCCTGGCCCTTCCATTTCGAGGATTTTCGAGATCGGGATCGACGATATCCGCCGGCATGCTGGCAGGAGCGGCGAAGCAGGGAGCGGAACGATTCAGCTTTGCGCTCGCTGTGATTTTGACCCCGCCAGTGGTCGGATTGGAATTGATGCGGCTGCTGAAGTCTGCGCACGTTGCCGCTGCCGCTGGCACCCCCATCGACCTTCACGCCGCTTTTTCTTCCTGCCTGCTTGGATTGGTGTTCTCATTCTTTTCCGGGTGGTTGGCGTTGAAGTGGTTGAGCAGTTGGCTGGAGAACGGGCGCTGGTATTTATTCGGTATTTACTGCTTGATCGCATCCATTGTGGTGTTTTGGCTTCACGTCAAGGGTTTCTAAAGCGCCTGGGAGCAGTTCTTAGCTCTTCTTTTTGAGAGCCATACGGGCTCCAATTGAGTAGCCGACCAGGGCGGCAGCGGGCCAAGTTCCGAGAAAGGGCCCGTCATTGTCAATGAGGCCGCTCGGTTGGGGAAGGCTGAAAAACGTTCGCATCAGCTTTTCCGTTGCATCGCATCGCAGGCAGGCATTCGGTCCCGTCGGCATATCCAAAATCCAGAGGCTGATGATGAGTAGCCAGATCAGGCCGACCAGCCAGACCAGTGCAGCCATCTCGTCCTGGCGGATCAAAGTAACAGCAAACCCTACCAGCAAAGGAACCGCGAACGACAACAACAGAATGACGAGCTGCGAAATTCCCGATGGATTGAGCGCATATCCCAGCGCCATCAGGGCAAGCCACGAGCCAATCGCGAAGACGGCATGCGCAAAGAACCAGATCGCCTGGCGGGAGAGCTTCAGAGGAATCCTTGCCTCCTCATCCCCTTGTAGCAAAGGCTCCATTCGAGCGGCTCCTGTAAATGCATGAATATGCTTTTCAGTGACTATAGCCTATCCGCCTTGCCCTTGCGCTTCTTGCGAGGCAATTCCTCCGTTGCCGGCATATCCATGGAAATCAAGTAGCAGTAAGGGGTCATTCCTGCAGCAGGGCACTACAATAAAAATATGCTGATCGAGGGCATTTTCGCCGCGGTTCCTACGCCGTTCTACCCAGACGAGCGGATCTATTTTCGCAAACTTGAAGCCAACGTCTCTCGATACTCGCGCAGCCTGCTTTCGGGTCTTCTGCTGCTTGGTTCGACAGGCGAGGCTGTGGCATTGAATGATGCCGAATCGCGCGACGTGCTGCGGGTTGCCGCTGAAGCCGCAGCCCCGGAGAAGGTGCTCATCGCCGGCGTGGGGCACGAAAGCGTGAAGACAACGGTTGACATGGCTGAAGATGCGGCGCAGTTCGGGTACGACGCTGTCCTTGTCAGGACGCCGACCTATTATGCCAGCCAAATGTCCCCGGCTGCGGTGCTTCACTACTTCCGCAGCGTGGCGGATCGCTCGCCGCTCCCGGTGATGATTTACAACATCCCCCGCTGTGCGCCCTACGATATACCGATCGAACTGATCGGCGAGTTATCGCAACACCCTAACATTATTGGAATCAAAGACTCCGGCGGTAATCTTCAACGTATCGGTGCAACTGTTGAAGCCACCCGGAACGCACCCAGACGGATGACTACCGTTACGCCGGTCTTTGAGGCTGTAACCGGACGGATGTTAACCGCCAGGATTGAAAGCAGCGGGACATTTGTATCCGCGGTTGATCTGGCGGGCGGCACGGCGATGGCAACAGCGCCTCCCGTTGCTCCGATCAAGACACGGACCAAGGAAGTCGGTTTTCAGGTCCTCACGGGCTCGTCCGGCATCCTGCTTGAAGCGTTGGAGGCAGGTGCGTCGGGCGCAATTCTGGGATTCGCCGCGTGCGCTCCGCAAGCATGCCAGGAGGTTTACTTGGCGTGGAAGGATCACGACTTGAAACTGGCGGCGGAAAAGCAGGCACGCATTGCCGGCCCCGGAAAACGGATTGTAGGCGAGCTCGGAATAAGCGGCGTCAAGCACGCTTGCGACTTCAATGGCTATTATGGTGGCCGAGCCCGCTCACCCTTGCTGCCGGTGTCCGCGGAAGAGAAGCTCGAGATTGAATCCCTTTTAGGGGGGATTCGGAACTAAGCTGAACTTAAACTGGGGCAAGGTCCTTCGCGGTTTGCGCAAAACTCATGCTGCAGTATCGTTGGGCGTGGCTATTAGCTGCAGAGACTCGTCGAGCGGGTCTGCGACTGCGGGTTTGGGCTCAATGTGGGCACGGGCCGCGGCTATGGCGTCGGCAAGCGACGTGGAGATATGGAGATCTTCGGTTCGGGAGATCATCTTTGCTGCCTTGATGGGATCTTCGTTGTAGTGCCAAATCCCCATGATGATTTTCAGGGCTGGAGTGGCGGAGCGCAAGCTGCGGAAAATCCGATGCGCGCGCGCCATGGCGACTGGGGGCATTCCGGAGAGGAAAACGATGTCGGGTCTTTCATGGATGACGGTGGAGACGGTCTCGTCGATGCGCTGAACGGGGATGGACGTTGCGTGGAAGCCGGCCTGGTCGAGAACCTGGGCGAGCATGGTGGAAATGAGGTCGTCGGATCCGTCTCGGACAGGGATGACCAGAATATTCGTGGGGCTACGGACTGCAGCGGCGTTCGTTGGGTCCGGAGAGTCAGATGGGTCACGAGGCTGTTCATGATTTTCTTCCAGGGCGCGGAAACCCAATTCGTCGACCATTTCGGAGGTGCTGCTGCGGATGAAGCGGACCGTGGACTCTTCCAGATCTCCTTTTTGCCGCTCCATTTCGACAAGGGTGAGAGCGGGAATGAGGATGGAGTCATAGGCGGCGGCTAGAGATTCGTTTTTGAAAGAACTTTCGAGAATGTTGACGGCTTCTCGTTTGTCGTGCGCGAGCATGCGCTGGAAGAAGCTGGTGTAAGGCGGGATGACGGGCTGATCGCCGAGAAGGACCGCGAGGAACCCAAGCGAAGGCACATGACTGCCGATGACCACCAGGCAAACGGTAAGAGGGACGGAGAGGATGAGACCAACCGGCCCCCAGATGAGAGTCCAGAAAGCGGCTGCGATGAGAACGGCCAGCGAGGAGAGGCCGGTGTGTTTTCCGTAGACGTGGGGCTCGACGTAGTTGGCGGTAACGATTTCGAGGACAACGAAGACACCAAAGATCTCAGCGGAAGGTCCCCATCCGGAAAACACAGCGAGGGAAAGCAAGGTGGGGGTGAGTGCGGCGATGGGGGCTCCTATATAAGGTACGAAGCGGCAAACAATGGCGAGTACGGCGAATAGGAAGGCATGAGGAAGGCCAATCAGGTAAAGCGCGACGCAAACGAGCACCCCATAGGCGACGTTGACGGTGACCTGAAGGCGGAAGTAGCGGGAAATGCGGCGGCTGGCGTCGTTCATGGCCTGCGTCATGAGGGAGAGATTGCAGTCGCCGGTGAGCCGAATCAGGCGATTGCGAAGGTCTTCGCGCTGCAACACGACAAAGAAGGTGAAGACGACGGCGAGCATCGCGGTGGCGAGGGGCTCGACGATGCCGCCGAGTTGATCGAGACGACCAGTGGGGCGGCCGACTTCACGGACATGCATGGGATGTTCGGGGCTGGCGCCGACTGGGCCAGTGTCAGTCTGGCCGGGGGGAGGAATGGCGCCGGTGGAGTTGGCAATTCCAAGTTCTTCAGTGATTTTCTGAATTTCACGCTGTGCCCGGCTGTAAGCGGAGTTGCTGGGGCTGTGAAGGGCTTGCATTTTTTGAGAGATGTTTCCTCCGTAGGTTGGAAGAACGTTGGCAATGGCGACGAATTGCGTAAAAAGCGTCCACGTAGCTACGAGTAGGAGGGTGGTAAAGGCAACGATGACACAGAGGGCGGCAATAGGGCGAGGCAGTCGAAGGCGTTCGAGGAAGGCGACGACGGGAGTGAGAAGGAAGGTGAAGAGGACGGCAAATCCAAGCGGAAGCAGGAGGATTTTGGCGAGATAGAGTACGGTGATAGCGAGAACCGCGATGATAATGAACCAGATCTGCGTAAGGATTCGCTGAATTGGGGACGAAGTCATCGGTTCTCCCAGGATGAGGTGAAAAGTGCCTGGGAGTGGGATGCAAGGAGACGCGAGCTAGCCTAAGTAATACTTGTGAAAAAATAGATGATGTCTGATAACGGATATTCTGTATAGTCGCAATGCGTATTTAGAACTTCCCCCATAAGACCTGTGCTGTAAGCTTTCCCGCGGAAGCAATCGCCCTCTCACGCGCTTCCCTTGTAGCATTCCCCTCCATTACGTAAGCGGCGATGAGGATGGGTGGCTTGTTGGGCGGCCAGAAGATTCCAATGTCGCCGAGCGCACCGTTGTCGCCCGTGCCTGTCTTGTCGCCAGCTCGCCAGTTTGAAGGTATTCCGGCCCGCAGCCGGTTTCCACCGGTTGAACTTTTCTCGAGCCAGGTCGCTAGTTGAACTCGGCTTTGCGCCGACAAACCATCGCCCAGGAGCAGCTTTTGCATGGAATCCACCATGGCTGTTGGGCTGGTGGTGTCGCGAGGATCGTCGGCGATTGCGCTATTTAGTTCGGGCTCGATACGATCGAGGCGCGTTACCTGGTTCCCGAGGGTGCGAATAAATGCTGTCAAACCCGCTGGTCCGCCAATCTGGGCCAATAAGAGGTTGGCAGCGGCGTTGTCGCTTACTGCAATCGCCGCGGCACAGAGGTCGCCGACGGTCATTGCGCCCTCTTGGACGTGCGCTTGCGTTACCGGAGCATATTCCAGTAAGTCTCTCTGGCTGTATGCGATAGATCGTTTCAAGTCTTCCGTTCCGGAGTCTACGCGCTTCAGAATACTGGCAGCCAAAAGAAACTTGAAGGTGCTACACATGGCGAATAGCTCCGAAGCTCGATGTTCAAGCCTCCGCCCGGTAGCGGTATCGAGCGCGGAAACACCGAGCCGGACGCCAATTCGACGCTCAATTGCGGCAAACTCCTCATTTGGCAACGGTTCTGGTGCGGAATATGCAAGCAATGGGCGTTGCAAGATAAAACCGGAGAGCAGCCGCAACACGGAGCGGCGTGAGGAATTAAATGACTTCATGGGGGACATCACTCGGAAACGGGTTTACATTTTGTAGCGGCCGAGATCTTCGTCATTCAAGCCTTCGAGCCAACCGCGCAATTGCTCGGCCGTGGGGCCTTCAGGGGGGCCGGAGGTGTTCAATTTGGCAGACTGGAGTACCTGCTCGGACACGTAAATCGGGCAGTCTGCGCGGAGGGCCAGCGCGATCGCATCGGAAGGCCGGGAGTCAACCGTGATGCTTTCTTCTCCCTGCCGCAGGAACAAGACGGCCAGAAACGTATCATTTTTAAGTTCATTAATAACAACACGTTCCAGCTTTGCATTCAAGTGTTGGATGAGATTTCTGGCCAAATCGTGAGTCATCGGACGAGCTGAGGCGATCTTCTCGATCTCATCGGATATCGCTTTGACCTCGAAAAAGCCTACCCAGATGGGCATCACGGTCTCAGAAGCAACATCCTTGAGCACGATAATGGGCATGTTGGTGGAGGGATCCATCATCAGCCCGCGTATTCTCACCTCGATATCCATGGTTGCCTTCTTCCCTGGCGCCTCATTGCCTCAGATGCTTTCGCCGACGAGGCTGTTGGGGTGCGTTGACGTAATCTTCACCTGCATGTAGTTGCCCGGGGCTGGCGCGATCGGTTGTCCACAGGTGAAATTTACCGGCTTGTTCTGACTGCTGCGCCCGGTAACCTGGCCCCTGGCAGGATTCATGCCCTCAACCATCACTTCCATTATCTGTCCCAAATGCTTGGCATAGTTGACTCTCTGGATTTCTCTTTGACGGTCAAGCAATACTTGAAGGCGTTGCGATTTTTCCACATCCGGAATGGAATCGATCATCGTGAGCGCCGGGGTGTTGGGTCTACCGGAGTACTTGAACCCGAACACGCAATCGTATTCTACCTTGGCCAGAAGATCCATGGTTTGAATGAAATCGTCTGGCGATTCGCCTGGGAATCCAACAATAATGTCTGTGGACAGGGAGATTTGTCGCTTCGCTGCTTTGATCCAGGAGATGCGTTCCAGGTACCAATCCGGAGTATATTCCCTGGCCATCATCTTGAGAACACGCGCTGACCCGGACTGAATCGGGAGATGGACGTGATCGCACAAAGTTGGGTAGGCGTCGATTGCTTCGACGATGTCGCGGGTAAAGTCCCGCGGATGGCTGGTGGTAAATCTTACCCGGCGAATTCCAGCAACCTGAGCGACAGCCGCCAGAAGTTCCGCGAAGCTCATCTTCCCTTCCGGATCGCGGTAGCTGTTGACGTTCTGGCCGAGGAGCTGAATCTCGGTGTAGCCGAGGTCGGCGATCTTCCGCGCTTCCGCGAGGACCGAATCTGACCCGCGGCTGCGTTCCTTGCCTCGCGTGTACGGCACCACGCAGTAGGCGCAGAACTTGTCGCAGCCCTCGACGATGGTGATGTAGCCGCGATAGGGGTTTTGGCGGGAGGTAAACTCCGTCTCGAACGTTTCGTCGGTCTGGCGATCATCCAGGCCGGTAACGCGCGTTTCTCCAGCTTCGAGGCGGGCGAGCATTTCGGGTAGTTTCCGGTAGGAGGCAGATCCCGAGACGAGCGAGACGTATGGCGCCCGGTCGAAGATCTTCTCGCCCTCCTGCTGCGCAACGCAACCCAGCACGCCGAAGCGTTTGCCGGCTTTGTGCAGCTTCTTATAGTCATTGAGGCGGTTAAAGACTTTTTGCTCGGCTTTGTCGCGGATGGAGCAGGTGTTGTAGAGGATCAGACCCGCGTCTTCTTCCGACTGAACCTGCCGGTAGCCCTCATGCTGGAGTGTGCCAATTACCTTCTCCGAGTCATGGGCATTCATCTGGCAGCCGAAGGTCTCAAGGTAGAAGGTTTTATCGGTTGCCATAACAACTTTGAGTATAGCGTGATTTGAGGCCAATCGCCCCTCAATCCGCTAGCTTCGTGAACTGCTCAATTTGCCCCCTTCACTCAGCCTCGCGACCAACCTCACAAATTTAGGCTTCAGCCACAGCCAGAGGCCGCTCAAGACGACAACAGGAACCGCGATCCACCGGATGAACCACGCGGCCTGCGGAATCAGCCCGATCGGGCCCCCAACCGGGCTATAGAGGTATCCAATAATGGGCACGCTCAGTACCAGGTGCAGCACTCTGATCAGATCGCGTTCCTGTTTCGCGGACATCAGGCCGCTTCACGCTTCGAACCGGGCCGGGTCGCAGGCAACGCAAATCCCACCGCGATGAGCCACAGGAATCCAGGAAATCGTGTCAGGGGGACCAGAAACACAGCTCCTGGAATCTCAAGGTTTATCCAGCTGAGAGCCCCGCACGCCGCTAATGCCAGCCCCACATACGCCATCCACCGTGGCACCAGCCGGTAGAACAGCGCCGGAACCGCGATGCCAGCCATCAACATCCCCAGCGGCACCGAGTACCCAGGCCCGCCCACGGCATAGCCGAAAAAGTAGAGCGCATTCGTCAGCATCACATCTTGCGCGATACCCGGCCGGGCCATTGTCCAAATCACCATCGAACTCATAAAGACGGCGGTCGCCGTGGCGAAGCCTCCGAAGAGCGCAATGTAGACACCCGCAGCCTGCACCCCAAGAAACCTCAGCCGGCTAACCACAGTGGCCGTAAAAATCCCCAGCGGCACTGCCGCCCCAAACTGCAGCAAGGCGCACAACGCGGTCGCCTGAGGCCTCAACTGAAAGAAGTTCGCAATCGTCTGCGGCGACTCCCACGGCCCCGGAAAGTAAGGCTTTCCCGCAAACGCCGTTACCGGATAAAGTCCCGCGCAAAACAGAACCATGAAGACGAGTGCGACCATCCCAGGATGCGGGCTGGCGTGACGTTCAACATTATTTGTCAGGGCTGATGCCATAACGAGCCTCCTCAGTTAATTCCACATGATAATCATTTATACATGTAATGATGTATTCATGCAACAATAAACGAATGGTAGATAGGCCCCCCTCCGGCCCGCAGTCTTCGGCAGCCTTCTTGCTGGCCCAAGTTGGGTCGCTTGCTGCCCAGGAATTCGCAAAGCTGCTGCTTCCCTTGAAACTCACCCCAGCAGACGCTGGCATCCTGCGCTTCCTCGGCCGATCTCCCGGCATCAGCCAGCAAAACCTTGCGCGCGCCCTGGATATGCACGCCAGCCGCCTGGTTGCCGTAATCGATGCCTTAGAGAAGCGCGCTCTCGTAGTGCGGGAAGCAAACGCAAATGATCGCCGCATCTATTCCCTGCGCCTCACCGATGCCGGAAGCGAGATGCTCCGCAATCTGGGGCAGCTCGCACGCAACCACAATGAAAGCATGTGTGCCGGGCTGAACAGTGCCGAGCGAACCCAGTTAACGGAGTTGCTCCAGCGCGTCGTCGCTCACCACGGTCTGCTTCCCGGCATTCATCCCGGCTATAAGGACCTCCGCCACAGCGATAAAGAAGCTCCGACCGCATAGTTTCTGCTAGACCGCGCCCCACTGTCCGCTTGTGAACAGGATTCATTGGAAACGGACAGTTACCGAAGGTAGCATTTCATTTAGATTAATGAATTCAATAACTTCCCAAGGTTGTCTCTGGACCATAACGTGCTAGACCCACCCCAGGTTTGACTTGCAGAACCAATTCAAGCCCATCGTCGTACCACCTTATAGATAAGGGGACGCCATGAGGACACTGTTTCAGGACATCCGCTACGGTCTCCGGCAACTGGTCAAGATGCCCGGCTTCACGCTGACAGCCGTCATTTCCCTGGCTCTGGGAATTGGCGCCACGACCGCGGTCTTCAGCGTGGTTTATTCCATCCTGATGGACCCCTATCCGTATGCTGCCCCGGACCGCATGGTCCACATGCGCCTGATGACCCCGAAGGGCGATCTGAACGGGTTCGGGACGACGATGTCGCAGTATCAGATCATTCGCCAATCCCCGGTGGTCGAAGACGCCTTCCTCGAGGACGACTGGAACCTGACGGTCACAGGCAGCGATCTTCCTGAGGACGTAAATGCGATCTACTTAAGTTCCAACGCATTCAATTTCTTTGGAGTCCCACCTCGACTCGGTCGCGGCCTCCAACCCTCCGATTCGATCGATGGGCAGGATCCTCAGCCTGTGGTTGTGCTGGGGTACAAGTTCTGGCAGCGGCATTTCAACGCCGATCCGGGCATTCTTGGAAAAACGATCCAGATGGTCCGCAAAAATTACACCGTGGTTGGTGTTGCATCTTCCCGATTTGCCTGGGGAGACGGTGACGTTTACCTTCCCAAGAAGATCACGCAGGATCCAACGCTGGGCTACTACGTGGGTCTTCGGCTGAAGCCGGGGGTAAGTCATGCGGCAGCCGATGCGGCTCTGCAACCCCTTATCGCCCAATTTGCAAAAGAGACTCCGAAGCACTTTCCGCCGATTGCGATAAAACTACATGTCGTCGGTCTGAATGAAGACTTCGTCAAGCAGCTGGGTGGGACGCTTTATCTGCTGTTCGGCTCGGTGGCTTTGCTTCTGGCCATCGGCTGCGGAAACGTGTCGATTCTTCAGCTCGCGCGCGCCACGGCGCGAAACCATGAATTCGCTGTGCGGGTGGCGATTGGGGCCAGCCGCAAGCGAATTATTCGGCAGCTTCTCACGGAATCACTGCTGCTTTCCCTGACAGGCGCGGGGCTTGGGTTAGCGCTGGCATACAAGCTGGTAGCGGTGATTGTGGCTAATTTGCCGGCATTCTCTTTTCCCCATGAGGCAGCCATTCATATCAACGTCCCGGTGCTGGTGTTCTGCATTGCGGTGGCGGTGGGCACTGGAATTCTGTTTGGCCTTTGGCCGGCGTTGCAGCTTTCGCGGCCTGAAGTGAGCCAGGTGATGCAGTCGAATACACGCAAGACCACCAAAGGGGTCGCGGGAAGAAGGCTCCACAATGCTCTGATTGCGGGGCAGATCGCGCTTACGCTCTTAATGCTCGCCGGCGCCGGCGCTGCGATCGAAGGGTTCGTACACATGATGCACACACCGCTTGGCTACGACCCGCACAACATCATGTCGGTCGGGATTCCCATCCATGACGGTACCTACAAAACGTGGGCCGAGCGGGCGCCTTATTTCGAGCAGCTGAAGGCTAAAGTCGCCGAGGTTCCTGGAGTGACGATGGTGGCAATCTCGAGCAATGCCACTCCGCCCTCGAACGGATTCAACACCAAGTTTGAAATTGTCGGCAAACCGGCCTCGGAGGATCAGACGCTGCAGTTCAACATGGTGAGTCCGGAATATTTCCCTGCACTTCGGATTCCGGTGAAGCAGGGACGTATCTGGAACCTGGATGAGAACCATCGGGGTGCGCCGATGATGGTCATCAATCAGACCCTGGCGCGTAAGTATTTCCCAAATGGCGACGCGATCGGCAGCTCGCTCAAGATGCCGGAGGTGACGCAGCGGCCTCCTTATCTGCTGACTGCGCCAGGAGCGGATCAAGGGCCGTTCCTGATTGTCGGAATTATTGGCGACAAGCTCGACGACGGCCTTTCCAACCCAATTAAGCCGGAAGGTTTTGTTCCGTTTACGTCGGCCATGGGCATGTATACGCAACTTCTGGTCCGTTCGGAGGTTCCACCGCTCTCGCTGCTTCACGCGGTCAGTGCCAAGGTTAACTCGGTCGATCACGACCAGCAGACTAACGGCAATCCTCGCGATCTGGAACACTGGATCAGCGAAGAGCCGGAATGGGCGCGGGGGCGTCTGGTTGCGTGGCTTTTTGGAGCGTTCGCGGCGCTGGCCCTGGCCTTGGCCGCAGTTGGCCTTTATAGCGTCGTGTCCTATACCGTCGTGCAACGGACCAACGAGTTTGGCATCCGCATGGCTCTTGGAGCAACACGCAATCATGTGCTGCGGATCGTGTTCCGATCTACAGTCTCAAGCGTCGGAATCGGGATTGCGACTGGTCTGGCTCTCAGTATGGCATTAAGCCGCGTGATGGCGCATTGGGCAGAGGAAAGCAAGGCCAGTTCGCACGATCCCCTGCTCCTGGCTGCTTCGGCGATC
>Ga0302320_10008961_pt1 | contig 21620 bp, 16 predicted proteins | sample Bog_T0_3_FD_202130 | JGI IMG/M metagenome (GOLD analysis project Ga0302320, IMG submission 202130) | Peat permafrost microbial communities from Stordalen Mire near Abisko, Sweden - Bog_T0_3 | ecosystem: Environmental > Terrestrial > Soil > Wetlands > Peat | place: Sweden: Abisko, Stordalen Mire...
AATAAGCTGCCGTCTTCCACGGCTTTACCTACGGGCTGTGAGCGGACGTCATACAGTAGGCTGGCTTGGGCAGCTCGGTCCGTGTTGCTCAGGCGAGATCATCGGACTAGTTCCCGTCGCATCTTGTCCATTCTGAGTTGCGGGGGCGAATCCAAAAGGAACTGGACAAAGCATGAACTCTCCTGGCTGACAGCGATTTCGGACGCGGGTTCGACTCCCGCCGCCTCCACCATTTTTTATCAATAGCTTAAGGACAGGTCTGCGTTGCGCGCGCCTTCGCTGGCGCACCCATTTTGCCCCGGAACATCCGGTTCAGCTTTTCTTGTCCTGGGGCGCTGGAGCGCCCTCACGGAACGATCTTGAAGACAACTCCGTTATCCCCTTGACCACCTAGTTTCGTCGTGCCGTAAAGGCTGCCGTTATGAGACACGAGACTGCTGAACGAGTACTGGCCATCGCCGCCTCCGCTAAAGGTGTAGAGCAATTTCGTCGTCCACGCGTTCCCCGGGGGCGTCAACTCGTAAACCGTGCCGGCACTGTTGGCGCCATCGCAGTGGGTCGTGGCATAAATTCTGCCCCCTGCCCACAGAACGTTGCTGAAACTTCCAGAGATGCCCCAGCCGGGCAGCTCGTAAACAACCCCAAACTTCCAACCACCGTTTGAGGGAGTCAGCTCAAATACCGTGCCGCCGCCGGACGAACCGCCTTGTCCGCCATCCGTGGCGGCGCCAATGAGCTTGTTGCCGGCCACCACTATGCCGGCGTAAGGAACACCGCCGTCGCCCTGCAATGCGAATTCGTGGAGAATGTTCTCGCTCCAGCCGGATCTTGAAGGCTGGAGCTGGAACACAGTACCGTACCCATTCGCGCCTCCGCCGGAAGTGGTGCCATAGAGGTTGCCCGCCGCGTCAAAGGTGACGCCGGCAACGGGAGCGGCTCCGTCCTCGCTGTTGCCGAAGCTATGCAGAACCGCTTCGCTCCATGCCCCGCTTGCCGCCTTTGGCTTGACGAGCTCAAAAACCGTGCCCTGATCGTACGTGCCGCCCAGGTTCGTTGTGCCGTAAAAATTCCCGGCAGAATCTGCAATCAGGTTGGATTCGGGCGTTGCGCCATCGGCCTTGCCGGCGAAGGTATACAGCACCTTTTCCACCCCTTTCGGCGTCACTTCGAAGACCGTTCCGGCGTCCAAAGCTCCGCCGGCTGAAGTAGTGCCGTAGAGGTTGCCCCCGATCAGAGTCAAAGCTGCCTCAGGGGTCGCTCCGTCCTTTCCACCCGTGAAGTCGTAGAGCACGGTCTCAACGCCGCTGCTGTTGATCTGGAACACCGTCCCCACTCCACACTTTCCGCCGGAACTGGTCGTCCCGTAGAGATTCGTTCCGTCGACCGTTAAGCCGGCCACGGGGTTTGCCCCGTCGCTCCACGAGAATCCGTGAACCACGCTGAACGCCTGAGTGTGAGCTCGCGGACTCGCGGCCACCGCCAATCCAACCAGCAATGCGATCGCCGGCAGGCGCTGCCCTGCTGCTAGCAGTCCCTTCATCATCCTTGACCTCCAATGGACTTGAGAACGGTATATAAGGTGTAGCCAAACGCATCGGGACTGCTTGAGGAAAAGGGAAGAATCCGGGTCACGCGACGCAAAATAGAGGAAAGGGTTCAAAGCGCCGGCGCATATTCTTTTGAATACGCATTCCATCCTGCTATCGAATGGAGTGCGATTCAATTCACCATACCTTGAAAAACGGGGTATTGGGAAGAGTAAAGATGAGCTTCTGGGTGAAGAGCCGGCAACCTGGTAGTTCCACTTCGGTAAAGTCGTTTGAGCGCCGAAGAAAAGACCTGTCTCAGCGCCGCTTCCAGCTTCTAACCGCCGCAGGCCGCAACCGCATCCGCCTCGCTCTCATGCACGCTGAACAAGCCCAGAAGGCCGCACATCTTGAGAGTCTTTGCCACGAATGGAGGCGGATTGACAAGCCTTGCAGTGCCCCCAACCTTCGAGGACGACTTCAGCGCGTTGACCAGCGAACCAATGCCGGATGAGTCCAGGTAAGGCATGGCTTCAAGGTCGAGCACCAGGAAGACATGTCCACTGGCAAGAGCGGACTGGAAGGCAGTTTCAAACTGTTGCACTGGCTCTCCGCAGACCAGGCGGCCCTTCAGTTTCAGTGTGCAGACTCTTCCGTTTTCTATCTTGTCCAGATCCACTGCTTCCCCAATCGCCGGCAAAGATTCTTCTTTACATCCAGATGGTGGCTTGCTAATCTCAACTTCTTCAGAATCAACACCGCGATACGGCTTGTCAAGCGGAGATTTTCCAGGCAACCACTGAGCGCCCCAAGACCATGGCCCACAACGAAAAAGTTGTCGAACTCGCCGAGTTGCTTTTGGCTGCGCCCGACACTGCGGCGCGCGCCGCGTTGGTTGCCGCTGCCGTAATCGAGGTACTTCCCGACTCGGCCTGCGTCGTTTACCGCTATGCCGTCGCCGACCCCGATGCCGCGTGGATCGCCATTGGGCTGGCCGGTCAAATCTCCATCGAACAGGGCTCGCTGTCGGCCGATAGCCGGCTGTTTGCCCCGCTTGTTTCTGAGCTGCAGCCGCTCATCTACCCCGGCGCGAGCCTTCGCCGCGAAGACTACGCCCACCTGGATGTCCCGCATACTCTCTCGTCGCTGGCCTACCTGCCCTTGCTTCAGGAGGGCCAACTGGCAGGCGCCCTTGAGATCCTCAGCTTTGGCGCCACGCTCGATCCGCACAAGCTGGAGAAGCTTGCGCCTTTCGTTCAACTGGCCACGCCCGCCATCCTTGCCGCCGAGAATGCAGAGAATGAGCACCAGACCCTGCTCGACTCCGTCCTTCGCATGTCGCAGCTTTACGATCTTGAGAAGTCGTTGAACTCCACTCTCGACTTCGATGCGCTCATTGCCATGATCCCAGAGAAGGCAGCGGCCATGCTGCCCTGCCAGGCTTTCCACCTCTGGCTCTTCGAGGGCAGCGTGCTTCGCCTGCTTTCAACCCACGGGCTCGACGCCACCGTCGAATTAGGCATGACCCAGGCTGCCGGTGAAGGCTACGTCGCGGACATGGCGGAAGAGGGCGAGCCCGTTCTGATCGACGATCCAAACGATGAACGGCTGGCCGGGCGCAACGCTGCTGCCGACCCCGACAGCGGCATTCCGCCGGTGACCGACGGCCTGCTGGTTGCGCTCATTCAGGACGGCGCCGAGGTTGGCGTGCTGGAAGCCATCAACCGCGAAGATCATCCGTTTGACGAGGACGATCAGTTCTTCCTGACCTCGATGGCAGAGACAATCGCCAGCGCGCTCAAGAACGCTAGCCTGATGCTCGCCGAGCGCAAGCTCGAAATTCTTGAAGCCCTGGCGCGCGTCAGCTCAGAGATCACCTCCACGCTGCGCCTTGACCGGCTGCTTCAGATTATCGTCAACGACCCGCAAAACGTGCTGCCCTACGAGCTGAGCGCCATCGCGCTCGACCATCGCGGCCGGCTGCAACTGAAGGCTGTCTCGGGCATGAGGAGTCTTCTGCTCGGCGACGTTCAGGTCGAGCGGCTGCATGAACTGGTTCGCTGGCTCTCTTCCGAGCCCGACTCGCTGCATCTGAAGTGGCATGAAGAGTCGGCCACCGATGAGAAGGCCGATCTGCCGCCAGTCGTCGCGCGGCATTTTGACGAGACTGGCTATCGCGGTCTCTTCACCCTGCCGCTCACTGACGATCAGGGCCGCGTGGGGCTGCTGCTTTTTGAAAGCAGCAATCCCGATTTTCTCGATCAGTCGTACATCGAGATGATCAAGGTGCTGGCGGGGCAGGCGACGGTGGCTGTGCGCAACGCAATGCTCTACCGCGAAGTGCCCCTCATCGGCCTGCTTGAACCGCTGGTTCAGAAGAAGGCCGCGCTACTGCGCACTAGCGGCCGCAGGCGCCTGACGGCGCTCGGCGTGGCCACTGCGGTGGTGCTCTTCCTTTCACTCTGCCCGCTTCCCATGCGCATCACCGGCAATGCCACCGTCGCGCCGCAGCATCTGGTCAACGTGGCCGCGCCGGTGGATGGCAATGTCGAGGCCGTCTTTGCCCACGAAGGCCAGCGCGTAGCGGCCGGAGAAGTGCTGGGCAGGCTGAACGATTGGCAGTGGCGCGCGGACCTTTCTGCCGCCGAAGCCAAATATCAGCAAGCCATGCTGGCGATGGAAGACGATCTGGCGCACGGCAGCGCCCAGGCCGGCGCCGATCGCGCGCAAACCGAGTATCTTCGTTCCGAAGTTGCCCGTGCCCGCAGCCGGCTTGACAGCGCACAGTTGCGCTCGCCCATTGCCGGCATCGTGGTCACGCCTAACCTTCAGAACGCCGCTGGCAAGCACCTTGACTCAGGCGCCGCTTTCGCCCAGGTGCTCGACCTCAACTCCGCGATTATTCAAATCGATGTTCCCCAGCGCGACGCGGCCCTGCTGCGGTCCGGCCAGCCGGCTGCCATCAAGCTCGACAGTTATCCGCAAAAGACCTGGCGTAATGCGGTTTCTGTGATCAGCCCCGAGGCGCAAGTGGGCGACGGCGACCGCAGCTTTACGGCAGAGGTCCCGGTCGGGAACCTCGATTCCGTGCTGCGCGCCGGCATGTCGGGCCGGGCAAAAATCTTTATCGGCTGGCGGCCATCGGGTTACGTGCTGCTGCGCGGCATCGCGCTTTGGGCATGGCAGACGCTGTGGAACTGGATTGGCTGGTGACGCGCATGAGACCTCTCGCTTTCTTACCCAAGTTGCTCACTCCCGCCGTCATGCTGGCAGCGACAATGGTGTTGCTCACCAGCACCGGCTGCGACCTGCACCCGCAAAGCCAGCCTGCGAATGCCACCCCTTCGCCAGTACCGGCGCCCGTTGCGCAACAGGTTGCGTCGCCAGCGGCCTCGGCCCCGGCAGGCGCGCCCGACGTGAAGCAGTTCGTCACCACCGGCCCGCTGGTCGCCGAGAAGCAGGCTGACATTGCCGCCGAGCGCAGCGGGCGCGTTGTCGAGATTGCAGTTGGCATTGGCGACCGCGTCAAGGCGGGCCAGACTCTGGCCCTGCTCGACGACCGCGTTCTGCGCTCCACGGCTGAAGCGCAAAAGGCGCGCATCGCCTCAGCCCAGGCCTCGGTCCGTGAGTGGGAAGCCGAGGAGCAGAGCGCCAAGGCCAGCCTGCGCCGCGCGGAGGTATTGCACTCCAGCAACATCATCAGCGACGAAGAATGGGAACTGGCCAAGAGCAGGCTTGACCAGACCTCCGCCGCTGTTGCTCGTTACCACAGCGAAGAGACCGCCGCTGAAGCGGACTCCAACGTCGCCAACCTGCAACTCGAGCAATCGCGCATCGCGGCCCCGTTCGATGGCGTCGTCGGCCGCGAATCCGTTCGTCCCTCGCAGGAGGTCAAGCCTGGCGATGTGCTGTTCTGGATTACCGCGGAGGCGCCGCTCCGTGCTCTCTTCACGGTTCCCGAATCGGTGATGGCCGCCTTCTCGGCGGGAGCCGCGCTTGACCTCACCACACCCGATTATCCCGGGCTCCATCAGGCCGGGCACATTCTCCGCGTGAGCCCGGTGGTTGATCCGGCCAGCGGCAGCGTCCAGGTCATCGGCGCAGTCGATCACCCTTCACCGCTGCTCAAGCCCGGCATGTCCATGCAGGTAAGGCTGGCGCAGGTGAAACTAGCGCAGGTGCAAACGGCGCCATGAATCTCAGCGAAGCCCTTGACGCCGCACTCCCTGAGTTGCCCAGGACGCGCCTTGCGCACAGCCATCCCCCTTGCCTCGATCCGGAGATCGTTGTGCGCGAGGATGTGCTCGACGGCGAACCCATCGTGGCCGTGCTGCAACGCGACAGGGGCAACTTCTTCCGCCTAATGCCAGCTCAATGGGAGCTCGCTCTGCTCTTTGACGGAGTCCGCACTTACGATGAAATCGCCGAGCTTTATACGGCGCAAACCGGTGTGCCCACCAGTGCCGACGATGTGCGTGTCTTTGCCGAGACCCTTGCGGAATCCGATTTCTGGTACAAGTCCCCGCAGGAAAAGAACCTGGCCCTCAGCGAGAAGCTGATGTCGCAACGCGGTCGGCGCAGCGGGCGCAGGATGAAGATTGACCTGACCCATATGAGCTTCACGGGATGGGACCCGGATCGCTATTTCGGGTTTATCGATCGCAAAATAGGCGGCTATCTCTACAGCCCGTGGTGTGTGTTGACCGTGGTTCTGCTTTTTCTCTATGAAGCCTCGGTGTTCATCACCAAGTGGGATGTCATCGGTCCCGATGTCCCGCTCTACTACAACTTCACCCACAAGGGACCCATGGATCTGGCGCAATTCTGGGTGCTGTTCCTGGTGCTGGGCTTCTTCCATGAGTCGGCGCACGGACTCACCTGCAAACACTTCGGTGGCCAGGTGCACAGCATGGGCCTCATGTTCCTCTATCTGCTGCCCGCTTTTTATGTGGATGTCACCGAGGTCTGGGTCTCCGCCACCAAGGTGCAGCGCCTGGCCACCATCATCGCCGGCATCTGGATTGAAATGACAATCTGCGGCCTCGCCATGATCGCCTGGACCAACACCGTGCCCGGCCAGTGGCTCCACGATTTCTCCTACCAGGTGATCCTCATTACCGGAATCGCCGTCATCGTCGTCAACCTCAATCCGCTCATCAAGCTCGACGGCTACTACTTCTTCACGGAGTTCATCGGCATCCCCGATCTCAAGGAGCGCTCCACTGACTTTCTCTCCGGCTGGTTCCAGGGCAAGGTGCTTCGCCTGCCGGTTGAAACTCCCGTGGTGGCGCGCAAGCGCGCGCCCTTCTTCATCCTCTACGCTTTCACATCCGGGCTCTACAGTTACACGCTGCTCTTCTTCGTGGTCCGCTTGTCGTACAACATCACCTCAAAGTGGCTGGCCGAGTTTGCGCTCATTCCCGCCGGCGCGCTGGCGTTCCTGATGTTTCGCTCGCGCCTCCGCGCGCTGCGTCACGTGATCGCACGAATCTGGGAGCGGCATTTCGGTTCAGGCCGCAGAATACGCCCGGTTCACGTGGCCGCGGCCGCATTGCTGCTTGCCATTCTGTTCGTGCCCCTTTGGCGCGATCGCGAGAATGCCTATTTTGTCGTTGAACCCATGCGGTCTGAGACCGTGCATGCCGCGGTTTCAGGGCGGGTGGATGCCGTCCTCGTTCACCGCGGCGAAACAGTGCGGGCCAGCCAGCCCATAGTGCGCATGAGCAGCGATCAGGCTGCCGCCATGGGCTCTGTCGCAGAGGCGCAGACCAGAAGCGCCGGCTTCCAGGCTGTCAACGCCGAGCTGCACGGCGAGAGCATCGGCGCCGCAGCCGCCCAGCAGAGCGCCTCAGCCCGGGCCGCGGGGCTGGCGCGCGAGGCTCAATCGTCGCTTGTGATTACCGCGCCTGCAGACGGCACCGTGCTCACCCAGGATCCCGGCGCCCTGCTCGGCCAGAACGTCGGCTCCGGCCAGGCGCTGCTTCAACTGGCTGACGAGGGGCCGCGCGTGGCAAGGATTTTTGTTCCGGTTTCTTCGCTGGATCGCATTCAGCCCGGCGCCGAGGTCGCGCTCGTGATGCCAGGCAGTTTTTCCATCGTTCGCATGACGCTGGCGCCGCTAGCAGGCGACGCGCTAGCCCTTCCCCCGGGTTTGGTCGCCAGCCAGGACTACAAGGGCATCAAGCTCCCCGTCTTTTATAGCGCCCGCATGACCCTGCCCGCCTCGGCCGGCAATCCACTCATCGGTCTCTCCGGCCACGCAACCATCTTCGGAGAGCGGCGTAGCCTGGCGGGGCGCATGCTGGCCGTCACGTTGAACCTGGTCAAAGCGCACCTCTGGTAAACACCAAGCGGCAGCCGCGTGATGCGGTTGCCGCTTGGTGGTACGCAGACGGGGAAGCCTGAATTGCTGTTCGGCCCAGTCGGGGAGAGCAAGTCATCTGCCCGCTCCTAAGTCGGTGTGCGGGGCATCGCCTATTGAACAATGCACCACCGGGAGAAATGCGCTAAGAGCCGCCGTCCTGGGAATCGGATTTCTGGAACGAGGCAACAATTGCCGGCGCCACGATCATCGCCACAAACGCCACGCCAATCACAAAGTCAACCATAGTGTGAGCTCCTCTCACGGCAAAACAAAAGTTCAGCGAGCGTGGCTGCGCCAACTAGAGCTGCTCCAGTTGGCACAGCGGGAGCCCCAGGCACAGGAGTGGTTTCTTCCTCTCCGGGGTCCCGGCGACAGGTCTTCGTCGCTGGGGTGGAAGAAAAAACTACCTTGCGCAATGTGAGTGAATTCACGAGGTCTGGAGAACCGCTCCAAACCACGCGCCACCAGGAGGTAAGCGCTAAGCGCCGCGATCCTGAGAATTGGATTTCTTGCAAGAGGAAACAATTGCCCGGGCCAGTATCAACGCCATGAACGCCACACAGATCATGAGGTCAACCATTGTGAGCTCCTCTCACGGGAAAACTGAAGTCCATCGAGCGGAGCTGCGCCGCCTACAGCGGCTCTCCAGTTTGGTGTAAGTTCAGCCACACGCGCTGAGTGGCTTTTTCCTCTCCGGGTCCCGGCGACAGGTCTTCGTCGCTGGGGTGGAAGGAAAACCCACCTTGCACAATGTTGGTAACTTCACCTGAACTGGAGAACCGCCCTGGAACACCAGCAAGAGTGATGTTCCAGCCGGACGCTTCCCTGGCCCTGAAGCCGCTTTGCAGCCGACACAACCCTTCAGAGCTTAGCTGTGAATCGCCTTGGCGGTCTGCAAGCTCTTCGCGGTCTGAAGGCTCTTCGCAGTCTGCAAGCTCTTGGCGGTCTGCAGGCTCTTGGCGGTCTGAAGGCTCTTCGCAGTCTGCAAGCTCTTCGCAGTTTGCAGGCTCTTGGCGGTCTGAAGGCTCTTCGCGGTCTGCAAGCTCTTCGCAGTCTGCAAACTCTTGGCGGTCTGCAAGCTCTTCGCAGTCTGAAGGCTCTTCGCGGTCTGCAGGCTGCTGGCAGCAACTGCCCTGCCGGCGATCACCTTGCTGTTGACCATCGTGGTGTTGGCCAGAAGGCTGGCGGAAGACTTTGCGGCCGGCGTGCTCGAGATCAGCGACTTCTTTTCGATTGCCATGTTGGATTCTCCTGGAAGATTGATTTCGTTTTACGCCTTTCTAAAGTGCATCCAGCGTGCCAAACCAGGCACCACGGCAAGATATTTTGCATTTTATTGAATTCATGACACTTAACAATCGAAGGCATCTCTCGATGGAAAATGCGAATCTGCCTGCTTAGGTTAATATTTTACCCGTCAGTGGTTATTTTTTAACCCGCCAGCAGCTAGAGCCCGTATTTGCGGCAGAGATACTTCATGCGCTGGCCGTCGATATTCAACAGCCGCGCCGCCGCCGCCTTGCTGCCCCCGGTGCGGCTCAGAGCCGTGGTCAGCAGGGCAATTTCAAGCCGGCGAATCTCCCCGTCGAAGTCCGCGCCTTCGGCCGGCAGCAGGATAGCCTCCTGGGCTGCGATGCTATGCGCCAGCACACTCGTGGGAAGATGCTTTACGTCAATCTCGTCGCCTCGTACCGTCACCACCAGCCGCTGAATCAGATTTTCAAGCTCGCGCACATTCCCCGGCCACGAGTGCTCCTCCAACACCGTGAGCGAATCGGCGGTGAGCCGCTTCACCGCGATGCCGTTCGCCAGACAGTACACCTGAAGAAAGTGCTCGCAGAGCAGGGGGATATCTCCATGGCGATTCCGCAGAGGTGGCAGGTGGATGGGAACAACATGAATTCGGTAAAACAAATCTTCGCGGAAGCGCCCCGTGCGGACCAGTTCCTCCAGCGGGTCGTTGGCCGCGCAGATCAGCCGGAAGTCGATCTTGCGGAGCGCGCGCCCGCCCAGCCTCCGCACCTGGTGGTCTTCAAGAACACGAAGCAGCTTGGTTTGCAGCCCAACCGTGAGAGTGGTGATTTCATCCAGGAAGAGGGTTCCGCCGTCGGCCTGCTCAATCAGTCCGGGGCGCGCCTCGGTGGCTCCCGTAAATGCGCCGCGCTCGCTTCCGAAAAGTTCCGACTCGATCAGATTCTCAGGCAGAGCGGCGCAATTCAGTCGAATATAGGCCTTGCCGGCCCGGGGGCTCAGCGCGACAATGGCGCGCGCTGCCAATTCCTTTCCCGTGCCGCTCTCGCCCCGGATGAATACATTAATGCTGCTGCCCGCCACCTGCTGAATGCCGTCATAGATCAGGTGCATGGGTTCGCTGGACCCGACAAAATCCTGGAAGCGGCTGGATTCCAGTGATTGTTGGCGCATCTGCTCGCGCTCCGCCTCTTCGCTGCGCCGCCGCAGTGTTTCAGCCAGCGTGATGCGCAGTTCGTCCACGTCCACAGGATTGCGGAAGTGCCCGTCGGCGCCGGCGTCCAGCGCCTGCCTTTCAACTGAGCGCGCCCGCGCCCGGCTCAGGGAGATCAGCGTGTAGTTCTTGTTGAGCCTGCGCAACTCATTCAGAACCGGCAGGCCGCCGAAGGAATCTTCCCCTTCGGTATCGATGTCAAGCAGGACCGCCGATACCTGGGCCTCCCGCGCCCAGCGCGCCAGGCCGTCATAGCCAGGGCGAACGACTACCTGGAACCATGGAGAAAGTTCCGCAGTCAGTTCCTCAAGGAACTCCAGATCGAGTGTGACAATGCAGACCACCGGGAGCGCCGGTTGCAGTGCCGAAGCATACTCGGCGTCCACTGACTTGCGTTTCGGGACCATTGAAATCTCTCTCGCAAAAAAGCCTGAGGTCAACACCAGCCCTGGCCATCACTTCAGAAATTGAGCATCGAGAAGTGACCGCAATGGGGCGCGCCGATGCTGTTCTCCAATTTCGGATCGTGTCTCCCAAGATCCCGAGCGTGAGGAATGGGCCTGCCTCTCGCTTAATCGATTGACATCTGCACCGGATTCCGGCAGGAATTGGTTCTAAAGTTATCAACTCAGTCTTCGTTGGTCAACTTATGAACCGCGCTCGAAATCATCCGGTGTTCAGCAAGCCGCCTCGCCAACCTCATCCCTCGCGGAGCCAATACGCCACCTCGTCTTCAAATAGCCTCTTTATAGCGATTGACAATTGCTTCGGCGACGCCGGCGGCGCTCCATTGCTCGCGCGCATACCGGGCGCCTGCTGCGCCGCGCAGTTGCCTCGCTTCGCGATCCGCAAGGATCTGCTCAATCTCGCCTGCTGCCTGCGCCGGATCGGCGGAGAGCGCAAACCCCGCCTCTTCTCGTTGAAGAATCTCCCGCAGATTCTCATCTCCGGGCAGCACGGCGCAGGGCAGTCCCACAGCAAGCGCCTCGGCTGTTGAGATGCTCAGTGCCTCCCATCTCGACGATTGCAGGTACAGCGCCGCCGATTTGAGAACCTCCCATTTGTTTGCCCCATACACAGGAGGAAGAAACGACACATTCTCAGGGGCCGCTGCTTTCACTTCAGCAAATTCCCTGCTCGCATCCCCCTCGCCATACACGCGGAAAACTACACTTGGAAGCCGGCGCGCTATCTCAACCAGCCTGTCCAGGCCCTTTTGAGCAACCGCATAACGAGCCAGTAAAATCACCGTTCTGCAATTCCCCCGGTCACCGTTCCAACTTGCCTCGGCGGGGACGCTGATCGGATTTCCCACTGGAGCGCTGACGCTCCCTCCGATTCCAGCATAGGCGCGTACGTCCTGCCCTTCCTGCTCGGTAATCGGAATCAGCGCGGCCGCGCGCCTGAACCTCGGCTTCTCGATCACAAGGCTATAGGGCCACTTTTTCCAATGCCGCCGCCCCAGCCCGATGGGCGAGCAGCCTCCATGAGGCGAAATGACGAATGGAATTCCCTTACGGCGGAGGAGAAACGATAAGACTGCCTGCTTGAGAATAAAGATGGAGTGCATGTGCACTACGTCGGGAGAAAAATCGGCAAGCACGCGCTGCAGCGCCCTGTAACGATATGTGAGCCCGTTGGCCGGCACCCAGAAAACCTTGATTGAGAGCGCCTTGCAGATAGCCTCTGTTTCCGGCATGGGGCTGTTGCCGCCCATCAGAAAAGCAACCTGGTGGCCCAGACGGCTCTGCTCCGCCGCCAGAGTCCAAACAACCGAGTTCACGCCGTCCACTACCTCCGGACTCGCCCCGGTTCCCATGTGCAGAATGCGCATTCCTTCATGACGTTTGTGCGAGGCGGTTTCCATCTATGCGCGTCCTTGCAAATTGCTCGCTGTTTGCAGCGGAAGGTCTCTTGCCGACGATGCAAGCGCACTGGCCGTATCCTGCATGCTCCACCCAATCACTAAGTCGCGCCCGCCCGCGCTTGCTGGCGGCCAAACCGGAGATTGTATCGTTCAATGCTTGAACAATCCTCGCCTCCGGCAGTTCTTGCGCCTGATCTACATGAATAATTGATCCGCCCGAATCAAGTCCAGCGTCCTCGTAGTGTACTCCGAATCTGTGCTTTTTGACCTTCTGATTCTTCCTCTTGAGTTACCCGCATGCAAGGCCCTCTCACTCTTGATCGCATTTCGCTCAGCCACCATCCGGCGTCACCGTTCATTCCTCAAATATCTGGTTCTTTGAGGTTAGAGGCCCACTTGGCCATCCCCTGTGATCTTTCCCCTGGATGCGTGCCGCTGACTGGCTCGAAAGGGCAAAAATGTTCTTGCCCGGCGTCAATCTGTGTGCGTATAGTTGCTCAATTCCCCTTGGACAGGTGCATGAACGCATCTATTTTCAGCAGTTTCCACTTCGACGAACGAACAAGGAGGTTGTATGGGAAAGATCAACGCAAGTCGTGTAATCCTCGGCGGCATCGTGGCCGGGCTCGTCCTCGATGTGCTGGACTACCTGGTGGACGACCTATGGTTGGGCGCCCGGTGGGCCGAAGGCCAGAAGGCACTGGGACTCACTAGTTTTTCCTCAAACCAGTGGATCGGTTTCAACCTGATCGGCATCGCCACAGGCATCGCCGCAATCTGGCTCTATGCCGCCATCCGGCCCAGCTTCGGCGCCGGCGTCAAGACCGCTGTCATTGCCGGCGTGGCTGTCTGGGTGATCGGCTCAGTGCTTCCCAATCTCGATTTCATGTGGGTTGGCGCACTCTATTCGCATCACCTCACCGCCTACACCACCGCCGGCGCACTGGTTGAGACCGTGGCCGGCGCGGTTGCCGGCGCGTACTTCTACAAGGAATAACCTCACCGCGGCGGCTCCGCTGGCCACCTGCCCTGGCCTGCCCGCCAATGGGTTCTCTTTTGGGAAGAACTCCTTGGCGGGCATGGTTGAGAAACTCGCGAGCTGAACGGCCGCTTCGGCTCAGCCTGGATCGGTCCTAACTCCCATCACACGTCCTATGCGCTGACCCTGAATCACGCGGTCCGTTTCGCCCTTTTCCGTCGTCGATCCACATGCGTTTCCCCGGTTCGCCGCAAGCTCATCGCCGCTACCAAGGCGCTCTGAGAAGACCAGGCCATGTGGTAAACTGGAGGCCAGCCGGCGACAGAAAAAGGGGCGCAAAGATGGATGAAAAGCAAATATATGCCCAGCTTACCGAGATATTTGAGCAAGTGTTCGATGACGATTCAATTCGAGTTACTCCCGAGTTAACGGCCAGGGATGTTGACGGCTGGGATAGCCTCACCCACATCCGCTTGATCCTTACTATCGAGAAGGCCTTCAAGATCAAGTTCACCACATCGGAAATCGGCAGGCTCGAAAAAGCAGGCGATCTCGTTGCGCTGATCCAATTGCGAGCCTGACGCGGGATTGCGTTTCATCCATCGTTTAAACCATGAATTGAACAGAAGCATGGCTGGCAAACTCACACAGCGGCAAAGTGCTCGTCCTGATTCTGAGGCATGAGTTGCATATCAATCGAACTGCTCCTGAGCGGTAGAAGTTACTTCTACTCCGTAATGCGCGAAGGCGAGGATGGTGACTTAGCCAATGAACTCACTTTATTCTGAATTGCAATGGCTGCCGCGCCCGCCCCATGAGTTTTCTGTGAGGCTGAAGGAGCTGGCCCAATCCCCGGGCCCGTTGGGGCGGGAGTTTCAGGCGCTGGCGCTGTCTGCGCTCGACCTGAACCAGTTGACGAAGTTGGCCAGGGCGATTGTGAAAGCGCGCGAAGAGGGCAAGGATCTTGCGCCGCTGGCGCCGTTCCGGCTGGCGATGCTGAGCAACTCCACCATCGATATGATTGTGCCGGCCCTTGTGGCCAGCGCCGCGCGTCATGGCATCGCGCTTGAGATCGTCCAGCCCTCCTACGACCAGGTGGCGCAGGAAGCGCTGACCCCCGACTCCAAGGTCAACCGCTCAAAGCCCGATGCGGTGCTGCTGGCGCTGGACTATCGCGCCTTGCCGCTGAAGCTTACCCTGGGCGACGCCGAGGCTTCATCCGCCACCGTGCAGGGAGTCATCGGATACCTGCAGGCATTGCAAAACGGCATCAAGTCCAACTGCAACGCGGTTTGCATCTTTCAAACCTTCGCCCCGCCGGTCGAAACTCTGTTTGGCAGTCTTGATCGCGCACTGCCGGGAACCCTGAGGAATCTGATCGACGCAATCAACCGCGAGCTTGCGGGGTTTGTGCGCAGTTCGGGCGATGTGCTGCTGGACGTGGCCGGGCTTGCGGAGACCGTGGGCCTTGCCGATTGGCAGAACACCCAGTTGTGGAACATGGCCAAGTTCTCCTTCTCCGACCAAATGATTCCTCTGTACGCCGATCACGTCGCCCGCACCGTTGCGGCGCTGCGCGGCAAGAGCGGCAAGGTGCTGGTTTTGGATTTAGACAACACCGTCTGGGGCGGAGTCATCGGGGACGATGGTCTGGAAGGCATCAAGGTGGCGCAAGGCGATGCCCGCGGCGAGGCGCATCTGGCCGTGCAGCGATTGGCGCTTGACCTGCGCCAGCGCGGAATCGTGCTGGCCGTGTCGTCAAAGAACACCGACGAGGTGGCGCGCGAGCCCTTTCTCAAGCACCCCGAGATGTTGTTGAAGCTCGATCACATTGCTGTGTTTCAAGCCAATTGGAACGACAAGGCCACCAACATCCAGGCCATCGCCGAAGAGCTTTCGCTGGGCCTCGACTCGCTGGTCTTCCTCGACGACAACCCGGTGGAGCGGGGGCTGGTGCGCAAACTGCTGCCTCAGGTGCGCGTGCCCGAACTGCCTGAGGACCCGGCCTGGTATGCGCGAACCCTTGCCGCCGCAGGGTACTTTGAGGCAATAGCTTTCGCCTCAGAAGATCTCAAGCGCGCCGGCTTTTACCAGGACAACGCCAAGCGCGCCAATCTGCAAAAACAGGTGGGCGGCGTGGATGCTTACCTGGCATCGCTCGACATGACCATCACCTTCCAGCCATTTGATGTGACCGGAAGAGCGCGCATCGTGCAGTTGATCAACAAGTCAAATCAGTACAACCTCACAACTCGCCGATATACCGATCCAGAGGTGGCTGACGCACAGAACGATCCCGCGGTCTTTACGCTCCAGGTCAGGCTGGCCGACATCTTCGGCGATAACGGCATGATCTGCGTGGTCATTTGCCGGCCTGGCGAAACAGGTGTTTGGAATATCGATACCTGGCTCATGAGCTGCCGCGTACTGGGCCGCAAGGTCGAGCACATGGTGCTCCGCGAGGTTCTTCAGCACGCCCGAGCCGCCGGAGTCAAGAAGTTGAACGGCATCTACAAGCCCACGGATCGCAACCAGTTGGTCGTGGACCATTACGCCAGGTTGGGCTTCGCCAAAGTGGCTGAAGAGGAATCTGGATTGACGCAGTGGGAGTTGCTGGTGGAGGGCGCCGATCCGGAAAGCGCTCCGATGAAGATTGTTTCGCAAGGGTTCACGGTGAGCAAGGAGACGGCGAAGGCATGACTCAACCCACCGCACACTCAGCTGGCATCTGGAAGAAGGCCACGCGGCCTCAGAATCTTGTCCTGCTCATCTTCGCCCCATTTTTCTTCCTGGCAATCGCTCATGTCGTTTTCCTGATTCGAGCAGTCGGTGTCCCGAACGATACCACCTATCCAGAGGCTGCCAGCGTCTACTCCTTTTTGACGACCCTGCACACAGGAAACCTGTATGCGGATCCCTTTCAGCCCCCACTGAACATACAAACATATGGGCCGTTTTTTTATCTTGTTGGCGCCGTCCTCGCCAAGATGGCGCATGGCAATTCGATGCGGACAACCGAGTTGGCGCGCCTGGCGTCTCTCTTCTCATTTCTCGGTTCTGTGGCGCTGCTCGGCTTCCTTTGCCTCAAGCTTGAGGGCCGCAAAATGCAGGCGGCAATCGTCATGGTTTTGGGTCTGGCCTGCGCCTATGCCGTACCCATTTCGGCTAGCGCAAGGCCTGACGCGCTCTCCATCTTCTTCATTGTCGCCGCGTTGACCGTCTACTGCCAGGCCAACGGGAGAACCCAATTCTTTCTTTGGGCGGGCGTTCTCGGCTCGCTCTCCATCCTCACCAAGCAAAGCACCGCTCCTGTGTTCTTCGCGCTGCTCATCGACACCCTGATCGCAATGAAGTTCCGCAATACCTTTGCGCTCATTGCCGGCAGCATTCCAGTTCCGGCCGTGCTCTTATCTTCATTGTGGTTGCGGCACGAGCCGTTTGCCGCAAACTTTTCCGCGCTGGGTCATGCGGTGTACAGCTGGCCCGACGCCATTCCCTCGGCAATCGCATGCCTGCGTATCAACCAGATTGCGATCATCCTCATCTTTATCGCCCTGCTCGGAATTCGGTTGGATTGGCGAAAGGAAAAATATCGGCCAATCCTGCTGGCGGCCCTCTTCGCTCTGCTCTCCAGCGTGTTTGCGCTGGCAAACATCGGCGGCGCGGGAAACTACATGATGCTTCCCTGGCTGCTGGCTGTGCTCTTCGTGCCCTCCGGCTTGGTGCGGATTGAACAATGGACCCGGCACTCGGCCGCTGTTCCGTTGGCATTCACGCTGCTGGGCACATTTCTGGTCATTCACCAGCGAGATCTTCTGCCGTTAAAACTTCCTCTCAGTCTTGACACCGAGGGTTTGGATAAACTGAATATGCTGTCGAACTCGGCCTATCTGGAAATCCACAGCCGCCAACCCGAACTGCTTGACCCGAATTTTTACGATCAACTTGCCATTCGAAAGGCATTTTCGTTTTCCCCGGTTCTCGCCAGAATCGACGCCGAACAGTATGACCTGATTCTGATCGTGGGAGAAGACACAAAAGCGGGCGCGGATTTTGTCGTTGCTAATTTTCGAGGATCTTCGCACTGGGGAGGTGACACCGTGGCCGAGATGAACAGCCACTACCGGCCGCTCTGCGAGGTGCCCGGGAATCTTGCTCTTGTGCCAAAAGATCGAGCCGGCGCTCCACAGGCCGCCGTAATTGCACGCATTTTCCGGCAGCCCTGTAATCCGACAAGCCGAACACTGAAGATTGCGCCTGGTGCCCGGTGAGTGAACAGTCCGATCGGGGATGGCAGAAGAGGTTGACGAGATGACAGAGTCTTCAAAGAGCAGATCCAGTGTCCGGCCAGAATCCGCGCTGCCGCTCCGCGATTGGATCTTGTTGCCGGTTCTCAGCCTGCTGACGATGGGCCTGCTCACCTGCACCGTTGAACTGACCGCGCGGAGACTCTTCTCCGTGACGCAATCCACTGTATTCAACTGTATCGTGACCGACGATCCTTCGACCGGCTTCAGGGCGATTCCAAATTGCGTTTGCCGGCAAAAGCACATGGAGAGCCAGTTGGTTGAATACAGGTTCAATAACTGCGGTCTTCGCGCCGACAAACAGTGCGCAGCGAAGCCGCCGAAGAGTTACAGGATCGTGTTACTTGGTTCATCGATCGTGACGGGATTAATGGTGCCGCGAGAGAACAGTTTCGCTGCCTTATTGGCCCCGGAGATCGCGAGTCGCGGCCTGCCGAGCGTTGAGGTCTACAACGAAGGCATGATGGCGGAGACGCCCGCCACCATTGCGCTGCGGATAAGGGACGTTCTCGCGACCAAGCCGGACATGATCGTCTGGGGCCTGACACCCTGGGATCTTCAGCATGCCTCCGTCGTTTTGCCCCAGCTTCCCAAGATGGCCCCGAAAGGGGCGTTCATGAGATCGACCCGGCGGCGCATTCGTGAAGCTTTCGCCACGGGATCGGTGCAGGTGATGCTCAAAGGGCTTCTGCAAACGTTCCAGGATCTCACCGACGGTTCGTGGTGGGGGACCAAGCTCATGTTGCGATACATCTTCTATCAGAGCCAGAGCCAATACCTGAAGTTGTATTTGAGAGATGGCGAAGATGCGGGATTTCTGAAAGACCCTCCGGGCCCGGAGTGGCTGGCTTACCTGCATGACTTCGATAACTCTGACACTGCGATTGCCAGGCAGGTGTCAGCGGCGGGCATTCCCATGGTTGCGGTGCTCCTTCCCTATCGCGCCCAGACCGCGATGATCTCGAAGGGCGAATGGCCGGCTGGCTACGATCCCTACAAGCTGGACAACGAGCTGCGCAGGATTGTCGAGAGCCACGGCGGCATTTACATCACGATTCTTCCCGACTACCGTTCGATCCCAAACCCCGAGCAGGAATTCTTTCCCGTGGACGGGCATCCCAACCCAGAAGGGCATGCCCGCATCGCCAACCTGCTGGCCAAACAGCTTACCAACGGCGTCTTACCCGCGGACAGGGTAGCTTCGCCGCGCCAAGTGACGTCGGGACTCGGGAGATGAGCATGCCCGCAAATCTGCATTTCGGCCCAGGGGAATCCACTCGGATGGGTCATGTGCCAATGAGGAATGATTTCGAAGCTGCAGCCCGGAGTTCCGACTGTGACCTGAAACAGAAGCTGCCCATGAGGGAGTGGCTGCTGCTGACTGCAATCAGCCTGCTCACAATGGGGCTGCTCCTGGCCGGCACTGAATTGACCGCCCGGCGATGGTTCAGCAACTCGAAATCGCTGCTCGCGAATTGCATGGTGTTGAACGACCCCTCGACCGGCCCGCGGGCTATTGCGAACTGCGCGTGTTCGGAGAAGATCCCCGAAAGCCCTTTGACCGAATACACGTTCAACAGTTGCGGGCACCGCGCGGGCATTGAATGCGGGCCCAAGCCGCCCGGGATCTACAGAATCGTCATGACCGGTTCCTCGTTTCCGCTGGGCGAGCTTGTCGCACAGGAGAGAACATTCGCTGCGCTGCTGCCGCCGCTCCTTTCTCAGAAGACCGGGCGAAGAATCGAAGTTTACAACGAAAGTATGGCTTGGGGATTTTCCCATAGTGTTTCCCTGCATTTTAATCAGGTTCTCGCCGCCCAGCCTGACCTGATTCTCTGGGTAGTGACGCCTGGCGACATCCAGGCGGCTTCGGTGATCGTGCACGACTCGGCGGCATACAAAGCCGAGCGCTCACTGAATCTGCTAGGGAGGGCCTGGCTGCACGCGAAAGAATCCTTCGAGTCAAACTCGACGGCAAATGCCCTCTCCCAGGTATTTGGCCGCACGCGAAGCGCAATCATGCTGCGCCACTACCTGTTCCAAAGCCAGAGCCAGTTTGTGCGGTCTTACCTGATGAGTGGCGATGGCGTCATGGGGTTCCTTAGGGCTGAACCGAGAGCCGATTGGAAAGAGTCCCTGAGGAACTTCGATGCCGACGCGGCCGATGTGGAAACACGGGCCAGGGCCGCCGGGTTGCCGTTTGTGGCAATGCTGGCGCCGAACCAAGCCCAGGTTGCCATGATCTCCATGGGGAAGTGGCCTGCCGGCTTCGACCCTTACAAGCTGGACAGCGAAGTGCGATCGATCATTGAGAGCCACGGCGGCATTTACCTCTCGATTCTTCCCGACTACCGTTCGATCCCAAACCCCGAGCAGGGATTCTTTCCTGTGGACGGCCATCCCAACCCTGAAGGGCACGCGCTGATCGCCAGCCTGCTGGCCAAGGAGTTGACCAGCGGCGCGGTGCCCGCGCTCAAGGCCCGTTCAACAATGCAGTCCAAGCAAGCCAAAGGAGATGATCGATAACCATGGATACCGCCTCGTTCCAATTTGTGTTCTTCGGCCTGGCCGCGGCTCTGGTCTCCAACTTCAGCCGCTCGCGCTTCTGGCGCTCGGCTGTGCTGCTGGCTACAAGTTTCCTCTTCATTGGATTACTGGCGAATAACCTCACCATCCTGCTTCCCTTGATCGGGTTCCTTTTGCTGGGGTATGCCGGCCTGCTGCTGCTTCAGCGCGGCTGGTCCAAATGGATGGTCTGGAGCATTCTCGCCGTGCTCCTGGCCTACATCTGGCTGAAAAAATATACCTTCATCCCAGAAGGCCTCTTCCTGCATGCTCCCTATTTCACGCTGGGGCTTTCCTACATCTTCTTCCGCGTGCTGCACCTGCTGATCGATATGGGAGATGGAGATGAAACGCGGCAAATCGGTCCCGCCGCCTACCTGCTCTACACCCTCAACTTCACCACGCTTATCTCCGGGCCCATTCAGCGTTACGACGAATTCGCCCGCGACCAGTTTGCCAGCGAGCCCATCGCGCTGGGGTCGCGTGTGGTTGGATTACAGTTGGAACGAATCGTCCGCGGATTCTTCAAAGTCAACGTGCTCGCCATGATCTTCGATATGCTGCGCATCGACGCGTTTGCGCAACTGGGCTACAACTTGCCGCCATCGCTCAAGCTATATGCCGCCTTCCGGCTGGCCGTGCTCTATCCGCTGTTCCTGTACTGCAATTTCTCAGGCTATATCGATATTGTCATCGCCATCGCCCGGCTGATGCGCGTGCGCCTGCCGGAGAACTTCGATCGCCCCTTCGCGGCCTCTTCGTTTCTTGACTTCTGGAGCCGCTGGCACATGACGCTTTCTAACTGGCTGAAGACCTACGTCTACAATCCGTTGCTTATCTTCCTCATGCGTCGCATTCCTTCGGTGACTCTGGAGCCGCTGCTGGGGGTCTTCTGTTTCTTTGTCACCTTCTTCCTGATCGGCGTATGGCATGGCAGGACGTCGGAGTTTCTCGTCTTCGGCTTGCTGCAAGGTGGCGGCGTTGCCATCAACAAGCTGTGGCAATTGGGACTGGCGCGGAGTCTGGGCCGCAAGGGTTATCGGGAGCTGGCAAAGAATCCGGTTTATGTTGCCCTGGGCCGCGGCCTTACATTCAGCTGGTTCGCCTTCACCCTCTTCTGGTTCTGGGGCAGTTGGGAACAGATCAAGCAGGCCTTCGGCGGCCTGAGCGTTGGGCAATGGATTGGAGTGTGGCTGGCGGTCTGGCTGGCCGCAACCGTTGTGCTTGCGGCATGGGAGTGGCTGCGCGCCGCGCTGCTCTCCATCAAGACAGCCGGGGGACCTGTACTCACCAGCCGCTACGCGCGTGTGGTTTACGCGTCTGCGCTGGGCCTGGCGGCCTTTGTCATGATCTTCTTGCTGAATCAACCCGCGCCCGGAATTGTCTACCGGGCATTCTAAATATGCTAAAGGCGCGTGCTGAATTCGCGCCCGGCCGCGCTGCGGAGACCTTGCCGTCTCTCAAGGTCTCTTTAGCGCTGCCCGTACGTTGCCTTCGGCCCGTGCTTGCGTTCGTAATGCTTGCGCAGCAGCGCGGCTGACACCTCGC
>Ga0302320_10008962_pt1 | contig 21618 bp, 22 predicted proteins | sample Bog_T0_3_FD_202130 | JGI IMG/M metagenome (GOLD analysis project Ga0302320, IMG submission 202130) | Peat permafrost microbial communities from Stordalen Mire near Abisko, Sweden - Bog_T0_3 | ecosystem: Environmental > Terrestrial > Soil > Wetlands > Peat | place: Sweden: Abisko, Stordalen Mire...
ACTTTTTTGACGGGCTGCTAAGGGTCCCGGCGGCACATCGGGTTACGCGGGCATTGGTGTCACTACGTTAGGCCCGCAGCCACCATCCAATTTGCTGGCAACCGGGATCACTTCAACCAGTATCAGTCTCACGTGGGATCCTTCGCCCGGCCCAGTGCCAATTATTCGTTATGAGATTTTGGGTTGGATCGGTGGTTTGTTTCCAACCATATCGTATGGGACAAATTTCACCGGCACTAACGCCACGATCACCGGCCTCACTCCTGGCACCTATGAGGAATGGAGTGCGCGCGGTTACGATGCGGCGGGTAATGTCTCTGGCTTCGCTTCCGGCATTTATTTGGTCAACCCCGCGCCAATGCCGGCAGCCCTGGCCGTGGTTGCCGCACCACTCGCGACGGGAGGTTTTCAATTCACTGTGCAGACCAGTGCGGTTCAAACCACCTGGATCCAGGCGACTACCAATCTGGGTGATCTCTCAGCTTGGACGACCATCGCCACCAATCCCCCCACCAGCAGCACTTATATTTTTACAGATACCAATGCCAGCCTGTTCCCGACGCGTTACTACCGGGTGGTAAGCCCGTAGGCTGGTGACCGTGCCGCAAGCTTTCCCTTGAATGATGGCTGGCGCGCAGGCAATCTGCGCGCCCATGAAACAAATGTTTGCGCGGTTCATTGCGGTCTGTCTGGCGGTTGCCGGGCTGGCCGCACCCGCGGCCTCCGTCAACGGCCACAGCTACCTGCCGCTCGCGGACTGGGCGCGTGGAAACGGCTTCTACGGTTTTACTCGCAACAAGGGTGACGAAATCATCTTGACCAACCGTTCGGCGCGGCTGGTGTTGGACGTGGATTCGGCGCAGGCGGAAATCAACGGCGTGAACGTCCGGCTGTCCTTCCCGGTGGCGAATGTGAAGGGTGTCCCGTTCATTGCGCAACTGGATTTGGACAAGACCATCCGCCCGTTGCTGTATCCGTCGCGCTACCTTGAACCGAAAAAAATCACAACCATCTGCCTCGACCCCGGCCACGGCGGAAAAGATTCGGGCAACCGCGTCGGCGGATTTTTTGGTCACAGCGAAAAAACCTGCACGCTGGCGCTGGCATTGGAGTTGCGCGACCAGCTGAAAAAACTTGGTTTCAATGTCATTCTGACGCGCACCAGGGACACGTTCGTGGAATTGCCGGCGCGGCCGGATCTCGCCAACCGGCGCGGCGCGGATTTGTTTGTGAGCCTCCATTTCAACGCGACGCAGGCCGGCAAAAATGAAGTCGAGGGGCCGGAAACCTATTGCATCACGCCCGTCGGTGCCGCTTCATCAAACGCGCAGGGTGAAGGCGGCGGGTATGGGGCGACAACGGCGAACCGCTGCGAAAACCAAAGCCTGCTCCTGGCGTATCAGCTGGAAAAAACGCTGGTGCAATATCTGGGCGTGGCGGACCGCGGCGTGCGGCGGGCGCGGTTTGCGGTGCTGCGCGACGCGGCGATGCCGGCCATCTTAATTGAGGGCGGCTACATGACGCATCCGGTCGAGGGGAAAAATATTTTTGACGCGGCGTATCGTCGGCGGATGGCGGCGGCGATGGTCCGGGGCATTCTCGCCTATCAGAAACTCACGGCTCCGGCAGCTCCGCCATCTCCGGCAGTCGGGTTGAATCAGCCTTCACACCTCAAGGCCGGCGGAACAGCCGGGCATTTTAAAAATTGAATCCCGCGCGCTGGGCGCGGGATTCAATCAGGCACGGCTCTGATACAACGCCACCAGCGCCGCGCCAATTGCCTGGGAAAGGTCGCCGAGCGAAGCCGGAACGATCGTCATGCGTTCGCGTTGCGCGGGCCAGAGATAAGGTTTGGCCGTCTCATGGATGATCCGCAGGTAACGCTTGCGAAATTCCACGGTGGTTGCTTCCGGGTCCATCAACCCGCCGCCGATGACGACAAATGTCGGGTCGAGCACCATGGACAAGTTGGCGAGGTGCAGGCCCAGCGCCTTGGCTTGGAAATCAAAAATCTCGATGGCGAGCGGATCGCCTTTTTGCGCCAGGCCGCGCACGGCGAACGCTTTTTCCTTGGGTGTCGCCGGAGATCTGGCCAGATCGTGGTCGGGATATTTGGGCAGCATTTCCGTCAACAACTGCGGCAGGCCCGAAAGGGTGGTGTAGGCCTCGAAGCAGCCCCAGTTTTTGCCGCAGCCGCAGGTGAAGGGTTTGATGTTCAGCAGGTGCAGCGGCGCGGGCATGTGGGCGCATTCAGTGCCGGCCAGCGTGTCTCCGGTCAGCGGCAGTCCGTTCTGGTCAATGTAGGCACAGCCGAGGCCGGAACCGGGAGCCAGCAGCAGCACGGTTCCTTTCCGGTCGCCGCGCACCTGTCGCGACTCGGCGACGCCACCATAATGGCCGTCGTTGCCAACAGTCAGCGGGATGAACCGTCCGGCGGCTTCCGACAGCGCCTTGCTGTAGGCCGTGTGAACGTCCCAGCCTTCAAAGCTGGCGGGGAGGTTGGCCAGATGTTCCAGCACGCCGTAACGGCGAAAGGGACCGGGAATGGCCAGCCCCACGCCCAGCAGCCCGTCCCAGTTGAGACCGTTCTGTGCCATAAAATCGGTGATGGCGTCAACCCAGCTGCGGACGACCGCGTCCGGCCCGTTTTGAGAATGGGTCGGCCGCTGCAGCAGCTTGGTGGAAATCATGGTTTCGTCGGCCCAGACCCCCGCGACCTTGGAGGTGGTGGCGCCGCTGTCCGTGCCGGCAAAAAATTGTTTTTGGGTGCTCATTCTGAATTTTCTATAAAAAATAAAATTGTTGTGCCGTCTAGTTAATCGCGTTGCCGCGCAAAAGTAAATTCTTATCCGGTCGCACCACCCCCGGACCGGTTTTGCTTGGCAGGCGCGGTTGAAACCGTTTAGCTGGTCGCCATGAGCATTGCGACCAGGACCGGCGACGGCGGCACCACCGGATTGATGTACAACCGGCGCGTTCCGAAAACCCATGTTCGCGTGGAGGCCTACGGCACGGTGGATGAATTGAACGCGGCTCTCGGCGTGGCGCGCGCCACCGCCATGGACAATTTCGTGCGCGATAATTTGTTCTGGATCCAGAAAAGCCTGGTGGATTTAATGGGCGAGTTGAGTGTCAGGCTGGAAGATCTGCCGCGCTACCTCAAGGACGGGCATGCGGTCGTGATGCCGGCCATGACGGCGAAGCTCGACGCGCTCGTGCATGAAATCGAGGCGCAGAAAGTCAGCTTCAAGGGCTGGGCCACGCCGGGCGCGACCCAAAACTCCGCCGCCCTCGATCTGGCGCGGACGATTTGCCGGCGCGCCGAACGCCGCGTGTGTGCGATGCAGGCGGCGGGCGAATTGAAGAACGCGGAAATCATCATCTACCTCAACCGGCTGTCCGACCTGCTGTGGCTATTCGCCCGCTGGGTGGAAACCCAGGCCGCGCGTTTGAAAAAATAAAACCCGCTCCAGTTTCCCAGAGCGGGTTTGTTGGAAAGCATCTGCTTAATTCCGGCGACGGATAGCCACTAATGCCGCCAGTCCCCCCAAACCGGCCAATGCCAAGGTGGTGGGTTCGGGAACAGCAACCGCCGCGCCGGTAATGTCTAGATTACCGAAGCGCCAGTTGCCGGAGGTGCCGTTGTATGGCTGGGTGACACCGCTGAGCAGCGTGGCGCTGGCATAGGAGGGTTCGTGGCCGGTGGAATCATAGGCTGACACCAAGCGGACGCCAAAATTAGGATCATTGTTGGCACCTGTGATGGAGCTGAGGTCAATGGCAATGTTCCCGGGGGGGGTGGCGGCATTGTAGTAATCATTGGGCGTGGCAATGAAAGTATTGGCAGAGGTAGTGCCGCCGATGGCAGTCCAGCCAGCCGAGTTGGCCGTGTTCAAATTGTATTGAACTTGGAGGTCACGAATGCCCTGGGTGGTGGAGTACCAGTCGAAGGAAAAATCAATGTTCTGAAAGCCCACGGTGGAGGCATCCAGTTCGAGGCCCTGACTGTATTCGGGAGCGCCCAAGGACCAGCCGCCTGATGCGTTACGCACCCGCAACAGATATTCACTGAAGGACGGGGTCGCGGTGCCGGGGGTACTGACAACGTCACCGGAGGGAGTGCCGCTACTGAAGCCGAAGCCGATCAGGTTGAGCGTGCCGATGCCCGTCGTGGCCGACAGCGTCGAGATGGGAGCCGCTTGAGCAGCACTGAAGTTCCAAGACGCGATGGTTTGGGCGTGAGCCGCCGACAATGAGGCGGCAATCAATGCCGCCATGGATGCGATTTTTTTATTTTTCATGTTTTACTTTTATTTTGTTTGTTAGGGAGGTTAATTCCGCCGTGGCCATTATCCAATTGTTCGTCTCAAACAAATGTCGGAACGGTGACGATTGGGCGACGACATATTGACAACCTATTAACAAGTTATTTTTGCGCCGCCGCAATTTCAGCCTGCGCCCCGGCAAAATCTTTTTGAAAATCTGGATTCGCCTTCATCTCGTGCACGATGGCCCGGGCCAGCACACGGCCGGCATCAATGTCGGTCATGTAATGCCGGGCAATTTCCACGCGGTGCCAGCCGATGCTCCGCGCCTTGGCGATGATCGCGTCGTGCCTATCCGGGAATAAATCGGCGAGCACCAACGCCAGCACCATCGATTCGGTCGAATGGCCGCTGGGATAGCTGAAACTTTTTTCCAGCTTGCCGTTGGCCAGGCTGGGATCAGCGACGTATGGGCGCGGGCGCTGGTAAAAGTCCTTGGCGTTGTCGGTCACGGCGGCGGCGTCTGTTTGGACGCGCTCAAAAAAAGCGGTGGTCTTTGGAAGATTGTTGGATTGGAAAAAATTCCCGATGGCGGGCGTGAAATTGAAGATGTCGAATTTTTTTTCGGAATAGGCCGCCGCGATGTCATTCGAGGAGCTGGCATGATAGACGGCGACCACTTCAGCCAAGTCAGCGGCCTGTTCCGTTGAGCCGGGCAGCGGCGGCGGCGCGAGCAGGGCGATGGCGTCGGGTTTGCCGTCCGCGAGGTAATGAAGATGGCTTAAGGCAACCGGTTGGTTTGGTTCCGCCATCGTGTCGTCGGCATGCAACGGCATGACGGCAACGACCAGTGAAAAGAGAACCGGCGTGAGCAGGCGTTGGAATTGGGAGCGAAAGGTTTTCATTTTTTATGCTTCATGGTCAGCGTTGGAATGGTGCCGATCGCATGTTTCAAACCGATGGCGAACAGGTGACGATTCCATGACATTAAACCTTTTTGTTTTTGCATCAAAAAAAATGAGCCGGCTTTTCCAGTGGGCAGGACGACCGCCTCGGCTCGCTGGCGCGCGGGCTGCGTCCATTGAAAATGAAATGGCCGGCCCATTCGCTCGCATCTTGCTGGAACCGGAAAGCATTTCCAGGAGCCGGCGCATGGCCTGTGTTGCCTTCGGCCATCTTTGCGCAACGCAAAGGCAATGCGGAATTACAATCTGGAATGGTTTGCCGCCGTCTTGAACGACACGGGTGTCAGGCATGGCGGGGTGTTTTTATGTGCAACGCATATCCTGCGGCTGGATTTTCAAGCCGCAGCCTGGATCTCTGCGCTGTTCCAATGATTGTCGGGCAGAGATCAGTGCCCGGCTTCAGGGGTGAAATCAATGCCGCGAAAGGCAATGTTGGTGCCCGGTGCCTGGGCCAGGGTCGTGACCACCGCCGCGGCGTTGGTGTCCACGATGCGGATCACCCGGTTGGAATTGACCCTGCCGCCATAGCCCTCGGTGGTGGTGGCATAAATCACCGGAGCCGCTCCGCTGAAATCCGCCACCAGGCCGAAACATCCGGAGGCGCGGTTTTCGGCGGCGGGAATTGTTTGGGGAATTGCAAAGCTGTAGGCCAGCTTCCAGCCATTGCCGGTCTTCAAATATTTCTGGATTCCCGCCACGGTGTCGGCCATGTAGGCAATGGTATTGTCCGGGTTCATGTCAAATCCGGCAATTTTCGTGAAGGGAGCACTGGCCGGAACCACCAGATTGATGGCGGCATCCGTCTGGCGCGGCGCTGGCAGGGTTTTGCCGGAGGTGTCCGTGAACTGGTAAATCCCCGCCGGTTCGTCAATCGCTGTGCCGTCCGCCCCGTTCAAGGTGATGCAAAGGACATGGTTGATGATCCTTGCGGCGCGTGAGTTTTGAAAGGGTTGAAACTGGATGGTTCCCTTGCCGTCGCTTGGATTGAAATACAATGTTCCGCCCGCGTTGCCGCTGCCCCAGAAATTGTTGGTCCCGTCGGTCGCGACTCCCCGTGGGTTCACTTTTTCGCTTGAATCATGCGGCAGATACAAAAAAGTGTGGATGGTTCCCGCCGCATCAACGGTGCAGAAACCGCGCTGAATATCCAGCAGCGAGGGCGTTCCGGGTTTTTCGAGCAGGTTCACTCCGCCATAACCGGCAAAGGCCAGCAACCGGCGGTCAACCGAGCGCGTCAGCATGCCCTCGGTTGCCCCATGACTGTTGAAAAAAAACGAGTTCGCCCCGTTGGTGGGAATTGGCACCGTGCTGGTCGGCGCGGCGTTGAAGGCTTTTGGATCAAACTGGTCAATAAACAGGGGCGCCTGCTTGACATGCTGTTCGATCACGCCGTCGCCGGCGCGCAGGACCGCGAGTTGTCCCGGAAGAAATGCCGGGCTTTGCGCGTGGATCGCGCCCGTGGCCGCCGCCAGAACCAGCGCCGCAAGAATTATTTTTTTCATTTTTCTTTGTGTCAAAAACTAGGATCCAAATTGAACCGAAGCCGGTCAAACGAACAGTTTAATCTCCGTGAACTCTGGCTGCCAAGCTGTGTTATTTTTGCCGCTTGAATGCCCGGCGCTGAAACCGGCACGGATTTTTTTCACTTTTATTGGCGGAAATTTTCAGGGGACGGTTATGCCGCTGCAATCCCAGTTGATGTCAGGACGTCCGGGGTCTTTTCCGCTGCTGTCAACGACGTAGGTGTATTTGAAATAAGATACATGGCCGTCGGCGAAAGTGATGTCGCCGCCGCCGTTGTGCCGCGCGGAAAAACGTGTCGTGTAGCAGTGCGGGGTGGCAAGATCAATTTTGTTTGCCGCGCTGCCGGAAAACGGCGTCTCATTGGAACGGTTGCGGACATCGGAAAAAAGCACGAAAGCTGATGGATGAAGAACCATTCCGGTTTTGAGGATGGCGTTTGCCGCCTCGTTCGCCAGGGATTTTGAATTCATCCCATAATTGAAAAGCGGACGGGCGGCCGCCACCATGTATCCATGATTTGGCGGGATGTCCGCCCCGTTGATGCCTTGGGACGTGGCCGTCGGGCAGGTGAAGATGGATTTGGTGGTGGCAAAGGCGGTTGGATTGGCCGCCCAGTTATACAAAGGTTTGCCGGCTACATAGGAAGGCAGGGCGTTGAACCAGACATCATTCCCCTCGCCTAAATCCTTGAAAGTAATGACATCGCCCCACTGCGGGTTGTCCTGTTGCAGCGTTGAAGGCACCTGGTATCTCGGCCACGGAAAAACTTGGTTATTGTCATCCACATACATCGTGTCCGCGAGTCCCCATTGCTTCAGGTTGTTGAAGCAGGCGATTTGCTGCGCCTTGGCTTTGGCCCGGGACAGCGCGGGTAGTAGCATCGCGGCCAGTATGGCGATGATGGCGATGACCACCAGCAGTTCAATCAGGGTGAAGCCGCCGGCTCTCTTTTGATTCAAATTCATAATTTTTGGTTCAACCATAAATGATCGGGAAAACATTGACCCTTCCAGTCCGGAAAGAATGAAGCAGCCCCGTTACAATGAGATGGCTGAATTGTCACGATTGGGTGACTTGCTTTGTTCGCGTCGGTGGCGCTGATGCTGTCACCATTTTGTAACTGCTCCGTAACCCTCCCGCCGTTGAGTGCTCGCCAATTCCTGCTAACGTGGCCGCCTGATTTTCGGGAAGAATACGGAAATTGGAGGCGGCTCAAACCATTAACCGGAACAATTGCTCAACAACCCATTAAGACAGGTCAAAAATGAAAAATAAAATAATCGCATCGGTGGCGGCGTTGCTTCTTGCTTCGCTGTCCGGGACTCAAGCCCAAACCACCATCGCCGCATGGACTTTCGACAATCTGCCGGTCCTGGCTCCTACTTTGAGTCCGGCTCCAAGCACGGACAACAGCGTGACGTTGCCTTCGGCCTCCTCAATCGGAATGGGCACTTACGCAAGCCCGGGAGTGGGGGTGAACACCCCAGATGTCCTGCTCGGCAAGAGTTCAGACACCGGCGGGAACGGCATTGCCGATACCACCCAGATCTGGCGCATCCGGGCAACCGGGGGGGGGAATGGCTGGTCGAGCGCGGCACCGGTCGGCGTGCAGGGCGCGCAGTTCAACGTGGACACCACGGGATACGACAACGGTCCGGTTCAAGTCAGCTTCGATTGGTATGCGACGACCCAGGGTGAGGCAAATCTGCAGCTCCAATACACCACGGATGGCAGCACTTGGATTAATATTCCGATTACAATCCCCCCGTCTGAAAGCGGGCTGGGATTGGTGGTTGTGGACAACAGCGGCGGCTCGGACGTAAATTCGGTCACGGGGTCATATGTCAGCAATAATCTTTTAATCAATGGTTCACCGTCCGGGCAGGATTGGTTCACCAATTTGACTGCGACAATCACCGATCCGAACGCGGTTGGAAATCCAAACTTTGGCATCAGAATGGTCAACGCGTCCACCGGGGCCGCCTGTGTGAGCACCCAGGGATCTGCCTTGAATAACAGCTCGGGTAACTGGCGTTTTGACAACATCATCATCAGCGGCACGCCCGGGGGCTCCGGCGCTTCCACCCCGCCCACCGTCTCCCCGGCTACTGTTGCCACGGTGGATGATCCCTTCACGAATACTTTCACCGACACATTGTCTTGGCACAATGCCATCACCAGCATTAAGGTGAACGGCACCACGCTGAGCGCCGGATATGCCGTCTCTGCCAGTCATGTCATATTCACCCCCGCTGCTTCCATGCCCGCCCGTCTGCTCCAAACTTCCGGTTCATTGAACATTTCAATTTTCGCGAGCGGCTATACGCCTGCCCAGGTGATCCAGTATGTCGCGCCCGGTGCGGCAAAACAATTGAGCATCAAGACGCAACCGGAGGCGCCGACCGGTAATGGCGGCACGCTGGTTACGCAGCCCTTGTTGGCGGTTTTGGACCAATACAACAACATAGCGACAAATTGCTCTGCCACTTATGTGGCGACTAATAGTTCCGGTTGGAGTTTTGGAACCGGCAGCGCCGCCGTGCAGGTGTTGACTGACGGCACGGTCACTTTTACCAATTTGTCAGCCACCAGCCCGGCCGCTGTTTCCGGCGCAACCATCATCTTCAAAGCCAGCAGCAGCACCGGTTTGGGCGGCTTGTCGTCGACCACGACAAATTCATCCGCCTTTGACATTCCCGCACCGGCGACGGCCGGGTTCACCCCCGGCAATCTGGCCGTCCTGCAAGTGGACAAGTCTGCGAACAATTCAACTTTCAGCATTCTTGAATTAAGCCCCTCCGGCTATCTGTCGTCCCCGGTCAATACCTTTCCCGTCACTGCCACGGGCACGAACGCCATGCGCATTAGCAATTCGAGCAGCACCGGTCGGCTGTCCACCAGTGCCGACGGGGCTTTGTTGTGTTTTGCCGGCTTTTTGGACGGCGACTCGACAACCGCTGATGAAACTACCATCACCAACCGCGGTGCCGGGACGTTGGATCCCTCCGGCAATTACGTTTTGCAGGCGACCTATGTCGGGGTCAGTTCCGATCAGGCCCGCAGCGCCACCAGTCTTGACAACGACTCGTTTTATATGGGTGACAAAGGAGGCGTTTATACGAATGACAATTATGTTGTGGTCAGCGGCACCGGTGCCAATGTCCGTCCTTTAAAATGTTTTGGCGGCAAAATCTATACCATGACCCAGGCCGGGAGCACGCAGCCTACCGTGCTGCTGATGAATTATGTGGACGGCAATTCGCTCTATCCCTTGAATGGTTTCCCGGTGGAACCCCTCGCGACGGATTTCTATATGATTGCCTCCGGCCAGCATGGCCGCACCAATGACATCCTGTATTACATTGATGGCACCAACACAACCAGTGGCGCCATCTTCAAGTTCTGCCTGTCCTATGATCCGGCGAACGATGACGTTAATGGACAGCAGGGGTGGGTGCCCGCCGGCAGTTCGTCCTTGCTCATTAACGGGGGCGTTCTGAACTCTGCGCCCACTCCGGATGGCGGTGATGGTTTGTGCGCCGCCACCAATGCCTCCGGTGGGGTTGATCTTTATTACACCACGGGAACTGGCGGCACCGTCAGCAACAGTCTTGTCAAGGTGACGGACTCGGCGGGCTATAATCAGCCCATCAGTTTGGGATCGTTCCAGACTCTTTACACCACTCGTTCAAATGCCATTTTGAAAGGCGTTGCTTTTGCGCCGGTCGCCCACACCCTTGCCGGCTCGTTGAGCGGTGGCAGATTTACCTTGCGGTTCACCACCGTCACCGGATTGAGTTTCTCGGTTCTGTCAACGAATAACCTTGCGGCGCCGAGGGCGAACTGGCCCGTGGTCGGGACTGCCGTGGAGAGTCCTGCCGGCTCTGGTATTTATCAATATACCAACCCGGCGCCGACCGGTGCGCAGCAGTTCTACCTCATTCGCCAGCCGTAAGCTGCGGTGGCGGAATTAGATAAAAATGCACCGGGCGGGTTTCATCCGAAACCCGCCCGTTTTCTTTAAAAAAAGGGCCGGTGGTTAAACTCAAACAAGGCAAAATACCTTATTTCTCCCGGAAAAACACGGTGAATAACTCGCCTTCAAACCGCTTGATGGATTGGATTTTAAATTCTTCCGCTTGCGCCAGTTTTTGGAACCCGATGCCATCGGCAATCGTCGGCGCATTTCGTCCGCCGAAGATTAACGGGCAGAGGGTCAGGTTAATTTCATCCACCAGTCCGGCACGAAACAGGGCGTCGTTCAGTTCCCCGCCGCCTTCACAAAGCAGCCGCCGGACGCGCCATTTTGTCCATAGCCAGCGCAATGCCGCGCGAAAGTTTATTTCCGTTTTGCCACAAATTTTCACCTCCTCCGCCATGGCACGGAGTTTTCGCAGGTTGATCTTTGAAATTCGTGCCGTCGTCAGGATGATGACGGGTGAAAATCTGTGCTTGAAAACTTCCGCGCCGGGATTGATCGAGCCGCTGCCGCTGACGATCACCCGCAGGTTGAATTCAGCCAGTCCATGTTTCAACCGTCGTCGCCGGAACTTTGCCGCGCCCGGACCCAAGTTTATGGGCGCGGCATTCACCGTGGCCGCCCCGGCCATCACCGCGTCCGCCGTCGCGCGCAGCTCCAGCAGATGCTCGTGATCGCGCGGGCTGCCGAAGGTCGCGACGGCGCGGTTTGCCGTCGCAATTTTTCCATCCGCCGTCATCGCCATGTTGACGAACACAAACGGCAGCCTTGGGCTTTGGACTTTGGACTTTGAACTCATAAAATCAGCATCGCGTCGCCATAGCTGAAGAACCGGTAGCGTTCGCGGATCGCTTCGGCGTAGGCGGCCAAAACCATTTTGCACCCGCGTGTTTCGCCCGGCGCGGCAAAAGCGCTGACCAGCATCAGCAAGGTGGAGCAGGGCAGATGAAAGTTTGTGAGCAGTGCGTCCACGATTTTGAAATCGCCGGGCGGATGGATGAAGATGCGCGTTTTCCTCTTGCCAGCATTGAGTTTTCCGCTGTTTTGAGCGGCGAGGCTCTCCAGCACCCGCACGCTGGTCGTGCCGGCGGCAACGACACGGCTTCCCGAAGCCTTCGCGTCGTTGATCACGCGAACCGTTTCTTCGCCGACTTCAAACCGTTCCTCGTGCATTTTGTGATCGGCAATAGTTTCCACTTTCACCGGCTGAAAAGTTCCGGGGCCGACATGCAGGGTGACGAAACAGACTTTCACGCCCCGCGAGCGGATTTCAGCCAGCAATTCCGGCGTGAAATGCAGGCCGGCGGTTGGCGCGGCGACGGAACCGGCAGGCCGGGCAAAGACGGTCTGATAGCGCTCATGGTCTTCCGGCATTTGTTTCATGCGCTTAATATATGGCGGCAACGGAATCTCGCCGAGCAGATCCAGTCCGCGGTTGAGGTCCGGCGTGCCGGAAAATTGCAGTCGCCGATGACCTTCATCATTTACGGCGGTCACGGTCGCAATAATTTTTGTCGGTTCGCCCTGGGTGTTGCGAAGAATGATTTTCGTTCCGACGCGCGCATTTTTGCCCGGACGCAGCATGGCCCACCAGTTGTTTGGCGTGTTTTCTTCGAGCAATAGAATTTCAAACTGGCCGCCGCTCTGTGCGTTCGCGCCGCGCAGCCGCGCGGGGATCACGCGGGAGTTGTTCAAAACGAGAACGTCGCCTTTATGTAAAAAATCCAGCAGGTTGCAGAACTGCCGATGCTCGACGCGGCCGCGGCCGCGATGCAAAACCAGCAGCCGCGATTCATCCCGTTTGGGCGCGGGGTGTTGCGCGATCAATTCCGGCGGCAGCACAAAATTGAAGTCGGTGGTTCGCATGGCGGCGAGTTTCAAGTTTCAGCCGGGAAGTTTCAAGCCGTCACGCGCAAAAGTTTTTCAGCGAATGCCATCCGTTTGGAAATTGTGAATAACTTTCCAATAAACATCCGCCTTCGAACAGATTTACATTGACAGCGGTGGGTCAAAGTGGTTAAAAGTGTGGCGTTGTGGGTGAGTTGCCCGTTTTGAGGTTGATGGTGAATAAATGAGCGCGGCGCAAATGAAGGAACCGACTTATTACAATTCGTGTTATCGGCACGGAGTGGATGAGAAGCGGCGTGTCCAGATCCCGGCCAAGTGGCGGCCGGAAAAAGCAGGCACGGAATTGACCTTGATGCTTTGGCCGCAGCATCAGGCGGGGAGTTGCCTGCGCGTTTTGCCGCCGACGGAAATGGCGAAGATGAAGGCGGACATTGATGCGATGCCCAACGGCAACCCGAACAAGGTGGTCCTCAAACGATTTATTGGCAGTGAATCGGTCCAGGTGAGCCTCGACAAATCCGGGCGGATTTGTCTGCCGGACGAGATGACCCGCGCGGCGGCCATCAAGGACGAGGTTATGTTCGTCGGGCTGCTTGACCGTTTTGAGATTTGGAATCCAAACCGTTACGAAACCGTGAAGGCCGCTGATGCCGTGCTGGCGTCGGAAGCCTTCAAGCTGATGGAATAATAAATTATGAACTTGGGAAAACTACTTGGCTCGGGGAAAAGTTTTGTGAGTGGCGGCAAACCCGCCGCGTATCGCACGGACAGGCGCGTTTATCTGCCGCAGTTTGTCTCGCCCAAAAATCCGTTTGTGAGTCCGGCCTGCTCGGCGGCGCAAAATGAACTGACCCGACCGGCGGATCAGGTTTCCGCCAGTCCTGTCAAGAAAACCACGCCGGCACTGTGGGCCAAAACGCAAAAAATGTCCGTAGCCGTGCCGATGGCCGCCCCGGCGAGTCCGGCGCGGGCGGCAACCTGGGCGAGCAAATTCAATCCGGTTGCCATTTTTCGCGACACAACTGCGGCTCCAAACAAATTTGCGGCACCCGTGCAGGCCGAGCTTTCGCTGGAAAAGGTGAAGGTCGTTCACAACGACCTGACCGATGCGGACGTGGAAATCGTGCCGATGAAATCGCGCCCCGCGCGTGAACCGGCGGCGGGATTGCCGGCGAAAAAATCGTGGACGGTTTTGGGTGAACGGATCATGAAAGCCACCGCGCTTTAGCCGGACCAAAATGCGCAGTGCCAGAATTCATTCACAAACCGGTGATGGCGGCGGAGGTGCTGGCCGCGCTGAAGCCGTGTCCGGGCGGTCGTTACGCCGACGGGACGCTCGGTGGAGCTGGACACGCGGCGAGCATTTTGGACGCGAGTTTGCCGACTGGATGGCTGTCTGGGTGCGATCGCGATGGCGTCGCAGTTGAAGCCGCGCAGAAACGGCTGGCGGAAAAATTCGCCGGACGGTTTGAAGTCCGCCGGGAAAATTTTTCAGAAATGGCGGGCTGGATTGCGGAAAAAAGTTGCGACGGCGTGCTGCTTGACCTGGGCGTGAGTTCGCCACAACTGGATGCAGCGGAACGCGGGTTCAGTTTTCAAAACGACGGCCCGCTGGACATGCGGATGGACGACCGGCAGCCGTTGACAGCGGCGGATTTGGTGAATGGCGAGGACGCGGAAACGCTGGCGAAGATTTTTTGGGAGTTCGGCGATGAACGCGATTCCCGGCGGTTTGCAAAGGCGATTGTCCATGACCGTGCTTTGCAAAAATTTGTAACCACGCGGCAACTGGCGGATCTGATCGAACGGCTCGCACCGCGCCGCGGGAAAAAAGCGCATCCGGCCACGAAGGTTTTTCAGGCGCTGCGCATCTCGGTGAACGACGAGATTGGCTCGCTGAAACGCGGGCTGGACGCGGCGGTGAAAATTTTGAAGCCCGGCGGCCGGCTGGTGGTCATCACGTTCCACTCGCTGGAAGACAGAGTGGTGAAGGAATTCGGGCGCGAGCAATCGCGCGATTACACCTTCAGCGGCGAAGTGGACGTGCCGGAATTACGGCGGCCGCGCGTGCCGGAATTGAAGTGGGTTTCACGCCGGGCGATTTTGCCGGATGCAACCGAGTTGCGGGAAAATCCGCGCAGCCGCAGCGCGCAATTGCGGGTGCTGGAGAAAATTTGAAATGGCGAAGAATCGAAAAAACCTGTCGGCGGCGATCCGGTTTGGTCCGGCGTTGAAGGCGTTGTTTTTATGCCTGCTGATCGGGGGTTCGGCGGTCGGCTACGTCTGGCAAAAAAGCCAGGTTTACCAGCTTGGCAAGCAGATCCGCGAAAAGGAAACCCGCCTGGCGCAGCTGGCGCGTGACAATGAAATGATGGATGACCAGCTCGCCGATTTGCGTTCACCGGTGAAGCTTGACCAGCGCGCTCGCAGTCTGGGACTGATGCCGGCGCAGCCGGCGCAGGTGGTCCGGTTGTCGGAAACGCTTTCCGCGTGGGCGGACAATAAAAATTTGTCGCGCCAGATTGCCGCGCGGCCGGCGGGGGTGTCGCCGCAATAAACCATAAAATTTTGGCCGCCGCTCGTGACGCCGTTGGTTGAGGAACCGACCGTCACGGGCGGCTGGCCGTTTTCGGATGATAAAACGGGAGCAACAATTCAAACGGGCGCTGGTGCTGCTCATGCTGGTGGCGCTTGCCTTCGCCGGGCTGGGCTTCCGGCTGGTGGATTTGCAGGTGTGGCGGCATGATGAACTGGCAAAGCTCGCCGAAAAAAAGACGCAGCAGACCTCCTGGCGCTCGGCCAAGCGTGGCGACATCCTGGATGCCAACGGCAACCTGCTCGCGACGAGCGTTCCGGTGAAGACCATCTGCGCGGACCCTTCGCTGATCGGCGGCCAGCAGGCCGTTGTGGCCCGCGCGCTCGCGCCGCTGCTGCAGATGAGCGAGGCGGATTTGCTGCAGCGCTTGATTCCGCGAGTGTTGAAAAATTCCAAGGGTGAAACGTTCACGAACGGGCTGCATTACGTCCGGCTCCAGAAAAATGTCCCGGAGGAGACTTGGCAAAAAATCCAGGCGGCGATGAGCCGGCTTTCGTTTGGCGTGGATGAAAAAAAACTGCCGAAGGCTGACCGCGTGTTTTTGCTCGATCTGCGCCAGTACGCCATTTCCGCCGAGCCCGACGAATTGAGGGTTTATCCGAACGGCGCATTGGCCGCGCATGTGCTCGGATTTGTGGGGACGACGGAAAACACCAACCACACTTCGGAGGTCTTCGGCTACGACGGCATTGAAAAATTTTTCGATGACAAGCTGCGCGGTGCGTCCGGCTGGCGGGTCACGGGGTTTGACAGCCGCAAGAATGAGCTGGTCACGTTGCGGGACGAGGATGTGCAGGCGCAGAGCGGCCTGAACGTGGTGTTGACGATTGACGCGGCGATCCAGCACATCGTGGAGGATGTCCTCACCAATGCGATGGCAAAACACGCGCCGCAAAGCATCACCGGCATCGTGATGCGTCCGCGCACGGGGGAGATTCTGGCGCTGGCGTCGCTGCCCGGTTTTGACCCGAACGACCTCCGCACCATCAACACGAACACCGAGCCGGACCGGGTCATCAGTGACGTGATGGAGCCAGGTTCGACGTTCAAGACCATTGTCATTTCAGGCGCGTTGAACGAGCACATCGTAAATTTGAACGACACGGTCTTTTGCGAGAACGGGGTCTTTCATTTTGCCGGCATCACGCTGCACGATTCGGAGGGGCATCATTTTGGCAACCTGACCGTCCAGCAGGTCCTCCAGAAATCCTCGAACATCGGCGCGTCGAAAATCGGCATCCAGCTCCAGGCCCCGAAGCTGTATGACTACATGCAGGATTTCGGCCTGGGCGCGTTCACCGGCATTCCGCTGCCGCACGAGGTGAGCGCGAAAAATTATGTGCGGCCGGCGAACAAGTGGGGGAAATATTCCATCGCGCAAATTCCGATGGGGCAGGGCGTGGCCGTGACCCGACTACAGATGGTGATGGCCGTGGGCGCGATTGCCAACGGCGGGGTGCTCATGCGTCCGATGCTGGTGAAGCGCTTGGAAGACGCCAACGGAAATGTCGTCCAGCGCTATGAACCCCAGAGCGTCCGCCGCGTGGTGACGGAAACCACGGCGCGGGAAATGGTCGAAGCGTTGAAAACGGTGGTGAGCAAGGATGGCACCGCGGCGATGGCGGCGGTGACCAATTATGTTGTCGCCGGCAAAACCGGCACGGCGCAAAAGGTCGTGGACGGCCGGTATGCCTCCGACCGGTTTGTTGTTTCGTTCATTGGATTTTTCCCGGCAGATAATCCGGAGATCTGCATTTCTATCGTGATGGATTCGCCGAAGGAAGGCGGACGCGCCTTTGGCGGTGCGCTCTGCGGCCCGGTTTTCAGCGAAATTGGCAAGCGCTGTGCGAGCTACTTGAACATCCCGCCGGATGAAATTGCAACGCCACCCGCGTCGCCGACAATTGTCGCCGCAGCCCGGACCGCAAACAATTTAGGGACACCATGAATCATTCACGCCCCCAGCTTTTCGGGATGCTTGCCGGACTTTTCCTTGCCGCCGGGCTGGTTTTCTCCTCGATGCTTGCGACGACGACCTGGTTGAAGGTGAAAAATTCGCAGTTCATCACCTCAAAAGGTTCGACCCGCAAAAATGTTAAATCCGACCTGGTTGTCTGGAAAGGTTCGTTCACGACCGAGGCGCCGACGCTGCTGGAGACGCAGAGAAAACTCATGGCCGACGCCACGAAAGTCGGGCAGTTTTTGAGCGGCAGCCGCGTGACCAACTTTGTCTTCACACCCATCAACATCGAGGAGGTCAGGGCGTCGTTCAAGGATCCTGCCGGTTGGATACAACAGCGCACCACCGGCTATCGCCTGACCCAAACCGTGTGCGTGGAATCGCCCGATGTTGACCGGTTGGCGCAGCTTGACGCCACGCCGCTGGTGGAGCAGGACGTGCTGTTCACCACCGAGCCGCCGCAGTTTCTCTACACGAAGGTTGCGGGAGAAAAAATTGAAATGCTCGCCGATGCCACCAAGGATGCCCGCGCCCGTGCCGAGCAGATCGCCGCCCAGGGCGGGCGGAGCATCGCCAATTTGCACGACGCGGAGATGGGGGTTTTTCAAATCACGCCCCTGCACGAAAATGACACCAGCAGCGGCGGCGAAAACGACACCAGTTCGCTGGACAAAACCATCACCGCCGTCGTCACCGCGACATTCTTGCTGAAATAATTTTGTGGAAGAACGCCCTTTGAAATTTGTCGCCGCCGCCTGCGCCGCCGAAATCCGGCGCGGGCCCGCGGAAACGCTGGTGAAAAATGTTTGCACCGATTCTCGACAGGCAAAAGCCGGCGATTTATTTTTTGCCATCAAAGGCGAACGATTTGACGGCCATGAATTTCTCGATCAAGCCGCGGCCGGGGGCGTGGCGGCGAGCGTCGTTGAAAAAAACAAAATTCCCGCACCGCCGCCAGATTGTGCGTTGCTGGTGGTGGACAATGCGCGCATCGCGCTGGGGAAATTGGCGGCGGTTTACCGGAAAGATTTTTTGCTGCCGGTGATCGCCGTCGGCGGTTCAAACGGCAAGACGACGACGAAGGAACTGCTGGCCTCGGTGCTGGGCCAGAAGCTGAAAGCCTTGTCGAGCGAGGCCAGTTTCAACAATGATATCGGCGTGCCGCTGACGCTGCTGCGCCTGGAGAAATCGCATCAGGCCGCCGTGCTCGAGGCGGGCACCAACCATCCGGGCGAACTCGCGCCGCTGGTGAACATGATCCAACCGAAATTCGGCGTGCTGACCAATGTCGGGCGTGAGCACCTGGAATTTTTTGGCGATGTCGCGGGCGTGGCGCAGGAGGAGGGCTGGCTCGCGGAACTCCTGCCGGCGGACGGAAAACTGTTCATCAATGGCGACAACGAATGGACGGAACAAGTTGCTAAAAGGACGCGCGCAAAAATTGTTCGCGTCGGGCTGGATAAAAAAAACGACTGGCGCGGCGGGAAAATCCGTTTGGACAAGAACGGCGTGACGTTTTGGGTGGAAGCGCCGCAGGCGGAACACGTCGGCGAATACCGCATCAGCCTGCTCGGACGTCATCAGGTGATGAACGCCCTGTTAGCGGTCGCGGTCGGGGCGGAACTGGGCCTGGGCCGGGCGGAAATTCAGCGTGGTCTGGCCGACTGCCAGCCGCCGGAGATGCGGTTGCAATTTTGGGAGTCCGGCGGGGTGCGCGTGCTCGACGACGCCTACAACGCCAACACGGACTCGACAATTGCCGCGCTCGAAACATTATGTGATCTGCCGCTGCAGGGCCGGCGCGTGGCGGTGCTCGGCGACATGGAGGAACTCGGAGCGCACAGCGAGGCGGCGCACGCGGAAGTCGGCCGGCGCGCGGCGGAGCTCGGCATCGGACAATTATTTACGGTCGGGCAGATGTCAGCCGTCACGGCACAGGCGGCGCGGGGTGCCGGCTTGGCCCGCGTGATTGAATTTGCGGATGTGGAGTCGGCGGTGCGGGCCATTAAGAATTTCTTGAAGCCCGGGGATGTGGTTTTGTTGAAGGCGTCGCGGGCGTCCCGTTTGGAACGCATCGCCGGGACGTTGAAATCGGAAAAATCGTGAACTGATAACGATGTTCTACTATTTGAGCCAGCACATTTTGGACTGGGCGCACGGGACCACCTGGGAAAGCCAGTTCTCATTCGTGCGGCTGTTCCGCTACATCACGGTTCGCAGCGCGGGCGCGGCGATCACGGCGCTGCTGTCGAGCTGGTGGCTCGGCCCGAAAATCATTCATTGGCTCAAGACATTAAAGTTTGGCCAGGATTACAAGGACAAAGCCGAGGAAGCGGGCGGATTGGCGGCGCGCGTCTTGAGCAAAAAGGGAACACCGACGATGGGCGGCATTTTGATCGTCACCGTCCTCGTTTTTTCGACGATGCTGTGGGCGCAATGGAACGCCCAGGTGGAGCTGGCGCTGCTCTGCGTTTTGGTTTTGTCCGGTCTGGGATTTTACGATGACTACGCAAAAATCATCCAGCAAAGCGGCGGTGGCACCCCGCCGCGCGTGAAACTTCTGGTGCAGACCGCGCTCGGTTTGTTTGTCGGTATATATCTCTGGCAGCTGCCGGCGACGAGCGAATTGCAGTTGCCCTGGAAAAAAACCATGGCCCACATGCACAGCAATCTGGTGAGCGACCTGATGCTCCCGTTCTGCAAATATCCATATGAAGTTGGTGCGACGGTCGGCGTGCTGATTGTGCTGCTCGCCATCGTCGGCAGCTCGAACGCGGTGAACCTGACGGACGGGCTCGACGGGCTGGCGACCGGCTGCACTCTGATCGTGGCGTTTGTGTTTTTGATTTTCACCTATGTCGCGGGCAACGTGAAGGCGGCGGCTTATCTGCAGATTCCGTTCGTGAGCGGCGCGGGCGAACTGACCGTTTTTTGCGCGGCGCTGATCGGTGCGGGACTGGGTTTTTTGTGGTTCAACTGTCATCCGGCGCAGGTATTCATGGGCGACACCGGGTCGCTCGCGCTCGGCGGCGCGTTTGGTATCATCGCGGTGCTGATTCACCAGCCGTTCGTGCTGGTAATCGCCGGCGGAGTTTTTGTCCTGGAGGCCGGGTCGGTGCTGATCCAGACCGGCTGGTTCAAGTTCACCAAAAAACGCTATGGCACCGGACAAAGGTTTTTTTTGATGGCACCGCTGCATCATCATTTTGAAAAAAAAGGCTGGTATGAATCGCAGGTGGTGATGCGGTTTTACATTTTATGCGTGCTGTTCGCGGTGGTCGCGCTGGCCACGTTGAAGTTGAGATGAAATTATGACGCCGGCATCGGATAAAAATGATTTTTTTTGCACGCTTTGTTTCTTGCGTGCGCGACACGGGGCTGTTAAAAATCCTCCCGAAAGCGGCAGGACGCACACTGGCCGGCGGAACTATTTTAATTTCACCCGTCGGTTCTGGTTTCAGCGGCGATTTCAAGCCGGCATTTCTGGACATTAACAATTTAATACGCGGCTGAATTTTTCGAGGGAAAATTTTGCAGCGGAAAAACTCAAAACAATAAAAACTGCCTCGAAGAAAGGACGCTGTCAGCGCCAAACTCATGAATAATCCAAACCCATTCGTTCCCAAAGGCTCAATTCTCGAGCAACAAAGCAAACGCCGTTCACGGTTGAAACTCGCCGTGTTCTGTGTGCTGGCCGTGGGCGTCGCCGGACTGTCGGCGATGTTGATCCAAGGCTGCAAGCGCGAGCAGCCGACCGACACAACCGACAATTCCACGCCGACCATTGACACGAACACAACAGCCATTGCCGACACAAATGCAACGGCGATTGACACGAACGCAACAGCGGTCGCGCCGCCCGTCGTCAACAGCAATCTGCCGCCGGTGGTCGTTCCGCCACCGCCGGTCGAGGCGGCCGGGACGGAATATGTCGTTGTCAAAGGGGATTCGCTGGCAAAAATCGCCAAGAAGAACGGCGTGACGCTCAAGGCGCTGGAGGCGGCGAACCCCGGCGTCATTCCGACCAAGCTGAAGATCGGGCAAAAACTCTTGATTCCCGCTGGCGGCACTGCGGCGGTTTCGCCCGGGACGGCGGCCGAGGATTCAACCGGGATGGGCACCGGTGGCGAGGTTTATGTTGTCAAGTCCGGCGACACGCTGACCAAGATTGCCAAGCATTATGGCACGACCTTCAAGGCAATCGAATCCGCCAATGATCTGTCCACCACAAAAATCAAGGTTGGCGAGAAGCTGAAAATTCCGGCGAAAGCCGAACCGGCTGCGCCTGTGGCGGCCGCGCCGGAACCTGCGCCAGCGGCACCGGTCACCCCCGTGCCAATGGCGCCCGTGACACCGCCGGCTGCGACGCCCGCGAAGTAAGCGCGGACGGATTGCGGTCGGCATTTGTTTTGAGACATTCAAATGAAAGTCGCCGTCACAACTCTGGCGTTTTGCGTTGCCGCCTTGATGGCGCTGGGGCT
>Ga0302320_10008963_pt1 | contig 21615 bp, 18 predicted proteins | sample Bog_T0_3_FD_202130 | JGI IMG/M metagenome (GOLD analysis project Ga0302320, IMG submission 202130) | Peat permafrost microbial communities from Stordalen Mire near Abisko, Sweden - Bog_T0_3 | ecosystem: Environmental > Terrestrial > Soil > Wetlands > Peat | place: Sweden: Abisko, Stordalen Mire...
TCCGACCGCTCACAGGCCGAACTCGCCCAGGCGAAACGCCTGGTCCGGGAACGCCCCGCCTGCCTGCTGTGCTTCGAGCGCGACCACACCACCTGCCATCGCACGCTGGTCGCCGAGATGATCGTCTCGGAAACCGGCCAACCGGTCATGCATCTCGCCACGCCCTGATCAGGCGTTTGTCACCGCCCCCACCCTCCGTTAGCCTCCCCTCAAACTACGGGAGGTTCACATGGACCAGATATCCGCCGTGTCATGGCCCAAAGGGCTGAGCCAGGTTCCCTTTCACGTCTATCAGGACCCCGAACTCCTGCACCAGGAGCAGCGGCTTCTGTTCGAAGGTCCCGTATGGAACTATCTCTGCCTCGAAACCGAGATCCCCAATCCCGGCGACTGGCGCACGACCTTCGTCGGCCGGATGCCTGTGGTCGTTGTGCGAACCGAAACCGGCGCTGTTGCAGCGTTCGAAAACCGCTGCGTGCACCGCGGCGCATTGATCTGCCTCGACAACGCCGGAAACAGCAAGGACTTCACCTGCGTCTATCACGCCTGGCGCTACGACCTCAGCGGCAATCTGAAATCGATTGCCTTCCGCAAGGGGGTCAACGGCAAGGGCGGCATGCCTGACGATTTCCGTGCCGAGGACCACGCCACCCGGAAACTCCGCATCGAAACGATCAGCGGCTTGGTCTTCGGCACCTTCTCCGGCGCCACACCCGCTTTGGAAGCGTTCATCGGCCCCGAGGTCGCCGCCGCGCTCCGTATCAACGCCAGCCGCAAACTGCAGGTGATCGGCCGTTTCACCGAGGTCCTGCCCAACAACTGGAAACTCTACGCCGAGAACGTGCGCGACAGCTACCACGCCAGCCTTTTGCACGTCTTTTTCGCCACCTTCCGCATCAACCGGCTCAGCCAGGGCGGCGGCATCAACGTCTCACCCAACGGCGGCTGCGCCCTGTCCACCACGCTGGCGCCGACCGACGCAGCCGATACTTCGTATAGCGACATCCGCTCAGTCGATGACAGCCTGCGCTTGTCCGATCCGAGCACGCTGGACGCCGAAAACGAGCACGGTGACGCCGTCCGCCAGCAGATTCTGTCCATTTTCCCCAGCTTCGCCATGCAGCGCACCTACAATGTCATGGCGATTCGGCAGTTCATTCCCCGTGGCGTGGACAAGACCGACCTCAACTGGGTCTATCTTGGTTACGCCGGCGATACGCCGACCCTGCGCCGCCGCCGCCTGAAACAACTTAATCTCGCCGGTCCGGCCGGTTTCGTTTCGATGGAGGACGGTTGCATCGGCAACTTTGTCGAGCGTGGCTCGGTCGCCGCCCCGGATGGAGTCTCGCTGCTGGAAATGGGCGGCGCCGGCACTGAAAGCCAGGAGTCACGCGCCAGCGAAACCGCGATCCGCGGCTTCTGGAAAATGTGGCGTGGGATCATGGGCCAATGAACACCGAACAGCTTAACCGGCTCAACGCGGAATACGCCGCCGCCATCGACGACGACCGGCTGGAGCAATGGCCGAACTTCTTCGAGGCAGACTGCCTCTACAAGATCACCTCCGCCGAAAATCTGCGGGATGGCAATGAAGCCGGCATCGTCTATGCCGACAGCCGGGCGATGCTGGCGGACCGGGTGCTGGCGTTACGGCGGGCCAACATTTACGAGCGCCAGACCTATCGGCATATCGTCGGCACGCCCCGGGTGACCGGACCCGACACCGCCGAAACGCCGTTCCTGGTGGTCCGGACCATGCGCGACGGCCGCATGGACCTGTTCGTCGCCGGCCGCTACCGCGACCGGTTGCGCAACGACGGCGGGACGCTGACGTTCAGGGAGCGCTTCGTGATTTGCGATTCTTCGCACTTCGACACGCTGGTGGCGATCCCGCTGTAGCAGCGAAATGGGTCATTGTGACTCGCGGCAGCCGCCGCTGCCACCATCCGTGGGAAACGCGCCGAAATCTATTATTCCTATTCTGCAACGAAAAGCAAACTCATGAAGTTGCTGGTCAAATATGAGCTAGCACGTTTCAAGTTATGGTGGAAATGCGTTAGTGAGGCGTTCGCCTCAACCGTAAAGGATCCAAGCAATGCCAACCGTTACGCCATTTCTGTGGTTTGATGACCAGGCGGAAGAGGCAATGAACTTCTATGTCTCGATCTTCGAGGATGCGAAACCCGGCAACGTCTCCCGCGCCGGTGGGCGGGTGATGTCGGCGTCCTTTGAACTGGATGGCCGGCCCTATATTGCGTTCAACGGCGGACCGCTCTTCAAGTTTACTGAAGCCATCTCATTGTATGTGAACTGCGAAAATCAGGCCGAGGTGGATGATCTGTGGTCGAAACTTTCAGCCGGCGGCGTGGAGTCGCGCTGCGGCTGGCTCAAAGACAAGTTCGGCGTCTGGTGGCAAATCATCCCATCTGACCTGCCCCGGTTGCTCGGTGACCCCGACCCCGGGAAGGCAAAGCGGGTCATGGACGCCATGCTGAAGATGACCAGGATCGACATCGCGGGCCTGCAGTCGGCGCACCGCGGCTGAACCCGACAAAAAAGCCCCGGACCTGCGTCCGGGGCTTTTCGTCAGCCATCAGTCGAATCGGCTTACTTCAGCCACCCCGCCAGCACCGCCAGCATCAGCAGCGCCACGATGTTGGTGATCTTGATCATCGGGTTCACCGCCGGACCCGCCGTATCCTTGTACGGGTCGCCCACGGTATCGCCGGTCACTGCCGCCTTGTGCGCGTCAGACCCCTTCCCGCCGTGGTTCCCCTCCTCGATATACTTCTTCGCATTATCCCACGCGCCGCCGCCCGAGGTCATCGAGATCGCGACGAACAGCCCCGTTACGATCGTCCCCAGCAGCATCGCGCCCAGCGAGGCGAACGCCGCCGCCCGGCCGGCGACGAAGTCGATCACGAACCACAGCACGATCGGCGCCCCGATCGGCAGCAGCGACGGCACAATCATCTCCTTGATCGCTGCCTTGGTCAGCAGGTCCACCGCCTTGCCGTATTCCGGCTTGCCGGTGCCCTCCATGATGCCAGGAATTTCGCGGAATTGCCGCCGCACTTCCACCACGACCGACCCGGCCGCTCGTCCAACCGCCGTCATGCCCATCGCACCGAACAGGTACGGCAGCATACCGCCGATGAACAGCCCGATCACCACGAACGGGTTCTGCAACGAGAAATCGACGTGCAGCGCCGGGAAGTAGTGCGTCAGGTCCTGCGTGTACGCCGCGAACAGCACCAGCGAGGCCAATCCCGCCGACCCGATCGCATAGCCCTTGGTCACCGCCTTGGTGGTATTGCCGACGGCGTCCAGAGCATCCGTCGTCACGCGCACCTCCGGCGGCAGATCGGCCATCTCGGCAATGCCACCAGCGTTGTCGGTCACCGGACCATACGCGTCCAATGCCACGATCATGCCGGCCAGCGACAGCATCGTCGTCGCCGCCACCGCGATGCCAAACAGCCCCGCCACCATGTAGGTGATGATGATGCCCACGCTGATGACGATCACCGGCAGCGCCGTCGCCTCCATCGAAATCGCCAGCCCCTGGATCACGTTGGTGCCGTGACCCGTCGTCGAGCTCTGTGCGATCGAGCGCACCGGGCGATACTCGGTCGCGGTGTAGTATTCGGTGATCACCACGATCAGGCCGGTCACTGCCAGCCCCGCCAGCGCACAGATGAACAGGTCAAAGCCGGTCACCGTTCCGCCGCCGACAATCTGCAACGGCGTCGCGAAGCCGCAGGTGATCAGAATGATCACCGCAATCCCCACCACCGACGCGGCGCCGGTCACGAGCAGGCCCCGGTACAGCGCCTTCATGATTGCGTTGTCCGGCCCCAGCTTGACGTAGTAGGTGCCGCCGATCGAGGTCAGGATGCAGACTGCGCAAATCCCCAGCGGCAGCATCAGCAATGAATCCCGCACCGCCCCGGTGAAGAAAATCCCCGCCAGCAGCATCGTGGCGACGATGGTCACGGCGTAGGTCTCGAACAAATCCGCCGCCATGCCAGCGCAGTCGCCCACATTGTCGCCCACGTTGTCGGCGATCACGGCGGGATTGCGGGGGTCATCCTCGGGGATGCCGGCCTCGACCTTGCCCACCAGATCGGCGCCCACGTCCGCGCCCTTGGTGAAGATGCCGCCGCCAAGACGGGCGAAGATCGAGATCAGCGATCCGCCAAAGCCCAGTGCGACCATCGCTTCCAGCACTTTGCGAAGCTGGTCATCGGTGATCGGCCCGGTGAAGGTGCCGCGCAGCCAGAAATAATAGCCGGCGACGCCCAACAGGCCCAACCCGACCACCAGCATCCCGGTGATCGCGCCCGCCTTGAAGGCGACGTCCAAACCGGCCGCCAGCCCGCGCCGGGACGCCTGTGCCGTCCGCACATTGGCCCGCACCGAGACGTTCATACCGATGAACCCGGCCGCCGCCGACAGCGCGGCGCCAATGAAAAACCCGATCGCCGTGTGCACGCCCAGCGCCCAGTACAGCAGCGCCAGGATCACCACCCCGACCAGGCCGATCGTCAAATATTGCCGGTTCAGGTAGGCCCGCGCACCCTCCTGCACCGCCGCCGAGATTTCCTGCATCCGCGGCGTTCCGGCGTCTGCGGCCAGGACCTCCCGCCCGGTCACAAAGCCATAGACCAACGCTGCGAGGCCGCAGAGTATGATCAGTAGTTCCGCCAACACCAACATCAGGGGTTACCCCTTCCTCATTGTTTCATACCGGCGAAACCGCCGAAACAAGACCGGGCGGCGCCGTGGCCGCGGCGTATGCCAGAACCTCGGGCATCCGGCAAATAGGGGATTAATTTTAGTTTACTGGCTGATCTGAAACGTCCACCCCAACGTAGGCAAGGTTTTGCGCTATCGCTCCGCTCCAGTCATGCACATGGGAGCACAGCACGCCGGCGGGCACGCGCGCGAACGTCCAGGCACGATTTCGGCCGCCGCAACGCGGCAGGCGCCGATGCAATCATGGCAACGAACCGATGCCTCAGCGCAGTCCCGACACGACCTCCTGGTCCGTCGGAAAGCGCCCGGTCGCCTTCTTCGAGAAGACGAGCCTGCCATCGACCGTGATCTCGAAGACACCACCCCCGGTTCGCCGGAGCGTCACCTCGGCACCAGGATCGGTCTTCAAAATCAGGTTTCGTGCCGCAGTCGCATGCGGCTCATAGCCTCACATGCCGCAGTATTCGATCTCCACAACCACTTTTCGGTCCTTTTCGCGGTTTCAGCGCTTCAAGCTTGGCAGCGCTGGTCCGGATAGGCAAGAAAGGCGCGATTTCAGGATCCAGCGCTATGACCGAACCTCGCATCATCCCCGTTATCCTGTCCGGCGGCTCCGGCACGCGACTTTGGCCGGTATCACGCGAGAGCTTCCCCAAGCAGCTCTGGCCACTGGTGTCGGCGCGAACGATGATGCAGGAAACCGCCCTGCGCGCCGTCGCCCCCGATTTCGCGCCCCCCATCGTCGTCTGTAACCAGGAGCACCGGTTCCTGATCGCCGAACAGTTGCGCGAAGCCGGCATCGAAAACGCCCGCATCGTGCTCGAACCGGTCGGGCGTAACAGTGCGCCCGCGATCGCCGCCGCCGCCGTGCTGGTGGCCGAGGATGATCCCGATGCAGTCCTCTGGATGATGGCGGCCGACGCGTCGATCGCCGACAACGCAGCGCTGCAAACCGCGCTGCATGCCGCCGCCGCCGCCGCCCGCGACGGCCGGGTCGTCACCTTCGGCATGAAGCCGACATCCGCCGAAATCGGCTACGGCTATATCGAGATCGGCGACAAGTTGCCCGGTGCCGATGGTGTGTTCGCAGTGGCGCGGTTCCTGGAAAAGCCGGATGCCGCCACCGCCGCCCGCTTCCTCGCCGGCGGCCGTCATTTGTGGAACTCCGGCATGTTCGTCTTCACCGCCCGCACACTGCTGGAGGAACTCGAGCGTCACGCCCCGGCTGTCCTGCCTGCCGTGCGGCAGTCCGTCGCCGACCGCACCGCCGATCTCGACTTCATTCGCCTTGGCGTCGCCGCGTTCAAGGCCTGCCCGTCGATCAGCATCGATTACGCGGTGGCCGAACGCACCGCCCGCGCCGCTGTCGTTCCCGCCGACCTCGGCTGGTCCGACGTCGGAAGCTGGAGTGCGCTCTGGGACCTTGGCACCAAGGACTCGCATGGCAACGTGGCGCTCGGCGACGTCGTGCTGGAGGGCGCGGAAAACTGCTACGTCCGCAGCGATGGCATGCTCGCCGCCGTCGTCGGCCTGAAGGATGCGGTCGTCGTGGTGACCGAGGACGCGGTCCTCGCCATGCACCGCGGCCAGTCGCAAGACGTGAAGCAGATCGTCGAGCGCCTGAAAGCCGCCGGTCGGCCCGAAGCCGTCGCACACAATCGCATGTATCGCCCCTGGGGCTATTATGAGAGCCTGATCCAGGGGGACCGCTTCCAGGTCAAGCGCATCGTCGTCACGCCGGGCCGGCAGCTCTCACTGCAGAGCCATTTCCACCGCGCCGAACATTGGGTAGTGGTGAACGGCACCGCGCGCGTCACCCGCGATGCCGAGACCCTGATCGTGCGTGAGAACGAAAGCGTTTACCTGCCGCTGGGCTGCGTCCACCGGCTGGAGAACCCCGGCCGCATCCCGCTGACGCTCATCGAGGTCCAGTCCGGGGCCTATCTGGGCGAGGACGATATCGTTCGGCTCGAAGACACCTACGGCCGCACCTGAGCCGACACGTGCTACGGTCCGCCGCGGCGCGCCAGGGGCTCGATGAACTGCGGTTCGGTGTCCCAGGGAAACAGGATCCAGGTGTCCTGGGAGACCTCGGTGACGAAGCTGTCGATGGCCGGGCGTCCTGCCGGCTTCGCGTAGACGCAGGCAAAATACGCCTTCGGCAGCAGCGCCCGGACCACCCGCGCGGTTGTGCCTGAGTCGACAAGGTCGTCGATGATCAGGAAGCCGGTTCCGTCGCCGGCGGCAGCAGGCGGCTTGGTCACCATCGGTTCGCCGCGCGTCTCATCCTGGTAAGTCACCACACAGACGCTCTCGACCAGCCGCAGGTCCAGTTCGCGTGCGATGATGGCGGCAGGGATCAGCCCGCCGCGGCTGATCGCGACAATGCCGGTAAACGGACCGATGCCCATCAGCCGCCATGCCAACGCCCGCGCGTCGCGATGCAGTTGGTCCCAGGTGACGGTATAGTAATGCGTTGCCATGGCTGTTTTTGGGCGAAAACCGCCCCGTGCCGCAAGGGGATTTCGATACTCGCCGCGATGTGCACCGAGCCTCGATCCAGCATAGTGACATTTTCCTCCGGTGCGTCTTTGATGGGGATGATGGACGGACCCGCATCCCTGCCCGACACCGATGAAATCGCCCCTTACCGGCTGCTCGTGCCGGAGCGTCCGTTCGCACCTGTCATCTTCACCTCGGCGCATTCCGGCCGGGCCTATTCGGCTGACCTGATGTCGGGCGTGCGGCTCTGTCCGCTCAACCTGCGCCGCAGCGAGGACTGCTTTGTCGACGAGTTGTTCAGCGCCGCACCGGCGCACGGCGCCCCGCTGCTGGCGGCGAATTTTCCGCGCGCCTTCTGCGATGCCAACCGCGAGGCCTGGGAACTGGACCCCAATATGTTCACCGACCGCCTGCCGGACTGGGTGAATACCACCAGTTCGCGGGTCAGCGCCGGTCTGGGCACGATCGCGAAAGTGGTGGCTTCGGGCGAGTCGATCTATGCAGTCAAGCTGCCGTTTTCCGAGGCGGAGCGCCGCATCTACACCTATTGGCGCCCGTTCCACGACACGCTCGGTCGCCTTATCAACGACATCAGGACCCGTTTCGGCTACTGTCTGGTGATCGATTGCCACTCGATGCCTTCCGCCGGGCAAGGGAGGCGCGCCGGCGGCCGAGCGGTCGATTTCGTGCTGGGCGACCTGCATGGCTCCGCATGCGCCTCTCGCGTGACCCGCGCCGCCGAAACTCTGCTCACCAGCAAGGGCTATCTGGTGCGTCGCAACGATCCTTATGCCGGCGGCTACATCACTCGCCACTACGGCCGGCCGGCCGAGGACGTCCATGTCCTGCAGATCGAGATCGCTCGCGCTCTCTACATGGACGAAGCCCGGATCGAGCGTCTGCCCGGCTTCGAGACAGTGCAGAACAAACTGACCGATCTGGTCGAAGCGTTAACCCTGCAGGTGCACGACCTGATCGGGTAGCTGATGTCCCGTCATTGCGAGCGGCGCAGTGACACGGCAATGTGGATGATCAATACGGCAGGATCGCACAGGAGACATCATGAGCGACGTTCTCGTCACCCAGGCCGGCCCCGTCCTGGAAATCCTGTTCAACCGGCCGGAGAAGAAAAACGCCCTCACCCAGGCGATGTACGCCGCGGTTACCGATGCCTTCCATCGCGCCGACGAAGATCCGGCAATCCGGGTGGTCCTGCTCAGCGGCGCCGGCGACACCTTCACCTCCGGCAACGATATCAAGGATTTTCAGGCGCGCGCGGCGACGAACGAGGCCTCGCACGCATCGCCTTTCCTCGATGCACTGTCGTCGCTGGCCACTCCGCTGGTCGCGGCGGTCAACGGCGCCGCCATCGGTGTCGGCACCACGATGCTGGCCCACGCCGATCTGGTGATCGCGGCGCGGTCGGCGCGGTTTGTCATGCCGTTCACCAGCCTCGGCCTGGTGCCGGAGGCCGGCAGTTCGCTGCTGTTTCCGCGCCTCGTCGGGCATCAGCGGGCCAGCGCGCTGCTGTTACTGGGTGAACCGATGGACGCGGAGACCGCCCGCGACTGGGGCTTCGTCAATCAGATCGTCGCCGACGAGGACCTGATGCCGGTCGCGCGAACCCTGGCCGCCCGCCTCGCCGCACTGCCGCCCGCCGCCGTCCGCCAGACCAAGGACCTGATCAAAAACGGCCAGCGCGACGTGCCCGGCCGCATCGCCCAGGAACTGGTGCTGTTTCGCGACCGGCTTCGCTCTCCCGAGGCAACCGAAGCATTCCAGGCCTTCGCCGAAAAGCGCAAACCGGATTTTTCGAAGTTCTCTTGATGCAGGCGGGAGGATGCAATGCCGCTGATCCACCACGTCGTAACCGGCCAGGGACAGCCGCCGATCGTGTTCGTACACGGTTTCGGCTGCGCATTGTCCGACTGGGACGCGCAGGTAGCGCACTTCGCCCCGCATCACCGGACCATCGCGCTCGACCTGCCCGCCCACGGCAAAACCCCAGGCACGGCCGCCGACGCCTCGGTTGAACGTTACGGCGCCGACGTCGCCGAACTGCTCCGGGCGCTGGATGTGCCCCCCGCCGTGCTGGTCGGTCACAGCATGGGCTGTCGCGTGGTCACCGAGGCAGCCCTGCAAGCCCCCGAACATACCAGAGCCGCCATCCTGGTGGACGGCAGCCAGTTCGCGCCTGCCATGGCGGCGGTTCTGAGCCAACGCTTCGCCGAACCGGACGGTTACCGCATGATGGTTGACGGGATGTTCAAGGACATGTTCGGCGCCGGCAGCGACATCGCCATCACCGCCCCGGTCCATGCACGCGCCCTGCGCCTGCCTCAGCCGGTCGGGGAAAAACTGCTGACCGACATGCTGCGCTATGATGTCGGCCGCCTCTCAGCGTCGCTGTCCTGCCTCCGCGTCCCGGTCATGGCTTTGCAATCTACCTACAGCAACGAAAAACGCGAGCGCCGCTCGATGCACACCAGCCAGACCACCCCCTATCTCGACATGCTCCGCTCGGTTTTGCCTTCGATCCAAATCGAAATCATCCCCGATACCGGCCATTTCCCGCAACTCGAGCAAAGCCGCAAAACCAACGCTGCGATCGAGCGCTTCATAGCCGAACTCTGTTAACCCCAGCGCCAACGCCCTGCACGTCCCCGAGCAATCCAACAAAGCCTTATCCGTGTGCATCTGTGGTTCCAAATTACTTGCTTGCTGCGCCCGGCCCATTCGCGGCCCTTCAGCCGGCATGTCGGACTGAGAGTGCGCTCCGGAAGTTCCGATCACCCCGAATGGCGCCATTCTTGCTTCGCCGCCGACACCGTATCAACCAGCGAGGCTCCCGCGTGAAAATCGGCGTCTTCATCCCCATCGGCAACAACGGCTGGCTGATTTCGGAGAACTCCCCGCAGTATCACCCCACCTTCGCGCTCAACAAGCAGATCACCCTCACGGCAGAGCGCTACGGGCTCGATTTCGTCCTGTCGATGATCAAGCTGCGCGGCTTCGGCGGCAAAACCGAGTTCTGGGACCACAACCTCGAATCCTTCACCCTGATGGCCGGCCTCGCCGCCGTGACCACACGGATCAAACTCTTTGCGACCTGCGCCACCTTGGTCATTCCCCCGGCGATCGCCGCCCGGATGGCCTCGACGATCGACAGCATCTCCGACGGCCGCTTCGGGCTCAACCTGATCACCGGCTGGCAGAAGCCCGAGTATTCCCAGATGGGCCTCTGGCCAGGCGACGAATATTTTGCCCATCGCTACGAATACGTCGCCGAACACATCCAGATCATGCGCGAACTTTGGGAGACCGGGCATTCCGACTTCAAGGGCAGGTTCTTTACCATGAATGACTGCCGCCTCAGTCCCCGTCCGCAGGCCGAGATGAAGATCATCTGCGCCGGTCAGAGCGAGGCCGGCATGGCGTTCTCCGCCAAATACGCCGACTACAATTTCTGCTTCGGCAAGGGCGTCAACACCCCGACCGCGTTCGCCCCCACGGTGGCCAAGCTGATCGAGTCCAACAAGAAGACCGGGCGCAACGTCACCGCCTATGCCCTGTTCATGATCATCGCCGACGAAACCGACGAAGCTGCCCGCGCCAAATGGGAGCACTACAAGGCCGGCACCGATCACGAAGCGGTCAAATGGCTGGTCGATCAGTCCGCCGCCGACAAGGCCTCGGGCGGCGACACCAATGTCCGCCAGATGGCCGATCCCGTCGCGGCCGTGAACATCAACATGGGCACGCTCGTCGGATCCTACGCAACCGTCGCCCGTCTGCTCGATGAGATCGACACCGTCGAAGGCTGCGAAGGCGTGCTGCTGACATTTGACGACTTCATCAAAGGTACCGAGGATTTCGGCGCGCGCATCCAGCCGCTCATGCAGTCGCGCCAGCACGTGGAGGTCGCCTGATGCATCCGGCCGGCTACACCCCGCCTGATGCCGGTAGCGAAGCGGTCACCCTGCCGGCCCGTCCAGAACCGTTGCGGATGAAACCAAATGAGACGGCGGTGATCATCGTCGATATGCAGAACGCCTATGCCAGCGAAGGCGGCTATGTCGATATCGCCGGCTTCGACGTGACCGGCGCCGCCGGCGCCATCGCCAAAACCAGGGCGGTGCTCGATGCCGCCCGTGCCGCCGGTGTGACGGTGATCTACTTCCAGAACGGCTGGGACAAGGACTACGTCGAGGCCGGCACGCCGGGCTCCCCCAACTGGCACAAATCCAACGCCCTGAAAACGATGCGCACCCGTCCCGAACTCGCCGGCACGCTGCTGGCGAAAGGCACCTGGGACTATGCCATCGTCGATGCGTTGCAGCCGCAGCCAGGCGATATCGTCATCCCGAAAACCCGCTACAGCGGCTTCTTCAACACCAATATCGACAGCGTGCTGCGCTCGCGCGGCATCCGCACCCTGGTGTTCACCGGCGTGGCGACCAATGTCTGCGTCGAATCCTCATTGCGCGATGCGTTTCACCTGGAATATTTCGGGGTCGTCCTGGAAGACGCCACGCATCATCTCGGCCCCGCCTTCATCCAGCAGGCGTCGCTCTACAACATCGAGAAATTCTTCGGCTGGGTCTCCACCGTTGCCGATTTCTGCGGTGCCATCAGCCAAACTGCCCCCACCTCCAACAAATAAGGACAGAAGATGCCGAAGACTATCGTCCTACCCCCCGGCACCAGTACGCCGATCGCCCCGTTCTCTCCCGGCACAATGGCGGACGGCATCGTCTATGTGTCCGGCACGCTGGCGTTCGACAAGGACAACAACGTCGTCCATGTCGGCGACGCCGCCGCGCAGACCCGCCATGTGCTAGAAACCATCAAGTCGGTGATCGAAACCGCCGGCGGCATCATGGACGACGTCACCTTCAACTCCATCTTCATCAAGGACTGGGCAGACTACGCCGCGCTGAACAAGGTGTACGCTGAGTATTTCCCCGGCGACAAACCCGCCCGCTTCTGCATCCAGTGCGGCCTGGTGAAGCCCGATGCCCTGGTGGAGATCGCCACCATCGCGCATGTCGGGAAAAAATAGCAGTGGTGGTCCCGGCTTCGCGAACGCGGTAGGATCACCACCGCCGCGAAAATGGGAGACGCATCCATGGCCACGCTCGCTCTCGATGCACGTTCTGCCGCTGCCATCGCCCCGCCGCCACCCAGAGCACTTGCCCATGTGCCGGGAGACGCTGGCTGGCCGTTGATCGGCAGCACGTTCGAAGCCCTCGCCGATCCGAAGCGTTACTTCGAAAAGCTGGCTGAAAAGCATGGCCTCGTCGTCCGCTTCAACGTCCTTGGCGAGACCGGTGTCCAGCTTCTCGGTCCGGACGGCAACGAACTGATGCTGCTCGACCAGCAGCGGCTGTTTTCCTCCGAAGCGGGGTGGGCGCGGTTCATGAACAGGCTGTTCCCCCGCGGCCTGATGATGATGGATTACGACGAGCACCGCCTGCATCGCCGTGCCCTGTCGGTCGCCTTCAAGGCGGGTCCGATGAAGGCCTACCTCAGCGCGCTCGACGCTGGCATCGCCGCCCGTGTGGCGCAGTGGCGCGCATCACCCGGCCCGATGCAGTTCTATCCCGCAATGAAACGCTGACCCTCGACCTGGCCGCCACATCGTTCCTCGGGACCGGTCTCGGCGCAGAAATGGACGGCATCACTGCGGCGTTCGTCGATATGGTCGCGGCAACGATCGCACCGATCCGCGTGGCGTTGCCAGGCACCCAGTTGCGCCATGGCATAAACGGCCGCGCCCGCATCGTCGCCTGGTTCAGCCGCCAGGTGCCGATCCGCCGCGAGCAGGGTGGCAGCGACCTGTTCTCGGAACTGTGCAGAGCCACCACGGATGACGGCGCGCTGCTGTCAACCCAGGCCGTCGTCGACCACATGAGCTTCTTCATGATGGCGGCACACGACACCATGACCTCATCGCTGACCAGCCTGGTATGGCTGCTCGCTGCCAACCCCGAGTGGCAGCGGCGTCTGCGCGACGAAATCGCTGGCCTGGGCCTTCACCGCGATGAGCCCGTGCCGTTCGAGCGGCTGGACGAGATGAAGCTGACCGAGATGGCATTCAAGGAAACACTGCGGATCATGCCGCCGGTGCCGGCTGTCCCGCGCCGGGCGCTGCGTGATTTCAGCTACGCCGGCTTCCACATTCCCGCCGGCACAGCGGTCGGCGTCAATCCCCTTTTCACCCACCACATGCCGCAGATCTGGCCCGATCCCAGCCATTTCGATCCCAACCGTTTCACCGAGGCCGCACAGGCCGGGCGGCACCGTTTTGCCTTTGTGCCGTTCGGCGGCGGCGCCCATATGTGCCTCGGGCTGAATTTTGCGCATATGCAGGCGAAGTGCTTCGCCCATCATCTGCTGCAGAATCTGTCGGTCAGCGTCGCCCCGGGATACGCGCCCGCCTGGAAGATGTGGCCGATCCCGCAGCCCAAGGACGGATTGCGCGTGACCGTTGCCCCCATCTGACTGACACCATGTTCCACGAAATTCATGGCCGAACCGACCGCGATGCCCCGACGGTGCTGCTGTCCTCCGGCCTAGGCGGCGCGGCACACTACTGGACGCCGCAGATCCCCGCCCTGGCGCAGCACCTCCGGGTCATTACCTACGACCAGACCGGCACCGGCCGCAGCCCCGCCGTCCTGCCGCCGGACTACACGATTGCCGGCATGGCCGCCGAACTCGCTGCCCTGCTCGACAGTCTGGGCGTCCGCAAAACACACCTCATCGGCCACGCCCTTGGTGGCCTGATCGGCCTGCAACTCGCGGCGGACCGGCCCGCCCTGGTAGACCGCCTCGTACTGGTCAACGCCTGGGCAAAAACCCACCCGCACACGCTGCGCTGCTTCGCCGCCCGCAAAAACCTGCTGCTGAACAGCGGCGTCGAGGCCTACGTGCAGGCCCAGCCGCTGTTTCTCTACCCCGCCGCCTGGCTCGCCGATCGCCAGGACTGGCTGGCTGAACAGGATGCCGCCACGATTGCCCATTTCCCCCCGGTCGAAACGGTCCTCAAACGGATCGCCGCCATCGAGGCATTTGACCTGACTGCCAAAATCCCCAGTATTGTCACCGCCACCCTGGTGATCGCCACAAGAGACGACATCCTGGTACCCTGCACCTGTTCGATCGCGCTCGCCGACCAGTTACAAGAGGTCAGGCTGGAACTGTTCGATCAGGGTGGCCACGCCTGCAACGTGACTGATCCGGAACGGTTCAACGCGGTCGTGGCCGCGTTCCTGCGCCATCCGTGAAACGGCGAGACGATCCGAGGGACATCCCGCGGATCGTCTCCTGTCAGTCTCCGTCCCCGCTCAGGAGCGCTCCAGCCGCGGGCTAATCCGCCTCGGCAGCCACTTCGTGCATGTCCATCGCAACCGGATGGAACTCAGCGTATTTCGCGCAGTAGAACAGGATTCCAGCGACCGCGAGGTACGACACCGCCAAGGTCGGCGACTGGCCGATGCCCAGGCCATCCGCACCGTGGATAAACCCAAAGAACGTCAGAATGGCCCCGGCGACAGCAAAGCAAGCGGCCTTCTCGAAGGCGCGATCGATGATGTAAACCGTCACCGCGCCCAGGATGATGCCCGCCAGCGTCGCCCCGCCGCCCAATGCCGCCAGCCCGTCATACAGCACACCGACCTGCGCCAGCTTGCCCATACCCACCGCCGCCGCGTTGGTCCCGGCCGCACCAAGCGCGCCATCGATCATCGTCTTGCCCCACTCGGCGATCTGCGGCAGCAGCGCCAGCACAATTGCTGGCGCATGCCGATGCGGCGACTCCTGGAACGCCTGCGACCCGATCAGCATGCCGATATACAGCAGAATCGGCAGGATCGCGACGACCGGGATCATCGCACTGATGACCGAGACGATACCGAACCATGTCAGCACCAGGATGATCAGGCCTGTCATCGCCGAGTAGCCGATCCGCCCGCCCATCGCCTTCCAACCCGGGTGACCGATATACACCGCGTTGATGAAGGGGTTACCCATCAGACAGCCGATCAGGCTGATTACGCCGTCAGCGGTCAGCACGCTCGTCGTCGGGAAGCTGTCGCCGGCAGCCGACGCGCTCTCCACATTGTCCAGCGCCTCGATCAGGTCATACATGCCGAACGGAATCGCGGTCACCAGGATGACGCCCAGGTATTTGAAGCCGTCGAATGTATAGTTGAACGCCGGCAGCGGCACGGAGAAGCCGAAATTCGACACCGACGCGCCCAGATTATGCAGTGACAGATCACCGTAGCCGAGACCAAGCGCGGTCGAACCCCAGGCGATCACGGTGCCGACGAAGATCGCCACCAGCCCGCCAGGGACATCGCGGAAGTAGCGCACACCGCCGAACCAGTTCGCCAGGATGACCGCGAAACACACCACGCCGATCACCGGCGTGGTGAAAACCTGTGCCGCCGGCCGCATCGAAATGAAGGTGATCGAGATTCCGGCCAACGACCCTAGCAGAGCCGCCCGGGGCGTGATCTTACGGATATACGGCCCGATGAAGCCGCCCGCCATCAGCAGGAAACTCTGGATGAACACCCAGGTTAGACCAGCTTCCCAGGCCTGGACCGGGTCATTGGTCGCCAGCTTGATTGGCAGCATCACCACAAATGTCACCACGAACATGTGTGGGACGCTAATCCCCGAAGGCAGCGCGCAGACGTCGGTACGGCCGGTTTTGCGCGCCAGATTCCAGGCCAGAAATGCATAATACCCCGTGCTCAGGCACAGCATCAGCCCGAGCGCGGGCAGGATGCGGCCAAACACCAGCGCGTCGGGCATTTGCAGGACGAAACGAAGCAGCCCGGTCAGCACCAGGACATTCACCAGAATGTTGGTGCCAAATCCGAACAGGGCGTTCCAGTCGCCCGGAACCCACAGCTTGGGCCGTCCTCCAATTGCTATATTTCCGCTCATTCTGCCGCCCCTTTCATCATCATGCTGCCTTCTAACGCCTGAATGATAACCGTTGACGGCGCGACCCAGCCGAAAATGCCGCCTTGTGCGGCAATCATGCGCAGTCCCATCTCGTGAAACTCGGGGAAGTAGGACCCGCAGCAGTCGCTGACCACCAGGCAGTCGTAACCGCGGTCGTTGGCTTCCCGCACTGTCGTGTTGACACACACTTCCGTCGTGACTCCGGTCACGACAAGCTGCTCAATCCCCCTGTTCTGCAGGATCGCGTGCAGATCGGTGGCAAAGAAGGCGCCCTTGCCGGGCTTGTCGATCACCGGCTCTCCGGCCGCAGGATAAAGCTCCGCAATGATGTCGTGTCCGGCCTCGCCACGCACCAGGATGCGCCCCATCGGCCCGGCATCGCCAATACAGGTCGCGCTGCGCCCACGAATTTTCTTCGCCGGCGGCAGGTCCGCCAGATCAGGACGGTGACCTTCGCGGGTATGGATCACCAACCCCCCGGCACGACGCCAGGCCGACAGTAATGCCTTGTTCGGCTCGATCGTTCGTCGTAATTGCGAAACGTCATTTCCGAGCATTTCCCCGAACCCGCCGGGTTCAAGAAAATCGCGTTGCATATCGATGATCAGCAGCGCCGCGTTATTCAGGTTCAGGCTGTATTCGTACGGTTTTGCCTCGATCAGCATGCCCACCCCCAAACAAGGTTTTTGTGCAGTCGATTGATGCAATCCTAATGCCATTCCCGCCGTCGCCGCGTTCGGCATCAGCGTCGCCCCGGGCCCGCACACCGGGGCAACCAGCCGCCGAGACGCCCGACCGCAAGCGGCGGCGCGCCGCGGTCAAACCGTCAGAAAACCGCCAGGGTCTGCAGCAGTTCGCTCATTTTCTTCGGCGACACCGGTTTCACCAGATACCCGGCCGGCTTCAGTTTCATCGCCGCCCGCACCGTGCCCTCGCTGGCATCCGCCGTCAGCATCACCACCGGCGTCTGCCGCAACGCCTCGTCGTGATGCGACCGCAACTTCTCCAGGAACGCGAACCCGTTCATCGGCGCCATGCCCACGTCACACAACACCACATGCGGGCGAAACGAATCGACCAGCGCCAGGGCGCTTTCGCCGTCCGCCGCCTCCTCCATCTGGAACTGGCCGACCACGCGCAGGATCGATTTGACCGTTCGGCGAATGAATGGCTCGTCGTCGACGACAAGAATACGGCTTTGGATCTGGTTCATTGCACAAGCTCTGACCTGGTTGACGTCTGTATCCGGATTTCATCGCGCGTTGCGTCGAACGCCGCGAAGATCATTTCTTGAAGGCCATGGCACCACGCCGCCTCCGCGTCAGGTGCGCCACCTTCCAGCTTGCGGGCGAGCAGGCCGATCCGCGTCGCACCAGCCGACAGCGATGTGCCGGCCAGACGATGCGCCGCCGCCTTCAGTGCCGGCCGGTCGTCGCCCCGCAGGCAGTCCGCGATCTGCCCGATCAGCTCGTCCGCCGCCTGGATATAGCCTTCCAGCCATTCCACGCCCTCCTCCGGCGCATCGCCGAACAGCTCATGATACGTTGCCGCATCGAACAGCGCATCCGCTTCGGCGGCCGCTTCCGCCGGCGCCGGCCGGGCTTCCCCGTCCTGCCGGCCCGCGATCCGCTGCAGCGCCATGGCAAGCTGGCGCAGGTTGATCGGCTTGGAAACGACATCGTCCATCCCGGCCGCCAGACACCGTTCCCGCATCTCCGGCGTGATGTCGGCGGTCAACCCCAGGATCGGCAACCGAGCCCCACCATGCCCCGCCTCCAGCGCACGAATCCGCTCGGCGAGTTCAACCCCGTCCATGCCCGGCATGTGGCAATCGGTGACCAACAGCCCGAACCTGTCCGGCTGGTAGGCCGCCAGCGCCTGGTGCCCGTCTTCGGTGACCTCCAGCACCACGTCGAAACGTGCGAACTGGCGCTTCATCAGCCAGCGGTTGGTCTCCTGGTCTTCCGCCAGCAGCACATGCAGCCCGCGCAGCACGCCGTCTTCCAGTCCGATCGTATCCGTGGCGGCGGGAAGTTCGGCCTGTGCAACCTCGACCAGCGGGATGGTCAAGGTGAACGTGCTGCCCGCACCCGGTTCGCTGGCAACCTCGATATCGCCGCCCAGCAGCCTTGCAAGACGGCGGGAAATCGACAGCCCGAGGCCGGTGCCGCCGAAGTTCTTCGTCGTTGAGGCATCCGCCTGCATAAACGGCTCGAACAGCCGCTGCTGCACCGCGGGCGACATGCCGATGCCAGTGTCGCTGACCGCGAAGGCCAGCAGCGGCGCCCCATCCGCCGACCGCCGCCGTGTCACCGCCACGCGCACGGTCCCGGCGGCGGTGAACTTGATCGCATTGCTGAGCAGGTTGTTGAGGATCTGCCGCAGCCGCACCGGGTCAGCGACAATGCCCTCCGGCAGGCCCTCGCCCCAGTCGAAATCCAGCCGCACCCCCTTGCGCCCCGCCGAAACGGCGGCAGGATCCACAATCGCCCGCACCAGATCGCGGATCGCCAGCGTCTCCGGCGCCAGTTCGACCGCACCGGCATCGATCTTGGAAAAGTCCAGCACGCCGTTCAGGATATCCAGCAGCGCCGTCGCCGAGGCGTGCGCCAGCTCCACCATTCTGGACTGCTCGCCTTCCAGCCTGGTCTCGCGCAGCAGTTCGACGATGCCCAGCAAGCCGTTCATCGGCGAACGGATTTCGTGGCTCATCATCGCCAGGAACTCCGACTTCGCCCTGGCGTTCCGGTTAGCCTCGTCACGCGCCGCCCGCAGCACCGTCTCGGTCTGCTTGCGTTCGGTGATGTCGGTGAAGGTGCGGACGAACCCGCCATCGTCCAGCGGCGTGCTCTGCACCTCCAGCACGCGCCCGTTCGAACGGACCCGTTCATACATCTGGTGTGTATCCGCCACGCCGCCGCCCAGCACGAAGTCGCGCAGCCACGTCTCGACATCGCGCCCGTCCTGTCCGAACTCGCCACGGTCCCACTGCCAGCGCAGCAGATCGCTGAATGACGCGCCGCGTTCGACCAGTCCCGCAGGCAGATCGAGCTGGGCCATGGCGCGATGGTTGCACACCTGAATATGCCGGCCGGCATCGACCATCATGATGCCCTGGCTCATGTTCTCGACCGCCGCTTCCAGCAGCCGCGATTTCTGGGCGTGCAGCGCCTCGCTGGCGTGCAACTCCACCCTTGTGCGCCGCAGACCGGCTTCGCGATTGACGATGACGCCGGTGACAATCAGCAACAGCACGGTCAGCGAGGTCGCTACGATCAGATAGGACTGGCGTTTTGACACGTAGTCGGCAAGCACTTCGTCCTCGGCGATGCCGACGGAAACGATCAGCTTCGTGCCGCGCACGCCCCTGTAAGCGAACGTCCGCATCACCCCGTCGATCATGCTGGCGCTGCGGAACACGCCGGACGGCGCGCGGGTATATTCCGCCATCAGCCGGCTGTTCGTCATCGACTGGCCGATCGTGGTGTCGCCCGCCGCCGCCCGGGCGCGCACGACCCCGTCGGTTCCCACCAGGGTGACCGATCCCTCGGCGCCGATATCGATCGAATCGTAGAACCGCGACAAATATTGCGGGTCGAGCGAAATCACCACGACGCCGTCGAACGATCCGTCCGCGGCAATGATCTTGCGCGTCATCTGGATCGACCATTTGTTGCTGGCGCGGCCGAACACCGGCTTGCTGATGAACAACTCATCTTGCGGCGAGTCACGGTGGACGCGGAAGTGCTCGCGGTCACTGAGGTCGATGCGGGTGGTCGCCGGCGCCAGACTGCTTCCGAGCATCATCCCGGTCTTGTCGATGAGCGATATCTGAAATGTCAGATCGGTCAGGAACTGGGTGTTCGTCGCCCAGGTCGCGATGTCGAAATGCGCCGGATCGCGCACATACGAGTCGCGCACATACAGCAGCGTCTGATCGACCGCGCGGATCGAACGGATGATGTCTTCCTCAAACGTGCGGGACAAATTGGCGGCGTTCTCCGTCGCGCCGCGCAGCGCCTCTTTGCGTTCGGCCGTCAGCGAATGCAGCACGCCCCCCCACAGCAGCACGATGCCGCACAGACCCAGGATCGCGCCCCCCTGGCGCCCCAGCGCGTACAACGGCCGCAGCACGCCACGCCAGGCGCGGGCACAGCACCGAAGAGGAAAGGACCACATCACGCGGACAGATACCGATCGACAGCGACGGGTGAAACCGGATGACGATTCCTGACGCAATATGATTAGGATTTCGTTAACGCGCCGGTCACGCCGCCGCACTCGACGCTCACGCCGCACTGGGGCAGCATCCCTCCCATGCACTTCGATCTGAAACTCTGGCGCATGACAGCCGGCCTCCGAGGCCGCATCGCACTCTCCGCAGGCCTCGGACTTCTCGCCCTGGCCGTAGGGATCGCCCGCTTCGCCTTCCTCGGCCGGTTCCTGGCCGGCGTGTTCCGCGGCAACCCGGCGGTGCTGCCGCTGGCCGGCGCCGCCGCCGCGATCCTGCTGCGCGCCTGGCTCGACCACCATCGCACCATGATCGCCCACCGCACCGCCGCCCGCGTGCAGGAAACCCTGCGCGGCCGGCTGTTCGACAAGATCATCGCCCTCGGCCCGGCCTGGTTCGGCGCGGAGCGCACCGGCGGCGTCATGCTGTCCATGGTCGATGGCGTCGAGCAGCTTCAGTCCTTCTTCGGCCAGTATCTGCCGCAGGTCACCATCGCGATCTGCGCCCCCTTCGCAATTTTCGTCTTCATCGCCTGGTGGGACATCCCGGTCGCCACCGTCATGCTGACCGCCGCCCTGTTCACCCTGGTGCTGCCCGCCACCGTCCATCGCAAGACCGCCACGGCCTCACGCGTCCGCCAGTCCGCCTTCAAATCGTTCGGCGAGGAGTTCCTCGATGCCGTCCAGGGCCTTCCCACGCTGAAAGCCTTCGGCCAAAGCGCCGCCTACGGACGCATGCTCGCCGCGAAAGCCAGGGCGTTGTCGGACAGCACATTCTGGGTGTTGTCGCTGAACGTTCTGACCCGCGGCTTCACCGACCTCGGCACCGCCTTCGGATCGGCCGCCGCCCTCGCCCTCGGCGCCTGGCGCGTGCAGCACGGCGAAATGAGTATCGAGGCGCTGCTGATCGTATTGATGGCTGGCACCGAAATCTTTCGCCCGCTCCGAGACCTGCGCGGCGTCTTGCACCAGGGCCTGAACGGCCAGGCGGCCGCGACCGGCATCAACGCCCTGCTGGATACCGACGTGACCGCCCCCGCCGGTGCACCGGCCGCATCACTGACATCCGAAATCACCTTCGAAAAAATCGCCTTCGCCTATCCCGGCGGCCGCCGCCCCGCCCATATCGGCCTGACCTTCCGC
>Ga0302320_10008964_pt1 | contig 21614 bp, 20 predicted proteins | sample Bog_T0_3_FD_202130 | JGI IMG/M metagenome (GOLD analysis project Ga0302320, IMG submission 202130) | Peat permafrost microbial communities from Stordalen Mire near Abisko, Sweden - Bog_T0_3 | ecosystem: Environmental > Terrestrial > Soil > Wetlands > Peat | place: Sweden: Abisko, Stordalen Mire...
TTCAGGACCGATCTGCCGTCGACCAGGAGTATGGCGATTTAGGATGAATTGACTCTGTCGACCGTCTTTCTCCGGAGGTGCACTTGATTCAAATCGACGAATTCCAGATGGTCAACCGGCTTCGTTGGACAACAATTGTTCTGGTTGCGGCCGGAGCGGCTCTCACTTTAGCCGCCCAGCCATCGAGCTCTTGGAGTCTGCCGACAACCGCTATCCGTTTTGACGGATTGCCTGTTCACAGTTCAACCAACCCAATGTTTGACTTCTTTCTTGGTCGCGGATGGCCCACATATCTTGCAGTGGTGGGACTGTATGGAGCAATCATTTGGCTTCTGGCAACTGTGCTTCCAAAGAGGCTGGCCATGGTGGCGGAACTCGTCGTCATTCTGGGGCTTTGCTATAGCGAAAGCAACTGGGTTGTAGTGCGATGGCATACAGGGACGGTCGGTGCGGAGTTCTTCATTGCAGCAGTTGCGATTGTTCTGACCCTGGCGGTGCTCCCGGCGATCCACGATAGGGAAGGTGAAGGACTGAGGCAGCTGTGCTGGTTGATGGCCTTGACGACGACGGTTGATGGAGCTTTCACCCTGATTGGGCAGCCAGCGAGCTATTGGCGAGAATCACTGACAGTCCACGAGGCAAACCCGCTGGCCAGGTTCTTCCTTGAGACTGGATGGTGGGCTTACGCCATCTACATAGTGGCGCTGATTGCGGTACCGTGGCTTTTATCCATGCTCGTTTCAAAAGGTACCGGTTGGGTCATTGTCTTGGGGACGACTTTGGGAGGACTTGTCGGAGGTTCAAACTGGCTGTTTTATGAGTGGCGCCTGGGCCTGCAAGCAACGATCCTCTACAGTTTGGTTCTCAGCGTCATGATTGTGTGGTTGCTCTTGAAGGGCAATCAGCCAGCGAAGTCAGGCGAACTCCCAACTGATGGCCATGCGGAATGTCGGCTTTGGCAGTGCTGAAATCGAGGAATACCCGGCTGCAGAGTTGAAAAGGCGCCTTAAGGCATTCAGCGAATGCCAACAGCCCAAACACTCATTGACTACCGATTATGCGCGAGCGTCGGGATTGCTCCTGAAAAACGCCGTTGTGGCATGTTTCTCGGTTTGTTGACCGCAGTCTCGAACTGGAGTGTTCAGTGGGTGTAGTCGCCAGATCGCAATTCGGCTACGAGGGCAGGGAAGTCAAGCGATGTCAGTCAGGAATTCAAGTGTCCTGACCCCGGGAAATGACCCGCTCTTAGAGGCCAGAAATGGAGTTGGTCGACTCAACTTCCAAGGAGGCGGCACACGCTTGGGCACACCTGGCTGCCTCTTCCGGATGGTTTCTGTTGGTGGAAAAGGAAAGCGAAGGCTGACGAGGGTTCAAGAGCAGCAACTTCCCTGAAAGCCATCGGGTTGGCAGCATTCTGGCACACAATCGGCACACCAGGTGACGGGGAGATCAGGTTTTATAGGGGTTTGAGAAGGGCGTTCTTGATCGGGCGACTCAGAGATCACCGCGCTGTCAGGAGTGCCGGGGATTTAGGGGCGAGAACCCGAGATTCCAGTACCAATCTGAATCGACGGGGAATTTGGCGATAGCGCGCAAATTGAGTATTGAGACTTTGCGCGCGAGAGGGAAGCCCCCTTACCGGCGTTTGAGGCGGGTGTTGCAGGGTAGGAACAGGCCCCGCTAATGTGGGTCGCGGAGGACGCCAGTACGAATTGGCTGAAGTAACGAGAGAGGGTGTTGACTGGTTCCTGGACCTTACACGGCTGGCGAAGTCATCTCCAACTCGGAAAGAATTACCTGGACCACGCTCGAATCGATCGGAGATTTGCTCGTAGAACTGCAAGCAGGCACTTCATTTAATCGAGGACTCAAGCCTCTTGATGCGGAGAGATAGGAGGCGCTTGAGATTAGCGATGGTAGGGGAGTTTGCCGGGCTCACCCCTTGAAGCCGGTACAGCGCAAGGCGAAGGTGCTGGAGTTCGTTGGCCGTTGACGGCGGTTTGCCGGATGACTTGGCTGGAAACATAGCGGTGAGGAGATAGTGCCTCTAGGGTTGCACTTCAGTAGGTGACTGCGATCACAGCATGTCGAGGCGGTCGAGGATCGCGGCAAGTGAGCGGCGGGAGAGGCTAGCGGCACAATTGGAAACGCCCTGCCGTAGATTGCTTCAGAGAGATGATATTTCGCCTGAGATCAAAGTGAATCTGAAGCGGGAGATGGTGACACTTGATCCCGTGCTTTTGCTAAGAGGCTTTCGCTAGGCTCAGGATATGCTGGTGGCGTTGAGCAAAGACAGAACTCCAGAGACGACGGCGCCGGACGCTTCCACTTTTGATCAGTTGAGGGCGCCGACGATTGGGTAAACGTCCCCGATCATCGTCTGTATGAGTCTCCAGTTGGCTATTCCTGGGCGAGTTGGTCTGCACCAGAGCTCGCCTCCCGCTTCAACAACCAGATCCAGTATCCTGCAGAAGCTACTCAGCAACCCAGCACGGATGAGGCTCAGATTCGCGCGATCGTGCAAAGCGAGACCGATGCCTGGAACCGTGGCGATGCCAAGGGGCTTGGAGCGCACTACGCCTAGGATGGCAGCTTTACCAACGTGATCGTGTGATCAGTTCTATGGACGGGATGCGTTCATCGCGCAGCATGCAAAGATATTCAGCACGATTTACAAGGGAAGCCATAATACTTTCTCGATCTCCAAGATCACTTTCCTGCGCCCGGATGTCGCTTTGGTCGAGATTGAAGGAACTTTAAGCGGTGCAAACCGACTGCCCCCGGGCTTGAAAGCCGCGGACGATGAAGCGCTTCATGTAAAGCTCCTGGAAGTTGTGAGCAACGACTAGGGTAGCTGGTTGATCCGGTTGTTTCACAACGTCGGGGTGTATCAACTGCCGCCGGGTTGACCAGCAAAGTAGCCGTTCGCTGAGGCGTTCCTAGCTTTTCGTTCGCACTCACTTCTGCCTCTCAGCACTTCCGTGTGCTGCGTGCGCCAGCATTCATCCCAAGTCGCAAGGAAAGTCGCGCCCTCCTCCTCAACTGCTCACGCCGAGAAGATTTGGAGGAACTTTTCCCCGGAGTTCTGGAATCAGTCTTGGCATCCTCGACAGGGCCTCTCACCAACCGTCAGTCAGAAGGAGAAAATCGCATTTAGACTTGTACCGACAACGCGCCCCCAGGTCCAATGATCGGAGTTGTGCTTGGTATGTTGCCAAACCGTACACGAACTCGATCTTTCTGCCGCAATCGTGTCGATTTAGGGAATGGCGCTGTGCGTTGGGAGCCTTGGCGAATTACTGGCTGCAACTTCGGCAGCTACGTCCTGAAACCTGAATGATTGGAGGGGTTACACGAAATGCATTACGGCCGGATGCACCTCTAGTCCCGGCCGACAGGAATCACAAAATAACCTGCATTCGTCTTGCCGACGTTTTTCAACCCTTGTATCACTGGAGTGACAGTCGTGCCCCCCCTGCGTCGATAGAAAAGGAAAATCGCGCCATAAGTAGTTCATTCGCCTTGTCTTCGCCGACCTTAGAGAGTCGAAGGAACGAGCAACTCCCATATTTGGTGACTGCGCTCGTGGCGTTAATTTCCGCGTCGCGAGATCAAACCGACTACCGCGAATCATCGGTCACGGAATGTCACACCGATCGAAACCAGCATGTCCCGCGTCAGCTTTTGCCGGGATTCGAGCAGCCCGCGCCAAGGATTTCGCCTTAAGCGTGATCGCCATCCATCCAGATCCGAAACATGAAACGCTGGTCTGACATGGGCTTCGAGTTCCTTCCAATCCAATGTGACTGCGACTGGGACACCGGGGCGCGCACGCGTGGAAAATGGCGCGATGGCAGTTGCTTCTCGATCATTGCGCAGGTAGTCGAGGTAGATCCGATTCTTGCGGACTGCCTTCGACATGTTCGTCGTATAGAGTTTTGAACTTGCCCTCTCCATATCGAGTACCAGTCGATGTGAGAATTGCTTGATGACTCCCCAGTCGAACTCCGGCTCGATTGGCACCACAACGTGCAAGCCTTTGCCCCCCGTACTCTTTACATAGCTCGAGAGCTTCAATTGCTTTAAGCGCGATCGAAGCTCGATCGCGGCGTCAGCCAGTGTGCGCCAGGCAATTGCGTCATCGGGATCAAGATCGAAGATGACGCGATCGGGCTGATCCACTGCATTGTTCTTCGACCCCCATGGGTGGATTTCGAGAACTCCCATCTGTGCCATTCCCACAAGCCCATCGGCCGAGTTTAGTGTCAGATACTCTTCGTGTTTGCCGGTCTTCCGATTCAAGATTGAGACCGTGTGAACTCCATTCGGCAATCCGGCGCTTACGTGCTTCTGGAAGAATGACTGTTTGCCGATGCCATCGGGGCAGCGCACGACGCTCAGCGGGCGGTCCGAGACATGCGGGAGCATTTTCTCGGCCAGAGCTAAGTAGTACTCGGCGAGTTGCTGCTTTGTCATGCCGCTTTCTTCATCCAGAACTTTCCTGGGGTGTGTAATACCGAGGGCAACACTTCTCTTGTCGCGCCCGTTGCCATCCGCTGGGCTTACCTCAGGGCGAGGACGAGGATCGGCTTGATTCGAAGCCACGTCTCCCAAGAACGCACGTTCGCGAACCACCTCCGTTGCCGGCTTATCTTCACGCAAGCCCGTGAAGGATGACTGGCGGACCAGATTGTCTCTGGTCCAGCCTGCAAACGAAACCTGTGCAACCAACTCGGGCTTTAACCAAATTGCGCCTTGTCTTGCCTCCCGCGAGATCCCGGTGAAACTTGGGGTCTGTTGAACAAGCGCATCCATGCGGATGCGGAGGGTCCGTTGCACTTCATTTGAGAACCCCGTTCCGCATCGCCCTGCGTAGAGCAGTTTGCCGCCTTCGTAATACCCGAGCAAGAGCGAACCAACTCCATGGCGGGTTTTTGCCACCGGAGTGAAGCCGGCGATGACAAACTCCTGTCTGACCTTTGACTTCATCTTGAGCCAGGTACTACCTCGTCCGGACGTGTAGGGGGCCTCTTCCTTCTTAGAAATGATCCCCTCTGCCCCGAGTTCGCTGGCCTTTGCAAACACCAGATCACCCCTGGCCCTAACGTGTTCGCAAAACCTCAGCACCGGACTTGGACCGGTCTCCAACAGGAGAGTTTCCAGAATTTCTTTACGCTTGATCAAAGGAAGTCCGCGCAGATTGTGCCCGTTCATATGGAGCAGGTCGAACGCGAAGAAGACTATGTCCGCGTTCTTTCCATTTTGAAATGCCGCCTGCAGGTCCGAAAAGCTGCTCCGTCCCGCTTCATCGAGAACCACGATTTCGCCATCTAGGATGGCGCTCTCAACGCCCATCTTTGCCGCAGCTTCTGCGAGCACCGGCATTCGCGCTGTCCAGTCCAATCCCTTACGCGTGAGCAGGCGGGCTTTTGCCAGTTTCTCTTTGCCGTGTTTGTTTGTTTGAATGTGCACCTGGATCCGGTAACCATCGAGCTTGAGCTCATGAATCCAATTCGGGGTATTGGGTGCTGAACGCGCTTCTTCGGCAAGTTGCGGGGAGATGAAGCCGGGAAAGCTCTCTTTCGGCGCAGCACGCAGCAATCGTTCGAGAGCCGAGTTCTTCGTGGTTCCGGTCGGTCCAGTCCGAGTTTCCGATCGCGATTCGCGATTGGTCTTCGGCTTGAGTAGGCCTTTACTTGAATCCCACACGTGGTCGTTGCTCTCGGCAATCTGCTCCATCGTTCGCTGCGTGAGAGCGCTGTCAGGAGCCAGTTCAGTGATGGCTTGTGCCTCTTCCGACTGGGTGTAGTCGTCTTGCTCTTTAATGAGCAGCCAGATTGGCCGGTCTGTACGATCGGTGTCTTTGTGTCGCATGCGGACCAGAACCCACTTTCCCTTCAGTTTGGCCCCGTTCAAGATGAATTTCAAATCTCCTTTTTTGAGCTGTGCGTCGACGTCTCCCAGCGGCTGCCAATATCCGAAGTCCCACACCATCACGGTGCCGCCTCCGTATTGGCCCTTCGGAATAGTTCCTTCAAAGCCGCCGTATTCCATTGGATTATCTTCCACTTCAACGGCGAGTCGCTTGTCACCCGGAAAGTAGCTAGGTCCTTTAGCGACGGCCCAGCTCTTGAGAACACCATCCCAGACAAGTCTGAAGTCGTAGTGGAGTTGTCTCGCGGCGTGCTTCTGAACGACGAATGGCAATGGTTCCGCAGCGCTGAGCCGCGGGCGGGCCACCCCGCCATGCGGTTCCGTAGTCACCGTGAAATTGCGCATCGAGCGATAGCGCTCAAGCTGGAGATCTACCGTCGCTGCCGGGTCTGTTCGCTTCTTATCGCGTGGCGTCATTAGGCGTGTAGGGCAGGGAATTGGCGAACCCTGATTTAAAACTCGACATCACCGCTTCGATCAGGATTTCGCGGTTGCTTTTCGTGAGCAACTCGTGCCCGGCGCCAGGAATCGGCAGCAGTTCGGTTCGCGTCGGGATGAGGCTCAGTGCCGACTGCATTTCCGAGATAGTACCGAACCCATCCCGCATACCGTGCACAAAGAGCGCCGGAACTTGCAGCAATGGAAAGTGCTCGGTGCGTAGCGCGGCTGGCTTCTTCGGCGGATGGAGGGGATAAGAAAGCAGCAGAAGACCTTCGACCAACGTCGGCTCCGCCGCAACCAATATGAATGCTTGTCGTCCTCCGTAAGAGTGCCCACCTAAGACGATCCGTCGGGCGCCGAGCCTGCGCATCGCGGCCACTGCAGTCCCGAGACCAGCCTGGTCGTGGGGCGCGCTTCCGCGGGGCGGAGGGCCCTGAGGCCGCCTTTGCCGAAACGGAAGATCGCAGCGAAGGACGGTCCAGCCCTCTGAGAAAAACGTATCCGCCAGCGCCATTAGAAGCGGAGATTGACTATTTGTACCGGCACCGTGAGTCAGAATCAGGTAATTTCCGCAAGAGTTTCCTGCGATATCTTGGGAATGTATTGTTCCGGGTCGCCAGGCTTGCCAAATTCCGCCATTAACAGGAGTATTCGCGCAAGGCGCTTCTCGCTGGAGTTGAAAAGCTGGTCGACCAGATCGGCCTGAATGCGCATGCTTCGCTCCATGTCATCGATCATCCGAAAACGTAGGTTTTTGAACATCTGCCGGTATAGGACATCTTGATATCATGAACCCGGTCCAGTTCCTCCAGATTCACGTCGATGCGACGCCGGGCCCTCTTCATGCAGCGCCCCCCAGCAACTCACGAAAGCGCTTCGTCAACGGATAACCAAGAACTTCCTTGATCGACCGGTTCGGAACGTAGCTGTTGGATTGTTTGCCTCGTCCCGTGGTCTTGCCCATCAGCACCCAGTTGGCCGCACGGTAACAGGTGCCGCGGAACCGCTCCGGATCGATGAACGTCTCCAGGAAGTAAATCGGATGGCCGTACATCTGCTGCCAGTCATCGGAGATCTGAGCCGACATCCGGCCCAGCATATGCGACGCCAGATGCTCGACTCGCACCCACGGCATGATCAGGAAACGCGTATTGTACGCGATGAAGCGGATGCGGCTGCGCCGCGCCGCGGCGTCCCAGCCGATATAGCGGTCGCGGCTGCCAAGATGGCGAGGGGCAGATGACCAGGCCAGGCACGCGATGGGGCGGCCTTGTGCCCACACAAGATACTTCAGGTGCTCGCCAACCGGCTGTTCGTAGCCAAGATAGTGATGCTCCTCCATCAGGCTGTTGAATAACGGCTCCTGCGCAGTGCGCCGCACCTGCTCGAACTCGAGTGGTTGCAGTTCACGCAACCGAACTTCGATCGGAGTCTTGTCGATCAGCACAGGTTCAGGCCGGGCCCGCTTGGAGAGCGGATTATGCCGCACGTAATTGACCGGCGGAAGCGCGATCTGCCCGGCTCGCTCCAGCATCAGCAGCATGCCTCGGCACACCATGTCGCGCAACGCGCCATTCGCCTGGCGCCACTGCCAGCCTTCACACACTCTGACCGACAGCTTGCGGCGGCTTTCGTTCGGATGCTGCTCGATCAGCTCGATCAGCGCGCGTATGAAGAGGATGTCTTCCTCTCCGACATCTCGCCCGCGATATTTCAGCTCTGCCATTGGACAGAAGTATGGAACCATCGCTTCTTGGAAACGCAAGGGGGGTTTGATGATTTTCTTGATTCTTACTTCGGCTCGCTCACCCGACGCCACATAGGAGCCACGTGGACACGCGACACATCCCCGGCCACCATAAGCAACTGGGCTTCATAAGCCTCCAGCCTCTTTGCCGACGTGCTCGATTCTGGCCACCAAGTGAACCGCCCGTTGGAAAGACGCTTTTGCGCCAGTCAATATCCCTGACCGTCATAGCTGAGAAGTCGAATCGATGTTCCTCTCCGGCTTCTGAACACGAAAACACGACCGGTCATCGGATCTTCATTGAGCTGAACCTGGCAGACGCGAACCAATGAGTCGATTCCTTTTCGTCCGTCCACGGGCTCGATCGCTACCAGCACACGCATCTGCGCCGTAATCCGGATCATCGCTCCGCTTCCCGCCAGGCACGAAGAAGGCTTGTCCCTTCAGGAGCTCCCGAACCCTTCAACTGAATGCGCATCCTGCTACCGACGGAGGACTCGAACTCGATCACACACTCCGGCACTATCGCCGCGTGTGAGGCAACCAACTCCACAAACGCCGGTGCGGATGACCTTCTTGAAACCGTCAGCCCACCGCCCAGCCGCTTCTTCAATTGCGCATAGTCCAACCGCAGCGAGCGAGCGACTCGATACAAGCCGTACTCACGAGCCAGTTCCACTGCTGATCCCCACAACGCCTCAGGCAATCTGGTCCGCCGAGGACTCATGCTTCGAAACTCCTCCAGTTGCCGCTGCAACTGCTCAATTGGTACTGGAAGCGGGAATATAAATTTACGTTCCAATTTCAGCCGACCTCAACAGCTGATTGAACGTAACAAGCTCCGCTAAATCCCGTCACGCATGCTTGCCGAAAACTCACAGATCACGGGTGAAACCATCGAACTGGCCTATGTCGATCAGGGATATACAGGTGAAAACGCGGCGCAGGCGGCGGAAAAACATGGCGTGCGGCTGGAGGTGGTCAAACACACCGAGGTCAAGCGCGGATTCGTACTTCTGCCGAGACGTTGGGTGGTGGAGAGAAGCTTCGCCTGGGCCGCCCGCTTCCGCCGCCTCGCCAGAGACTACGAGCGCCTGGCAAAGACTCTGGCCAGCCTCCACTACCTGGCCTTTGCGATCCTTATGCTCGCCAATCTGGCCCGGTCATTCGCGCAAAGTTAATAACAGGCTCTAGTGGATCGCAGGCGACGCTCGCGCCACTATTATTCGCCGACGCCAGCCGATTGCGGGCATCCCAAGTATAGCTATTCATTCCATCGCTCAGCGTGGTGCCGTTCAAATCGTAAGTCATGGCGGTTAAACCCCACTGGGTCAACTGATTGTTGGAGTCATAGACGGCCGACCAAGCTGGCTCAGGCATTTGCGTGCTCCTCAGACTGCCGAAAATGCACAGAGAGCACGGGTATCGCGGCTACTCACCCTTCGCGTCGCCTTGCTACACCCTCCTTATGTCACGTTTGAATCGGCCTATGATAGATGACAGGACCAAACCGACGAAGAGATGAAATTCGCGATCGATCTCGTCCAGCGCCTTCCGATCCTTGAGAATGCAGGGGTCGGCGTAGACGAAAAACTTCTCTTCGTTTCTGTCGTACTCCACACGGCCGCGAGGGACTACGTCGTACTTGACGTCAGGCGGAACTTTGCCGTTGCGCTGTAGATTCTTCCAGAAGGTGTCGTGGCCATAAGCGCCGTACTGCTGGCAGAGTTTCTCTCAGCTTTGTCGACACACTGTTTGCATGCCTGCAGATGCACGACATCGTGGAACTCGCGATCATCTAGGGCAATCTTGAATACTCGAGTTTCAATTCCTTCAAGAGGTACGTAGCGGGATCGGCATCTTTCCAGACATCGAAGAACGCCAGGTAGTTTTGGCGCGCTTTTTCGTTATCCCCGGCGCGCGCATAGGAGCGAGCGAGTCCTGCCAGAGCTAACATTTCGAGAGGATAATTGGCCAATAAGGTCCTGTGGTCGCGCAACTTCTGAAATTCGATTGCCGCTCGCGGTCCGTCGTTCACCGCCAGGTATGCTTCACCCCGAACATAAGATGGATAGAGCGTAGCGACCGGGAATGAGGGGGGAGCGGCAAATTCGAGTGAGGAATTTAGGAGGTTCAAATCGTCCACAGCCTTGGATGCCCGTCCCCCTTTCAAGTCGATTTCCGCACGAAGGATCGGAAGCCAGTATTTCTGCACATACGTATTGGTAGGCGACTCATCCTTTAATTGCTTGCTGAGGATCTTTGCCTCTGCAAGCTTCCCCAGTCGTGCCATGGTCAGCGCAGTCAGTATGATCACATCTTCGTTGTGAGAAAGCCTCTGAGCTTTGGAAATGAGCTCCTGTGCGGCCGCCGAATCTCCGGCCTCTTCTTCTCGAATTGCTGCCTGGGCAAGGTAACGGGCTGCCGAGTCTTTTTCCCCTTGCTGCTCCATCAGGCTCGAGGCTTTGCGCGACAATTCATCAGCCTTCTCGAAGCGACCATAGAATGCTTCAGTGTTCGACTGTTCGGAAAACAGCAGGGCCTGCATCTCCGGACGGCTCGTTGACTGCTGGAGCAATTGTGCCATCTGGCGAACGTCCCCCCGAAGGAAGGCAACGCGGTAATTCACCAGCAGCAACCCCTCCGCCTGCAGGGATCGTTTGCTAGCGTCGGCCAGCACCGCTGAGGCCTCGTCGGGCCGATTCAGCGCGAGCAGAACATTTGCCAACTCGGAATGCGTGCCGCCTCTGCTGGGGTCGATCGACAGGGCTCGACGGTAGTCCTGGACTGCCGAGTCGTATCGGCCCAGTGCCTGGTCAGAATTGCCCAAGTGATTCCAGGTTCCTGCGGACTCGGGATAGTCTTGAGCAACGAGTGCGCGAACCTCGTCGGCCTTCTCCAAATCACCAGTCACATATTCGTAATACCGCGCTTCGATGGAACTTCTTTCGGCCTGTGTGACATGGGCGCGCAGTTCGTAGGCCCGGGTGGCATGTTCGCGGGCCAGATCGCCCTGGCCGAGATTGTAGTAAATGGTCGCTAGCGCGCCTTGGGCCTGGGCAAAGTTTGGATCCAGTTCAACAGCTTTCTTGAATATCGGCAGAGAGTCGCGATCGCCCTTCTTGTCCCAGGTCAAAAGAGCCAAGCTGTAGGCATTCAGTGCATCGAGCGATGAAGTGGTGGCTTGTTCCAGAGGAGCGTTGTATTTCTGAATGGAGGGCAGCGATTCGCCCAGCTGCGAACGAAGTTGCGATGTAAGGCGACCCACGGCATCGACGACATCTTCTTTCCGGCGTGCTTCGGTCTGTTCGTTGGCGATGGGCTCGCCGTTGTCGCAACGGATCGCCGCCAATCCGATGAGATAAAACGCACCGAGGCTGGAGATCGAGCCCTGGATTGTCGCTTTTCCCCCTGCCCTTTGGCAAACTTCGATCGCAGTCTTGCCCGTCATGCGGTCCTCGGCAGAATGGCCCATCTGGGCCAAGATGACCGACGCTTTCCGTTCGGGCATGATTTGGACGGCCGGGGACTGTCCCAATCCAATTTGAAGGGCCTGGCGCAGAGCATCGTCGAAAACAGATTCGCCGGTGGTGTTCACGAAATCGGCGACGATGACGGTGTCACCGGTTGAGGCGTGAAAGCTACGGGAATGCAACCGCCAGAAGGCGGCAATCGTTGCAGCCAGTGTTAAGAGGACAGCCACCGAGCCGAAGGCGTACAAGCGCGACCGATGCCTCAACTTGACCGTCGGTAAGGTAGAGCTTGGCGTATGCAAAGCGGGGGCAAGGTGAGTATCGGTTGGAACGGTCTGGATCGGGTCCAGTCGCGTCTCAATCTGCGGCGGGTTGGTTACGGGGGCAATGAATCGATAGCCACGCCGAGGCACCGTTTCTATGAATCTCGGGTTCTCGGCCGTATCGCCGATTGCAGCGCGTAGCTTTCCCATTGCCGTATTGAGAGCATCGTCGAATTCCACAAACGTCTGGTCGGACCATAGCTTCTGGCGGATCTCCTCGCGGGTAACCACCTCACCTGCACGCTGCAGTAAGAGCTCAAGAATTTGAAAAGGCTGCCCTTGCAGACGAACGCGCAGTCCAGACTTGGAAAGCCTGCCCTCATGCAGGTCCAATTCAAATGTCCCAAACCGAATGACCCGGCTTGTCGATCCCTGCATCTGCATCAGAATCGCCTCGAACTCCAGATTGCTAGGTGTGCAGTATACAGGTGAGATGTCCGCGCAGCGCACTCATTTTTTGGGTGGTTAGCTGGTTAGCTTGGGCTTGGAAACAGTTTGGTTGCATTCTTATTCGGACCCGATGCAAACTGCGAATGGCTCAAAACAGGGACGCCTTCCGAACCCGGCTCAAAAGAAAATTGTGGCACCGTCCATCAGAGTTTGATCGAGTCAAGCAGCAGTGGGGGGGCAGGATTGGCCCTCGCCTGAGGTCAAAACCCAACCGAGGAGGAACCAACTTATGTTTAGCTTCAAGAAAAGCCACCTGCTTATCCTGCTGGGGCTGGCCGCCCCTGCTTCCACTTTCGCCACAAGCCATTACTGCATCGCGACCGCCGGCGGATTCGGCCATGGCGGCACGACTTTCATTGGCGTAAACTTTTCAGTGCCTGTTGAGGGCGTCTGCGCACCCTGGTCAGGCTTTACGAAGACCGCTTCCACAGTCATCTTAACGACGTCCGGAGTCGGGTGCCTTTCCAGCGATGGCAAAGCGCTGACGATCAGCGTTTCCAGCGCCGACCCGGACTATCTGGGTGCGGGCAATGTTGGAAATGACTACATCCGGTTGCTCCGATCGGGGTCAAGCGGATCGTTCGTGAGTGGAATGGACAACGGCGAATTTGGCGGAAGCGCCGAGCCGGTGGCCTGCACTTCCAGTCTGGAGAGTCTCCCGTCGAGCCACGACTAGCGGGCGATGCCACTCGTGCGATTAATTTCAATAAATACGAAAGATGCCCTTAGCATTTGGTGGCGCGGGGCGATCATCTGAACCGAAAGGCCTTCGGTTGATGTCTCGTTTGCGAACTAGTCGCCCTTATCGGTGATTCTACCTCGGTGGGGGCACACTGTCCTGCTCGAATCAACACTATTCGATGCCGAGTCTATGGCAGCTTATTCAGGTAGCAAGGGTTGCTTGAGCTTTGTATGGGCGGAGTCGGCGGAGTCAGCCAAGGCGGATCGTTGAAATCGAAGAACTCAGTCATATCGATCTGTGCAGCATCTCGATTGGTGAGAGCAGGCAGATTGAAGCGAGTCTCAACGAACTTCAAGAAAGCCGTCGAATCCGCGACCGTGTGTGACACATAGTTCCGCTTGGCAAACGGAGAGATCACGATCAATGGCATGCGGTAGCCGGTGTAAACGAAGTCGCAGGTCGGTCCCGTCGATGAGGAGCAGACCGAATCCGTGCCTAGGTCAAGCGGGGGAATGCCGTCGGGGCTGACGGCGGGCTGGGGCGCCACATGGTCGTACATGCCGCCGCTCTCGTCATAGGTGAAGATAAACGCCGAATCGTTCCAGGAAGAGCTCTCCATAAACGCGTTGATGACGGATGAGACAAACCTGGAGCCGGACTGGATGTTCTCCGGAGCGGAATCGGAGTCGGATCCATGCTCGTCGAGTCCAGCGTCCGAAGGGGGTTCAATCTCTGCGAATTGGGGCAATGTTCCGTTGGCTAGATCGGTGAAGTATTGCGAAATGGGAGCGATATTCTGCGGAGTATAGTCGAGAATGTGTTGCGCATAGGTGAAGTTTTCAAGGTAGCCCACTTTAATAAGGCACGAAGCTTGGTAGGGTGGTCCAGAACAACCGGTGCCCTCAGGGTTAATGTAGACCTTCCAAGTGATGCCTGCTTTGTCAAGTTCCTCAAAGATTGTATTCGACTTCAACTGGGGCTTATCTGCCGGGACAGTACCATTGGGGTAGGCATAACCTCCGGATGTGCCGGCGGCCAGATACTCGCGGTTGATGTTGGTGCGCGACATTGCGGGCTGGAACCAGCGGTCGGAAGTGGCGAAGTTCGTCGCCATGAAGTAGTCGTAGTTGAGATCATTCCCATCCCAGTAGCCCATGGCGCGAATACCATTCACGTCGTAGAACGGTGTTCCGGGGTTTGTGCGCGCGTCATGCGCCGCCGTCCAGACGAACCCATTATTCTCCGCAGGGTATTTGCCCACCTGATCGTTATAGTCCCAGTCCACATGAGCCTCGCTCCAGGAGGGGCTGGTGTTTTCATTACACACGGTAGTCATGTGGAACGAGGCGACAGTGTTCGACGGGTCCCAGACGCAGTCGCTAGGCATCGGGTCGGCAGGATTGCATCCAGGGAGCGCGGGAGCGGGTCCTAGCAGCGGAGGTAGCCCCGATTGTGGATTGAACTGAGGCAAGCCGTCGAACGATTGATCCGGGTAGTTGTTCTCCACCCAGTATTCACGCATAGCGCCAAAGTAGCTATCGAGGGACCGGTTCTCCTGGGCGAAGAAGATAATGTGATTCAGCGATGTGATATTCGCAGTTCCGATTTCGAAGGTTGGCGTCACTGACGTGCTCATGGTCAAAGGAAGGGTGCACGCTCCCGTCCCGGTACAAGGGCCCGACCATCCTGCGAAGGACGTCCCGGAACTCGGTGTCGCCGTCAGCGTTACAGATGTGCCGCTAGGAAAGCTGGCGGCGCAGGTTGTTCCGCAACTGATCCCAGTGGGACTGCTCACGACAGTCCCGATGCCTGTTCCCGCGCTAACGACCGAGAGTTGAATAGTCGTGGAATTGAATGTCGCTGTGGCAGCGGTCGCCGCTTTCAACGAAAGAGTGCATGTGGACGTGCCGCCGCATGCGCCTGACCAGCCAGCAAACTTGGACCCGGATGCGGCCGTCGCGGTCAGCTTGACGGATGTTCCCTCACCGAAACTGGCGCTGCAAGTTGTTCCGCAGTTGATGCCGGAAGGACTGCTCGTGATCGTACCGGTCCCAGCTCCGGCGCTGACCACCGTGAGTTGGGCCTTCGTAGACTCGAAAGCTGCTGTCACAGATTTGGAAGCTTTCGGGGAGAGCGTGCAGGTGGAAGATGTACCGCTACATGCGCCTGACCAGCCCTCGAACTTAGACCCGGATGCAGCCGTCTCAGTCAGCTTTACGGACTTCCCGCTGGCGAACTTCGCGCTGCAGGTCTTTCCGCAGTTGATGCCGGCAGGGCTACTTTTGATGGTTCCTACCCCTGTTCCGGAGGTTTTTACCTTGATTGTGACGGTGGAAGAGCGGACCGTGCGGGCCGACGCGCAGAGGGAAATTGCGCAAATGAGACCTAACCAATACCTCGCGCACCCGATTCTGCGATTAGCAACATTCATTGGTGACATTTGAGATCCCCGATATCCCGCGCGTCCTCACTCTTGCCCGGAAGTTACGACCGCGCGCCACGATTTTTATTGCAACTTCTACGATGTTGTCGATCCTTGATTCAACAAAGGCGCGTTCTTTTCCGCGGTCGTCATCCGACAAATCTCGATGCATTCCACTGTGTCTCTTATCCCCGTGGCGTCGAGCGGCTGGATAACTGCAGCCCACGGAAGCATTCTTAGCGACTCTTAGGCTTATTGCACGGTGTAGGTCCAGGAGACTAGTTTCTGACTTGCGGATAGTCCCCCGGTCCCACCTGTGAACCCGACATAAGCCGTCACCGCTCCCACCACCTGTGGAATGTCGATGGCCTTCGTGAAAGTGAATGTCTTGTTGGTCACGACGTCGGTCAGGGTCATGGCGAGCGTTGTTCCGTTGTAGGTAACATGCGCCAGCATGGAGTCGCCGCTCCTCAAGATCACGCCGCTCGGAGTCATGTCAACTGCCGGAACTGTGGGGACGGCGCCGTCCGTGTAGATGCCAGTTGAGTCTGTCCCTTCCCCGGAATTTGAGTAGAAATCGAACTTGATGGCGACGCTCTTTCCTATTGGTGCGTAGCCAAGCGCGGCGCCCGATCCTCCAAGTGCCTTCGGACCAACGTTCTGAATCGTGAACGTAAATCCATCCGCCTGCGCACTGGACAGCTGGAATCCGAAGTCTGTCGTGAAGGACTTCACGGAGACGGGTGCGCTCCAGAAGATGCTGCCGGCCTGATTCAGTCCTCCGTTGGTCAATTGCAGGCGGCTATCGTCAGCATTCACGGCGCTTCCGTTGAGTGTCAGTCCTGCGACGGACGAGAACCCGTTTGAGAAGTTGATCGTGGGTGCAGCTGCACCGATGACATAAGCGGCGGCTGCAACGCTGCTATTTTTCAAAGTTGGGTCAATGGCGATTGCTTTGATCGTTTCCGAACCCGCGACAGTGATAGGCGCCGAATAGAGGGCGGATAAAGCTGTTGGAGTCGCGCCCGTTGTTGTGTAATGAATCTTGGCTGACTTGTCCGTGTCAACCAAAGTCACTTTCTGGGCTCCCGCGTAGGTTCCGGCAACCGGCGTAAAGGTAGGTGTGGGTGTTTGACCGGCGAACGTGAACGTGGCCGCGGCAACCGCGCTCTGCAAGTAATTTGGCGCACTGGCCAGCGCGCTCACCACAGTGTCTGAACCGATCGATAGAGGCTCTGTGTAGATTGTCGAAGCAGTTGTTGGAGTGGATCCATCCAGCGTGTAGTAGATATCTGCAGAGTTCGTAGCCGAGGTAATCCTTACGGTTTGCGTTACAGCGAATGTACCGCCGTTGGGATTGATCACGGGGGTGGCTGTTATGGGCTCCCCATGCAACAGCCCATAGACGTCCAACAGATGGGACCCGGCCAGGTAGACCTTGCCATTCGTCACCACTGGGATCTCGAACTTCATCGCGCCGCCTGCATTGTCGCGGGCGCTGTTGGTAGAGCTCGCGTAGAGCATGTCGCCGAGATTATTCGCGTTCCACGCATACAGGATCGCAGCACCATGTGTCGTGTAGGCATCCGTGCGCACAGCCCAGGCAACGCCATCCTGTGTTCCATTGGAGGAGATGGTGAAACTCGCTCCAGGAAACAACGAGGTGACAGAAGCTTTACTCGTCGGATTCTCGCTCAGCACGCCGGCGTTCATCGTAAACATCTTCGGCACGTCGCCATTGCCCCACATATACAGATGACCGTTCCAATAGGCTGGGGTGCTCCACAGTCCTTTGGTTTCCCCAAAAATGTCTTGCGGAACATTCGTATTGGATGGAGCTCCTGTGGCGTACCCGCCCAGGTGATTGCGGTTCAAAACAAGAATGCGCCCTTCTTTGCCCACGTTGACGAGCATGTTCGCGTTCGCGCCGTCTTCATTCGGCACCATCAAGACGCCGCCCGAACCCTGGTCCAGATCGCTCTGACTCAACCGCGCCTGGTTGAACGCGGTAAAGGAATCGGTGAGGGCCAGCTTGCCCCCTGCCAGATTGAAATTGAGGACGCTTTCGCCGTACTCGCCATTCCCATAGGTGCCATTCGAGCTCACTAGGAAGAGCCGCCCTCCGTTACCGCCGCTGTCAATCGGCAACCCCGCGCCTGCTCCCCAGATACCCGCCCCTGCGCCGTTCGGCGTCAGGCACACAACGTCGGATTGCGCCATGGATGTTCCGTTGTAAGCGAAAAGCCATCCATGATAGTCGCCTTCGTCTCCGTGGGATGCGAACGCGATATAGACGTAGCCGTTATAGAAATCGAGCGCGGCCCGCTGGTTGTCCCAGTAAGGACTGAATGCCAACTTTCCTCCGGAGCTGCCGTTTCCAGTCCCCTTAATGGTCGCCTGAATCAAAACCGGGCTATTCGGCCGCTCCGCACCGCTGGTGATGTTTAGTGCGTGGAGCCGCATCCGGTATTGGCCGCCTTCCTTGCTCGCGGCCACCACATACATGGTATTCGCGGCCAGGTTGATGACCGGCGTTCCCGTGATTCCAATCTCGGGCTCAATGTCGTTCAGGAGTGCAGGTACCCATGGCACGGTCGTTGCCCCCGCGGCAGCCCCGTGCGCGGTGCTGATCATGCTCGCCTGCCAAATTGGATTCGCATTCGCGCCGCCATTCGAATCGGCATCGAACGCGTACACCGAGTCATGTTCCGTGGCCACAAAAACTACGTTGTGCACCTGGCCATCCACCATTCGCAGATCAGGGACATAGAGCGGCTGTGCATACGTCACCCCATCGGTCGCATGCGAGAACAGCTTGCCGAACGAGCCAGGATTGACGTTGGCCGGTGTCAGTTCGGTCTCATGGGTATTCTGGCCAGCATGGGTCAGGTCGTAGCGCCATGTCGGAACAGCAACTTCGGTCTGGGCTCCTGACCAGGATGCTGACACGCACAGCAGAGCGGCTACAAGCATGGACAAGATGACGGAGCGATTGAGTGCGCTCGATCTCAAACGCACGGCGGGCTCAGCAGTAGGACGACGGGAGCAGGGACGCAGCGACATGGGCGACCATCCGATTTCTATGAAATTGGGGCGTACACTTGGCTGGGTCGAGCGGGACGAACACTTGCTCTCTTGCGTTTCTACTTTCTAAGGGAAGGTGCGAGTCCGAAGTCTGCGGTCAATACATCGATTACCTGACGATCTATCTCGGCACTCTAACTCTACTTCGCGAAAGACAGAAAGTGCTGTCGTGTCCTAAGGCTGCGGGACCTGCGGTCAAATCCCCGGGGCAGTCAAGATGACTTGAACAAGACGCTTCCCGGTCTCAACGATACCATCCAGGTTGCCTAACTGCTTGAGTTATGGTCTTGGCGGAATGAGCGAAGAAATAGGGTAACCATCCATTGGGTACCAACGATTTTGTCTTCAAAACTATTCATTCAGGGTCAGTCGCATGAATTCTGTGTAGAGTGAGAATCGCAGGGCTCCTCGATGATGCAGGTGAGGAACAGCCCGATTCCACCCTCATGCAGATGCTTGCTGGCTGCGTAAGCTGCAATGGCCAGGTTGAGTTATTGGGCGGCGACAAGCTGTTGCGCGCGTCTCGCGGCTGCGTACAAGTTGAGCCGCGAGTACACGCCAAATTCCGAGCCATTGTCCAGAAATCCGCCGCCCGGCCCCTCTGTTTCCGTGAGGATTCTGTCCGCCACTTCCAGCCTTAGGGATGGAAATGCCTGCGTCAGAAGATAGCCCGCCTTCGGGGCAAATCTCTCGACATCTTCAAGGACTCCAGCATTTTGGGGATATACCACGGGCAAACTGTACGTCTGCGTCGTTTCGTAGAAAGCCTCATCCTCGGCATCGTTGCTGAATCGTCCCGTATCCTCTCTTGCGCAGGCTTTGATCGGGTTGCCGCATCCGGTCTGCAATACTGCGATCAGATCGGCACGCGCATTTTTCACTGCGCTCTGAAAGTCATTGATCGGCGGAGCTCCACGTTCAACCAGACCCATGTACGCCGGATCGTTGGCCAGCAGATGCGCCATGTCGTAAAGCGCCAACGTTCGTCCAGCCAAAACGTCCATCACGTAGTGCGAGCCCATGATGACGCGATCGTTTCCATATTCCGCACCTCGTGCAATCATCTGCGCGTACCGCTCCGGTACCAGCACTGCGAGCAAGACCGCTCCGGTATAGCCATATGTCGTGTGACCGCTCGGATAGGAAGGGCTATCGGTCAGGTTCATGGCTGGCCCGTGATTGTACACATAGTTTCCGGAAGGAGTGTTCAGGTAATCCGGGCCCACAAATAGCGTAACGCTTGGCTCAGTCTGATAAGGGCGTGAATTCCCGTACGCATCGGCTCCTGCGGTCCCAGCCGGAACTCTATATGCTTTGCCAAAGACGTCGTCGATGCCGCCAATCTCTTTCACCACGGCTGCTTCACCTGGAGGGACGAGAGTTTTTCCTTCCGTCGTTTCGTTCGCAAAGAGAAATTTGGAGGCATTGGAGTGCGCGCCAGTAACCGCCCCTGCGTAAGCGATCAGGTCGCTGATAGGCTTCGGGAGCTTGGAGGTTTGCTCTTGATCGATAGAATGAAAACGTGCCAGGTAGGCCGACCCAAGGGTTGTTCCCAATCCATCCGAAAGCTGTGCGAGAGTGCTCCAAGTACCGAAGGCATCCCTTAGCGCCTGCTGCTCTTGTTCAGGAAATGGCAACAAGGTAGGCTGAGCGATCGCGCCTGTCTGGATTCCGCCGGTGACCGTGTAGTTGGCTCCCAGCGCGGCCTTACCGGCGTCCGTATTCAATAGAATGGTGACCGGGACTAGCCCTTTAAGGGCTGCCATCTCCGGGACAGATTGTGCTGGCGCTTGAACGGAGATGAGAGCGAAGAGAGCTAGCGCGCTGAACGATTCCCTCAAAGTCATTTGAACTCCATTGTGAAGAGATTACGCAAGGGTCCCCGGTCAGTCCATTGGAAGACATAACCATTTTCCATTGTCAACTTGATCTTGCATAGGATCTTGAAGATCGGCCCTCGCGCGTTGCATCCTGCGAAGGCACTTCCTCGTAAGAAACAAATCCGCTTCGGTTATGCGGCAGCGGGTTGTATCGTGACGTTAAAGCCGAGATTTTGCAGACGGTTAACTAGTTTGTTGGCCTGTTGATCCTTGCTGCGTTTGTCGAAATAGTCAGGCCCAGGGTCTTCGTAAAAAGTCCCGTCTTTGAGCATGTGATAAGCGGCTGTCAGGATAGAAGCGGCTACTGCGCAGATAGCCTTTTTGTTTCCACGGCGGGCTCGGATGCGCACGTACTGGGCATGAAGATAGGTTCCTTTGGAGCGAGCGGCGCCCCAGGCACATTGAACAAGAGTCGTCTTCAGCCATGGGGCTCCAGCCTTCAACCGGTTAGACCTGCGCTTGCCAGCGCTCTCGTCGTTTTTCGGGCAGAGGCCGGCCCAGGAGATCAGATGACCGGCAGTAGCAAAGCGGTCCATTTCGACGCCGATTTCAGATACGATCACCTCCGCGGCGAGTGAACCGACCCCAGGAACAGACATCAGCAATTCAATGGCAGCCCGAAAGTGCTGATTGTTGTCGTTCACTTCCCTGTCGATGCGGGCAATAGCCTCATCGAAGGAATCGATCTGATCAAGGTGCAGCCTAAGCATGAAGCGATGATGAGCCGTAACCCGGCCGCGCAGTGCGGCCTCTAATTCCGCTGAAGTTGCCTGAAGACGTCCATGAGCCATCGCCGCAGGCTCTTTCGGATCGGTCTTACCTACGATCAACGCCTCAAGCATGCGCCGGCCTGAAACTCCGACGACATTGCTGATTACGGAATCGAGTTTGACGTTGGCACACTCCAACGTCTTTTGGATGCGCTGCGTGTGGCTGGTGCGCTCGCGTACAAGCTGTTTGCGGGTACGCAGAAGATCGCGCATCTCCTGTGTCGTCTGATCGGGAACGAAGCTACTACTGACCAAACCATGCGCCATCAGATCGGCTAGTATACTGTCCAACAAATAACTAGACATATAATGTGATTCGTTTTATCCTTAGGTATGAGTTCTTGCATCGAGCTTTTGCCCGCCGAGCAACTGCAGATGCAGCAATGGGTGGCGGCTCATGGTACCCCC
>Ga0302320_10008967_pt1 | contig 21610 bp, 33 predicted proteins | sample Bog_T0_3_FD_202130 | JGI IMG/M metagenome (GOLD analysis project Ga0302320, IMG submission 202130) | Peat permafrost microbial communities from Stordalen Mire near Abisko, Sweden - Bog_T0_3 | ecosystem: Environmental > Terrestrial > Soil > Wetlands > Peat | place: Sweden: Abisko, Stordalen Mire...
GGCAATAGCCTTCAGTTCGCTATAGCGGCGATCAAGGGTCTCCACGGCCTCGACAAGCTCCTCCTGGAACTCCCGCATCTGGGCCGCGAAGGCGTCGATCTTCTGCTGGCGGATCAAGCGGATGCCCGGTTCCGGGTACGGCAGTGACAGCGACCTCCAGTAGGCGATGACCTTGCCGCGGACGGCGGTGACGGCCTTGAAGGCGGGATGAGAGATGTCCAACAGCTTTTTGCCGGCAGAGAGGAACTTCGCCTCCGCGTTGAACGGCTCGGCGGCCTCGGCCTTCTGCTCGGTGGTGAGCGACTTCCTCGTGCCAAACCAGGAGATACAAACCCGCACGGCTGCCATCGTCGTTCGCAGGCTGTCTGCGGGTGAGGCAGGGCGATCAAGTACGGTACTCATGTATATATTGTCTCCGCAAAGGTGGGGATTTAGTGAGGCAGAGCCGGCCATGACGATTCCTGGCCGGCATTGCGTTTATGACAGAGCGACCGCGTGGCCGCTTTTAACTGTCGAGAAACAACGAAAGCTGTTGTGCGACGGCGGCACTGAGGGAGCCGGCAGGCATGCGACGACGGGGACGACGACCGGCATCGCGAGCCAACGGACGCGGGCTCTCAATACTCATCGTGGCCGGTTCAACCGGCATGGCCTCGCCTACACTGAACTTGGCCCACGACCGCTCCGCATCGCCAAACTCGATATTCTGAACGAGGCTCTTGGCAAGCTCCATCGTGAGCGAACCGCTATCGGCCGATAACGCCGCCAGGCCTTCCGCCGAGAATTGCCCTTCCAGGGCCAGCGAAGCGTCGAGCTTCTGGGCCATCAACGCCATCGCCCGTGCCTGCATCGTCTCGCGGTAATAGAGATAGTACACCCGGCAGGGATGCTTCTGACCGATCCGCCACGACCTTCGCGATGCCTGCCGCAGAGTGAACAGGTCGTAGCCGGTTTCATAGAACACCAAAGAAGGGAAGTTGTGGTTGCCGGCGGCATCGAAGAGCGTCAGCCCGGTCCGAACCGGCTGTGGATGTGAGATGATCACGTCAACGCCACGGGCATTGTCAGCAATCCACTTGCTGCGGTGCCGCGTGGGCACCTTGGCGGCGTCCAGGACTTTGGCCGAGAAGCCCGCGTCCGTGATGATCTTCTCCAGCCGTTGCAAGACAGGGTGCGAGTTGGTGTATACGCAAAAGACCCAGCATTGACGACCCGCTTCCTTCTCTTGCCGCAGAATCTCCAGCAGTTTACGCTCCTTGGGCCAAAGCGTGTCACAGTCGAGCGTGGGCGGCGTCGTCACATGCACGAACCGTCCGCCATCGCCGCACTTCTCGGTGTAGCCGATCGGGGACCAGCCAAACGGATGGTCGGGATAGGCAAGCAAGGCGTGCAGCATGCCGGAGAGAAGCTGGTGGTTGCCCCGCCGCAGAAGATCGGCGACCGCGTCCTTGAGCTTGCTTTCCATCTCCATATAGGCTTCCGCCAAATTGGGACTCATACGCACCGCGGTGGGATGCTCGTCGTAGCTGGGGAGATTCTCGGCCACGTCCGCCAGGCTCAGAAAGATCGTGTTGGCGATCAAGTGCCGGCCATAGAGCGTAGGCATGATGCCCGGCTGTTCGGCCTGCCGCTTGGTTGTGCTCTTGCCGTTGCTACGGCGGTTGTCGTCTGCTGAGCGGGTCTTCTCCGTGACGATAGTGTCCACCCGCCCGTAACGGCGGGCGAATTCCATGTCGTCTTCCCAGGCGAGATTTTCGGCCTTGAGGCTCTTGGGCGACAGCCGGAACAGCAGAGAACGGACGTGACCGGCCTTGCCGCCGATGAGCGTGCCCGTCATCGCGATTACCTTGCGGCATGACGCGACCAGGGCACCCAGGGCGTTCGCACGGGCCGAGGTGTCGGATTTCTCCTCGTGGACCTCATCGCAGATCAAGTAATCGAAGACGCCCCGCATGTGCCGGTGGATGTAGTCGGCCGGTGCCCACACCCGATGTTTGCTTGTGTATTGCCACAAGGCCGTACCACACGGACGGGTAATCGCCTCGTTGTCCTTATCGACCGCCACGACGACTTCCGCGGTGCAGTGCTTTCGCGACCGTTCCAGGTCCTTCATTACGAGAAAATCACCCTCGCCGTTGGCCCTGCTTCGCAGTTGGGCGCCACAGTCGGGACAACGCAAGATGCCCTTGCAGTCCTTGACGGCGGCCGGACGCCAGTATGGCCCGTTCTTTGCCAAGGTCTCGCCGATGATCAGCCAGGTCGGTCGTGTCGGCTTGTCGTGGGGATAGGTGAGCAGTTCGCTCCACTTCTCCAGCACGCGGACCTCGACCGTGTTGTCGAGAAACACGGCCTGCAATTCACTCCGCCAGGTCTCGACCAAATGCGGAGGGCACATGACGATGGCCCGATAAGGCTTTCCGGCCGCGTGGGCGTGAACTGTACAAGCACCCATCTGCGTCTTGCCCGTGCCGCATTCACAGCACAGGAACACGGCCTTCTGCCGGTGCAAGGTCTTGACTGCCGCCGTGGCCACGTGGCTCTGGGCCGGTAGCATCGGTCGCTTGAGCGTCAAGCTCACGGTCGCGTCGGTCGAGGGAACGTGGAGAGGCTCGAAAGCCTGACGAGCCCGATCGGCAACGAGCGAGCCATAGCGGTCGAGATATTCCTGAAGGGTTTCGCAATTCATTAAACAGTTTCCTGCGTTGGTGGTTGAAGACGTTCAGGCCACCAAACGCAGGTGGCCCTGTTTGACGCCCCGTGTGACCAGGGCATCGAGATCGGCGGGGTCGGTCTTGAGGACGCCCACGGTGGCGGCCAGGCCATCCGCAACGATGATGTTGCCGGTCTTGGTCATGGCTTGCTTCAGCCACGGTATCCAAGGCCGCAGCAAGGGTGTCGTGTAGTTCGGCCCCGAGAGTTCGGCCCACAGGTGGTCATCGCTCAGATTGGGCATCAACCCGGGGATTTTGGCCACGGCGACTAGATGAATGACGCCGCGGGCCAGCTTGCTGACGGCCGCTCCGTAGGTCACGGGCTTGCCGCCGAAGAGGAGGCTAGCTTTGATCATCCGTGCGGCCACGTTGCTGCCCTGTAGCGAGAACTCCGCCCGGACCTCCGGCTCATAGAGCGTGGCTCGTAACGACTTGGCGGCCGTATCAGGACCGGAGGCACTCAGCAGCAGCAATCCCGCATAATCCTCCGAACGGCGGCGATAGACTTGGACGCTACCGCCGTACTCGCCCGCCCAGGCTGCCGCATGACAGCGGAGGCGGAACACGCTCTTGGCGGTCTTTACGACCAGCGACGGTAGTTCAACTTCGTCGGACACGGATTCTCCTTTCGGTTTCTCGGTAATGGGTCTGACAATACAGCTTGGCGGGCCGCAGCTTGCGATGACGAGACATGACCCGCCAGGCCCCGTCGTTGAACAGCACGATGAACAGGGGATCGCCATCGTCGGGAAATCGCTCAATGCGATAAACCTTGCTGCGGTCGGTCCATCGCAATCGTCGTCCAAGGATAGGGTGCCGGGACTTGCTCGGCTGCTTGGGCCATTGCAGGGTCGGTTTCATGCGTCAGGACTCCAGGTTCGTAATGTCGCCATGCGAATCCAGGACGCGGATCACCAACCTTGGCTTCTCCGAAATCACCGTGCGGGTCGTCACGTTGCCCTGGTCGTCCTCACTCGTATCACACGACGCGACGTACTCGTCCTTGGCGGCCGTACCGCGGATGACGTGTGGCGGCTCATTGGGTGGGCAGATCAGCCCGTCGATATGGCCGCTGGCAAGGAGCATCGCTCGATGCCCGATGCCGGGACTCATGGGCGGTCGCAAGCGGTGGCTGGTCCTGTCGGCCGGCGGTTCGATAAGAAACCGCAAGGGACTCTGGGCCGCCAGACGTGCCAACTCGGTATCGGTCGGCTCCGTCTTGCGGAAATGCCGCGGTCGCTGGCCGGCCGGCAACTTGTAGACGACGTGGTCCGCCATCCGCTTTTCCAGCCAGTCCCAGGGACACTCCCAGCGATTGACGACACGCGACTGTTTCCGCTTGCGGCCGAGAATGACGGTCTCGCTGAACTTGCGGACCTCTTCGGGAAACGTCATCGCGGAAATGTCGTGAAAATGCTGCTCGAAGAATTCGCTCGTCTTGTAGGTGTCGGCCACGTCATGCGGGCAGACCAAGGCAAGCACGCCGTTGTCGGCCAGCAAATGGGCGGCCCGCTCGATAAACTGGCTTTCCACACGGCCCTCACCGCCCGTCGCGTAATCGTAAGGCGGGTTGCACCACACGAACGAGAACGCGTGGTAGCTGATCGCACAGCGGAGGAAGTCGGCCGGCGCCAATGCCTGACCTTCGGGCAGCGATTCCTGCACCAGGCCGGCACGATCCTCGGAAAGCTCGATGGCGTAGGGCACCGCATGGAGCCCTTCGGAAAGTTGCCGCAGTGCGTGGCCTTCGCCGGCACACGGGTCCAAGATTGTGCAGTTGCCGGTGTCGGGCGGTCGAAGCCGACCGAGGACGGCAGCGACGGCTGCGGGAGCGGCGGCATAGAATCCGCCTTTGATCTGTGACATCAGCCTGGCCATTGTTTAGTTTTCTCCTGTGGCAAAGCGGTGTTATTTCTGTGGAATTTGGAAACGAAAAGAGCCGGCCACACTACTTGTGGGCATCGAAAGCAAAATACAGACGCGGGCTGTGCTGAAAGAAGAGACTGCCCTTCTGACCGTCGCTCTTGCGGCGGACGACCACGAGCGGGGCGGCAAAGGCGAGCACGTCGAAATCGTCGCCCAACTGATTTGTGTCCCAGACCTGGCCGTGTTCGGCTTCCAGGGCCTCACGGCTGCCGGGCTCGGCATTGATCTCGGCCTGCAATCCCATGCGGATGGATGCGGTTGGATCGAACATTTGATCTCCTCGTGAAAGTGGTTGTGTTGTTGTCACGGTGGTGCCAGACGAGCGGCGTTACGGCTTCGCAGGTGGATGGTTGGGCAGTTTTCAATGTCGTACTCTCCGTGGTGAATACGACGGGCTTGATTGGCCGCCGATCTGCTGATCGGTGTCAAGAAGGCTCAGACAGCGACGGTCTTTCGAGCACGGTCGCTATCGCTGCTTTTCTTGCGGCACTTCCTTGGGAATGGGTTGGCCGATTTCTTTCAGGACTTCCAAGGCATGTTTCCAATACAGGCCGCCGCCGTACAAGCGCCCGTCCTCTCGATACGGCTTGCAGAACTGCTTGACGAACAAGGCAGGGGCACGAACCGCCAGGAAAACCGCACAAGGCCAGAACGCTTCATCGAAGGGCAGCGACGGCGGATGTAACCGGCAGGACTTTTCGTAGATTTTGGCGAAGAGTCTGGTGTCCTCTTCATCGAACCGCTGGTGTGAATCGGTGTTATACATCCCGATTCCCATGTTCACGAATCCCATCACCGTGCCGTAGAAGGCATTGATGGATTCGTAGTCGATGCCGAAGCACTGGTAGCCCTCTTCCGATTGGCATATCGCCATGGCATAGGGGGCGAACTTTGTGTACCATGCCTGCGCCGTGAAGTACAGGTCGTCGTGGGTTTCGCCGTAGGTTTCGACCGTCCACTTGCCGCCAGGGGCGATACGCTGGCATTCCCGCTGGGCACGGGCCTCGACGCCCAAAACCTTGATAAGGCGGGAGCGAGGCTTCTTGAACTGGTCGTTGTAGATGCGATTGGTACGGAAGTCCACGCCCGCCGTGACAAGGCTTTCGATCCATGCACGACCTTGGGTGAGGGTGTCGAATAGCTGGGTGGAGGGGAAAGTGGGCCGGGGAGTTTTGGGTGGGGGAAGGATGTCGATCATGATCGTGTCTCCGGGGTTGTGAACTCTGGCTCGGTGTCACGAGCCGCCTGCGAAGCACTTGCTATCGCGGGCCTACACATTCAGGAAAAACCTGCTGCGATCCTGCCGGCAGACTTCCGCGTGACCTTCGGGCAGGCCGCCCAACAGCAGCGATCTAGCGGCTTCCATGTCGCAAGCGATGAACTCGAAACCCTCGCCGTGGAACTTGCACATGCTTGTGATCTCGGCGTTGTAGTGTTCCACGTCAGGGCAGATCGCTAGGTATACGTCACCTTCGGCATACGTCAGGGTACGCAACGTCTTGGGATTGACCCACACGCCGTAGTACCAGGCGTCCTGGTCGGTATCGAATTGCAGCCAGCCGGCGGCGCGGAAGTCGTCGTCGAAATCGAACAAGTAGCGTTCCGTATCGCGGTGCCGATGTACGACGGTATTGCCTTGCTGGTTGACGCGAACGTCACGTACAGGCCGGAACGACTCCTGGTGGGCCGCGAGTTTAGCCTTCGTCTCCTCCTTGCTCAAGGACTCGTCCCAGCGAATCCGCCAATAATCACTGGCCCACACTTCGGCTTGTTCCTTCGTCCACATATCGGGAGCGGTGATGTCTCCTTCCATGCGGAGCAGATAGTCGGTAACTTTGCTCACGGTCGAGCTCTCCAGGGGTTGAAAGGTGAACGCAACGACCATGCCGCGGCACGGTGTCGCAACAGCGGAGCGGGTCACGCTAGAAGAGCATGCCCTGAAGAGACTCGACCAACGTGAGATGCCCTTCGGTCTCGCAGGCCGGTACAACGTGCCCCGCATCTTCCAATTGCTCCCTCAGCAAGGGCCGGCGATGCGGTGGCCGGAATGTGCATTGCCGCTGGGCCATCTGGCAACTGGGGTTCAAGGGCACTTCGGGCAACTCGGTCAGAGGCGTGAATGGCAGATCCCTTGCCAGGATGTACTCAGTGATCGAACCCGGCAGGCCCATTGTCCGGCGGGGCCGTCGCCAGAGGCCATTCACCTTGCGATTGTAGGGCTCGGCACGCAATTCCATGCGAATGATCCGGGCACGCTCGTCTTCCGACAGTTCTTCGACTTCTTCCGGCCGTTGGTTGGGACAGAAGAAGCAGGCAGATTTTGGTGGGATGGGCATGTCGGCGTCGTCGATTGCCTGTTTGCAGCGTTCAAGGTTCCAGCCCCAGTCCATGAGCGGATACTGCCATTCGTAGCGATTGCCTTCCGCGCTGCCGCGTCCCGCATGTACGCGATCGGCCGCCCGCTGCTGGCGATAGCCTTCGCAAGCCTCGAAACCGATGAGTTTGATTACTTTGTCGCCGCGCTGCCATGTTTTTATGCAGGGCTCGAAGCTGCGGCAGAAGCGGTTCTGGGGCTCGGCCTTGAACTTCAGCGTGCAACTGCCACGGTTGAAGGTGGCGCCTGGCAGCGTAGTGTTGGCTACCATGTTGCCTTCCAACGTCGTGTACGGTGCCCGTAAGGGCTGATAACGAACGATCGTCAATGGCGGGAAGTCGACACGCGCGAGCCACGCCTGCAAATGAGGGATGAAGCGGTACGTTTTTTCCTTCTCTCCGCCCACGTCGGCAAAGAGGATTGCCGCCGGCCGGATACGCCGCTCGTACAGGCCCACGAGCATTCCCGTCGAGTCGCGGCCCACGCCACAGGCCACGATGACGGTCCGATTCTGCAAGCATTCCATCAAGTGCCTCTTACGGTCTCTGCCTTCTTCGGATAGGGCAGCCTCACCTTCTTTGACAACCAGCATCCAGCGGTCCCGGCGCCCTTCTCGACCACGGCGCAAATCGCTACGACTGCTGCCGCGCAAAACATGGCGACCCAAACGAAGGTCTTGGCGATGCCTGCCTCACGGCGATGCAGTGAAGCGGCTCCGTAGGCGATGACATAGAACAGGTACACCGCCGGAGCCATCGCGATCGCCACGATCCACAGCAACGCCATGCGGCCATACGGCCACAGCGCGCGCCACGCCATCGAGGTAGCCGCGAGAATACGCGAACCGAACGAAACAGTTGTTGCGTTAGCCATTTTTATCCTTTCCGAATATGTCATTGAAACGAATAGGGTACTACGTGTGCCCACAACGAGCCCAAACATCGCGAAGCCCCGGGCCGTAGCGTGCAGGTCATAGAATCGCGCATCATCAGGCGACTTTCGACGCTTCGCCGTTTACACTCGGCAAATGCCCGTAGAGAGCCTTCCAAACGCCTTTTCGACGCATGCCAATGAGCGACGGGGGAGCAGACCAGCGGCCAGTGTTCTCTACCTGCTCACGCCAGTCCCGCAATTCCCAATAGCTGAAGTACCCCAGTACGGCATTGATGGCTTTGCGGTATTCGTCCTCTTGAATCAGCCGCGCGGCATCCTCTTGCGAGAGTTGGCCTTCCGCGACTTTCGTATCCATCACGTCCCGATTGAGCGTGAAGCCCAGCGGCAGCGTGACGAATATCTCGCGGGTCAACCCCACGGGCAGAGGCGGCGGGGGTTCCGGCCATGTAGGCCGGTCGTGCTTTGCCATAGTTGTTCCTCCCAGGAAACCAACGAAATGGGCCGTGCTGGCTCAGCCAGTCACGGCCCTATGATGAAGAGACGTGGACGACCGCGGCCCTGCTATGGCTTAGACCGCCTCGTCGGCGAGCACCAGTTCCGACGCATAGGCAACGCAATGGCCCCCGGTTAGGTCGCGGTTGCGATAGACTCGGCAAAATGGGCTACCAGCCGTCCGCGTGAAATCGGTGTGCCCGTACGCTCCGTGAAGCGGGTGCCGTTCGATAAAGCCTACGCGATGGGTTCTGCCATCCGAACGGAATGGCTCCGTGTGATCGTTAAGGGACAAGAGTTCGCACATAGCTTCGCCTTCAGGTTTTTGATCTTGTGATGAAACTTGGCCCGTCACGGATTAGCAAGCTTACCAGCGGCGCCGCGGCGGGCGGCAGCGTTGTCCATTGCTGCAAGTCGATTCTCGGCGATCTCCTTGAAGTCGGGGAACTGCACTTCATCTTGCTCGGTGAACATGGCAACTTGAACGGCATTGCGGCTCGCTTGCCCGTTAAGGAACCAGCTTAGGCGAAGACCTTTGCGACGGGCCTTGATGAGACCTTGCAGGACGTAGCGATGTACCCGCCATGCACCGATGATGACGTGGGTCACGCCAGTGCGGGTCCTGCAATAGATGTTCCCTTCGTACCACTGCTGGAAGGTGAGAGTGCGATTACACTTTGGGCCGACGTAGTTGCAGATCAACTGGCCAACATCAGCCGAAGTCTTTGCGTCCTCCAAGCCGTTGAAGAGGGCGAGCGCGTCAATCTCCTCCGGCGTGTATTTCTGCTTTTCAAGCGATTGCCGGTGCTGGTCAGGGTAGGTGACGGGTTGTACTAGTGTAGTGTCTCAGGCTGATGGGAGTTTATCGAGTGTTTTTCGGGCACGGCGAACTTTTTCCAAGATGTCCTCTGCTTTCGCCACCCAGACGAAGCCCTTGGGATTGGCGTTGTGGTGGGCGATGTAGTCACCAATGGCTTGCTCCAACTGAGCGATGCTCTTGAAAACACCGCGTCGAATGCGCTGCTGCGTGATGTCACGAAACCATCGCTCAACCAGATTCAGCCACGAACTGCTCGTGGGCGTGAAGTGCATGTGGAAACGCTTGTGTCGTTTCAGCCATTTCTGAACGTTCGGATGTTTATGCGTTGCATAGTTGTCAACAATCAAGTGCAAGTCCAAGTTGGCCGGCGTCTCGGCGTCGATCTTCTTCAGGAATGCCAACCATTCCTGATGGCGATGTTGTTGCATGCACTGGGCGATCACTTTCCCCTCGACAACTTCGAGGGCCGCAAACAGGGTCGTGGTCCCATTCCGTTTGTAGTCGGACGTCATCGTACCCAAACGGCCTGGGTACATTGGCAAACTCTTCTGCGTTCGGTCCAGAGCTTGGATCGAGGTTTTTTCGTCGCAGGAAAGCACGAGGGCATGTTCGGGCGGATCCAGGTACAAGCCCACGATGTCGACAAGCTTTTCCACGAAGTGCGGATCGTTTGAGACCTTAAACGTCTTTGTCAAATGCGGCTTCAAACCGTTGTCGCGCCACACGCGCTGTACGGTGGCCTTGCTGACGCCCGCCGCTTTGGCCATCGTGCGCGTCGACCAGTGCGTGGCGTGTGGCGGAGTTTCCTGCGTGGTCTTGCGGAGAATCTCCACTTCCTTGATCGACCGCACGGTCGGCGTCCGTCCCCCACGCGGCGCATCCTTGAGGATGCCAGCCACACGGTCGGTTACGAATCGATTTCGCCATGTTGCAACCGTCCGCCGTGTGCAGCCCAGTGCGGAAGCGATGCTGTCGTTCTGCCGGCCTTCCGCAGCCGCGAGCACGATCTGGGCCCGCAACACGACTCGAGCTTGGGTACTTCGACCACGCGACAACTTGGTCAACGCCGTTCGTTCTTCTTCCGTCAACACAACTGCTTTGGCGACTCGCATATCGGTATCCTCCCTGGTATGAAGATACTACGCAAGCCGCACCCAATAAGTTCACTTATTTAAGAGACACTACACTAGCACGGTCACGGTCAATGGTCTCCTGTTGTTCGTGGTGTGTGGTCTTTGCCCGCTCCTCGGCCAGCGATGCAATCTGCTTCGTCGTGCCTTGGACCCCCATCTCGCTGATCAGGTATGCGAGTTGGCCGTCCATGCCGGAGTTGTTCACGTCGGCGGCGATGCTGCTGGCCAGCTCTTGGACGGCCTCGTCGAGGTCTTCCGGCTCCAAACCGGCCGCTTCGGCCTTGGCGAGCAGATCATTGATCGGCTGATCGTGGTCGTCGTTTGCGTCTTCCTGATTGGCTGCATCGCAGTAGTAGCCGACGATCACCGGCGGACCATCCCGCCACTTGATCTTCGCGGCGGCCTTGCGAATAGCTTCGTCAACCTTGTCGTCCGACGTGTCGGCCTGGATGTTGATGAAGTCCGTGTCCCATGTGCCGGAGTCGCCAGAATTTCCGCTCCACAGACGGTAATACTCGACGCGACGTGTCTTGCTCGGCTTGCCGGCCTGCTTGGCGGCCATAGCGTTCTCCTCTGCGATGGTTGTGCGTGTTGAAAGAAAAAGGACCGGTCGTGCCGATCTTGCGACGGCACGCCGGTCCTCCTGCATTGCTTGAAAGCGATAGCACGCCTTACGTCTCGGTGATCTCCTCGTAGTCCACTCCCTCCTTGAAGCCGTGCATGTAGTCCTCGTTGTAGACGACGTAGAATTGCCCTTCCCACTCGACGACGAGCATCCCGCCGTGCTCGTCGGTCATCTCGATGCCCTCTTTGACGTGTTCCGCCTCGGCGTAGGTCGGCAGAGGGTGCGGCTCTGCCCGGCTGTGCGGCTCAGGTAGGTGCAACGCCTTGGGGTAAGGGTTTTTCCGTTCCCATTCTTCCTGTGTCAAGTCTTCGTTCCTGTGAGTGCGGGATACGTACTAGCGAGCGGCGGTTTCCTGGTAGCCCTTCTTGGTCTTTTCTCCGATGAGCTTCTCCACATGCTTGGTCGCCGCGTCGACGTCGGCCAGGGTCTTGGTTTGCGTCTGGCCGTTGGTGCCGATCTTGCCGAAGCGAACGGTGACGTCCTTACCGCTCTGGGAAATCGCCCAGAACTTGGCAGAGCTTCCTTCGATGAACTCGAAATAGCGTTTCATGGCTGTCTCACTGGGTTTGGGTTTCGGTTGAACTTGTTTGGAACGAGTAGGACTTGACACGGCCGCTGTTGCTTTCAGCGGCGCCGCATCGGTCAGCAGCCTCACGAACGATGGAAATCGCGGTACGCCACGATCCGTCATTTCCTGGTAGCGGTAGGTAATCGTACTGCCGACTGCGGGTGGGTTCTGCCGCTGGGCATCGGAGAAGCCCGTGCCCACCGAAAAGGTCTGGCCATCCGGCAGTTCCACGACCACGGCACCGAGTCGCCCGGCATGGCGTCCCTTGCCAGGCAGGTGCTCCATGACCTTGCCTTCGGCATCGTGAAACGTCTTGACCTTGAACAACGTGGTCGAACGACCGGCTTCATACTGCGAGCCAGGCTGTCTGAGCATGAGCCCTTCGCCGCCAAGTGCTTCGACCCGTGCCAGTTCGACCTTGAGAGCGTCGATGCTGGTACAGCGGACCTGATCGAGGACCTTGGCATATTCCGGACGCTGTTGCTGGATCATCTCGGAAAGGGCCTTCTGACGCTCCTCGAAGAGGCCGCTGACGCCGGGAGCATCGAACAAGACGTACTTGATCTCCCGCCAGTGGTCGCTTTTGTCTTGGCGACGGACGATACTGACGGCACGCTGAAACGCCTTACGGGCGAGCCAGAGTTCACCGTCAAGAGGCACGTTGGGCAGGCCGGCGACGAACCAGTCTGGGGCATGATAGACGTTGCCAAGCCGCGAAAGGAACTGCCGGCCGTCCCACCAGGCCCGCACGCCATCGAGCTTCTCGCTCATCCACCAGCCGGTCAGATCCGTATCGTTTTCCCAAGGATGGGCCAGCAGCAACTTGGGAGCGGTGTCCGCTTTCTCCGTCGCCGTAGTCGTAGCCACGGGTGGGGCCAGCGAGCCCAGCCGGTCGCGTTCCGCTTGTTCGCCGCGATAGGTGCGCAGATGCTTGCAGGTGCGGCGTTCGATGGACACTGACTGATTGCGCCAGGCCGGGCAGGTGCAGGAATAGACCCCGCCGACGTTTTTCAGGATGTACGGCGCTCGGGCCGAGCCTTGCACTTGGGCTGATTCGCCGTCTTTGAGATCGGGCATGTTGTCGTCCTTGGAGAAGGGTTTGGAGAAAGCGAAGATCGCTGCGGGTGCGTCCATTATAGACTCGCGTACCGGGCAAAGCACTTCGCCGACATGCTTGCAACCGGTAAGACGGCAATCGCTACTTTCGCGGACGCTTCCGCCCGTAGCTGGCCTCCCGCGGCAGCTTGCGTTGTGCGGCTTCGAGGAACTCGCGGATGAACTTCTGGTCGGGGCGGGTCTTGTCGAGTTCAGCAAGTGCCTTGGCGGCGTTTTCTTTCGATGCGTTCATAGAATGTTCCTTGGGTGGTTTCGAGACCAATCGCCCTACGTGAGCGACTGGGGGAAAAACGAATCAACGGACTGGTCATGTTCACTTCGAGGCAATGCCAAGCTCTTGCAGCTTCTCCAGGGCCGCCACGTCGGATGGGTAACGGCAACAGAGATCGCAGCGTTCGACCTTGCTCCCCTCTGCCAGATGGCCGTTCTCCACGTGAGCCAGAATGCCGGGCAGGCCCGAGCAAAAGCAGCCTGGCCGTTCGCATTCGCAATGGTACTGATTGTCCGGCCAGGGTTCCTGGGATTCCTCGGCTTGGGCTGCCGCATCCCAAGCGGTCCTGTCGCAAATGCAGCAGGCCACGTCGAGATCCTCGGGGCAAGCGTGGAAAGTCTCCAGGTTCTCAACATCGTCGGTGTGGGAGCCTTGCTCCTTGGCGTAAGCGATGTTGGCTGCATCCTTATAGCAGCCTTCGCACAGAACTGTTTCCAACGCCGGCACGCCTTGGCTGGTGTGCAGAACGAACATTTTCCGGGAGTGCCGTGCTTGGCCGTCATCGAAAGCCGGTGGCTGTTCCTTGATCAGGCTCTCGATGCCGTAGCGATCGTGGGCCTGGTCGGCGATCTCGTCCAGCAGGCTCATAAGGCCCTGCAAGAGTTCCTCGTCTTTAGGCGTTTCGGCGACATACGGCTCGCCGCGGAACACCGTGTCCATGACCTTCAGCAGCAACCGCCGCTGGTCGGCCAGCAGCGGCCCGTCGATCCGCAGGGCGTAGTCATGCAGATTATCATTCATACCGTGTTCTCCGTTTTGACTTACTCGACACTGTCCTGGATCGCCAATGACAGCACCAGCACGCCGTTGGCCCGGAAGGCGTCGTTGGTATCAGGGCTGACACTCATCCAGGCAAATCTTCTCTGTTTCAACTATTTCGATTCCCTTGGCAACCAACCAGTGGTTGACTGGTTGCCACTCGCTCGGAACCCCTGCACAGTAAGCCCGGTCCAGGGCGTTCCATTCGGCCAACAAAGCCCTGAAATTCTCGGGCGGATTCTTAATGAGGTACGGCGTGTCGGCTCCATCCCGGTAGACCAAGAACAAAATGTACTTGTCCATGTGTGGTCCCACGGCAGCACGGTTGCTTCGGATTGCCAGCGGCAGCACGAGGATGTCGTTTGCTTGTTCGGCGTCTTCCACAGCTTCCGCGTAGCCGGTATAGACCCGCGTGCTGAGCAAAGAAGAACCATCGAGGTCATAAAGCACCCAGCGGTGCAGCTCTTGCAAGCCATCGTTGCGCTCGCCCAGCGCGTCGATGCCGGCCGCCTCCAGGGCCTTCTCGGCCTCCGTCTCGACGATCTCGTCGATCGGCGCGACGGGCATTTCCGTGACATAGACGGCCTTGCCGCCCGCCTCGAAAATGTCGTTGTCGGCGGCGGGCTTACAGCCTTCGCTGTCCCAGTCCACCAACACGAGTTGAACCGTCGAATTCGCGTAGGCTTCCTGCAAGACGCCGCCGGAAACCTCCACGACGACGGTCGGCCGCGCCGGTGTCGGCTTGTCGGCAGCAGGGGCTACGAAGAACTCGCCGAAGCGCGGGTTTGCGTACTCCTCCATGATGCCCGGCGTAGAAAGGACCGTCTCCATGAGGCGGTCGGCAGCCGAGGCCAGGGCCTCGGGATCGGTCACCTGGTCGTCATACGTGACGTCCAGGGTAAGGGTGGTCTTTGCCATGGTCTCCTCCGCGATGGAATGTTGGATCAACCAGTAACCGTGGGGCTGTTTTTTCTGGCCTCAAACGCCGCCCGCTCCTGCTCCACGAAAGCGTAACTGCTCTGCCAGCGAATCTCGTCGGCCGTGACGAACACCGCCCCGCCGCCGAACTCGCCTACGCAGAGTTTCGAGCAGGTGGTGGCGTAGGTCAGCGACCAGCACTGATCAGGACGGAACCGCTTGAGGAACTTCTGGATGAGGTGGGCCAGACGATCCGCGTCGCCGTTTGCTTCGGCAGAGAACCACGCGTAAGTGGTGTCGTCGACTTGATACTCGATCTGGAAGCCCTGCACGTCGGCGTCGTCGTTGAGGTCGTCATAGTCCTGTAGGAATCGCAGTCCTTGGTAGCTGGGCTCGGTATCGCGGTTTTGCACTGCATCATCGTCTTCGGAATACTCCGTCCCGTTGATTATGGCGATCGGCTCAAGCTGATGCCCAAGCCAAGCTGACTCTTCGGGCGTCAAGGCGTCGAGCGTTTGGGAGAATTGAAGAAAGTTGTCGGCCACGGTTGGCCCCCGTTGGGTTGAAGGGTTGATAATGTCCGGCGTTCAGCCTTCGATGATCTCGAAGGACTCCAGTGTGGGCACGTCCGCAGGAAGGCACTTACGTAACTTGCCGTGAATCCGCTGAAGTTTGCGCCGGAGCTTCTCGGAAGGTACGTCGCTACTCCGCAGTTCGGTCAGGATCTTGGCAAGGGTGTCGGCGATCGGCTTCAATGCAGAGGACTGGACAATCGGGTTGCGGTTGTGATCGATCAGCTCCTGGACAAGCCCGCAGGCCGGATGAAAGGCCACGACTTCCGGATCATAATCGTATTTGCCCTCGGTGTGGTGGACGAACGGGATGTCGTTCTCTCGCAGGAACTCTTCCAAGTCGTCGAATTCGCCCCAACTGGCTTGGTCATCGTAGAGCCTGAGTACGAACAGTTTATCGTCGTGGTCGACGCGTGCAGCCAGCAAGTCATCGACTGTCTTCGGCTCGAACGGAGCTTCGCCCCAGTCGAGCGAGATGCGTTCCGTGGCGATGACGGCACATAGTTCCAGTGCCACGCTGCGGCGAACCTTGCCGCCAATCCGGATTTCGGCTGCCAGTCTTTCGGACATTTGGGATCTCCTTGAAAACGTGTGGTTGTAAGCCGAGGCTGTGCCGGCCCAACGTTCCGGCGGACAAGGCTGTCAAGGCATCAGTTGCGGTTATGGTTTTCCACCTTGCCTTGCTCGATAGGAACGAGCTTGCCGCACTCCGGGCAGGTAGCAAAGCGTTCGTAAGGGCGTTTGTTGCGGACCTGCTTGACCCGGTATTCCCGCAGGAGTTGCAGCGGGGTCTTGCCGCTGGCTTCACAGTGGTAGTGTTTGAATTCGGTCATGGGGTAAGTGCTTGCGGAGTGTAAAGACGCGGTAGCCGTGATCGAGTCAGGTTACAGGCCGGGGTCGGCATCGCTGGTCACGGTGAAGCCGTCGAACGCGCCGCCGTAGTCCTCGGCAGCGGTCGTGGGATGTTGGTGTATTGCGGAATATGGGACGGCAACGACGATCCGCGCGGGCGGCGGGCCATTCGTCCGTGGCCGGAAGTCGCCCCGCTGGGCCGGATCGGAGGCAGGCAAGGAAACGTCCCGTACGTAGTCGCGGTTGTCAGCCCTGATAATGTCGATGAGGTGCAGGGCATCTTGTGCGGCGCAGGTGAAGCGGCAACTTCCGCAACGGACGAGAACTTGGCGGAGGCGATCCAACCTGGCCAACTCGGCCAGGTCGGCGTTACTGAAGTAACCGTGATGGTTCCTCAGTCGGTCGGAGAGCAGCTCTTGAAGAGTCATGGCAGAGGGTTCTTGTGTCGGTTGCCAGGGTTTCAGGGGTAGTCAAGATTGCAGCGCAGCCGGTGGGCCAGCCTTGCGCGGACGCGCTGGCCGAGGCAGGGGGCGATCCAGTCCATGATGACGCGGTTGCCGATGTAGTTCCGCAGCCGCAGCAATTCGATCTGGTACTCTTCCCCCGCCTTGCGGCCGAGCGGGAAACGCGGATCTGCTGCATTGATCTTCCGTTGCAGGCAGGACAGGAACCAACGACGAAATTCCGCCGCGGTCCAATAGGGCTGGTCCCAAAGGCCCGTCTTGACGCGAATCTCCGGATTCGCCCGGATCTCGCGGGCCGTGGCCAGGATGGTACGCAGGCTGGCGCGGTGGGTCATGGTGTTATCTCGTGCTTGGATGGTTTGGGACTGCGGGCTACGGCCCGTAGTGATTGTCGATCGCATCGACGGCCGATTCGATTCCCTCGACGTAGGCAGTCGAAGCAACGTCGATGCCGGCACAGGCGTGGGCCAGAATGAGGGCCTCCAGCCCATCAATGGCCTTGTTGAACGATCTTGCCCCGGCACCCGTCGCCTTGAGATCGCTTGTGAGTGTGCCGCAGCCAGGGTCTCCGGAAACAGGATCGCGATCCAGGCGGATCGTGATGCCGTAGCACGGAAGCCGAATCTCATGTCCGGCAGTGACCTTGCCATCGGTCGTAGAGCCTGGTCCGCAAGTTCCGCACCGCCCGTTGCTGTGCAGGGGCAGGTCACTTCGGCCGCAGACTACGCACGGGACATTGGATTCCGTGTTGTCCTCGTCGCTCCCGCCTTCTTCGCTCTCGTCCGCCACTTCAGCAGCATCCCAATCGACACCGGCGGCAGCGAAAACCGCACCCTCGGGTTGCCCTTCGTCTTCAGTGTCCACGTCGAGCCGCATCGCATCCTTGAGGTATGCCAGTAGGCTTTCTTTGGTCGCGGGTTTTTCGTCCTCGCGGTCGTCCAATTCGGCCGGATCGGTACTGAACGTAATCTCTGCGGGTATGCGAATGGTTGTCTCGTGCATGGTTATCCACTCCTTCTTGAATAGGGTGACAAGTTTGTAACGGCCGGCGTCCGACCACTTGGATGCTGCGAATCGTAGGCAAGTGGGGTTTAGGTAGCGGGCTGAACGGTCGTTGCCAGCAGTTCTTCCATGGCCGCGAGCGGCAGTTCGACCGTGGTTACATCCACGCCGGAATTCTTCGGGCTGGCTGTCCAAATGATCGAGAACTCCGTCCGCAGCGAGGAGGGACTGACCTGGATAATCATCTGGTCGCATTCGGTTCGCTGGGCTTCATGGGCGTTGAGATCGACGCCATCGGGCACGACGGCATATTCGCGTTGCTCGAATTCATCGAGCCATTTGCGAGCGGCCCGGTCACGTCTGCGGCGACCAGCGGTTGCCACGGCTTCCTGGCAAGTGTCCAGTATGTCGTGGTCGAAGAATTCCGCCGTGCCGCCCCAGAAGTAGAGTTCCCAGAGATCGCTGTCGTGCTGCCTGACTTCGCGGGCCAGGGCGACACGGCTGCGGATTTGCTCAGCGAGTGCCGGCGTCAGTTCGACGATGGCATAATCGCAGTCACCGTTATATTCGCTGTTGGTACTGTGCGTGTCGAAAATGAGGTACATGGCAGGTTCCAAGCGTGAAAGACGAAAGACAACAGGGAGGGCGAGACAAAGAGCGTCCCGCCCTCCCGTTGCCGGTGGAAAAAGAGCCACGTCACTTGCACGCCCGGTCCAGCCGTTTCCGAGCCGCCCACCAACCGGCGAGCGGCTGGCCCTGGCAGTAGGCAGCGTAGGTTTGAGCAATGACCTTGCGGATCAAACGACGGTACATGGCGATGGGCATGGTAACTCCTAAAGGGAAGGAACGGCCGCAGTGGTGAGCCCGAAGCGGCGAAAGAAACGAGCGGCCCGGTGAGTCGCGTACCAGCGACGGCGGGCCTGGTTGAGCGAGAATCGGCGTTTGCGGGTTCCATCTGGCATGGCTTCTTCTCCTGATCGAGATGGTCTTCAGCCATGTCAGTTGTTCAACGGGTCTGCCCGTCGCACCTTGCGGCCGGGTTTGGGAACATCCGCGGCGCCGTCGCGCTGGTAGATGCCTCCGATCCCATCGGCGCTGAGGCAGCGCCCGCTGGCCCACTGGCGGAGCCGTTCGACGCTCTCGGCGGCGGTCCTGGCGACCGGCACGACGTTCCGCGCCGCGTCCACCAATGGCACGTCGAGCAAGGCGGCCAAACGGCAGCAAGCCCGGATCTCTGCGCCGGTGAAATCGCCGTCGTCAGGACGCCGTTGTTCCGGGTCGAGTCCGAACAGGCCGAGGTAGATGTTCCAGATTGCCCGCCGCTGCTGCGCACTGGGCAGATCGAGGAACCACACGCCGTCGAAACGCTCGGCGCGGGACAGTTCGGGCGGCAACTTGCCAATGTCATTGGACGTGGCGACGACGAAGACATCCGATTCGTGGTCGGACATCCAGGTGAGCAGCGTACCGAACAGCCTGGCCGATACGCCCGAGTCGCACTGCCCGGAGCTGGCAACGCCGCTGAGGGCCTTTTCCAGTTCGTCCACGAACAGCACGCAGGGGGCCATCGCGTCGGCTATCCGCAGGGCCAGCCGGATGTTCGCTTCGCTCTGGCCGACAAGACTGCCCAGCAGGCCGCCCACGTCAAGGACGAGCGTGGGGCGTCCGGTTTCATTGCCAAGGGCCTTGCAGAACTGGCTCTTCCCGCAGCCGGGCGGCGAGAGCAGGAGCACGCCCTTGGGCCGCAGCAGCGGGTCGCGATGCCCCTGGTTCCGCATGGCCCGCAGGCAGAACGCCTTCAGCGGTTCCAGGCCACCCAAGTCGGCGAACCGTTCACCGCCGCGATGCAAGGTCAGGAGGCCGCTTTTCTTTAGCATCCCTGCCTTCAATTCCCAGATCGACTCCGGTTCGATTCGCTGGTGCCGGACCAGCGACAGGGCGAAGGCGTTCTCGGCCTCGTAGCGGGTCAACCCCGCGGCGGCGTCCAGCACGCAGTTCAGTTCCAGGCCTTCCGGCAATTCTCCGCCTTCCGTCGCCACGCCCCGCGCGATCTCCTCGATCTGTTGCCGGTTGGGAAGCTCGTGTTCGATGACGGCGAACAGCTTCTCCAGCTCGATGGGGATGGAGACAATCGGAGACAGGACCACCATGAAGGTTCGGTTCTGCTTGCCGACCGTGATCTGCCGGGCGAGGGCCTGCACGACCTCGGGACTGGAAAGGAAGCGGTGGAAGTTGGTCAAGACCAGGATCGCCGAGCTGTCCTCGCTGGCCAGGGCGTTGATCGCGCGGATGGCGGCCAGCGGGTCGCTGCCCCCGGCGTCGGCGTTGTTCTTCTGGCCGGGGATCTTCAGGCCCTGCTCGATGTCCCACGTCGCCAGCCGCCAGTTCTTCTCGGCGCACAGGCGGGCGATCTCGCGGAGGGCATCGACGTGCTCGTGGGATTCGATCCACAAACCGGTAAAGCAGGCTGAGATGTACTCGGTCAGCCGTTTGGTGAGTGACATGAAGGAGACCTCACGTTAGGATGGTGAAATGATTGGAAAAGGAAAGAACGACAACCCAAAAGACAGCCTGCCCGCGCTGCCGGGCACCTATGCCTTGGTGCTGAGATTTTCCAAGCGCCTGGAAATTGTGGTCGGCAGGCTGGGCGTGCTTGACGCGCGGGCGGGTTACTACGTGTACGTCGGCAGTGCCCTGGGGCCGGGCGGGCTTGCGGCCCGCGTAGGAAGGCATTGCCGACACGACAAGCGGCTGCGGTGGCATGTGGACTATCTGCGCACCGCGGCACAGATTAACGAAGTCTGGTACGCGACAGGGAAGAGCCACCGGGAGTGCCGCTGGGCCAGCGCGTTGCGCACGCTGCCGGGGGCGTCCGTGCCCCTGATGGGATTCGGGGCTTCGGACTGTGGCTGTCCGTCCCATCTGTGCTTCTTTACTTTGCCGCCGTCCTTGGCCGATTTTCGGAAGAAGCTGCACAACCAGAGGATCGAGCGGTTGCGACTGGCCGATGCCCAGGACGCTACGTGCGCTGTTGCTGGGTCTGCTCAACGGCCGCGGCATGATGGAACTCGGGGGTAAGCTGCTCGGCGATTCGCTGGCCGAGAGCGGTTTCCAGGAACTTGCTGGCGTCCCTGCACGACGATCCGGCGAAACCCTTGGTTGTGACGGTAGTTTCGCCCTTGGGGCTGACGAGAATCTCGATGGTCTTCAAGCGGCACCTCCGTTGACCTGGACGATGAGTTTGATCGAGCCATCGGCAAGACGGCTTTCCGAGACAAGATGCCCCTTGCGCCTGCTTTCGATCTTCACCTTCTCGACGGCATACGCCTGAATGAAACGGTCAAGGTGCTCTTGTGCGCCCCATTTGCCGTGGTAGTTGTCGAACTTGATCTGGCCACTGGCGAGGTCGCAGACGACCGGATAAGTCCAATCGGGCAGCTTTACCGCCAGGCCTTCGACTTCGCCAGTAAAAAGCTCGTGCTTACCCTGCACCGGCGCGGGCAGGTTAAGGCGTTGGCAGGCGGCACGGACGGCGGCGGCGTCCTTCACCTGCGTCTGTATCTGGACGATATGGGACACGAATGTTCTCCTTGGTTTGTGTTGCCGAAGATTAACTGTTAATGCTTTCGCACGGTCGCCATAGTGACGATGACGACGAGCGCGACCGGAATCCACTGCAACATGTCACCGAACATCAGCGACATGAGTAAGCTGACTCCGACGAGTCCGCCGAGGATGCCCATGACCTCGGAATTGGGACTGGAACGAGGCATGCAAGTTCTTTCTGATTTGACGACAGCTTCGGTTGGAAGAGTCGCCTGGCATGCCTACGGGCCACTGTTATTTGCCGCCCCGTGCGCAATCGTTTACCTTGCTCTCGTGGCGAAGGGAACGGATCAAGCGGCAGAGCACGTTATATGCTGCCGAGCGCAGGCGGGTTTCATGGATCAATGCGAGGCCAGTGATTGCCGAGGCGACGAACGCGAAGGTCGGGATGTTACTCATGTAAATGTCTCCGGTTGGGGAACGACAATGGGAAATGGTCAAGAAGGCCCCCAGCAGGCTCGCTGGAGCCATTGCGACGAAGGCAGCCTGTTGGTCGGGTTTGCCCGG
>Ga0302320_10008971_pt1 | contig 21604 bp, 16 predicted proteins | sample Bog_T0_3_FD_202130 | JGI IMG/M metagenome (GOLD analysis project Ga0302320, IMG submission 202130) | Peat permafrost microbial communities from Stordalen Mire near Abisko, Sweden - Bog_T0_3 | ecosystem: Environmental > Terrestrial > Soil > Wetlands > Peat | place: Sweden: Abisko, Stordalen Mire...
GAACTGCCCTGCCGCTGATCGAACTGCAGCACGGCAGGCTTGGGGAAAATATCGGGTAACAACAAACACTGTGTCGTGCTATTGTCAGACACGCGAAGGCCTCTCTTGCTCTTACAAACACTGTCTCAGCAACATGTTTGTAGCAGAAGAGGCTTTTCGTGTCTTCATGATCATGAATAATGCGGGCTAGAACGGGGCAACCAGTACCAAAGTAATGTTGAGTCACAAGAGCAGGGATAGGACGCCTTGTCTTCCTTGTGTGGTGCCTTCCTAAATCGTACAATGCCAGGCTATGGCGTCAATTTTGATGCAATGCGCCCAGTCAAATGCATGGGGCCCGCAGCTCACCTGGATAATGGACCTAATAAAGACGATTCTTTCGGTCGTTTTGGCGGCGTGCACTGCTGTTTTCTTCGTCAACCGAAGCCAGCGAAAGCACGCTGCGCGTCGGGATCGGCACAATATGGAATTGCAATTCAAACTAGATTGCCTGCAGGAGTTTCGGCGCGCAGTTTATCAGTATGAGTCCCTCGCAAGAGATGCGTACACCGATTTATACCAGTGGAAAGGAGTTAACAAAACCGACTCGATGCAGAAATACTCTGCCGAGGCGTATGCCAATTATGAGGCCGCACTTGAGGAGACGCAGGACAGATTCCAGTGCAACAACACCCTTGCGTTGCTCGTTGATAAACTGACCAAAAGCAACGTTAAGAGACATGCGGTTTATGACAAAGTTAAGGATTTTATATTCGATACCGCTAACGTTGACTCGTGGGGCTGGTCGGATGAAAACCGGAAGGCATTTGACGACGCATTCGATGAAACAGAAGCTCATCGGCAAGAGCTCATTTCCGCAATGCGCTCAGATATAGCCAAATTTGCGGGTCAGTCTCCTTCTTGATTTTTTTTATCTGTCGGGGCCCCGTTCTAGCTTCTTTTGCTAGGGCGGGGCATTTTGTTGCTATCAACGAAAATCCCCACCCAAGCAAAACCGGCTTGGATGGGGCCCCAATTTCTCATTTCGAGTTCTAACTTAGCCCTTGTATCCTGCTCCGCGCAGCGCTTTCCCAAACGCGTTCACGAAGTCGGTCACGCTTTCCTTCGTGGCCAACGGACCCATCAGGCCGACGCGGAAGATTTTGCCCGCCAGCGGCCCAAAGCCTCCGGCGATTTCTATGCCGTTGTCTTTGAGCAGCGTGGTGCGCACCTTGGCGTCGTCGACGCCTTGCGGCACTTTGGGCGTGTTCAGGTTCCAGATGCGATTTTCCGGAGCGACCAGCATCCCGAGGCCCAGCGCTTCAATCTGCTTCACGAATTCCAGATGCGCCTGGTGATGGCGATTCCAGCGGTTCTGCAGGCCTTCTTCCTCGATCAGCGTAAGCCCTTCATGCATCGCATAAAACATGGTGGCCGATGCGGTGTGATGGTAGCGATGCGACACCTCAAGGTAGTCGGCAATCAGCCTCAGATCGAAGTACCAGGAGTGGTTCGTCGTCTTGCGTGTCTTGAGCCACTCGTCCGCGCGCGGCGATACCGTGATCGGCGCCAGTCCCGGAGGGCAGCTCAAGCCTTTTTGCGAGCAACTGTACGCGACATCGATTCCGGTCTTGTCGACTTCGACCGGCATGGCGCCGAGTGAAGTGACGCAATCGGCGATGACCAGCGCGCCCACTTCGTGTGCCGCCTTGCAGATGGCTTCGCCGCGCTGAAAGGCGCCGGCAGAAGTTTCCGCCTGCACATACATCACGACCTGGGGCTTCTCGCGTTGAATGAACTCGGCGGCTTCCTTATCGCCGAACACTTCTCCCCAAGGCTTCTCGAAGCGAACCACTTCGCCGCCCTGGCGGCGGCCCATCTCGGCCATGCGGTCGCAAAAGAAACCATTGGCGAACGACGCAACCTTGGTGCCTGGCTCAACCAAATTGCTGATGGCGGCTTCCATGCCGCCACTGCCGGTGGCGGAAATGACGAACGTCATCTCGTTCTTGGTGCCAAACACGCTGCGCAGCATCCGCTGAATGTTCGAGGAAACTTCAAAGAAATAGGCGTCGAGATGGCCGACGATCGGCTGGGCCATTGCCTGATAAACCCGGGGATGCACCTGGCCTGGACCGGGGCCGTACAAAAGGCGTTTCGGAGGATGGATCGAAATAGTTTCCATGAGCGCAGGTTCTTCTGCGGAGCTAATCATTAAGCGACTCCTTACCTAGTAACGGATGCTTTCATTATAGCGGGCGGTCAGAAACAATTTGCGACCGGTAAACACTCAAGGCGTGCGCAGATTGGGATTGGTAGAAAAACTTGGGTACAAGTACTGTCGAATACCATTCAAAACCGTGCTCTATGACGCAGAGAAAAGCTATGCGGACAGACAAGATAGATATTGGTTCACTGCCTTGGGCACGGGGTCGGAGGTCCCAATCCTCTGGCCCCGGCCGCATCGATCTACAGCAAGAGAAGCAAACCGCCTCCGCAACTTCGATTTAATGATGCCCGCCACCGCCACCACCGGAGTGAGATCCTCCGCCGCCAGATGGCTGCTGTCTCTGGGCCATCTGTTGCATCTGCTGCGAGTGTCCTTGCTGCATTTGCTGAGTCTGCTGCTGGTGGCGCTGCTCCACTTGCTGTGTTTTCGCTTCATTAGCCTGCTGTTTCGCCAGCTGCTGATGTTCCTTGTCCTGCGTCTGCTGGAGTTTCTGCCGATCCTGGTTCTGCTTGGCGACTAGCTTTTCCTGCTGCTGTTGGTATTTTTGGTCCTGCTTGGCGTTCCCCGTGTTCGGCGCAGCGGGCCGTTGGACGGGCGGCAGGTCCTTAGGATGGACTGCCATGTTGGCGTGAGGAGTCGCAGCAATGGGCGGAACGCCGTGGTTTGCAGAAAACCGCTGCTGGGGATTATTACGGGCGGCCCACGCATGTTGAGTCTGAGCGGCTACGGGCGGAATATGTCCCTCATGCGCAACCGCCTCTTCTTGAGAAGTGGCACGCGCATTGATCCCGCCGTTACCGCCGTTGTAGCTGACATGGTTGACCGTGCCCTCGTTCACCCTGGTGTTGTAAACGTTATGGTTCACGTTGACGTTCACGTTATTCATTGTCGTGTTGTAGAAAAAATGCCCGTTGTTCCAGCGTCCGCCTTCATAACCACGACCGAAGTAACCGAAGCCATAGTTGATCCCACCATAGAAACCTACAAACGGGCCCCAGTAGCCGTCATTGAAAAAAAATCCCCCGCCGCCCCAGCCCCAATAGCCTGGAGTCCAGAGGAAGCCGACTTCCGGAGCGATCACCCACGTGCCCGGCACCCAGTAATAGCCGCCATCAGCCCAACCCCAATACCCCGGGGTCCAGATATAGCCGTCGCCAGGGCAAATTGGCTGCGCGTAGACGGGCAGCTCCGGCGGCGCGACGGTGATGGAGACGCCTACCTGCGCGAACGAAATGGCCGGTACGGTCAGCATCGCCAATAGGAGCGGAAGAACAAAAATGTAACGGTGAATATAACGGTGAATATGCATTTTTCACGACCTTGCCAAGTCATCCTTCGTTTGCCCGGTGTTGCGTGGCTTCTGCGGGCTGCGCGGATTGAAAGGCGATGCGAACTTCCAATATCCCACGGACATGTTTCCAAAGCTGTTCCTTATGGCACACTTGCCGCCAAGCCTTGGAAAGAGCTGTCGTCACGGTCGCTTACCTGATCGAGCTGGAAAACCGTGAGAATGCTTAACAGCCCGTGGCAGAAGTGCGAAACTCGCCAAACCGCGTTCGTAACTTATTCAAACAGCAGGGCTGCATGTTGCGATATTGAGAAGACGGGCATTGCACCACGGGCTGTTAAGTAAGACAGCCGCGGTTTACGCACCGTTGCGCGGCCATCGTCCTGTTGTCGGAAGGCGGGCGCGCACCTGCCGACGGTGTCGCCCTGGGTGCGCCAACGACTTGTCGATGATTGCTAGCTCTGCGGTGGTATGTGTTACGGCCTTTTCGACTTTGCCGGTCCCTTGGTGCGTGGCTTATCTTTTTTCAACCCTGCCAGCTGGCCTTTCAATTTGGCGACCGATTCTTTTGCCTTGCCTATCCGCTGTTGAACTTTGCCCGCTTTCTTTTCGGCACTTCCTTCGGCCTTCAAGTTACGGTCCTTCGCCAGCTTTCCGATCCCCTCTTTAATTGTTCCGCTAACTTCGTGGTAGCTGCCCTTGATCTTGTCTTTCGTGCTGGTTTTCATATTGCTCCTTGCCCCGGGTAAAGCTCAGATTGCAGTTGCCTCGTCCTCTTTTGGGGCTATCACTTTTTTAACCTTGTGGCGTTCTTAGGTCTGAGCAGAATTGACCGTCTCGGCCAGGGACCGCGGCTTCGTCCCGAAACGGGCGAAGGTACAGTCAGAGATCAGTTGGGATTTCGGAAATTTGTTCAGAAACGCCGGTGCGGTTAAACAGATCAGTTCGCTGGAACTCCGCAACAGCTGCTGGCTTTGACTTTCCCCGGGTTGTTAGTACACTCTTTCGAGCCAACCCCATGTTGATTTCAAGAGCTAGCGGCGTGTGTCGTCCCGCTACGGCGAAGTGCTGCATCGTCGGGTTACTTGTCTTGTTGGTTGTGCACTCGCCGGCCTGGGCCGATCCGCAGCAGGAAGTACGCGGAACGGTGAAAGACCGCAGCGGAGCCGTGGTTGCCCGAGCGCAGGTGGCGCTTACGGTCGAGGGACAGCAGCTAGCCCGGGTGACCCAGCCGGACGGGACGTTCGTCTTCAGCGGGGTGACCGGTAGTTCGGGAACAATTGTTGTCACCGCCTCCGGATTTGCCGCCACGACAACTGCATGGCACGCCGGCGAAAATCAACTCACCATCACCCTGACTCTCGCGGCCGTGCAGCAAAGCCTGGATGTCACAAGCACGCGCACGGCGATTCTTCCCACTGGAGTCGACAATGTGGAGTCCCAGCCCGACGCCGTGGTCGTCACCGACAATCAGTTAGAACAATGGGGCGCGCTGACCACCGACGACAAGCTGCGTCAGGTTCCCGGTTTCTCGTTGTTGCGCAGGTCAGGCAGCCAGACGGCGAATCCTACATCGCAGGGCGTGTCGTTGCGCGGACTGGGCGCCAGCGGGGCAAGCCGGGCGTTGGTCCTGGCCGATGGCATTCCCATCAACGATCCCTTTGGCGGATGGATTTACTGGGCCCGGATTCCGCAGGCTTCGCTCGATCAGGTGCAACTGGTTCCAGGAGGCGTGTCGGCGCTCTACGGAAATGATGCTCTGGGCGGCGTGATCAACCTGGAGACGCGCTCGGCGGTGCAGACTGCAGGAAATGTCGAGATGTCGTACGGCAACGAGAACTCGCCCTTCGGTTCGGGATGGGGCGCGTTGAAATTTGGGCAATGGGAGCTCGTCGCCAGCGGCGAAGGATTTCGCACCGATGGCTACATCGATGTTCCCAAAGACATTCGCGGCACCGTCGATACCCCGGTCAACGAGCAGTATGGCAGCGGCAACCTGCGTCTGGAGCGGCTCTTCGGAGATCGCGGCCAGATGTTTCTGAACGGCACCATGTACGGCGAGGACCGGCAGAATGGCACGCCGTTGCAGATCAATGACACCACCATACGGCAGCTGGCGTTTGGGACGGACTACAACAGTTCCGCCGCCGGCTTATTCACGATGCGCTTGTACGGCGGGACGCAAAATTATCATCAGACGTTCTCTTCCGTGGCATTGGACCGCGACAGCGAATTCCTGACCGATGTTCAAGACGTTCCCGTGCAACAGATGGGACTGACCGGGCAATGGTCTAAACAACTGGCGAGCCGCTTCACGCTTCTAGCCGGCCTCGATGGCACCTACGTTCAGGGAGTCAGCCTGGAGACAACCTATTCGAGTGGTAAGCCAACCGCCGGCTTGTCTAACGGAGGTACGCAGGAGTTGTTGGGGGCCTTCATCGAAGGCATTGTGCAGATCACGACCCATTGGTCGCTCACGCTGGCGGGAAGAGAAGACTTGTGGAGTAATTACGACGCCAGCTCCAGCCGCGTCCCGCTAAGGGGTTCACCGACCGACCTCGCCTACCCGTCGCGCGGACAGAATGCGTTTGACCCGCGCATCTCCACTTCGTACCGGCTGGGCAATCGCGTGGTGCTCTATGCATCGGGATATCGTTCCTTCCGCGCTCCCACCTTGAACGAGCTTTACCGGGCTTTTCGCGTGGGCAACGTGGAGACTTTGGCCAACGCCTACTTGCGCGCCGAGCGCTATAGCGGCGGTGAAGGCGGTTTCCGCACTACCATGGCGAATAACCGGGTGTCGATCCACGGCAGCTTCTTTGGAGGCGTGGTCACCAATCCGGTGGAGAACGTGACCTTGAGTTCGACTCCCACCTTGATCACCAGAATGCGGGAAAACCTTGGCCAAACGCAGTCATTGGGCTTTCAACTGGGTACCGACATCCGCTTTACTAATCGCATTACTCTGACCGCCGGCTATCAGTTCACCAACAGCGTAGTCGCCAGTTATCCTGGCAACCCCGCTCTGGTAGGCAACTTAATTCCCCTGGTGCCGCGGAATGTCTTCACCTTCCAGGGCACGTGGGCCGCGCCCAAACGTATTTTCGTCGCCATCCAGGGCCGCACCGAGAGCAATGAATTCGACGACGATCAGAACCTGTTTCCGCTGGGCGCCTCTTTCGTGCTAAGCGCAACCGTTTCGCACCCGTTGCCGAAAGGCTTCGACATTTTCTTCCAAGGCGATAACCTCACCAATGACCAGTACAACATAGCGAAAACGCCGGTGCCGAATCTAGGCCAGCCAATCCTGGCTAGAGTCGGTTTCCGCTGGCAGAGCCGCAGATAACTGCAGGAAATAAATGGAACTGCGATACTTCCTAGGCGCGAACTCCATCTTATGAGGTAGAGCGGTTGCAGGAAGCGTGACGTGCAATCATTTGGTCTCGTCCGGCCGCTCTACCCGATCCACCGAATAGAGCGATCTGAAATCGTCCTATGGCCGGGAGAAAGACACGAATGCCGATAAGCGCGCGATGGTTCGCGGCCGCAGTCCTCATACTAGGTCTCACGCCAATTTCTTGCCCTGCCCAAACCGAGCAGCCGACCCGCTCCGCCGAAGCCGCCAAGCTGCTCAAGAGCGACCCACTGCATGTCTTCAGCGAGTCCGTCCAGCAGCTCTCCAGCCAGGTCACGAAGTCGGTAGTGCAGGTGCTGACCACCGGCTTCGGCCTGAGCAGCGAGGACGACAAGACCGAAACCGCCTACCTGGAACCGGAGCGTGGCATTGGCGCCGGCGTGTTGTTGTCGCCGGACGGGCTGATCGTTACCAACGCTCACGTCATCCAGGGCGCCAGAAAGATCCGAGTGCGCCTGCAGGGACTGGACAAGAAGGAGTCGGCTGAGTTGGCCGCGCCGCACGGGCCCATCGAAGCCAAGCTGGTGGGCATCGACGAGCTGACCGACCTGGCGGTGCTGAAGATTGACGTCGCGGGTTTGCCGGCGCTGCAACTGGCCGACTCCAGCGACCTGAAGCAGGGACAAATTGTTTTTGCCTTCGGTAGCCCGTTGGGTCTGGAGAATTCGGTCAGCATGGGAGTGATCAGCGCCACCGCCCGCCAGATCGATCCCGACAAGCCCGAAATCTACATTCAGACCGATGCTCCCATCAATCCCGGCAACAGTGGAGGCCCGCTGGTGGACGTGGATGGCCGCGTGGTCGGCATCAACACCTTCATCCTTTCCCAGTCCGGTGGAAACGAGGGACTGGGATTCGCAATTCCTAGCGACGTGGTGCGCAGCGTCTTCGATCAAATTCGGACCGAGGGTCACGTACATCGTGGCCAGATCGGCGTCTTTCTCCGCACCATCAATCCCGACTTGGTGGAAGGGTTGCATCTGCCAGTGAATCACGGTGTCTTGTTGGAAGACGTCATCCCGGGCTCCGCCGCCGAGAAGGCCGGCCTGAAGGTTGGCGACGTTGTCGTCAGCGTGGGCGGCAAGCCGATCAACGATGTGCGGCACTTCGCGCTCGATTTGTATACCTACAAGGTCGGCCAAAAGGCAGACGTCGGCGTATTACGCAATGGGCAAGTACAGACCGTTGCCGTCACTGTGATGGAGCGGCCCGACGATCCCCAGCGCTTTGCTGACATGCTGACCGGCCCGGATAACCTTATTGGCCGCCTGGGCGTGGTTGCCCTCGCACTTAATCCCGAATTGCGCGAGGCGCTGGGCGACGTGCGGATTCCCAGTGGAGTGCTGGTGGCGGCACGCACCCAGACCAGCACCCTGCTGGGCGAGGGACCGCAGCCTGGCGACATTATTCACGCTGTCAACGGTGCCCCGGTGCAGGACCTGACAAACCTCAAGCAGGCCCTGCGCAAGATCAAGTCGGGAGACGCTATCGTCCTGCAGATCGAGCGCTCCGGCGAACTCAGATACCTGGTGCTGGAGTCGGAGTAGCAGTTAAGAACTTATCGGCTTCTGGATTTGGTTGGACTATCTCATAAATCACAGCTTCAAGCCGATTGCGGGACGGCTTGATGGTTCGTAATTGCTGAACACCCTGATAGTCAACCTAGTCCCACTCTGTAGGATTACTTGCCGTTTCGCGCCGGCGACCTTCGATGCCGCTTCGGCTCCCCCGCCGGCAACTGCGCCGATGGCTGCGCCCTCACGACCGCCGAAGATTCTGCCCAGCCCCGATCGCGAGCCAAGGCCCGCCCGTATCCCGTGTATCTCCCTTGTCCCGAGACCCTTGATCGCGCCTTCGTTGCCGACCTTATCGCCGTGAACATAGACCTATATCGCCTGCGCATATCCCGGCGCAGAAAAATACCGGAGCGCGAGCGGGTTTTCAGTAGGGGGTGAGCTGGTTCATAATAGAAGGCCCGGTACATCCAAGGCCCTTGGTCACAAGGACATCATTTATGGCTACCCAGGAAGTCTCCAGAGTGCTGGCTGCAAATCGCATGATCAACGTGCGCTACGCCATTCGCGATCTCGCGGTGGTCGCCGACGAGGTGGCGCGCGACGGCCACAAGATCCTTTACCTCAACATCGGCGACCCTTGTAAGTTCGACTTCCACACCCCGCCGCACATGATTGAAGCGGTGCTGAAGGCGATGGTCGATGGCCACAACGGATACGCCGAGTCGCTGGGGATTAAGCCGGCGGTCGAGGCGATCCGCAACCAGGCCGAGCGCAACGGCTGCCGCGATATTCAGAGCATCTTCGTCGGTTACGGCAGCGGCGAAGTCATCGACAGTTGTCTGACGGCGCTGCTCAATCCCGGTGACAACGTGCTGACCCCCAGTCCGGAGTATCCCCTGTACGGCGCGATCCTGGCCAAGCTAGATTGTCCGCCGAACGCGTACGATCTCGACGAGTCGAACGGGTGGGAGCCGGATTTGTCCGACATGGAGCGCAAGATCAATGCGCGCACCCGCGCCATCCTGCTGATCACGCCCAACAATCCGACTGGCGCAGTTTATTCGAAGCGCACGCTGGAGAAGATTCTGGAATTGGCGCGCCAGCATGGGCTGATTGTTTTTGCCGACGAGATTTACGACAAACTGATCTTCGATCCCAGCGGGGAGCATGTCTCCATCGCAAGCCTGGCCACCGATGTTCCGATCGTGACTTTCAACGGATTGTCGAAGGCGTATCTGGTGCCCGGATGGCGTATCGGATGGGCGATTGCCACCGGGCCGCGAGAAGTTTTGCATCCCTACATGGAAGCGGTACACCGCTTGCTGCGCGCGCGCTTGTCGGCGCCGCATCCCTTCCAGTACGCCATCAAACCTGCGCTGGAGGGACCGCAAGATCATCTGGTGGAAGTGTTGCGCAAACTGCGCAAGCGCGCCGAGCTCACCGTCGAATGGGCCAAGCGCACGCCGCACGTCCAGCTGGTGGCGCCGAAGGGGGCCTTTTATGCGCATCCCACGCTGGAGATTCCGGAAGACGATTTGACCTTTGTCACCGATCTGCTGCAGCAGAAGCACGTGCTGGTGGTGCATGGGTCGGGATTCGGCGAAAAGCCGGGCACGCGGCACATGCGCATCGTGTTTCTGCCGCCTGAACCAGTTCTGAGCGCGGCCTACGCCGCCATGGCCGAATTTATGAAGGAACGGTATGGGTAGCTGTAAATGGATTTGAAAGGGCACAGCTTTGGCTGTGCCGCAAGTTTTGTTTTTGGGGCAGAGCGGGCTTCAGCCCGCACCTTTGCCAGTGCCAGCGGGGAGTTGGATAAGAAGGCAGCGATACAGGTTGAGCAACAGCGCAAGGCGTTTCCTCAGCGGCTGAAGCCGGTATGGATTCGCGCAGTTAATGGCACGGCTGAAGCCGTGCCCCTTCAAAACAGATTAGGTCTTCAAAACAGATTAGGTTGTGAACAAACTAGGCCTTAGGGCAGAATAGATTTTCGTTCATGGTCGATATTCACTGCCACATTCTGCCGGGAATCGATGACGGCTCAAAGTCATGGGAGATGACAGCGGAAATGTGCCGCCTGGCGGCGCAGGACGGCATCACCCACATCGTCGCGACCCCGCACAGCAACGACCAGTACACTTACAATCGCGGGCGCTATACCGAAATGCTAGGCCAGCTCCACGACGCGGGCGACGGCAAGCTGACGTTCAGCCTGGGCTGCGACTTCCACTTCTCCTACGACAACATTCAGGATGCGCTGGCCAACCCGCGGCGCTACACCATCGGCGATTCGCAGTACCTGCTCATCGAATTCAGCGACTACGGCATTCCCCCCAGCGTGAAGCAGGACGTATTCGCGATCTCGAGCCGCGGCATGATTCCCATCATTACTCATCCCGAGCGCAATCGGCCGCTACTCAACCAGCCCGAGGCGGTGCTGCAGTTGGTAGAGCAAGGCTGCCTGGTACAGGTGACGGCCAACGCGGTGACCGGAGCCTGGGGTCCGCGGTCGAAAAAAATGGCGGAGTGGTTACTGAAGCGCGAGGCGGTCCACGTGATCGCCAGCGATGCGCACGATCCGGTGCACCGCCGGCCGATCATGTCGGAAGCTCGCGACGCGGTGGCGGAACTTGCCGGAGCCGAGGTTGCCGAAGCGCTAGTGACGCACAACCCGGAAGCGATTGTCGAAGGGAAAAGCCTGCCGTATCAGCCGATGTACCGGTAAGAGCCTGAGCATCTTCACATTTTGTGTGTTGGTCTTGAAGGGGCGCACCTTTAGGCGCGCCATAGGGGCTTATCATTTTTATCGGTGCCGAGGCGGCTTCAGGCGCCGAGGGACCTGCTTGTCCGGTTCCCCCCCAAACGCACCTAAAGGTGCGCCCTTCAAACTCGTCCCTTTACCTCCCGCCCGGGCAGCGCATTTCGCCCACGTCTTGTCCGTTGACGGAAACAATTCCGGTGCGGGCCTTAGGGTTGGGCGAGGGGTCAGGCTCCTGCTCGGGATCGGCATGGGCCGAGACTGGCAACTTGGCGCTGGCAGACTTGCGGTGCGTCTTCACTCTTCGCATTACCCTCGCCTCCGCCGCCTGAATTCCTTTTCTGGCGAATTCCGCTCCGCTGCGTGCCGACTTCGCAGCTTGCTGTTCCGCATGGCGAAACGAATCGATCAAGCCCATATCAACCTCCTCACTACTGGGAAGATGCCGCTTGCCCGCAATTGGAAACCAGCGGTCAAAGAAAATCAAGTGCGGAGATCACTGCCGGATTCGCGGATTGAAGGCCGAATACAGCAGATCGGTGAGGAAGTTCACCAAAACGTAGGTCAGGCCGATCATCAGAATGCAGCCTTGGACGAGGTAATAATCGCGGTTTGAGATTGCCGTCACGGTCAGGCGCCCAATGCCCGGCCACGAGAAAATTGTCTCAGTGACGATCGCTCCCGCCAGCAGCGCTCCGAACTGCAAGCCAACGACAGTAAGAATCGGGACCATCGCGTTGCGCAGCGCATGCCGGTAAACCACCGTCCGCTCCGGCAGGCCTTTGGCGCGCGCGGTGCGAATGTAATCCTGGCCCAGCTCTTCCAGCATTGAAGTGCGCACCATGCGGGTCAGGATTGCGGCGAGCGCTCCGCCCATGGTGATTGCCGGCAGCACCAGATGGGCCGGCGAGCCCGAGCCGGAGACTGGCAGCCATCCCAGTTCAATGGCGAAAAGCAAAATGAGGATGGGCCCCAGCGCGAAGTTGGGGAACGACAATCCCAGCAGCGATACGAAGCTGAGCAGCCGATCGTCCCAACGGTTGCGGCGCAGCGCCGAGCGCACTCCGGCGGGTATCGACAGCCCGAGCGCCACGAGCAACGCGGCCAGCGTGAGTTCCATGGTTGCGGGATAAGCCTGCGCAATCACGTGGCCGACATCCTGATTCAAGCGCAGCGAACGTCCCATATCGCCGTGCAAAATGCCGCGCCAATAGTTGACGTACTGTTGCCCGAGCGGAACATCCAGGCCGTACGCGTGGCGCGCCGCAGCAAGGTCCGTGGCCGCTGCGCCTTCGCCCAGCATCTGCTGGATGGGATCCCCGGGCACAAGATGGATCATCAGGAAGACGACGGAGACCACCAGCCAGACTACCGGCAGCATGTAGAGCGCGCGGGTGAGCAGGTAGCGCAGCATCAATGGACCACGGGAGTTGTTGTGGGGGATGGTAACTGCGGCTGAGGCGGCGCGATCTCGATCTCGACCTTCACGCTCTCCACGCGAAGGCCCTCCATGGTCGCAACCGTGTAGTGCCGTCCGTCATACTCGAAGCTGTCGCCAACCGCGGGAATCTTCTGCAGCTGCGCCAGCATAAATCCGGCAATCGTTTCGAAGCCATCGTCGCGCGGCAACTCAATGTGATATTGCGACTCCATATCGCGAATATTAATCGAGCCCTCCAGCGTCATCGACGCGGCGCCCGGCGAGAGCGGCTGTTGGCTGACGTCGAACTCGTCTTCGATTTCGCCCACCAGCTGTTCCAGCACATCTTCCACTGTCACCAGGCCTGCCGTCGATCCGAATTCGTCGACCACAACCGCAAGATGACGCCGGCGCACTTTGAACTCGATCAGCAAATCGGGCAGCGGCTTGGTCTCAGGCACCACCAGAACTTCGCGCATGATGTGCCGCAGTTCAAGTCCGCTCGGCCGGGTGACGGGACGTCCCGAAGCGGTGACGTTCACGCGGTATCGCAACCACCGCATCAGGTCCTTGGCGTACAGCACGCCGATGATATGTTCCGGCCCGCGTTGCACATCATAAACTGGTACCCGCGAGTGCTGCTCGTCCACTAAGCGCTGCAGCGCTTCTTCCAAAGAAATATTGCCGGGCAAGGAAAAAATGTCCCGCCGCGGAATCATAATTTCCCGCACCGAAATGTTTTCCAGGTCGAGCGCGCGAAGAATCAATTCCTCCTGCGGCGGTCCCAGAATACCGAGTCTGCGGCTGGCGGAAACGATTAGCTTCAACTCTTCCGGCGAGTGCACGCCTCCTTCGCGCACCTGCCGCATGCCGAACGCCTTCAGCACGACTCGAGTGGAAGCCGTCATGAAGACCAGAAACGGCGACGCCAGGGTCATGAAGAAATCCATCGGACCGGCCACCGCCAGCGCGACTCGCTCGGTACGCTGCAACGCAATTGACTTGGGCACGACCTCGCCCAGGATGACGACCAGATAGGTCATCAGCATGAAGGCGAGTACGACGGCGACGCCATGAGCGTAGAGCCGCGAGTGGGGCAACGGCAGGAAGAGCGGTTCCAGGATGTGGGCGATGGAAGCTTCGCCGATCCAGCCCAGGGCGAGGCTGGCGACGGTGACCCCGAACTGCACCGCGTTGAGTACGGTGTCAAGCTTCTGATGCAGTTTCTGGACGGTGCGCGCGCCGATGCGGTGCGCCGCAATCATCTGTTGCAGTCGGGTCTCGCGAACGCTCACCAGGGCGAATTCGGCGGCCACGAAGAACGCGTTTGCCGCGACGAGCAAAACCACCACTACAATGCGCAGCACAACGAAAGTAACCATGAAGCAGAAATCTTACCATCGGGCTTTACCGGCTGCGGAAAAACACGGATTCGAAATGTTTTGAAGGGGCGCACCTTCAAGTGCGTTGTCCTGAACCATTATTTTGTCATTCCGAGTGGGCTTCAGAGACTGTGTCGCGACTGCGGCAGAAATTTTGCAATGGAACAAAGGACTGAAAAATTCATCAAACCAGCCGGGCAGCGGCGGCTATGAAGTTAGCCCGGCGCGTGACCGGGGTCCCCAACTCGCACCGCTTTTGTGCGAGTCGGGGTGGTTGAGCGCCGGGTAAAGTGGGAAATAATCCTGAGCCGCGCAGCGGCGGCACGGTTGCGACACAGTCTCTTCAGCCCGCGGGGAATCTGCTTGAGAACTTTTTCCGCGACCTCTAGAAGGTCGTGCCTGGGGCAAACCTGACCGGCGGCGATTCATGAGACGCCTTCTGCCGTTGGGAGTACAAGGCGAATACCCACTTTCCCGTCTTGCAGTGTTCTCCGTCACGGCCTTCCGCCGTCCAGCCTCATCAACTTCCCTAAACCGAAAGTTACGGCGTATTCTGGTGCGGCCAGCTACGCACATTACCAGCGATGCTCTCCGGCCTTTGCCGGAGTCGCGTGGCCGGCGAACGGAGCCCACCAAACTATGCACATTTTCACCCTAACTCGATTGTTGCCGGCGATGCTGCTTGCCACCGCGATCCTGCCCAACGCTTCCGCGCAAACCGCCAAGTACGGACCGCATTTGTGGGCTTCGCCGGTCGATCCCGCCAGCTTTGAGAAGCGCGTCAACGAGCAACTGGAGATCGTGCAGAAATCAGTTGACCAGATACTGGCGGTGAAAGGCGCGCGGACGCTGGAAAACACGCTGCAGCCTTACGATCAGGCGGTCGAAGCGCTCGACACCGCCGGCAATAGCGCCGGATTGGTGCAGAGCGTGGATCCGCAAGCGGCGATGCGCGATCGCGCCCAGGCGATGATCCAGAAGGTGAGCGCCGCAGCCACCGCGTTCAGCCTGAATCAAGCGCTCTACAAGGCACTTGCGGCCATCGACATCTCGAATGCCGGTCCCGAGACCCGCTACTACGTGACCCGGACCCTGCTGGAATTCCGCCTTGCCGGCGTGGATCGTGACGACGCCACCCGCGCCAAGATCAAGACGCTCAATGAGCAGATCACCAAGTACGCCACTGGCTTTCAGCGGAATACTCAGGACTCGGTGCTGAAGGTCGTGGTGAAGAATCGCACCGAACTCGACGGGTTGCCCGAGGACTTCATTGCCCGCCACCCGCCTGCCGCCGACGGCAGCATCACCTTGACCAGCGAGCCGCCCGATGTCCAGCCGGTCTTGAAGTTCGCCAAGAATGCCGATTTGCGCAAGCGTGTCTATCTCGCCTACAACAATCGGGCTTATCCGCAGAACATTCAGGTGCTCGCTGACTTGCTGCAAAAGCGCCAGGAACTGGCCACGCTACTCGGTTACCAACACTGGGCCGACATGAACGCGGCCGACAAGATGGCGGTCAATGGTAAGAACATCGGAAGCTTCATTGACCAGATCGACGTGGTGTCGCGCCCCACCGCCCAGCGCGAATTTCAAATGCTGCTGGCGCTGGCGAAGAAACAAGATCCTTCGCTAACCACCATCGCATTGTCCGACCGCTCCTATTATAACGAGCAGTTGAGAAGGGCCGATTACGACTTCGATTCGCAATCGGCGCGGCCCTACTTTTCCTATGATCGCGTGCAGCAGGGCATTCTCGACGTAGCTTCGCGCTTGTTCCAGGTGACGTTTCGTCCCGCCAAGGACGCCCAGGTTTGGGACCCTTCCGTCACCGCGTGGGAAGTCTTCGACGGCGACCGGCAGATCGGCCGCTTCTACCTCGACATGCATTCTCGAGCCGGGAAGGACAAGTGGTTCAGTTCCTATTCCATACTCGACGGCAAACTCGGCCAGCAACTGCCGGAGGCAGCGTTGATCTGCAACTTCTCCGGTGGAACGCCGGGCGATCCCGGATTGATGGAATACGGTGAAGTGACCACTTTCTTTCACGAGTTCGGTCACTTGATGCACTGGATATTCCAGGGTCAGCGTCCCTGGGCGGGATACGGCGGCAACCTGGAGAGCGATTTTGTCGAAGCGCCTTCGCAAATGTTGGAAGAGTGGATGCACGATCCCAAAGTCTTGGCGACGTTTGCTCTTAACTATCAGACCAACCAGCCCATCCCGGCGGAGATGGTGCACCGCATGAATCGCGCTGACGCCTTTGGACGCGGCCTGTGGACGCGGGTGCAACTGGTCTACACCAGCGTGTCTTTCGATCTGCACAATGAGACGCCAAGTACCGCCGCCATCGACCGGGCTCTTCCTGACAGCATCAAACGATTCCTGCCCTACCAAGGGGTCGAGGGCGACCACCAGATCACCTCCTTCGGACATCTCACCGGCTACTCGTCTTCGTACTACACCTATCTGTGGGACAAAGTGATTGCCGAAGATTTCTTCGGACAATTCAATCCCAACGATCTGCTGGCTTCCGATATTGCCAAGCGCTATCGGAAAACTGTCTTGGAGAAGACCGGTTCGATGCCCGCCAACGATCTGGTCAAGAACTTTCTCGGTCGCCCGCAAAACGTGGATGCTTTTGTCGGCTGGATGAACCGGGAGTTCGAAGAGAAATCCGGCACTCCGATGCCGGCGGTTCGTTGAGCAGCGGCTGCGTTTCTTGGAAGCGGAATCCCAGTCCGGGGACATTTTCAGAGTGTCCACGTCGCTGATTTTTCAGATGGGTCAGCTCGGCGTTGCGGACTCCGGTGGCGTAACGAGTCATGAGCCGCCAAGGGACGACTAGACTTCCAGAGACCTTCCCTTTCCGATTCAAACTTCTTTACAGGCCTCTACTACGGTTTGGGTTGCAGCGGCCTGCCAATCGCGAGCAGGAAGATGGCACTCTTGCCTTTCGCGTGTGGCGAAAAGAAGTTAATTACGTCATCGTCGAAGAACGTCAGCCCGGTCGCACCCAGGCGCTGGGAATACGCAGCCAGGTACATCCTGCCGCCGATGGCGCCCGCCTCCAACTGGACGGCCCTGTAGCCGCGGTTCCCGTATCGCTCCAGAATGCGTTTCAGATCGGCGAGAAAGAAGATGTCCACGCAGGCGTCCGCTGGTAGATCCTGCTCCAGCCCAAGATGATGGGCCTCGGCGCAGAATTCCCCTTCGTTCAAGAGTTCTAGAGTGTTCCGCTCGCGCTGGAAGAAGTAAGCTCCCGCCTTGAGCCCTTGCACCGAATGCGCGATCAGGTAAAGATCGTTGAGCTGCGCACCGGGAGGCTCAAGGAAGTCAGCCGGAAGACCTCGGGTGGCGCAGTCGAAAATGGTTGAGAGTTGTGCCAGCGTTATAGATGCCGTCTTATCGAACGTGCGGGTCGAGCCGCGGCGCAGGACCACCTGCTCGATCGTGTCCTTCGGCCGTTCTTCTTGCGGCAGTGCCTGGAGGCGAACTGCCTCGCCGCCCGGAACGGAAGATGGAAGGACAGGACTCTTCCCGCGCCACAGATGCACTTCCTCTTCGGATCCCAGAGAAGACGCGTCGTGCATCTCAAGCATGGTGGGATATTCCACCTCGCGCCGCGAAAGCGGGACGGTCTCCAAGCCGAGCGCCGGAACCTCCCTCGGGACTGGCAGCGAACTCTCCGATGTGCGCCCGATTGGTACGAGGCACAATGAAACCTCACGCCGCGTATCGAGATCAAGCAGGCGGTTCACCTCGGCGTCCACGAACCCGAGCACGATCTCGGCCGGCAGCCCCGAGGCCGCAGAAACGGCCAGCATGTTCGCCAGCAGTGTGCCGTTGTCCCAACCGAAATGGCGATAGGTACGCGCCTGGTACTTCCAGGCGTTCCGCCAGTACGTTCCGGTGCAGATGATGGTTGCGGGCGCGTGGGCCACGGCGAGTTCCATCGCCGTCGCCAGAGCCAGGTTTCCGCGAAAATCACCTTTTCGCAGAAGACCCAGCGATACATCCGCAGGATTGAAGTGATACACCCCGGCATCCAGGCCCGGGAGATCAGCAGTCACGACGTACAGCTCGATCTCGTAGAGAGCTCCGGTGCAAGCGGCGGCGCGAAAGTAGAGTTCTCCGCCGGGACGTGTGCGCTGTTTGGTAATCCCCGCCGAGAAATAGAGGAGGCGGGCCAGATCCTGAAGGTCAGGGAGCGAATCGGCCAACCACGAGGGCGCCGGCTGTGAGATCGCGGACAGCGCGGCCACTCCTGTTTGCGGCACGTCCCGCGGCAGCAGGAGCGGCTCTATCTGCGGATAGATTTTGAAAGGCAGCGGCCGATTCGTCCAGTCCAGGAAATGAGGATGGTTACGAATACTCCAGTAGGAGTGCTTCGTACCATCGTGATACTTCCAAGCCGCTTGGATGTCACGGTTGTTCATCGGTTACTACTTCAGACTAGCACTTGTACCGGAGTACGGGCGCGATCAATTCACCCACGACCGCGGATTGTGCCTGGATCACGACGATCCTGCCGAGGCAATGGAAGAGACTGGTAACGGAACCAGTGACAAAGACACCCTATTTATGCTGAGCGGAATGGCCCTGGTGGTTTTCGGGGCAGGCCTGATTTCCAATCCGATCGCCAGACGTTATCTGGGCCGGTTCGGCCTTGGAAATCTGGCCCAGGCCGCCTTGCCGGATCTGGACCGCTGTTTGAAACCGCCTTCCATGTAGGAAGGCGGTTTCAAGGCAGGTGCATCATTCGAAGCTGTAACCGCGGATCGTGACCCATGTTATCGTATCCGCACGATCGGGCAGAAACACTTCGATGAGGGCCAGTGTGGCCAGCGTTCGGTACGAGATTGACAGGCGAACCAGCCAGTTTACGGTGCCGGCGCTTGCCCAACTGCAGAGCGACTACGGCATTCGTCTCGCAGCGATCGCCGGGACCCTTCGAAGCTTCAGGACGAGTGGAATATCTCGTTTTACATAATGGCTTGCAAGCTGGAGTGACACCATTGAAGTTTATGAAATGGAAATTCTGCTCGGGAGCTTTGTCTAGTTAGTGCATTACGCCATAGAACCCACAGTAAGGCCGGAGGGTACCACGGTCCACTACATCATTGAAACCAAGGGCAGTACCTTTACCGTGCGGGCGTTTGCCAGGGGCCTGCTTTCGGCATTTGCTCATAGCCCGACGATTGCGATTCCCGATTTCGAAGGCGAGATCTTCGTGAATCCAAAGGCAGTGGAACAAAGCTCGCTGCGCATCGTAGTTCATGCGGCTTCGCTCGCCGTCATCGATGACATCAGCGAGAAAGACCGCGAAGAAATCAACCGCAGGACGCATGGGGAGGTCCTCGAGTCCGACTCCTATCCCGAGATCGTGTACGAGTGCTCTCGCGGGTCCGCTAGCAAGACCGGGGAAGGACAATATTGGGTGGCACTGAACGGAGACCTGACCCTGCACGGAGTTAAGCGCAGTCAGCCGGTGTCGGCGCGCGTCTCGGTGAACGGCGCCACGCTCCGGGCGACGGGAAACTTCTCCGTCCGGTTGAGCGACTACGAGATTCGGCCGGTTTCCGCCGCCGGGGGGACCATTAAGCTCAAGGATGAGCTTAAGCTGTCGTTCGATATTACGGCTCGCAAACAGGCGTGAGTCGCTTACGGACAAGGATTTTCGATTGATAGATCCGGAGGAGCGAATCATGATGCCATGGGAGGATGCCGAATGTGTCTAGCCATACCCGGAAAGATGGTCGAGATCTCTTCCGATAACCAGGATTGCGCACTTGTCGATGTAGCCGGCGTGCGGCGCAAGATTGAGCCGGGCCTGTTACCGGACGACAAGCCGGTTGCCGGCGACTGGGTGCCGATTCATGTGGGTTTTGCCATGAGCAAGATCAGCGAACAGGATGCCGCCGACCAATCAATTGTGCCAACTGCGGTCCGCGCTACATCGTCGTGCTGGCTCTGCCTTGCGACCGGTCTGACCGTTATGATGGTGGAGGCGGTATAGTAATGCAAGCCTCTTATAGTTAGTATTTTGCAAGGATTGCGAAAGTGGCGGAATTGGCAGACGCACCAGACTTAGGATCTGGCGGGTAAAACCGTGGGGGTTCGAGTCCCCCCTTTCGCACCAATTACTTGCCGGGCGCCGCCGGATTGGTTGTCCTCGACGGTGCATAAAATTGTCCCCACTCCGAGTTTCTTGGGCCCCCGCATTGGCCAGGGTTTGCCGAGGCCCGCGAGAAATGGGAGTCGCGTATTGGCCAGGCGTATGCGCCAAGACCTGCCGAGTGGCAAGGATCTTCTTGCAAAGAACGTGATGGTGAAGGGTGAAACTGTGTCATATACTCCTCGACTATGAAATATAAGCTGCTCGCTCGCATCCTCGGCTGTATGATTGCGGTTCTGGGTGTAATATCGTCCAGCTCTTACTCCGTGGGACAAGAGAAGTCCGCCACGCCGCACCCGGATACTGCAGCCGCAGCTTACGATTCTGCCTACATCGCCTGTCAGAAGCTTGATAGGCCCGGAGCCATGTCCTGCGAATGCTTCCAACAATTAAATGACAGACGGGACGCCGAACTCAATGCCGTGTACAAGCGCGCGCTTGCCGAACTGGATCAAATGGGTCGGGACTTGACCGCAGAACAGGGAGGCCATCTAAGAATAGATGAAAAAGACCGGCCGCCTACGTACTTTCAGGACCAGCTGAAAGACGCTCAGAGGAAATGGGTGGCCTTCCGCGACGCGGAATGCAATTCCGTGTCTTCGCAGTATGTTTTCGCAGCGACCGGAGCCATGTCGTGTGCATCTTCCAATCTTTGTAGCGCTTTGTTAACGAAACATCGCAGCGACGAACTTGAGGCAAACTATGAACTAAACGATGGCCCGCCTATGCCTGCAAGTAATAGTCAACCGGCTAGCAAAACTCAGACATACAAAAACACGACTTACGGCTTTCAATTTGATTATCCGGTTGCGATGTCACCTGGGCCAGGTTCATACGGCAACCTCAAGGTCCAAATTGTGCAATTACAAATTCCGCAGTCATACCCAAAAACCAATTTCGTTGACGCGGCGTTTTCCGTAAGCGCGTCTCCGGCAAAGACCTTGGTAGATTGCTTGGCAAGTTCGGCTCCGGCAAATGGAGATGGTTTTAAAACCAAAACCATAATAAACGGTGCTGATTTTTATCTAACCAGCGGCGATGATAGAGGCATGGGCAATATTTACCAATCGAAGGTATACCGTGCATTTGCCGGAAACCAAACTTGCATTGAGCTTGATGAAACTTTGCACACCAGCAATATCGGCATGTACGCCCCTGGAACCGTAACCGAAGTCGATCAAGGACCGATTTGGAAAACCTTAGATCAAGTCACGTCAACTTTTAAGTTCATCAAATAAGCTTACCTCTTTAGTTGCCGAGCCACGTCGTATACCCTGCGCATCCAAACAGCCTGCCGTTGGGGACTGATTCCTGGAACTAGTGCTTCGACCGCTTGATTATGTAACGAAGCTTGTGTCGGGCCTGCTTGCGGGTGAACTTCCACTGGAGGGTAACCCGGTAGCGATTCATACGACGATTCCAGGTCCGGGTTGGCTGGCG